>Ga0247723_1000010_pt1 | contig 120104 bp, 127 predicted proteins | sample MSEWelMarce5H_FC_FD_189079 | JGI IMG/M metagenome (GOLD analysis project Ga0247723, IMG submission 189079) | Subsurface sediment microbial communities from gas well in West Virginia, United States - MSEEL Well Study Marcellus 5H_FC | ecosystem: Environmental > Terrestrial > Deep subsurface >...
TTTTTAAATATAATTCTTTTATTTTATTATCAGTTGATAATACAAACCCATCTTCCATAACATATTGCGTTACCAAATGTGCAACCATAAATGTCTGTAAACTAACTTTATCTTTATCTTTAAAGAGATTAAAAAACGGGTGTAATCTATCATCACTAGCTGTAAAATTCTGTAGCTTTACAGATGAAAATCTTTTTAACCATTTATTTGAAGGTCTAGTATCAGCATGCAATAATTGTGGAATTGTTTTACTTGAAGATGTATTTTGTTGTTTATAGTAAATGTGACACTCATCTTCATTATACATAGATAATACTATTAAATCAATTGTAGATTTATAATATCTGTTTAAAACATCATCGGTAGTAACAGGTAAAGAATTAGTATGTGTATATTTATTTGCTTCTTTTACAATATCAGATAAAGTCATATCATTGACACATATAAAATTTACAAATTCACCAGAAGCTATTTCTCTTTTTATCTTATTATTACTAAATGTTAGTTTATATTCATCTGATTTCAATTTAACACCACCTATGATAAAACCAATAATACCTACAATTCTGTGCTCAAAATCGGTTGTTTCTAAAACAGGTTCACTATTAGGATATAACACCAAATTTACAGTAGCTGGATTTCTCCAATCAGACCCCATTTCGGTTCTACCCCATTGCCATCCAGCATGATACCCAGCGTTTTCTACATGAAAATCGGCATATTGTTTTGGGTCTTGTCCAGTTGATGGTGGTGAAATTATTCTATCATTTTTCCAAAAATTATATAATAATTCAGCAGTAACAGGTACATTAATTGAATTATGAACCTGATTACGCTTTAATGAAAAAGGATTTTGTTTAAACGTATCACCAACAAATTGTTCAAATTCATTTAGAACTCTTTCTTTTTGAGATTGAAACTGATTTTGATACTCTGAATATACTTCTTTTGTTAGCCATTCCGGTGTAGGTGATTCAATTAACTTTTTAAGTTCTCTTTTTATGCTGCTAACTTTTGCATTTTTATTCTGTTTGCCTTTTTTTCCCATGTTTTTATGTTTTATAGTTTAAAATTTAAGCTAAAATACAAATAATATTTAACAATTCCTAATAAAATCAACAAAATCTTCTAACTTTTTTTCGTTGATTGGTTTATAGTGTGGATTACGCCAGATTGGTTTTGTAGATGAACGTTTTCCATCACATAGATAAAACACTTTGTGAATGTTTCCTTCATCCATATAGTATTCGTATGCCTTATCACTCACACTATTCTCTAACGCCAAAATAAAGGTAGTAGGTTTTGATTGAACACCATTTAGGATTCTACCAAAATCTGAACTAGCCCTTTCCATAAAACATCTATCTAAATATGCTTTACATTCACCAATCTTTACCATAGTTCCATCTGTATGGTATAGGTGTCTATCTACCTGAAACTTTAAGGAATAACCACTTTTACTCACCGATTCAATAAAATCGTTCTTCTTTGATTCACCACCAATTTCAGTTTTCCAAATCAAATCTAACAATCCTTCTACCACCTCTTTCATAGTGGAACGAACCATACCCATCTCGCCTTTGTTGGCAAAGGATGCTGCTAATCGGACGTTGTCTTCGTAATACTTAATGTAAGTTTGTAAGTTGCTCATAGTTTATGTTTTATTTAACCCATTCTTCAAATGCAATCTCATAAGCCACCACCGGCTCATATCCTTCTTTAATAAGCGTTTCCGCTGCATCTACCACTTCATCACGCAATCCCCACGCAGATGCTTCTACACAAATCAACTCTATTTGCTGTAAATCTCCCAATGATAGTTCCATATTAATAAGATTTTATGTTTTCGTTGTAAGTTTGATTTTTAGTTTGTGTTTGATGGGAAATCGTTTCACCTTTTGTTGTGAAGTAGTGAGTACGTCCATTATCATAGAAACGATAAACCTTTATACCATCTTTCTCAAAAAGATATTCTACCTCAAATCCATCATCCTTACCCAATCGTTCTTTTGACATTGGTTCATTCATACAAGCTCCGAAAATCATAGCACCTAGTACTATGATAATCGTATAGAATGTTAGTATTCGTTTCATATTACCAAGAAGATGAATAATAATAATCGGCACTAGTATCAGATAATGCTTCTTCTAAAATCTCAATAGTGTTCTCAATACCATCAAAGTACCATTCATCATATTCAGTTCCACCAAAGAAGAAACCACTTGCAGTTGGTAATAATTCCTCTGCTAATGAATTATCGTTTAGGATTTTCTTACATATTTCCAACAAATCTTCTAACTGACCTTTACTAACACAATATTCTGCACAATTGTCTTCACCATTCTGTACATTCTCAACGAACCATTGGTGGATTTGGTTTTGCTTTCGCCAATAACCTACCTCTTCAATAACATAAGTAACACGTTTCGGGTCAATCTTTACAGGTTCACCACCTTTGGTTACTTCTACATTGTACTGCTCTTCTGGTGTTTGATGCGACCATTGTCTAACATAGGTACGCTTCTCTAAATACATGTCTAATCCCATTGTTTTATTTTTTAAAGTTTATAAATAATTTTTAATAACTGAAACTACATTTTCTATTCTATTGTAAAGTACCTTATCTACTTTTGCACCTCTAGCTACTTCAAGTAAATCATCGTAAAGGTAGCCATCAAATAATCCGTATAACATATTCATAAGGTCAAAACCAGTATTGAAATCAACCTCTTTTAAAATATCCATAATTTCACCTCGTGTTGTTGAAGTCATATTGGAGTGTCTATCAAATTTTATGTAACTCATATCTTATATGTTTTATATTTTATTCTTCACAAACAGTAAACTCAATTGCTGGTCCTAATACAATACCACCACTAACACCCATCCAATTGTAAGATGGTTCTAAAATCTCACGCACTTTCTCTCTATCAAATGAATCGAATTGAATTTCATGTTCATGTGGTTCGGTCAGATACTCACCGATTGCTGCCTCAATATCCTCTGTGGATGCGATGCGATACTCACCATACTCTTCATTGTAGAAATCATTACAATACTCAATAAATTCTTTAAGGTCTGATAGAAAACTCACTGCTTTCATCATCGGAATTGGGGCTTCATTCATCATATCTTTATTGTTTTATGTTTAACTTTTATTACTCTATAAAGGTAAGTAAAATAAATGAGAAAGTCAAGTCTTTTCTCAAATATTTTTTAATTATTTTAACCGATACATAAATAAATATCCACAATCCTCATCGTAATCTGCATCTTCTACCACCTCATTCATACCACCGATAATGGCCTGTAATTTAGCCACATCAACGCTTCTCCAATAACCAAATCGGAAAAACACATCATAACTACCACCAAAAACTTGTTTGATTTCAAAATCACCAAACTCCAATTCAATTTCTTTTAATGTTGAAATACTCAATCCGTTTCTCATATCTTTATTGTTTTATGTTTAACTTTTATTACATAGTAAAGGTAAGCATAATAAATGAGAAAGTCAAGCGTTTCTCAAAATTTATTTTTAATATATTTATATATACATTGGAGGTTATATGAAAACATTTTTCACAAAAGCATTAGTTTATTCAATTGGAACAATTGTAGTTTCAGCTGCGGTATTTAGTATTACTATGGCAGGGTTAAACCTTGCTGGTCAAACTGATATTACCAAACAAGTTATTGAAGAAATGGATGATGTTTTAGGAATCTAAAGCATTAATCTAGAACCTATTAAGAAATTACTTAATATCGGTGCTCCTGAAGCAGTTGATGTGTTTATCTTATAGTTGAAACTCAAACCAAACTTACGGCTAATCTTATAATCTACCGATGTTCCTAATAGGAATCCAACATTAGTAGAATAAGTAACTTCACCCTTTGATGTGTTGAAACTTGCACCAGGTGTCATTACGAATACTTGTGGTGATAAAGTAAGTTTCTTTGATTTCTGATATGGTTTAGTCCAAAACACAACTGCTGAACTACTCATACTATAATCACTTCCAATAAATAGATTTACCAAACCTAAATTGTAACCATATACACCATACTTTGGATTTGGTATAATATGTGTAAAACCAGCCAATGCCATATAGTTACCAGATAGGTATGCAGTAGTTACTGAATAGGAGTTCATAGAAACCATCTTACCACCCTTCATATTCATTTTAGTTATACCACCACTCAAAGCAAATTGCTTTAATGTAGACCATACCATAGAGTTTAGAGAATAAGTTACATTACCTGCTGCCGATGAACGTGATATACCATTAGTAAGTATGGCTGCGAACTCACCCGGCGAACCTTCTGCTACCGTCAAATCAGATGCAATTAGTAATGGGTTTATGTTTTGTGCCTTTTGTTTTTTATCTTCTTTCTTTTCTTCCTTCTTCTCTTCTTTTTTCTCCTCTTTCTTTTCTTCCTTTTTAGATTCTTCTTTCTTTTCTTCTTTTTTAGATTCGGATTTAGTTTCTTCTTTCTTTTCCTCACTCTTACTTTCAGATTTGGATTCTGATTTGGATTCGGATTTCGTTTCAGATTTTGTTTCAGCCTTCGCTTCTGTTTTACTTTCAGAAGATGAAGATGAACTATTGGATGATGAACTGCTACTACCTCCACTTGATGAAGATGATGAACCACCACTTGCAGGTGCCGATGAAGCAGGTGCAGATGAAGATGGAGCCGGAGCGGATGTTGTTGGTGGTGGAGGTGGAACTGCCGCCGATGCCGCACCACTAGCCGCACCACTAGCCGCACCACTAGCTGCCGATGAAGCTGCTCCACTTGCTGCTCCACTTGCCGCTGAACTAGCTGCTCCACTCGCTGCATTTGATGCCGCTGAACTAGCCGCTGATGATGCCGCTGAACTAGCTGCACTACTTGCTGCAGAACTTGCCGCAGAACTTGCAGCAGATGCGGCTGCTGAACTTGCGGCTTGTGCTGCCGCAGCAGATGCTGCTTGGGTGGCGGCTTGTTGAGCCGCTTGTTGAACTGCTTGGTTTACTGTTTGTTGAACTGTTTGTTGAACTACTTGATTTGTTTCACACCCTTTTGATGAATATGCAGTATAAACTATTTGTAACCACATTTGCATTGCACCACTTTGAACTTCTTCTGGTGAAAATACTTTCATTTGGTCATAGAATGATACAAATGCTTGTCCATTGACGTAAGTAGTAGTGGCGATTTTTACTTCACCACTACACTTATCTACAAATGTTTGTGTAAATGTTGTTTGTCCGTTAGCTTTGGAAGCTAGACAAAATATGAATAATACACTTAATAGTATTCTTAAATTTTTCAATCATTATGATATTTGCTACTTATATAAATATCATTTAATTTCCTTTTGTTGGGAATTTTGTCCAATCATTTGTCCAAGTTGGTTTATCCATTGTAGGTACTACTACATCTATTTCTTTATTAGTTTTTGAAAGTGCAAGAGTTTTCAATTGGTCATTTGTTAGGATTGTAGTTGCTTTACTAATAAAGTTTAGTGTTGGGTTAAATGTTCCTACTGAATTGTTTTCAAATACTGAAACACCATCTTTCACAAATTGTGCAGTTTCGTTACTTTCCAAACTCAATCCACCTTTCATCCATCCCCAAATTACACTATTCTTCATTGTGAATTGTGTCCCTCTTCTAAATCTTAAACCTAAATTATGGTTTGATAATGCAGTAGATGTATTCGGCCCAATCAAAATCATATTATAAAGTTTTGGATGTGTAAATGGAGTTGCAGATGAACCTGTTCCATCGTTATCACATTCTACACCATTTCCCGCATCACCATTATCTACAAATTGTGGGTCTCTCTTTGCTATACCATTTGTGATTGTTCCAGTATATCCAAAATCAAAATCAAAATCATCATCTGCGGTTGCGAATGCATATAAGTTTTTAGGTGATACAGTTCCACCAAAGAACTCAAATGCATCATCGTTAGCGTAGATAGTTTGAACATTCTCAATGATTGTTCCACTACCAACTCCACCTAATGTTAGTGCGTTGATTTCGGAGTTTGGCATTGCTGCAACACCAGCATATTCAATACGAACATATTTTAAGATACCACTATTATCCAAATCGTTAGTACCACCATATGGTCTTCCGATGCCACCTTCGATAGTTGGTTCTGATGTTCTATTGGTTTTTGCTCTACCCAATATTACAATACCACCCCAATCACCTGGTGTTCTTTCTCCTGCTGGTCTTCCTGATGTAAACACAATTGGTTTTGATGCAGTTCCCTCTGCTACAATTTGCGCTCCTCTTTCGATACACAATGCACCCTTTTCACTTATATCTGATTTGATTATTGTACCCGGCTGAATGATAAGTTTTGCACCATCGGTTACATATACATACCCTTTTAGTACCCACTCTTTATCTGATGTAAGAGTTGTAGTTGATGTGATGTTTCCACTCAAAGTTGTTGATGTTGGTACATTGATTGGTGTAACTTCTCCACCTAAATCCTTTGAACATGCAAACATTGTTAAACTTGCGAATAATACTAATAATTTTTTCATAGGTTGTAATTTAGTGTTAGTGAAATTGTTGTTTCGTTGTTTGTTTTAATTAAAGTACGATTTGGTTTTTGGTAATATTCAAATGGTTGTCTGAATATATCCGATACTGCTAATTTAATTTCTCCGTTTTTAATTTTACGAAGAATAACAATATCAACCACATCACGAGAGTTCTCAAATATATCAGGGTATCCTTGAAATCCTACTGCTGATATTCTATCTCCAACTCTATTGTATGATAAGTTGAATGTATTGTTGTTTTTATGTAAGTTCAATCCACCATTTAGTACATAGTTTGATTGTCCTTGCAATTGTCTTTTAACTCCGTTTATATCAACTTCCGAATTGATGAATGATGTGTTTGAATATAAATCCAACCAATCATTTAATTTTTTACGAAGTTCAATCTCAACTCCATATACCAATGCTTCGTTTGGATTTTTATATGTTAGTAATAGATTTGATGGAACTGAACCATCTGCTACAACTTGCTCAATTGGATTAAAGAACTTCTTACCAAAGAAACCAATTGATATGTTCTCACCTGATTTAGGATACAATTCAAACTTTATATCTGAATTGAATATATCCGTTTTTTGTAAGTTTGGGTTTCCTAATAGTTGTGCGTTTCTAACAAAATCATAATATGCAAAATTAGCTACCTCTCTAAATTCCGGTCTTGCTAATGTTTTACTTACCGATAATCTAATCTTCGTTTTTTCCGATGTTGAATATGTTGCGTTTAACGATGGAAGTAAATCCAAATACTCTCTATCTACTGATATTCTCTGTCCACTAAAATCGGATGTTTGAACTTTGAATAAATTGTATTCCGTTCTAAAACCTGTGTTTAATTTTAGGTTATCAATTTCTTTTTCATACATTACATATCCGTTTGCCAAATCAAAATCGGCAGTATATCTATCGGTGTTGTTTGTAATCTCATTTAACAAATCAGTTGATTCGTATCTGAATATTCTTGCTTTGAAGTTTCTCAATTTCTTTAAATAACCCACTCCTAAACGAATATCTCCTATGGATTTGTTTAATCCCCCATTGAATGAGTTTTCATCCATTACACTCCAAAAACGATAGGTATCTCTCCATGCTATTGAGTAGGGAGTTGATGTGTATAAAGATGATATATAAGGTGTTACTCTATAATCGGGTTGGTCTCTCAACATAAGATTGTACCCTACATTAAAATCTAATGTTTTAAACTTACCTTCAAATTGTGTGTTGAATACTAACTTTTGAATTGAGTTAGATGATTTACTATCTACATACTGAACATTATCATAGTTTTCACCAACTCTACTTAAAAATGATTTTTCGTTTTGGTAGTTAGCAAGTGTTTTCCAACTATAACGATTCTCTCCCAAATACACTATGTTTAATAATCCGTTTAATGATTGTACATTTGAGTAATTTAGGTCTTTATAGTTGTATGCTAATTCGGTAGATGATTGGTAATCTATTCTTTCAGTTGTATTAGCAGAGTATGTGTTTCTTGCAGTTGAACTGAATAAGATGTTCCATTTGTTTTTCACAACACCAAATGATAAGTTACCATTTAAGTTTGGAATAGATGTTGATGTTTCGGTTTGTGGTGAACCTATTAGTTTAGTGTATGCTCTCCTATCACCTAATCCCGCAATTCTATATCCGTTTGTTGATGGAAATGTTGTTGGGAATTGTATAGGGTCTACCAACCTAAAATCCTGTCCTGTTGATAATGAACCCCAGCTTCCTCCCAATGATATATTAAAGAAATCACCACTAACTTCTTTTGTTGTTATTTGTACCAATCCTCCTGCGAAATCACCAGGTAGGTTTGCTGATGCTCCTTTGTTGATGATGATATTATCTATTAGTGATGTTGGGATAATATCAAATGAGAATGCTCTTCTATCGGGTTCGGTTGATGGTAAGATTGATTTGTTTAGTAGAGCCGAGTTGTATCTATCAGCTAAACCTCTAACTAAAACAAACTTATCGTTTTGGATTGTTACACCACTAACTCTTTTAAGTGCATCTCCAACAGTTCTATCTGGTGTTTTCTTTATTGATTCGATTGATAAACCATCTGCTACAATGTAAGATGCTTTAAGTGTATTGATAAGTGCAGTTGCAGTTTCTTTCTTTGCTACTTGCTTTACTACAACTTCTTGTAATACTTTCGTATCTTCTTCTAACTGAATATCAAGGTTAGTTGTAGTATCAATTGTAATATCTTTAGTGTATTCTTTGTATCCAACGAAAGATGCTTTGATTGAATACTTTCCTTTTGCTATATTGGTAAATTGATATTTGGATTCAATATCAGATGTTGTTCCTACTTTCTTATTTGTTGTATTATTGGTAAGCCAAATTGTTACACCTATAAGTTCTTCTTTGTTTGTTTTTACTTTACCTGAAAGGTTTTGAGAGAAAATTTGATGTGAAAGTAACAGAATTGATAATAAAAATAGTTTCCTCATTATTGTTTTTTTAGTTCAACAATAAGTAGGAAACTATCTCATTAAAATACCATTTCGTATGTTACGAAATTGTTAAATATATATTATGCACCCAATGCTTTACTGAATCCATTAGGACAAGTTCTAGTACATACCAAAGATGCAACAACTGGTGCTACTGCAGCTCCGATTGCGATACCAACTCCAGCAGGCGTTGCCCATAATGCAGCCGAATCTAAACTATAATAGATACAATTTGAACATACATTTCTTAATAATTGTGGGTCAACATTCCCACCAACACCAGGTATTGCTAAAAATCCATCTGCCACTATTACACCCATTGCCGTTGATACTGCCATTTTAGCTGCCATATCTGCAACGTAAAGAACCGGCGTAGCCATCAATGATAATGTAGTTGAAGTTGCTGCTCCAGCAGGTTGTGCCGGTGTAAATGCTAAAACACAACCCGTAGATATTGCCGCAGTTATTCCAATTGTACAAGCATTTGCATCTGCCCAATTGTATGCAGCTACTGCGCCTGCTGCCACTATCTCAACACCTGCTACAATTTGTTGTTCGGCTTGTTTAGATAATTGAACAAATTCGTTTTGAGTTACATCGAACCCCACCTTTGCAAATTCTTCAGTAGTACTTGCAATAGTACACGCTGCACTTTCTACTCTGTGTGCACTATCGGTAGCAAATGCTACTGAATAGTTGTATGCATCTTCTACACTACCTATTGCAGTGTTTATACCACTTCCAATTGGTTGAATTACGTTATCATTAATTGCATTTCCCGCATCTACAAATGCGTTACCAATTGGTTGAATAACATTATCATTAATTGCGTTTCCGGCATCTACAAATGCCTGTTCAATTGCTTTTCCAGCGCTTCCCATAATTCTAGTTGTTTAGTTGTTTAATTTATTTCCATTCTCATTAAGTATAACTCATTGTTTTCAAACCAATCTTTGAATCCAAACATCTTTGCTAATTTCTTTGCTTTAATATTTCCCTTTGGGGGTGCTCCGTATATTTCGTTATAACCCTCATTCTTAAAGTTTTGAAGAATACCCTCATAAATATTCATCATCCGTTTAAAAAAAGAATGTGACCATACTTCCTCATTAAAACTTATATGCATTGCAACTTTGGTACGATTAAGTAAATAATCACACTCCACCAATACATCTTCATCTTTATATAATGTAACTCTTATTGATGACATATATTATCAATTCACCCAGTTTTCTAATGCTTTCATATACCCATCACCCATATGGTCTTTGATAGTTTTACCTGAAAATAATGATTTTAGGTACAACCAAAGTGATTTTAGTGATTTATCATTTTGTAATCTATTACCAGCCGTATCTAATCTTACTTGGTAGTTTACATGATGAAATCCTATATATGGTGTATGTGTTACTAAATCGTTGTTATGTACTATTCGTAAAGTATCTATACCACTTTTATCGTAGTTTTCTTTGAATACTTTATTACCAACTCTCGGGCTACCAATCGTTGTTACTTTAAGATTGTAATGAGGATAGTGTTTCTTTATTGAGTATGCATATAATGTTGCTACTGCTCCACCTAAACTATGTCCACTAACTACAATATCAGTAGTTTCACCTTGTAGGTTTTCTAATGCAGTATCAATTGCATCATATGTATCACCCACTACCGATTCCCAACAATATTTAAATCCAATATGAACCTTTTCATTCTCTTCTATAAATGGTACTTTATCAATTGAAGCATCGTTTTGAAAATCCTTCTTTGATTCACTACCTCTCCAAACTACATATATAGTTTTATCCTTTGTTGCTACAAATCCTTGTGTATCTGATTTTTTATTCTCAATCCACTTCACTAACTCTAATCCATACTCATCCCAATTTATTTGGTCTTTGTTTGAATAAGCTAACACTGCTAATTTTGAATTATATAATGCTTCCTTTCTTGTCATAATTTATTATTTTGTAAATTTACCCTTCTTAATCATACGAAGAAGAATGCGAGCACAAGCAATATCCAATGCTTTCTTTGTAGATGTACCAATAGTAGATTGATTGAATTTAACATCTGATAAGTTATCATCGTTTAATAATGACAATTCTCTTGTGGTAGTTGCTTCACCTAAACCCGATGCTCCAAATATCTCACCAGTTTCTGCATCTGTGAATCTAACTTGCAAACCTAAACGAGTAACCATTTTGTTTTTAACACCATCTTTCATATTGATTGTTTCATCCTCACTAATAGAGAAATCATATACTTCAATAGATACAAAATAGTGTGCTAATCTAATCTTACCTCTACCATCTAACTTATCTTGGGAAATGCCCGCTTGAGAAGCTTGAAATTGTTTAACCATTCTATTTTTGATTTCGGTTTTGTCCTCTGTAAAAGTAAAACGGTTGAGATTTTCAAGGTATTCCATAGATATATTCGCCACACCAAGACCCACCTTCTTTTCTTTAAGTTCCGGATATTGTTCCAAAATTTCATCACTTATTCCACATTTTAAGATTTGAATTGGAATTGTTGGACCATCGTAGTCCATCAACTCACTTATGTCCACTTTTGTTTCAAAACTCGCTTTGTAGTTTTCTGTTGTAGTCTTTCCAACTACCTGTCCCTTTGCAATAAAGGTCAATAATCCCATTGCTAAAATTAGAAATACATTCTTCATATCTTATAGTTTTTTCTTTCCTATAAGTATATAAAAAAAGGGAAAAACTTTCGTTCTTCCCTTTTCAATACATTATCCCAATTCCTCTTCTTCCTTCATTGGTTCTGGCTTAATACTATCCAAATGATTTAGTTTATCATTTTCGGCTTTCTTATTAACAAACTTGTCAACCGATGCTATACCAAATGAACCCAATGTTATGGTTAAAAAACCATTAAAGATATATTCGTTGATAAGTAATTCCTTACCCATATATCCAGTTACTAAATCAACTGCGATTGCTACTACCATTACACCGAATGATGCAAATCCGACAACTGATTTTTCGTTGATGTTATTATCATCATCAAACAAATCTTTAAAAAAACCCATAGTTACTCCCCTTATTTTTAATTAATCTATATTATGGTGTGCTTCATCACTTTCATTTGGTGCAGATGCTCCGCCTGTGTTTGATAAGGATACACCGTCTTCCTCGTCCATTTTTTGAACTAACATTTTATCTTTGTCTGTATCAGAGAACCAATAATCTATAATCTTACCATAAGAACCAATAAATGCTCCTAATAAAAGTAATAATAGTTCTTTCCACTCTTGTCCTACGATGGTATCTATGTGTATAGAAATAAGAATACCAAATGTAGTAAACATAAAAGTAATTAATACAATTAATGTAATTAACCACCTTCTTTTCATCATCTGATTTAAGAGTTGCTTAAATCCGTCTGGTTGCTGATGTTCCATACTATATTACCAAGCTGCTGGCTTTTCCTTAAACTCGTCTGCTTCTTTTTTAGGTTTAGGAGCCGGTGCTGGTTGTGCAGGTTTAGCTGAACCATTTCCTTCTCCACCTTTGTTGATGATAATAGTTTTACCACCAGCAGATTGTTGTTGAGTTTGGTTATTTTGGATGTTGATAACCGGTGCTGCTGCCGGAGCTGCTGCTGGTTGCTCACCACCACCGAACATTTGTGAACCTAACCAAGCTCCGCCTGCGGTTACTATTGTTCCTACTGTGCCTATGATTGTTTTAACCAATCCTGACATTGTTCCATCGTTTGATTCTTCTGACATAATCTTTGTTTTTGTAAGTTGTTATTATAATTTATTAAAATCTGCTATTCCCAATAGGTTTCCTTCTAAATCGAACAAACCAATTCTATATGCTGAAGATGGTAAAGCGTTTGCGTAAATCTTTAATAGATTATTACCAGCTTTTATAGTTACCTCTTCTTTTGATACTGATTTGTTTGCTATGTTTAATATTTTTACTACATATGTTCCAGCAGTTTCAGCTTTTACATTCATAGCAACTTCATTTTTTACAAATGGAGTTTCTACTTTAATACCCATATTACCAACTATTTGTAATTTTTCAGTTACTTGTGTTGGAGTTGGTACTAATAATTCTTCATTTTGACAAGATACTAATAATCCAATTGCCAATATCGATGCTACTATTTTTTTCATTTTATTATTATTGTTGTTTTTCCTAATTCTTTTTTAGTAACATCTTCCAATAACAGATATAAATATCTACTTTGTAACGATTTCGTATAAATCTTTTTTACATTTTCTCCACTTTGTCCAATAAACTTTTCTCTACCGATTACTTGTCCACTTTCTTTATCTATTAAAGTTAGTGTATAAGTTCCTTTTTCTGGCAAATCAAAGTGTATAGATTCACCATTTGTAACATTACTTTGACTTACACTAAATATATCATCAATTGATAATCCTTCTGGCATTACCAATTCAGGTCCACTACACCCAACCAATAGTATCAAAAATAAGTATAGTACCCGTTTCATTAGTTTATATTTATTTTTAGTTGCTTACCATCTTTATTTATTGCATCGGTTGCTGAAATTGATGTTAATCCCAATGTACCTTCAATACCAACTAATGGTAAAAAAGTTATTTTATATTCCGTATTATCGGTTAGTAATCCATTTCCACTATAAATCAAAGAACCAAAGTTTATGTAATTACCAGTATCATTTGAAAAGTTTGTAGGATTTCCATCGGTAGTATATTCCGTATTTTCGTATTTCAATATATCTTTATCATAGTTTAATTTTAACTGAATACCTTTTAGTGATTGTCCTAATGTATTTACTTTTACACTTACCACAACTTTACCACCAACATTTTCACTTACTACATATACAGATACTTCCATTGGTGTGGTTAAACTCATAGTACGATTTACACTTGCAGTAGCTTGTGTATTTTGTGCTGGTGTATGTGATAGGTTTACATCTCCTTTTAATGCCACCACTATGTGATACACATAATCATTTATAGCCGCATCAACTGCTAACGGATAGTTTGCTTTATATGGTGCATTTATTGTTGCCCAATTAGATTTGTTTACTCCATCAAATGTAGTTTTATTTACCAATCTAAATAAGTTATCCTCACTCCACGTAGACACTATTTGTGTACTACCTATTACGTGTTGTAGTATTTTGTAGGAATCTTTTTCGTTGAATATATTATTACCATCCACATCACCATTTAAGAATTGTACACCATTTGTAAACGAATTACTTTCAGTCCCACTCAATCCTCTATTTGCTAACTCTTGAAATGCTAAATATGCATCACCAATAGTTAATACATTACTATATAGATTGGATAAAGTAGCTGATGGTAATTTGGATAAGTACATAACCATATCAGTTTTACTTTTAACAAAATCACTTGTATTAACCACACTCCCATTTGCACCCAAAGTTAAACCACTAGTTGCACTAACTGCCGTTGCACCATTTGCTGTATAGTTTTTTACTGACCATTGTGATGGATTTATACCTCCACCAAAGTAAAAATTAACTTTTGAGGTTGGTACATCTATTGGGTTTATTACATTTGCCGAATAGAAATTTGTAAATGTTTGTGAATCTGGATTAGTCCAAGTTCCATATTCAATTATATATGGATTAGACCAATTGTTTGATAAATCGTTCCAAGTTGATTGTCCATTCCAATTTGTTACTGCATAATTCTCACTACCATTACTGCCATTTGGTTCACCAGGTGCCCAGTTGTTATATACACCTACGATATTTCCTGCAGTTTGTCCATTTGATGTTTTCATTACAATTCCCTTTTCAGGTCCTGCATCAATCACCCATCTACCATCTACAACTTCATCTGTTGCTGCAAACCATATATTTTGTTGTGGTACGTTAGAAAATATAAAAGCGTTTTCATCGGCAGATGTGATTGTTACCAAATATCCCGTCTGTCCTTTGAATGTTGTTAGTAACGATGCCGCTCTTGCTCCCGTATAAGTATCTCCCGTTGTTACTGGTCTATAAAAGTGTCCGTTTATTGGGTTGTAATAAAATCCTGTTGGGTTTAAAGTTGCTGATACGGATATTTGAACATTACCGGCGGTTGCACCTGTATTTATTTTTAGAGATGCTAATGCGTTATTTATGTTTGCTTGCGTTCCCGTAAATACTAAACGAGCTTTATTACCAGTTAAAGTAAAACCAGATGCAGGTGTTAAACCTGTTGTTGTGGTTAAATTGAATGTTGTACCTGTTGGTGGATTGATGAACCCTATTGATGCCAATAATATATCGGTAGAAGTAAACCCATTCAAAACAAATCCACTACACGACTGCCCACTTACGTTTAATTCAAACTTTTTAGCGAGCGGTTGTGTAATGGATTGTGCAATGGTTATACTACTACACAATAAAAACATTATTGCGGTTAGTATTACTCTCATTATTCTACATTTAATCCAATCTTATTTCCTTTTCCATCAACTGCATCTGCTAATTCAGTATAGAATAAACCAGCAGTATTTGTTAAAGGAACATTAGATGTGAAAGTTAATTTGTATGGTGTACCAGTTTTAATTCTAGCAGTTTTAATTTGGTCCATTGAACCAAATGTTAATCTACCATCTTTATTTGTTGAAAAGTTAGTTATAGATGAACCAGCATCAAATACAATACCATCTAATGTTAATTTAGAGTCATCGTATTTCAAAATAACTTCTAGTCCGGCTAACCCTTCTTGTGATAAGTTACCACTTAATATTACTTTATTATTTTCAATTTTAGATGATAAACTTAATGTTGCAGTTCCAGCTAATTGGTTTGCATAGATACCTTTATTACCAATAGTTCTATTCATTGTACCATTAGTACCTATTACACTATTTGCAGATATTGGTTGACCTGGGTTAGATGAATGTGAGAAATCCAAATCACCACCAAATGCGTAAGAGAATACTTCTGTTTGATTTGCCGATGTTAAGGTAACTACGTTATTAGATTGAGCCGGTGTAAGAGTAGGATATGCCGATTGTTTTACGGATATAAAATTCATTGCCGTTGAGTTTTGCTTTGTTATTCTTGCTTTTGAAGATACATCTTGCCCTAAAATGTGTGCAAACAAATAGTAAGCATCGTTTGTATTAAAATCACCATCATTTAGTGTTACATTACCAATTGCCTTTTCTAATGCGGGGTATCCAAATATAGATGTTGTACCATTTAATCCCACATCCGTTACTGCTAAAAATGCTCTATATGCATCGGTTACAGTTACTACGTTGTTCAAATAAGATGCTCCAAAAGTTGGTACAATATATACACCAAACTTATCACCAATGTTGAATTGTTCAAAATCAGCTTGTCCACCAGAGTTCAATGCCTTCTTTGCTAATGGTGGAATATTCCAGTTTGTAGTTCCATCTCCGTTTAGGGGTTGGATTTGAACTGATAAAGATGTAATGTCAAAATTAGATGGATAACCAACCTTCACTCTAAATGCCGAAACGTATTTTACATCTCCAGCTGCAAATGATAATTGAAGAACTTGAGAACCAATTGGTGCAATCGGTGCATCATCTGTTCCAGTTGCAGTTGCCAAATCTAATTTGTGTATGCCTTGGTAGTTTGTATTTTCTAATAGTATAAATTTTTCAGTTGCCCACAAACCATCAATTACCGCATCTGCTCTTTGAGTTGTAAATTGTTTTGCTATCCAATCGTTGTTTTGTGTATAGTTCCAAGGTGTTGAAGCATATTGTTTATCTAACTCACCAACTCCAATTACTGGGTTTTGAGTAAACATATAGTTTGGCCAAGTTGCTTCAAAGTTTTGAGCAGTTTGTCCTTGTGAGAATACGGTAGGACCTAATTTTTGTAGGTGTTTGTTTGAGTATTGATAACGCATCCAAAGGAATCTAGGGTTTGTAGTTCCTTTGATAATGTTATATCTTATCGTTAGTGTATCACCAACTCTGTAAGGTTTTGAGTTTACTACCTCTTGGTTAATGATTAATTGTCCGTAAGACACAAATGATGTTAAAAACAACACCAATCCGAATAATAAGTTTTTCATTATAATAGTTTTTTGATTAAGGTTTCACAAGTCTTTTTAATCGCGTTTCGTGCAGATTGTTGGTTGAATTGTCCACCTTCATTAACTAATAATGTACTAGTAGATACTTCGGATGAACTTTCTTCTGCTAAAAATTGTTTTAATTTCTTGCCGTTTTTGTAAAGCGTACCCTTTATTCGTATAACTACTTCAGTTTCGTCTGAATGAAAAACTGATATATTTTTTTTGGTTGTTAGAATATCGAAGAAAACGATTTCTGTTTTAAGAACGATTGTGTTCTCATCTATGGTTTCCATCAAAGGATGGTTCTCTTGTACTAATTCCTGTAAGATATTTTTTACACCAAAAGCCAGGTTTTTGTTGCCGGTTAAAGGTCCTATCTGAACACTATTAACAACTTTTTCAACAAAAACTGGCTCTGTATTTTGCGCCATACCCATAATAGGTAATAGCACCAACAATATTGATGTAATTAGTCTCATAATTTCTCCCATAAATAAATATAGGAGAAATCATAAAACGATATTAAATTTTAAGCTTTAACGAAGTGATTTGTTTTTTTGGAATTGCATACATTTCACACAATTCATTTATTTCTTCTTGTCCTTGTCTGGTAGAATAAAGAATATCTAAATACTCAACTGCTTGCTTTTCCGAAACTTCGTAATATTTTACTGCTAATTCTATTAACCATTCAGGCTGCCCATCTGCTTTCTTTCTTCCACTAATGTATTTTAAATATTGTTTACCTTTTGGTAAAATATCTATAAACACTTTATAGAATAACTCTGGCGATAAACTTTGCACATATGGTTGAACTTCCGAAACAACATCAACCCAAGTAGGTTGCATTGATAAATAACGTAAGATGAGAAAATTACTCCATGTCTTTTTGTCATCATCTGTTAGTTTATCAAAGTAATCAGGTTTTTGATGTTCGGTTATTGCTGATATGTGGTCAAATAAGCCCAAGCGGGTTTTTTCCTTCGCCATTTTCTTTTGGTTTTCTTAATTCAGGTTGTAACAACTCTTCTAATGGTTCTCCACATTCTACACATAAATAGATTTCAAATGGGATAATCTCATCCGATGCTGCTCCTGTGAGTAACTTACTCATCTTTTTAAACTTATACCCAATTGCAAAGGTATCACCTCCACAATTCCCACAAGCCATATCCTTTGCTTGCGATATATTTGGTTTTCCTAAATTACCACCTATCATCGTATCACCATTAAAACTTCTTGCTCACGCAATAAGATATAATCTTTACCAGCTAACTTAATAGTCTGTGTATCATAACTATTGTGTGGTAGTAATACTTTATTACCAACCTCCAATGTCATAGGGATACGAGTTCCGTTTTGTGTAAATACACCAGGTCCTACTGATATTACTTTACCCAATTTGTTTTCACCATATTGTGCGGTTTCTGGTAGGATAATACCACCTACTGTTTTTTCCTGCTTTTCAATCTCAATTAAAACTCTATCACCGATAGGTTTTGCTGTTTCTGTGTTTTCCATAATTATCTAATTAAACTTACTATTTGAATAATGCCCGCTATGAACGGAATTTCTTTATCTACTACTAATGCATCCCTTTGTTGGGAGTCTGATAATGCTAGGATTACACCTGATTTATTATCTTTACCATATTCATCTACCTTTTCATATAGATAAGTGTATAGTTCCGAAAACTCTGTAATCTTATTGTTTGCAATAATCTGTCTAATTTCCATCCACATATTGCGTTTCTCACTTCCATTTTTTAAGATGTCTAAAATCTTTATCTTAAAATCATTTTGTAAAGCAGTTTGTGTATCTACTTTAAGAGTTCCATTAGAACACTGCAACTGAATAGTATTAAGCACCCTACGAATATCCGGATAAAAAGCACTAATAATATCCGCAACATCTTTAATATCATATTTAATGCCCTCCTTATTTAATATGTTTGTCACGTGAACCGCTACATCTTTTTTTGATGGTGGAGTTACTGCAAATGTTTGACAGCGTGATAAAATTGGTTCAATAATTTTTTCGTGATAATTACAGGTTAGGATAAATCTAGTGTGAGTACTAAATGTTTCCATTAAGTTACGAAGAATTGCTTGTGCGTTTGCTGTCATATAATCAAACTCATCCAATATAATGATTTTGTATCCTTTAAATCCAGCACCACTTGCAAAGTTCTTCACTTTGTTACGGACAGTTTCTACGTTGTTCTCATCGGATGCGTTGATAATCATCAAATCACATTCAATCGTATTCGCTATAATTTTAGCTAATGTAGTTTTACCCGTACCCGCTTTACCATATAGTAATAGATGTGGTACATCGCCAGTATCTAAATACCCTTGTACTTTTTCTTTTAGTAAATCGTTTCCGATATACTCACTTAATTTTTGTGGTCTGTATTTTTCAACCCACAACGTATTTTCTCTTTTATTTCCAAACATTCTTTTAAGGTTTATAGAATACAAATATTGGTTCGTACTTATAGTAAGTCCCGTCTATCTGCATACTATTTTTAACTCCACTCAAATCAACTCCCGTCATTGGAGACATCGTCATCTTTATCTTACCCTTATATTCACATCCTAACTCTGTAAGAATATCAATGCTATCTTGCTCCAATGTCCACCACTTATCTTTACCCACTTTAATATCCGCAATGTTCCAACAAATGTATCTATCATTTCGTAGGTACTCATACGCGGTTGTTAGTGTAGGTCTTAAAAATCCATCTCTCCAACTTTCATAGTTGTTGAACTTCTTAAATGATTGTGAATCATCATCCGAATATCTTTCTCTATCAAAGTATGGTGGTGATGTGAATACAAAATCCAACTTACCCTTATACTTTTGGAATCTTTCTTCTTCTGCAATAATCTCTGAACCAGTTGTAAATAGTTCATATGTATTACGATGACCCCAAAATAGATTAGCCGCACCTGGCACTTTGTTATTAAAGAACTCTGCTAAATACTCATATCTAGTTTTACCAATCTCATCCAAATAGTTTTCAGTATTCGGGTCATTACCAATGTAGTGGATATTTCTATCATCTACACTCATTGCTCCCAATATCCTACCACCCCATCCCGCAGATGGGTCATAGATGTTAATTATATCCTGGTCTTTGATGTGTTGAGTAAATTTCTGATATAAGAATTTAGCAGTTAGTGGTGGAAAATTCACTACTGCCTGTGTTCCCATTCCAATACGGAATGCAGCCGTTGCCTCTGGAAAGATTGTTTGACCTAACGGATATATTTTAATCTGTATAGGTTGCTTTGGGAGGTCTGTTAGATTATCTATATTATCTCCCCAATCCGCAGTTTTTAGTGATGAGATATTTTCATATCTCAATTTTCCTTCTCTCCACAATTCTTTAATCTCCTCTGCCGTAATTTCCGGTGAGGGTACTTTACTATCAGCTTGGGATAAACAAAAATCATGTCCTGCTAATGTATCACCTGCTGCCCATTTTTCAATCCACTCTTTACCGCTTTGGATATGTGAATTGTGATAATTTGAGTTATCTAAATGAACAGTTTTGGTAAAACGATACATACCATCTTGACGAGTTAATCTTCTCATTTGTTTAATAAACTCTTGAAGATAATCATCATTTACGAATACATCATAAATAGATGGTTTTGGTTTATCATATGCAGAACCACCAATACCAGTTTTATACATTGCCGGAAAGAACTGATTTACAGGTGTTGCAAACTTATTAAAGTTAAAGATTACATCATCACCTAAATCATCCTTTTCTGCAAACTCATGCACTTTGAATGCTTGTAGTTTCGAAAAGTTCTCAATGATTGATGCTTCATCCATACCAATTCTAGGTGGTGCATCTGTTTTATCCCACTGCTCTATGGCAGTTTTACGAAAGTAATCAACCCACTTGCCGAAGTCTGTAAAGGACATCTTCAATACATCCTCATATTTGAGGTTTATATCTTCTCGGTAAATCCAGCCATTTCTTTCGTAAAAATACTTTTTTGGATAATCAAACGCCATAGTAATTGGTTTATGCTGATAATTGAACTTCTACTAAATAATACTTTGATGTGTAATCATCAATCTTAAATCCGATGTGTGCTAATCCTTGTGTTGAGATTTGTAAAGTTGCCGATGTAGCATCCTTATTTGCAACCAAAATCTCTTTTAAGTATTTAGCAGAGAATGAAATTGGATTTACTGAATTAGTATAACCTTCTTGTGCTTTGTATGTAATACGATTAGAATTTACATTCGAATAACCAATTACCAAATTCAAATCACCATTTTCAGTTAAGACAGTAAATGTATCTACATCACTTAACGCATTTTTACCTTTGATAAATCGGTCAATAAACTTACCATCTAAATCAATTTGAATATCAAATGGAGGTAATTGCTTCAAATCAGGCACCGCAGGGATTACTGATAAATCAGCTAATTGGTAGCTTGCTTTTGTACCATCACTTACCAAACTCAAAGCAATTGCTTTATCTTCTACTTTACCAACTTGCAAATCAATATCATCACCCAATACAGATAATAATTTTGATAAATTTGATGTGGTATAGATACCCAATTCCGCTGCTTCAAAGTTAAAGTTTTCCAACTCCAATTCACCTAATACCGTCTTATCATCGGAGATAAACTTTGTAGTTAGTTTTGTACCATCGGCTTTCCAAGTTACCGATTCAATCAACCCCGCCAAGTTGTATTTTTGAATAAAGCGGTTTAATCTAATTTTGTTCATAATTTATTGTTTTAATTTTTACAAAGATACGAAAATTTAATTTAGAAACCAAAAAATTGTGAGAGTTTTTTTTGTGCATGATTTACTTTCTCCCACTTCAATGCTTTATAGAAATCATCCATTTTGTTTTCCAACTCTGCTTCAAATATTCTATCAACATCTATATATTGTTTAACGAAATCCATAATAACATCCGGGTCATTGTAGTTCTTAAATGCTACCGTATCTAACCCAAATGGATTTTGTTTTAGATACACCCACTTCACCTTATCACCATCTCTAATTGGCTCATACATAAAAGGACAATTGTAGTGTTTGAGTAATCGGTTGTATGTGATTGCCGCTTTAACGTGTGCAGGTGTTCCTTTTTCAAATGCACCTATTCGTTTATCCAAAGTTTTAGTATCATACTTACTAATCTCTTTTACTGCTCCACCTTTTGCTATAACTGATACATCCAATCCCGATAAGCTCAATTTAAACTCTCTCAATTCTTTATCAACATCTTCATTCGTTTTACCCGTAAGAATATCACGTAGAATACCACTCATAAAGTCTTGAAATGCCTTTGGGAATGATGAACGAACTACATCTAATCCTTTTACATCTAGCTTATCACAAGGAATACCATTTTTTAAAATCATCCATTGTGCGTATCGTTTCTTTGCTACCCAAAAACCTGCTTTTGAAATGTATTCCTTTTTAATTTCAAATCTGTGTTTATCTTTTGATATAAAGAAGAATCTTTCAGCTAATATATCATAGAACTTATTAAGGAATAGTTGTGTTTCTTCTGCAATATCATTTACTACCGAAGCCATTCGTTTCTCATCAAATCCTTTATACTCTGGAAACCGATGTTTCACCAAAGGTTCTGCCAACATATAGATTGAGTCTGTATCTATATACACATTGTAATCTTCTTTAGTACCTAATTCCTTTTGGTACTTAATGTTTGCCATCTCTGCCGTTTTCTTAATAACAGTTTGACCCGTAATCGTAACTGCCTCTGCATTATCAATATCGTAAAACCGAAAGGCAGGAAGACCAAGAACACCATACATAGAGTTAAGAAGAATCTTCTGAACCAACTGCCTTTTAGCATAAAATTCATATTTCTCCGTATCACCCGCTTCACCATATTGCTTTTCTAATTTTCTAAATTCAACCCTTTGTGAAAACCATAAATCTAAAATATCTGCAATAAGTCCAGGTTTACTCTGGTCATACAGAACCCCATTGGCGGCTACACCCAATCCGTGCTCTTTAATCATTTGTTGTACTTCGTTCTTACTATAAGTTTCAGTACTTCCAGCTGATGTTACATCGTATGTTTTATCTGTACCTCTAATCCACTCTTCTGCATCCCAATTTTCAATCTTACCCATTTTTGTTTCAGGTGAGATGTTTAGGGTCATAATGATGGATGGATATAGGGATGTTAAATCCAAGTCATAAATCCAATCATACTTACCAACGATGGGTTCTTTTACATATGCACCAATAAACTTCTCCTGATTATTATCGTTGATTTCCTGCATCCGTTCTCTTCTATCCGCAGGTTTGTTTGGTGCTACTAAATTACGATGTTTAAGATAATTCAAACAAGCTCCTTCCAAATATTTTGATGAATACACAAAATCTTCATACGGAACGTGACCAGCGTGACAGATAGCTCTGCATAGTTCGATGAATTGTAGTTTCTTTTCTAAACCAACCACTAACTCAACGTCTACGATGTTGTAATCAATGTATTTGTTTATATCCTCTCTGAACAAATCATCCAAATTACCTTTGTATTCTACCTTACCTTTACCCAACTCTTTGGTTGCAATGTGGTTTAGTGTATAGGATGCTTCTAACCCATAGTTATAGGTCTTATATAAGTGTATATAATCCAATGCACTTACCCCAGCAAAACTCCAGCGATTTCTGTATGGTGAATAGAAACACTCACCAATTGGTGAAAGACGAGTTGCACTTGTTCTACCCAATACGTTTGTAATACGATTGAATAGATACGGAACGTCAAATGAGTCAATGTTCCAACCCGTAATGATTGATGGTCTGATTTCTTCGTAAATTGTTAAGAATGCTCGCAGTAACTCTCTTTCACTACTATAAGATTTAACAACTCTGTTACCAGTAATAGTATTTTTTACTTTACCAAATTCATCCAAAACCAAAGCATAATATACATCCGTTGCACTATCATGTAGTGCAATTGCAGTAATCGCGTTCTTTGCTTTTTGAGTATCTGGTAGACCTGTAATCATCTCAACCTCAATGTCAAATGTCATAATGACATGACCTACCGATGGAATATCAGATGTGTGATATAAATCTACTAATATACGAGTTGTTTCCGGTACATCCGCCTCAAAAAGATTTGGGTCATCTTTTGTGAACTCATATGTTTTGGAAACTTTAACACCACTTAAAGTGGTTGATTCACCGAATGGGTTTCTCTCATATGCATATGGTTTGAAATCCATAACATGATAGCCCGTAGTATCGTCCCACAAATGTACTTTGTTTTTACCCTTTTGAAAAAAAATATTTTGATAAATAGTAACCTCCTTTCGTTTTAATAACTTTTATTTTTACTTTTACAAAGATACGAAAATTTAATTTAGAAAACAAAAAATTACCATCATTTATTTGCTTTACGATTTGCCCACCATTTTTTCAAACCCTCACTTTTATTTAATTTGGCTTCATCTGAACGATTTGAACTTGCAAATGCTATTCTGGCTCTGGTTTCATTTGATAAAACCCTACCTTTGTTTTTTTCACTTATTTTTTTCTTATTTTCTTCACTTCTTACAATCCCCTTTTGGCTTGGTGGTATTATACCATTTTTTTTATGTGCTTCGCTAATTCGTTTTTTATGTTCCTCTGTTCGTATCATACCAACAATACCCTCTCCCCCATCTGTTAAATTTACCAAAGTTCCCGTATTCAAATCACGTCTACCATATAATTTGATGTAATATTTTTCTAATTCAATAGCTTCTTCTATTGATAAATTATTTTGTATTATTTCAACTATATAATCAGTTTTTGATACAATACTATTCCAAATACGATTTCTTCCTTTTTGCCAAGCTCGCTTATTCTTACCTATACCAATATAAAATACTTCGTTTGTATCGGTTCTAATATGTTTGTAAATATACATAATAAAAAAACCTTTGGCTTTCGGGGTTGAGGTCCCTACTAACCAAAGGTTTTGTTTTCAATTTCGTTAAATATGTAGCCTCAACTCTACACATATAAATATAACAAAATTTAATTTTTAGTACATTTTTACCAAAGTATCTGCTGCATATGTTACTGCTGCATTTGTTCCTTTGTGTCTACATTTATAACCAAGGCCTTCCACCATTCCTACTGCTTGACGGAATACTTCGTTTGATTTGAATTGTGGGTCTGGGTTTAAATCTACATCAATATATGTTGCCTTTGGTAATCCCGCTTCTCTTAAATACTCTGCTACCTCAATAGAAGACCATACTTCATGTATCAAACGATTACCTGAATAGTTCTCTCTATTAGTGTTCCAACGAGTGAAAAGTAAGTGAGCTCCTTTGCCGGGAGTGTAAAGTGCAATTACAATTGCGTAGATTGTTTTTGTTTTAAATACTTGTGAATCACATCCAATGAGTATTTCAATACCATCGTTATTAGATAGGTATTCAGATATATATGTTACTAATTCTACTTTTTTTCTGTCAATTAATCTTCTGAATACCTTTTCCATATCCTTACCTTATTTTAAATTTGTGTTTACTACCATCGCTTTTACTATAAATGACATATAATGGTGAAACTTCAAATTGCATCTGCATAAACTTATTTGTATATTGTTGCCACTTACCTTTCTTTAAGTAAGCAACAGTCATATGTGGGTGATACTCTGGATAATCGTTTGAATGTGGTAGTTTCTTTAAGAGTTCGTTTGCTCTTTCCAATCCTTCACCACTAGCATCAAACTTTAACACATCGTAATCAGGGTTACCATCAAATATAGATGGGTTTGTTAATTTAATATCACCAAAAGGAACTTGGTTGATAATTTGTGATACTACACCATCTGGTACATTTGTATGTAGACCATATAGTAATGTAACGTGCGGTTCTGTTTCTAAACCATAATGACCGTTCTCATCATCATATACATCAACATCACTAATTGTACTTGTCAATATAGATTCATCAAAATCTATGTATAACATTGCACATCCATACTGATATGGGCTTTTTTGTATTTCTTTTAATATCTTGCGTAGTTTCATTTTGTTTGGTTTAATTGCTGTAATGGGAGGATTCGAACCATCCATAAGGTAATTAGGTAAAGAACAATTTTTGGCGCTTCCGGAAGCTAGGTGGTCAACCCCTTTATTATTCTTACTTTATTTATTTATCCTCGCCCCCGAGACAGGAGGGTGCGTCTGCCAATTTCGCCACATCACAATTTTTAAGGTCTACCGAATGTTACATTATTCTGTAACCTTATATCTTTATTATTTAATACCCAAATTTGCCCATCATCCATTCCACAAGTAAAGTATAAATCGTGCTCTTGTGAGTAATCTATACACATAAATGCGTAACCTCGCATACCATCTGATATACGAATTATAGGTATTGTTGGGTTCAATTGTATTATCATACCTATAAATATAAAGTTATGATAATTGTAGAGAGTGAGGGGCTCGAACCCTCGCGCCGGTTTTACCCAACCTAACAGTTTAGCAAACTGCCCCCTTCACCAACTTGGGTAACTCTCTAAATTATTTTTTTTTCTTTCTCCAAGTTGGAGTTTGTGAATGACAATTTGGACAAAGAATTTTTAAATTACTCAAATCATTATTTTTATTATTACCATCTATATGGTCAATTTCCATAGGCAATCTTTTACCAAGCCATTTTTCAATTCCACATTCTTCACATTTATGTCCCCTATCTTCTTTTATCCACACTTTTATACTGGATATATGTGCTTTTGTATAATCTCTTTTTTGTTTAAAAGTATTTCTACTTTTTTCAATTTTACTTGGATTTGAGTTATATGAAAAATCGCATGTCTTCCACCATTCAGATTTCAACATTCCCTCACTAATTTTTCTTTTTACTGCATCCGTTCTAACTCTTGAATTGGCACACGATACTGAACAATACTTACCGCTACCATAAGAACCATCGTGCTCTTTATTACATTTTATACATTTCATAATCGAACTATTGATTTATTTAATATAAATATACGATATTTCGATTTTCAACATTTTAGTGACTCCATCAGGACTCGAACCTGAAACCTACGCATTAGAAGTGCGTTGCTCTATCCGTTGAGCTATGGAGCCAGATGAGGAGGGTGTGAGATTCGAACTCACGGTCCTGTTACAGACTCCGGTTTTCAAGACCGGTGCAATAGACCAACTCTGCCAACCCTCCTTTTACTAAATTTGTTCTGACTTTAAAGTATCCAAAACAATTGGTGGATATTTCTTACGGATTTCCAATGAATCTTCTAATGCCCACTTTTGTTTAAGTTTGGCACGTTTCTCCATATTTTTAAGTTGTTCTTTTTTCTTTATAATATCTTTCGATAATTTTTCTATACGAACATACTTACTTGCATAATCCTCATCGGTTGCATCAACCCATTGGATTTTTCTTTGTAATTCTTTGATTTCAGTTTTTATAGTTTCAACCAAAGGTGCTTCATCGCTAAACTTTGGGTCAATTGAACCACCCAATGTGTTGAATAAAAGCATAATAGACATTCCTAATTCTTTCATACTATTTTTATTTAATGTTACCCGAGCTGGATTCGAACCAACCCTAACTGCACCAAAAACAGTTGTGCTACCGCTACACCATCGAGCAATTTGCAGTTCGTACGGGATTCGAACCCGTGGTCTCTTCCGTGACAGGGAAGCATGTTGGGCCTCTACACCAACGAACTAAATTAAAACAAACTTATTGTGTCCTTCTACACATCATAACCAATTTTTATTGGTGGTTACATTTCGTATTGGGTTAATTACTCCCCACTTATAGTAACTCTCTCCTGACCTGTATGACTATTCCGGCTTCAACAGGACCATTTTGGATTTTATATACCATGGGGTTACACCATAGTCTTCGTTTGTTTTGTAGCTCTAATGGGAATCGAACCCATCTTGTTAAGTCACTTACTTCAATCAACTACTCTTTATTGTGTACACCTTTGAGTCTTTACGATTGACCGTCACATTAACCCACTCATTGCTTTTGGAGCGACCTCAACAATTATAGAGCCAAATACGATGGTTTATCCTTTTTACTTATCAAGTAATCCTTTCGGCACTTTGGCAACTTAAAAACATACCACCAAACGAAACATCAATCGGAGCTTCCGGTCGGGCTCGAACCAACCACCTGCTGATTACAAGTCAGCTGCTCTACCATATGAGCTACGGAAGCAAATATGATTACCGCCTGACTCTTTTCGAACTTTCGGGGCTCGTATCATTCAATTTCAGTAATCATTGTACTCCGTATGGGAATCGAACCCATAAGCTCTCCCGTGAAAGGGGAGTATCCTAACCAATTAGACGAACGGAGCATTTACAAATATAAGTATTTTCTTTTATAATTCCAAACTTTATTGGGATTATTTGGTGGGAGTAGAAGGACTCGAACCTCCGAACTCGTAGAGAAGTGATTTACAGTCACCCGCAATTGCCACTATGCGATACTCCCAAATGTGTGGGTAGGAGTCTCATCCCACACTAGACTTAAGGTTTCGAGTTCTTTTACAACTTACTCTGAAAGTTATTCGCCCGCGTGTCCTTCACCTTAAAGCGGGAGCTCCTTATGGAGCAGGTAGTCAGATTCGAACTGACGTCTCCGGTTTGGAAGACCAGAGCACTAACCACTGTGCTATACCTGCAAATTTCCCCACATTGAGATTACTTGTGAGTAGTTATTTCGGTTTTTTACTATCTCGAAAACCTGCGAAGCATCCCTCGTAAAAACGTCAACCTATTACTTGGGGGAGAGTAGGTCCACAATCCTTATTCCCAATATGTAGTCATTAAGGTTGATACTACAAACCACCATCCATTGTTAAATGAGTCTTGGATTAAAGACTACCGAGTATCTCTTACTCGTTGTGGACCAGGTAGGAATCGAACCTACTACCTTTTGATTATGAGTCAACTGCTCTAACCGAGTGAGCTACAAGTCCATATCGTTTAATCTAACGATAAAATCTAATATCGTTTCTTTCAACGATAAATAAGGTGCCGGAGGAGGGATTGGCTACCCACACACAGTCCTTTTCGGTTACTGCACCACTTCGAATCAGGCACGTCTAATGGTTGTACTTCCCATTTGTTCCGCCACTCCGGCATATTTCTTTTGGTGGAGAAAGTGGGATTCGAACCCACGACCTCTTGAATGCAAATCAAGCGTTCTAGCCAACTGAACTAAATCCCCATTATGTAACGTCTGTGCGGTTTGTGTCTCATTCACTCCTTTATACGAGCTTCAAAAGTTTCCATTTCATGCCTAGCGTCTGTTCCGCCATTCTTTCGAATCGTTACATTGTACTCGAAGAGGGACTTGAACCCACACGCCCATACGGACAACAGATTTTAAGTCTGTCTTGTCTACCATTCCAACATTCGAGCAACTCTACAAATATACAAAATATATTTTATATTTCCAAATTATTCTACATATTTTGTCCAACTATCTACATTGAAACATCCCCCACAATCGGATTTTTTTTGTAATAATTTTTGAACACTTTGAACTTTAATTTCTAATAAATTTGGATTATTGTAAGTATATAATCTATCTATGAAAATAGATGGTAATCCTTTAATATTTAAATATCTTAAATTATTATTCCAAACTAAAAACCAACTTAAAAGTGGATTTCTTGTACAATCTAACGATTCAATTTTATTATCATGTACCCAAAGTCCTTTAATCATTGGGTTTCCACTCAAATTTAACGATGTCAATCTGTTGTTTTGCATATACAGTTGTTGTAGGTTTGGATTGTGAGTTATATCAATTGATGTTACACCACGAGTTGTTCCATATCCAGCTCTACCTTCTGTATTACCAAAATCCAATTCAATTAAATTTTTATTTCTGGAAACATCAAATGTTACTATATCATTATCACCTGCTCCAAAATATTCTAACTTTGATAGGGAACTCACATCAATACTTGTCAATTTATTATCCCAAAAGGAAACCCAAGTTAAGTTTAGATTTTTGGATAAATCAACACTACTAATTTGATTGTGAATAATCCGTAATCTTTGTAGATTTGGGAATGCTTCTATACCCCTAATACTTACAATACCCATAGGGTTTAGTATTTCTATGGTAGTTGCGTTTGCAATTGGTGCAGTTTTAATCCTACCATCCAATACAAAATCGTATCCTCTATCAATCAATGCCTGCTCAAATCTACTATCAGGTACACTAATATATTCTGGCAAATTGGATACCAATGGTGGCGGTGTTGTTACAACTGGTCCGGGTACAAATGTTGTTGGTGGTGGTGTTGTTACAACTGGTTCAGGTACAAATGTTGTTGGTGGTGGTGATGGTATAGTAGGTATAGATACTATTGGAGCTGGTGGGGGTGTATCATCTAAAGTTCTGAAATTTCGTTCATTACCATAAACTATACCCTTTGAGTTTATACAATATGCTCTAATATAGTATGTTGAATTGGGTATCAGTTCATTTACATCTACCATATATCCACCCAAACCATTTCCTACTATAAGTTTTCTATCTGAAATTGTAGGTGTTTTCTCTCTACTAATTACTACACCTCTTTCAGTTACGGGTGTGTTACCTTCGTTTGTAACCTCACCACCAATTCTTGCACTCCTAAATGAGATATTCCCAATATCGTTGGTAGATATTTTGGCAAACGTATAATCTATTGTTGAGAAATTTATTTCATCACCATATACAATACCTGCTTCATTTTGAGCATATGCTCTTACATAGTATTTGGTATTTACCTCCAATTTAGTAACTACAATTTTATATTCACCCAAATCAGTAACTGATGATTTGAATTTCATATTATCAATGGTTGGTTTTGGAGATTTGGATACAACTATTCCTCGTTCCTTTAATTCCCCTCTACCTAAATCTTTCACATTACCACTTAATGTTGCTACATCCAATCCAATATCAGTTGCTGAATTTGTTTGGATTGTTGGTAATTTGTAATCTAATGTTGAAAATGTGAGCTCTTTACCATAGGATGTACCCATAATGTTGGTAGCAAAGGCACGAACATTGTATTTTGTACCTGCTTTAAGTTTGATTACAACTAAATTGAATGCACCCATCCCTTCACCTGCATTAAATGTACTATCGGTAGTTGTGGGTGTTGGGTTGGTACTAATGCAAAATCCTCGCTTTAATATAGGTGTTTCACCATCATCTGTAATATTACCGTATAGTTTTACCGATGTTAATGTTATATTACCCAAACTATCGGTTGTTAAAGTTGGTAAAATATAATCACCCGTTGTAAAGTTCTTTAATTCACCATAAGCAGTACCATATTTATTTTTGGCGTATGCATTATAGTAATAGGTTTTATTTGGTGTTAGTTTGGTTAGATGTGATTTAAATGTTGTAATATTTGTATCCAATTTAATGGTAATACCATATCCACCAATATCCGGATTATTTGCGTAAATAAATCCACGTTCAATTGTAGGTGCATAAGGTACATCCTCTACTTTACCCAAAATAAATGCCGATTTAAGTGTAACGTTGGTTGCATCCTCTGTGAATACAGATGGTGGCATATCAATGATTGCTGGTGTTAGTGCTTCTTCCTTTGCACAACCTAATAATAGGAAAATACCTATTAGAGTGATTTGTAACTTTTTCATATTTAACTTTTAGATTTTATGTAACAAATATACAACATTTATTTTATATTTCCTAACATTTTTTACTTTTTTATTTTATCGTTGCGTGTGTGGGGTTCGAACCCACTTGGCTTTCCTTATGAGAGATAGCTCTTTTCCACCAAGCCACGCAATATGGGGTGTTTAATGGGATTCGAACCCATACTATCAGTACCACAAACTGACGTGCTGACCATTAACACTATAAACAACGAGGTGAATATTGGATTCGAACCAATGTAAAAGGTTTTGCAGACCTCTACCTAAACCAACTCGGTCAATTCACCATTATGTAGTTCCATAGAGACTCGAACTCCAACTTTGACATCCGTAGTGTCAGGTGCTATCCATTACACCATAGAACTATTAGCACGTCCTAAAGGATTCGAACCTCTATCATCGCTTTTGGAGAGCGGTATGCTACCATTACACCAAGGACATGTATTTATTTCCAAAGTAAAAAATTACCTTCAAAAAATTTTCCAACCTTTATCTAAAAGTTGAAAAAGTGTAGAGAAAATAGGACTCGAACCTATAACCCCCGACGTATCAGGTCGGTGCTCTAACCAATTGAGCTATATCTCTGTGTAGGGTGAGCGAGACTCGAACTCACATCCTCTTGCTCCCAAAGCAAGTAATCTAACCATTGATATACCACCCTATATTGTGAACCCGTTGGGAATCGAACCCAAAACCCCTACATTAAAAGTGTAGTGCTCTACCAATTGAGCTACGAGTTCATTGGTGGAGCAGACAGGTATCGAACCTGTTCCTCTGGATTTTCAGTCCAGCGCAATGAACCTCATCTGCCACTGCTCCTTTAAATCCGATTTTGATATGTAGCATCGGGAACTACCTGTGTCCATAGTAGGATTCGAACCTACACAATCTGGTTTCTAAAACCAGCACGGTTGCCAATTACGTCATACGGACTTCTATTGTAGTGAGTGAGGGACTTGAACCCCCAACATCCGCCATGTAAAGACGGCGCTCTGCCAATTGAGCTAACCCACTATTTCACCATTATGTCAAAGAACTTATTCTTGCGTTGATGGTAGGATTCGAACCTACGACCAATAGATTAACAGTCTACTGCGCTACCACTGCGCCACATCAACTTATTTTTAAACATAAAAAAACCCCTAACTTTTTGGGTCAGGGGTTGTTTTAATTTAAGTATGTAGTTTGGTTTTATCCCAAGTCTACATCGTTTAATATTGTTGCCCCTAACTGATTTTTAATTCCTTTCGAACTAAAATCACACACGCGATTGCCTGCCCACATCAAATTTGATGTCGGTTGATAAGCTATCGTATGTAGGTTAAGAGTTTTCATTTCTTTATTTATAATAATATATATGTAATTTTTTTATTTTAAGTTAAAAAGATACGGATGAGAATACTCACGTATGCGAACCGGCTTTCGTTGGATTATTGTTTCCCAACTTTTCCACTACCTTTTGGGTAGTACCGATTCAATGCGGGTTAGTTAAGCCAACCACTCATAAAGTTACAAACTACTCTCTCTTTACTCCGCTTCTTCTACTCTGCCGAACAGATTCACACTTGCGGTGTTAGAAGTTTTTCGAAAGAATCACAGACCTCTTGCGGAGGTATCGTGGCAAGGAACAACTCCCTACTATGTACGCACCTTTCGTTTGCAACTGACGAACACTTTTGCTCTTTTTGTTTATAGTTTGCACTAACCGGCAAATTGAGTTTGGTTTGTAGATGGTTTCAAGTAGTGGTTCGCCAACCTGCTCCGTTATCTTTTGAACAACAGAATACTGAACTACTCGATGTGTTATCCCTAACACCATACTTTAAGTTTGCTTCATAACTCCTACCTTGGTAGGTGAAGAGTAAGGATAATAACGACACCACTCGTACTTTATCTTACCTTTCGGTTTTAAGTAAACTCTGATATTGAATCACGCAATTGTTGAAAGGGATTAAGTTTCAGTTTCTCGCAATAACTCTATGGATTATTCTTATTGGTGTTCCCACCTCAACTGAACTATCTACTTTAGCCCAGTCATTTCACCACCCTCTTTACAGTGTTACCCTCAATACTAAAGGTGAAATGATATTCCACTTGCCTACTCAAGCTCCTTTCGAAGCCGCAAATCACTTAAACCAAATGATTCACTTTATCCTACTTTCGTAGTTTATTTCACGACCATAGGCGGCCGATGTACACTATGTAGAACTCGTCTACTATGTGCTTATATTTTAAAGAACATTTTTAATTTGATTAACCGAGTATCTTTCATCACCTATTGGTCTCAAATCTATAATACAAATATACGAAACTTTTTTCATATATCCAAAAACTTTTTAACTTTTTTTTAAGATTGGTTGTCTCCGGCTTTTTAGCTTACCACTTATGGTTGGGCTTCACACATTCGGTTTTATTAGATGTTGGCTTCAACAACCATTCTTAAATATTGGATGAGTAGTGGGATGGTATTTCTACCTCTCGGGTCCTCTTAACACCGGACTTCTCCACACCGGCATACTAACCTCATTTTCAACATTACAAATATACGAAACTTTTTTCATATATCAAAGTCTTTTTAACTTTTTTTTACAAATTTCTTTTTGATATTTGAAAGTTAAACGATACCGTCATTCTTTCTGTATCAGCTGGTTCAACATAATGTGATAGTGTAGATGGAAAAAATAATAATCTACCTTTAACTGATGGTATTTTATGTTTTCTCCCCTCTTTACAGAATACAGTATTAGATGTTGAATCCGATAGATACCATATACCAGAAATTAAATCGTTACCATGTGAGTGATACTCTTGATACTTTCCGTCTTTATAGTAATTCCACCATATCTCATAATCATATCTAAACTTTTCACCAAAATTATACGTTTTTATATAAAATGGATGCAATTGAACAATACTCGTTACGTGTTCTATAATCTCATTTACATATGGTGTACCATATAACAAATCACTATTATGATTAAACGATGAAAAAGCACCACCATCCCAACTTTTTGGAGATGTATATTTTTCTGGCTCATTTTTTATTTCTTTTTTAATACCTTCAATCAATTCATCCGGTACTTCCAAATGTGTATCGAATAAAGTAATTGGAAATATATTAAATTCGTTCATCTACTATCAAAATGTTTTTACAAATATACGAAACTTTTTTCATATATCCAAATGATTTCTCATTTATTTTTGGTTGCGGGAGACAGAATCGAACTATCGTAGACCTGGCTTATGAGACCGGTGGGAAACCAACATCCTCCCCGCGATTTATTATGATACAAATATACGAAACTTTTTTCATATATCCAAATGATTTCTCATTTATTTTTTGTGGAGATGCAGGGATTCGAACCCTGGTCCAGATAAGTTTCTAATGTAAATCGTTCACAAGTTTATTCAATTTTTCTAAACTGAAAAAATATAGAGTTTCTATTTTGCCATTATCACTCTCAACTGTGGAAGATTCACTTTAGTAGGTAGAACCTCAAACGAGACCTTATTCCTTTTTGGGTAGAAATCACACCTGGGTTCACATTCTTTTTTACCTCATGATGTGTACGAGGAAGATTAGGCAGCTACTGCGTAATCGAATGAGTTCATCCATGCCATAGCATCTTCGAACGTCATTGTAGATAATTCTACGTTTGCACTTATTGTTTGATAGGTCTTCAAAGGTTTCCATCTAACCTTACTTGCATCAATACAACCAGTCTTCATATCTGTCAAAAGCCGGTCATCCCCATATTTCAAATAACGTTTACAAATATACGAAACTTTTTTCGTAATTCCAAATAATATATATCTTTTTTTTTATTTTACGTTCCGTTTTGATAATTGAAAATTAAACGCTACTGTCATTCTTTCATCATCCGATGGTTCTACATAATGTGGTAGGTAAGATGGGAAGAAAACTATTTTACCTTTCGTTGGTAAAACTTTGTGTTTAAGACCCCTATCACAAAATACAGTATGTGCATTTGAATCATTCAAATACCAAACTCCAGAAAGTATATTGTTAGCATGACTATGGTATTCTTGATACTTTCCTGCGGTATAATAATTCCACCACATATTATATTCATAAATAAAATTATCACCAAATCCATTGTAAGGTGGTGTAGTTTTAACTATTTCTATAACATTATTTATTATTTGATTGTGCTCTTTAGTACCATATAATAGTTTGCTTTCATAATTAAAAGATGAATATACACCACCATCCCAATCAATTGGAGTATCATATTTAGTATCATCTTTTATATCTTCTCTAATACCATCAGTTAAAGAATCTGGAACTTCTATATAATTCTCAAATATTCTTATTGGAAAAATATCAATACTTTGCATATTTAATCTTCAAAGTTTAGTATATCTTTTTTAAAAATCGTATAAACCAGCAACTGATTTAATATTACAATCTGAATTAAATGATATAATTGTTTTTACTATATTACTTTCTACGTTTGGTGCTCTATGTAATATAAAACTTGGGAACGTTAAAACATCTCCTTCTTTTACATCCAGCTCAATAATTTCTTTTTGATTCATTGGATTTAACAATTGAGTTTTTGGTGCTCCTTCTGGTAAATCTACATAATATACATTGGTAAATTGACAACCTAAATGGACATGCCACCCATGCTCTGAACCTTTTCTGTATTGTTGAAACCAAATATTCCGTATAGTGATTTCATTGTATCCCATTTCTAAAAATCGCTTTTCCATTAGTTCAACTATTGGAGGCATTGCTATTTTTAAATAATGTCTTTCAACATCCCTATTTACATCCCAATCGGTTCTAGTTATATCTGTGTAATCTTTTGGATACGAATAGCGAGTTGCTTCTGCATCGTTTATTAAATCTAAAACATCTTCCTTTATTAAATCATGCTCCGATAGTTTGGAAATGATATATGGACATTCAATCCCTTTAATCATAATTTAATTTTCAAAATTTAAAATAACATTACCCGCTGCTACTATTCTTTCTTTTGTAGAAAATCTAGATAAAGATGGTAAATGTTCTAAATTTGCATCGAATGCGTATATATAACCTTCTTCTGGAAAAAATGAATGTGTTATTCTAGGGTCCTTATCATCTTTAAAAAATAACTTCCCCTCTGCTCCAGTACAATTATCGGGTACTTGCAGATAATATACCCAAGTCCAATCTGTAAATGTATCGGAATCTGTTGGATGAAATTTTAAATGATTGTGATAGTGTGCTTGTTTTAATTCAGGCACTGCTATGTATATCCAAGTTCTTTGGTATCCACTTAAATACTTTTCATTGTTTAGTTCCGTAAAAAAATCTCTTACTTTATTATAACATAAAGAAAACATATTACGGGTTTCATCACCACATAGAGTTTGTCCATCCATTTGTAAACCAGGTGCTCTCATACGAGTATCGTTAAATCTCTTATCTGGCATCCACAAGTCTCTATCAATCTGTATTTCTTTAATAACTTTTTGATTATCAATACCACTCATAGGTATTTTGTAAATCTTATGGTTTAAAAAACCAATTTCTTCATAACTAATCATAACTTATTATTCTCCTATTTCATATTTTTTAATGCTCTTGCAGTTGCTATCCATTTTTTAGCAATTGGATTTGTTATTGGTTGTGCTAAAAATCTAGCTGCTGCTTTTGTTACATCACCATGCTTAACACCCACTACCGAATTATCTACAATTGAGAATTTGTATCCACCAAATAATCTTTGGAACTTACCCATGTTCTCTTGACATGCTTTCCAACTCTTTACCAATAACTCTTCTGGTACTACTCTACTTCTTTGTAGGTTTCTTTCTTTTGCTACCTCCAATGATGTGTTTACAAACACCATATAACAATCATATCCTAACTCTTCAGCGTGTCCTTTTTGTTTAGCAATCTTATCGTACTCATGTCCAGTACCATCAATAATCATACCCAATCTACCGGCTTCGTAAAAATCTTTTAATTGCTTTGTTATTACCTTCGCCTTATTACGAATTGAATCAGATGATTTACCTTGTATTTTATCCCATAATTGTGGGTCTTCTTTTTCAATTTTTGCTAAATCCTTTGGGTCTATACCATTCTTTTTTAAACCAGCTTCAAATGCCGAATCTGAATTTACAACTTTCAAACCAGATGGTGCAAACTTTGTATAATCAACTACTCCAAATATTTCTTTTGACATAAATCCTTTACCACTACCAGGTCCACCTGCTAAAAATATACACTTAAAGATACCGGGGTCATCAACACCCTCTGCAATCATTTGCTCTTGCAACTTTTGCTTTGTTCTTTGTAAGTATATACTTAACGTAGATAGTTCATCTACTGCTTCGTTCAATAAATGTTTGGACATAGTTTTAATTAGTTTATATAGTATAAATATATATTTTTATTAAATATGTGTCCAAATTTCTCTTTTAACTATCTTACGAATGTTAGTTGTAGATACTCCGTTGTTAGATGCTATAACTTTTAAATTACGATGTCCCATCTTCCACAATGCTCTTATCATTTCCACTTGTCCATCTGTTAGTTTGTGGTTTGGATGTTGTTCGCCTTTTAACATTTATTAAAGTCCTACATTTTCCCAATTCGAATTGATGAACCCAGCATCCCTACCAACGGCAACTGCCATAGCACGTGCGTTTTCGGGCTCACCCTTTGAATTGTTGTTGATTAAAATTCTTTCTTCTCGTCCGATACCCATTACGATTTGGTGATAACGGATACCTGCGTTTTCCATTTGTTGTTTAGTAATCAGTTCCAAATGCCAAGGCCTAGCGGTTGTTAATACAATGTGATGACCGGCTTCATACCACTCATTCATTTTCTCTTTCACACCTGGCAACACATTTACTACGTTAGGGTCTAAATCTTCAAAACGAACTTGCTCAATCAAAGTACCGTCTATATCACTAAAAATCGTTTTGTAATTTTGTTCTCTTTTCATATCTTTTTAATGTTTAACTCTCACTACTCTATAAAGGTAAGTAAAAAAATCTACATTTCCTAATTTTATTTCATTTATTTTATAAATAAGCAACTCCATAAACACCATATTTGGCAGTTCCATCAATGATGTTTCCTCTACTATGTTTGGCGGCAGAGTCACGAGAAGCGGCTTTCATTAAATCACCTTTCTTAATTGGTACTCCTTTGTAATCACCATTATAACGGGAGATAAATCCCCACACACTTCCGTTGCTAATTAGTTTAATAAACTTACTACCAACACGCATTTCTATTGGTTTGGGTGTTAGGTTTGATAAGTGAGTTGCGTAGTAATCAGCAATTTCTAAATTAACTTTGTCAATAAATGCATTAACGATTGGGTTATTGTAGTTTTTCATATCTTTGTTGTTTTATGTTTATCTCTTATTACTCTATAAAGGTAAGTAAAAGTTTTCACATTTCCTAGTCTTTCCTAAAAAACTTTTCATAAATTTCCAAAATAATATATTCAGCTAAACACACTACTGAAAATACCATAATGATTGAAACCATCCAAATATCTTTTGCTATTCTATACATATTATTATGTTCTAAAGTGTGCTCCGTTTGATGACCATCCTTTGGAGTGATTACTATATGTTGGACGAGGGGTGTATGCGAATGAACCCGCTGCCATTCGAGAGGTATTACCAATCGCATCCCAATCTGATTCCCATTTATTATCCGATAATAAAATACCATCTTTAATGATGATGGCGTGTTTACCAGTATTACCAAAAGATGGACCAACACTTTGTATGTTCTTTCTATCCAGCTTCCAAAAGGTATTTTTACGATTTACTCTATCAACCTCAATAAACAAAATTGAACGTGCTTTTACTTTACACACCTTAATGTCTTTAGAATCAGATTTACCATTTTTGGAAACCATCACTTCGACAATTTGACCATTTAAATATTCCATATCTTTATCGTTTTGTTATATAGTAAAGATAAGTAAAATAAATTAAAAAGTCAAGTCTTTTCTAAATTATTTTTTAGGTTTTTTTATTGCGGCAAATGCGGTTTTGTATGCAGGTGATGTTTTATCGTAACCCAATGCAGTTTTAACTTTGATATTTCTACCCGTTTCTGGATTCTTTATTCGTTTATCCAATGCACCTACGGGTATCATAGATGATAATTTTTTAATATTGGCTTGTTGTTTTTCTGCACCGGCTTTTGTTCCACTTTGTGCTTTTTTTCCAGTCTTAAACATCATCGTTTTTTCTTTATCTCTAAAATTAGAGTACGCTTGACCTATTTGATTTGGGTGAAACTTACCTATGTTTTCCTCACCACCTTCTCTAAAAATTAAATGTGCATTTCCTTTTGTATCCTTACCACCATATATAACAGAATCTTGGTTATACTTTTTTACAATATGTTCCATAAATTCTTTTGGTGCACCTGGTATAAACAAAGTTTCTTCTACTGCGTCTACCAATTTATCAGATGGGCACTTTGCATATGGTATGGCTGAATCTTGACACTCTCTCCAATGTCCACTTACTTTAAAAAACCCTAAACCCCGTTTTCTGCAATCCGCTTCTAATTGTTTATTTAATTTTTTATTTTCAGCAGGTGTATTGGCGTAACGATATGCACTTGCCATTCCCCAACTAGGAACTTTTTTATCTACCACGTGTTGATATGCTCGTGCTAATGATGCTTCGTCTAATTTATGAAATTTTTCCATTCTATATTATTATACTAATAAATATAATAAATTATTATTTTACCTACCAAAACCGATTTTACCCTTTTGGATTTCTGTTTTGAATTGTTCTGTGTTGATGTTGTAGATGTCAGCTAATGTCATTCCTTCCGTTACTACATTGTCCATACCCAAATGTTTAATAAGAATATTAGTATCATCTACATTTAGTTTATCAAACTTATGTTCCGCAATCAATCTACCTTTTCTTAATAGAGCAGAATCAATCTTCTCCTTATCCATATTGAATGTTGCAATGATACTGATATTTAGAATATCACCCAATATACCATCGGTTAAATTTAGAATGTTAGATACACCAGTAGATGAGTGTGAATTATTCCTATCGCCAATAATCTTTTCAGCATCCTCAATCACCAAAATACAATCTTTGTTGTCCATTAAGAATGGAACAAAATCAGGATTCACAATACTCTCTGCCAAAATTGGTGGTAAGAATAATACCTTTCTCTTCATATGGTTTGCCAACCATTTGATGTATGTGGTTTTACCCGTACCTGGTAGACCATGTAATAAAACTAATCTACCTCTTTGTTCCTTTTTAGATGTAAGTGCAGTTACAATTGAATCGTTTATCTTAACAAAATCCTTACCATAGTTTAATTCCAAATCAATCTTTGGTTTTGGTAGTTTGAACTCTTCTGTTTCAAATCCGTATGATGTTGCTTTCAATAAATGTATCTTACCTTCTTTGCTTTGTTTAGATAATTTTGTAACACTATCTAATATAGTATTCTTTAATACATCTTTTGCACAAGTATATGCAAATGATAATCTGTATTGGTTCTTCTTTATTGATTTTGACTCTGGTTCTATATAATCAGGCTCATCAAAGTAATCTCCATCAATCTCTGATACATTTATTAAAATTAAATCCATACCATCAATCCTCTTTTCGTAAGTTGAATTACGTTTTGATTCTTTTGGTGATATAAAATACTCCGATTGTTGGATTTGATTAAATCCAGCAGTTTCTATTAAAGATAAAACCTTCTTATCAAACTTTATATCATTTGAAAACTTTGTACTATTATACAATTTACCAGTCTTTAAGGCAATGTATTTGCCCATAGAAAAGTCATCACCATGTCCGGATGTATATAGTTTCTCTAATTCAGTATTCATATATTATAGTTTTCTCCACACCCAAACTGGTTCGCAGAATGTTTTACCAATATTTTCTTTTGCCTTTTCTATTTCTTCTTCTGTGAATCTAGCTTCATCACCTTCAATCATTGCACCTGCACCGATACTACCTGGTCTTTTAGCCATTTCCATGCCTAAACATCCTTGATACTCTGCACCTGGCAACGTACCAATAAAATCATTCATAGGGTTTGTAATCTCCTGATACCCTTTACCATCTCCTTTTGATGCTGCATACACATCGGCAATATTTACTGCTAAATATCCACCCTTACGGATTGACGGCCATAGGTTGTTGATTACTTTATGTAGGAAAGATTCATTCCAAGCATCTATGTTTTTATATCTTACCCAACTCTGTGTATCATCATACGAATATCTTTCTACATTAAAGTATGGTGGCGATGTAAATACAATATCAAAGTAATCAGGGTATTGTGTGAAATCAAAATCTTCAGCTGGTGATTCGTGGAATGTTGCTTTCTTTTCTGTTTCAAAGAAACCATTATTCTTTTTATAGAACTCTGCCTGTTGTTGATAGATTGGATGGTTTTCTTTACGCGGGTCAATACCTACATAATGTTCTCCCTTTTCACTTGCAAAGAACCCACATACTCTATCGCCCCAACCCGCTGAAAAATCTAATACATTCTTTGCTCCCACAAAATCGTATAATGCTTTGGCAACATTAGGTTTGAATTGAGAACAGATATACTTTCTTAAACTCAAACATACTCTCAATGAGTTTCTATTTACCTCATCAAACTTTAAAGTATATAATCCACCCATAAGTGAATACATAAACTCTTTTGATTCCCAAGTTCTTTTGGGTCCAGGTGATACTGTACCGTCTACACTCCAACGATTTGCTTGTTGGAAATAGTTAGATGCTGCGTTCCCCGTATTCAATCTACGGAAGTATAAATTCTTTCCGTTATAAGTTAGTGGGTAGCGAGATTCGCTTGCCTTACGTGGAAACCATTCACCTTCTACCATAAGGTTTTGATGACGAATGCCTTTTGTTGCTAGATATTCACTCCGTGCTTCTTTCTCTGTGATTTCAGCGTATGGGATTGGATACTCCATTAGGATTTGAGATAAAGTTTCTTTTACATCTTCTTTATCAAATGTATTCTTAATGTACGTCCATTCTTCTTTTGGAATGTGTAGATAAGGATTCATACCCTTATACTTGTCAAAATAATCTATATACATAACTTTTTATTTAAGCACCTACATTCCAAAACAATGCTCCAGGTGATGCCATTTCTTTAATATGTTTCCAAGCTTTACTATCGTATGTTAATGATGATGGGAATGGTGGCCTTTCTTCTATTGGACAATCTTTATGGAATGGCATTCTTTTTGGTATTGTTATAGCTCTACCCATTTCCGCATTAGTAGTACCATGTCCAATTTGAACCCCATAAACCTTTGCATCAGGCCAAGCCATCTGTAATCCTCTACTTAAAACACCACTACTCATTACACTCCACACTTCCGTTGGTTGTATTGGTAATTCTTTAGCAAAATTGGATATTGTCTGAACTATGATTGGGTGGTCTAAACCAAATGGAATACACATAGTTTTATCCCAACCCAACCCTTGTCTATCTTTTGCTCTTTTATTTATAACCGTCAACATACCCATAGGTACTTGGTTGATTTCAGCACCAGCTTCCTCTGCTTCTTTTGTTAAGTCAGTTTTTTCATCACTATCTGGAATATAGATAATTGCTTTCTTTCCTAAATCCTTACACACATATGCCAATGCAAGTTGAGCATATCCTTGTCTTGGTGAAGCATATACCCAATTATCTATTTCCGGATACCTTAAAACAAAATTATAAGCTGCTCTTCGTTTTGTTCCACCAGGTAAAAAATCTTCTCTAACTACATTTATACCTTCTATGTTTTCTATAACGATAGGAGGCAAGTTGATTTGAGTATCTAATTGTTTGTAATCAAAATCAAAAAAATCAAATTGCTTCATAGATACAAAGATACTAAAACTTTTTTATATAACCTAATTTTTTACTATAAACTTTCGTTAATAGCATTTACATATGCAACCTTTGAAGATACACCAGCGAATCTTTGTACTTCCTTACCATCTTTTTCAATAATTACAGTAGGAACTGAACGGATATTATATTTAGTTGCTAATTCAAATGCTTCATCTACATCATATTCTTCAAACTTAACACCACTAACGGATTGTTTAACTTCTTCAAAAATTGGTTTTAGAGTTTTGCATGGTCCACACCAGCTAGCTGAAAATTTCTTTACACTAATCATTTTTATCTTCCTTCTTTATTTTGTTTTTCTTTAAATTCATCATATGCATCCAATAATGCATCTACTACTGGATGTCTGTGATTTGTTAATAGAGTTTGTGAATCCATATCTTTAATCTTCTTTGCTGCGGTTACTAAAAACTTAAATCCACTTTCTCCTTTATATTTTAAATCTACTTGTTGTGAATCACCACAAACAACCATCTTACTTCTTAAACCCAAACGAGATGTAATCATTTCCATCTGGTCGTTTGTGCAATTCTGTGCTTCATCTACAATAATAAAACTATCCAAAAATGTTCTACCTCTCATAAATGCCAAAGGTACAATTTCTACTTGTCCATTTTGTAATATTTTATCAATTTTTTCTTTATTATATAATTGATAAAAGTTTGAATAAACGGGTTGCATCCAGGGTTCCATCTTTTCTCTCAAATCACCTGGTAAAAAACCAATCTCTTCTTTACTTACGGTAGGACGAGTGATAATTATTTTAGTTACAGTTTTCTTAAATAACATATCCAATGCTACTTGGCAAGCAAGTAGTGTTTTACCACTACCTGCTTTACCACTTAATATTGTAATTGCGTTGTTTAGGATTTTCTCCTTTGCTTCTTTTTGTTCATCGTTTAATTGAACCTGAAATTTAATTGGTCCTTTCGGCTTCTCAATAATTTCTTCTTTTATCTTTTCGGTCAATTCTTTGTTTTTATTTGATACATTCTCACCCATAACACTATTGTTTATTTTATCCTTCACACGAAACACAATCAGGGTCCATTGCTCTTGCCGCAATATCTCCTCTCAATACACTTTCAGTTCTCATATAGTATAAAGTTTTTACACCTTCTTTCCATGCTTCCATAGTTACCTGATTAATCCACTTTGGTTCTGCGGTTGCAGGAAATGCTAAATTAAGAGAAACTGCTTGGTCTATATATTGTTGTCTAACACCAGCTTGCTTTACTAAATCTAATTGGTTTATTTCTTTAAATGTTTTGAATACATCTTTAACCGAACTACATTTGTGCATATGGTCTTCCGCAGTTACTTCGGTACATTGAACTAACTTACCTTCAAAGAAACACCACTCATCCAAGAAATCTAAATCTTGTACCGAGCCGCCATCTGCAAGGATTTTATCCCATACCTCTTTGGTGTTTTTGGTCATCTTTCTTAACACTCTTTCTAACTCTGGGTTCTTACGAATGAATGTTCCTTTTGATGTTTGCTCTGTAAATACATTTGCTGCCCAAGGTTCAATACCACTACTTACATTACCACTCAATTTAGAGTTTGATACTGTTGGTGCTACTGCTCTCAAATGTGTATTACGGAAACCAGTATCTCTACACCACAATGGTTCTCCATACTCTGCTCCCATATCTCTACTCGCTCTTTCACTTTCTATTTTCATTTGAGAGAAAATCTTACGAGTTTCGAATTGTGCTGGCAAACCTTCAAATGGAATACCCTTTTGTTGTAAGTATGTATGCCATCCTAAAACACCCAACCCCAATGCTCTTCCTTTTACTGCTGAACGAACTGAATTATCAAATCCAACTAAACCTTTAGCTCTTTGTATAAACTCTTCTAATACACCATCTAAAAACATTGTAGCAGTATATACTAAATCAGTATCTTTCCACTCATCGTATTTAGCAAGATTAAGAGATGATAAACAACATACAAATGAATGTGATTCATCAGTATGTAATACAATCTCACTACAAATGTTTGTCATATACACCTTCAAACCATTCTTTTTATATGCTTCTGGGTTTTGTTTGTTTACATTACCCTTATACATAATGTATGGTTCACCAGTTGCTTTTCTTTTTTGTAATAACTTACCCCATTTTCTACGAGCTTCGGTTTCGCCATCCTGCAACTTACGCATAAACTTATCACCCACTACTGCACATTGGTGCATATTTAGTGATTGTCTATTAACATCTCCTTTTGGTTCTCTAATCTCCAACCAATCCTCAAAATCTTTATGTTCGATGTTCATATTTACAGATGCCGCACCTCTACGAACTGAACCTTGATTTGTAGCAAGTATAGTTGAATCATAAATCTTACAGAATGGAACTACACCATCCGATGTACCATTACCAGTAATCTTTGCACCAGCTGGTCTGATTTGGTTTATACCAATACCAACACCACCACCATGCTTTGCTAACAACATTAATTCTAAATTCTTTGAACCAATCTCATAGATACTATCACCTACATCAATACCAAAACAAGAGATTGGTAATCCCCTATCTGTACCTGTGTTAGATAATACAGGTGTTGCTAAACATAACCACCCTTTCCAAATGTAATCAAAAAACTTTGTAGCTAATTGAGGTTTACCCAATCGTTGTGCTACCTTTGTAGATACACGCCAATACGCATCCTTTGGTTTCTCACCATCTTGTAAGTAACCTTTTGATATAGTCTTTACATATATCTCATTATTTCCCCATTGTGGGAAGTCTACATCAACTTCCCAACCAAATTCTTCTCCGTAATTTCTCATAATTTAATTAAAATATATCTCCCCAATCTTCGCCTTCACCTGCTTTTGAATAATCCGTTGGTCTCATTGCAAAAAAATCAGTATGTGTTACTCCACCTGTAAGATGGTAGAACCAATCTAATTCACTTGCTTTCTTTTCATTGTATTGAAAATAATCATCTCCACCCACGAATGGATTGTAACCTAATTCTCCTAACTTTTCATTGATTCGTTTTGTAATGAAGTGTTTTAAATCATCTTTTTTAAGATTTTCTAAATCACCTCTTTCAAATATCTTATCAATATACTTATGTTCCAAACCTTGCATTATATGTGCTGCTTCGTATATAGAAGATTTTGCTTCTTCTAACAATTCTGGGAACTCATCACACATATGTCTGAATAATTGACAACCCATCTTTGAGTGTAGGGATTCATCTCTAACACTCCACTTCATTTGTTGTCCAATTCCTTTTAATAAGTTTCTCATTTGGAATGAATACAATACAGCGAATGATGAATACAATGCTACACCTTCCGCAAATGCTGAAAAGATTGCTAATGAACGTGCTACCTCCTTTCTTGCAATTGGGTTTGTTCTTATATCTTCTGGTGTCCAATCTGCCGTAGTTTGTGTTAGCATCTCAAATCTTGCTCTCATTGCATCATCGTGTAAGAATCCTTCAAAGTCATCTAACCCCAATGTTTCATTTAAGTAAGAATATGCTACTGCGTGGATTGTTTCTTGTGAACCAAACAACATAGCCATTTGTCTTATTTCATGCTTTGGAAACCATTTAGTAACCATTCCTGTCCAATAATCGGAAACTGCACATTCTGTTTGAGCAAAGCCCAAAAGAATGTTTCCAACTAAATTCTTTTCAGCAGGTGTAAGATTTTCGTTCCAATCTTTAACATCACCTTGCATCGGTATTTCCGTATGTAACCAAAACGCTTGAGCTTGTAGTAACCAACCTTCCGTATAATAAACAGGGTATTCAAATGGTTTATATGCTACCCTTTCTGTAAATAATTTGCTCATAGTTTTTTATCCAATTTTAATTTTAGGTATAGATAAGTATTGTATATATCCCCTTTTCAACCCAACTTTTCATAGGATTTTTCTATGTAAGTGTGGTAGTATTTTAGGATATTATCCCATATCAGTTGGCATCGTTTCCAAGTACTTTTTGTGTAATAATTTCTTTTCAATCTGAACTCCGTTATTACTTTCTTTGGTTGCCATAATACCATTTGATGATTGAGCATCGTATATTTCTATCTCACCTTTCATCGTATCCATCTTTGTTGGGAACGTTAAACCATCCGGTCCGAATCGGTTTTTCATTACGTGAACCCTTGCAGTATTTGCCAACTTATCTTTATCCTTACGCGATACACTCATAATAAAATCAGCTGTCATTACTTTAGCGTAACTATCTGCAATTGAATCTGCGTGAATTACTTCATCTTCCAATGCACCTCTATTGGTTTGTGATGCTGTCCAAATTGGAACACCAATTTCTCCACCCATTCCGCGTAGTTCCTCATACACTCCACCTAACTCTGCATATAAACCATCTCGTTTATTTACAGGTTTAAGTAAATCGGCATAATCTACTATAATAAGATGTGGAATAAATCCTTGTGCTCTTAATTTATCAATATGGGATTTCATAGTTTTTACACTAGCTCCCCTATTTGGATAATTTTTAATCATCAAACGAGCAGAATAACCTTTTAGTTTTCTTTGGATTTCTTCTTTGTTGTTCTTTAATTCTGCTAAAGGAATACCTGTATAAATTGTATCGTATCTACAACCTACATAGTTTTCACTCAACTCCAAACTATAATGTAATACGTTGAATCCCCTTGCTACCGCATCCGCACCCAATTTACATAACAACCAAGTCTTACCAATACCTGATGGTGCTACTACAACACCCAACTCACCAGGTCCTAAACCACCATCCATCAACTCATTGATTGGTTTCCAACCAGTAGGTACTGAATTTCTCTTTACATCTTCTAAACGATATAGAATATCTAAAAAGTAATCATGTCCTAAATTGTTTTCTAAACCAGCTCTTAATGCATCCTGAATGATTGTTCCTACCTCATCATACTTACCACTTTGTAATAAGTCTACGGATTGGAAAATTGCAGATTTAAGTTTCTGTCTTTTACAGAATTGTAGGTACTCTTGTTTAATAAAATCGGAATCAGGTGAACCAAATAAATCATAGACTTGTTGTAATCTGTCTACAATCATTTTCTTCTGCGCATCTGTTTCTATTGCACTCAATTTAACTTTGAATACATCTAATGTAGGTGCAGCATTGCTTGTTTGATTATAGGATACAATTTCACCAACTATCCATCTATCCGCTTCTAACTCAAAAAAATCTTTTTTGGTTATATCTGAAACTTGATTTAAAAAAGGTTGGGATTCCAATAATGATGCAACTACTTTAGCTTGGTACGATTGTCCGAACTTTTGTAGATTATCTATTGCTTCCATTATTTTTTATCCTTCTTCTTTCTAGCTAATCTTTTTTCTTCAATTGATAAATTTACATCTACCTCAACTTTTGGTTTGTCCTCTTTCTTTGGACGTAGGGCTTTCCACTCTGATTTGGGAACGAACACCCAACCGTAATTTGCTACCTTTTGGTCAGCTTCTGATTCTACTACTCTTCGGATTTCTCCTTCTTTACTTTTAATGCACTTCATAGATTTTATCTCCGTGTTTAATTGTTATTTACTGTATTTACTTATTGTTCCGAAAGTTTTAACCACCCAGCTATTTACATCACCAAGTGCATCAATTACTTTCATACTCATTGCCTTTTTAATAAAAGATAGTTTATCCAATTTGGATACATTCTCTTGATATTTGGCGTTAATCTTTATTCTTGTATTAGATGATATTTCAGGATTTTCCAATTGCATTAATCTGAAATTTCTTTCTACGATTGGTTTTCCATCTAAAATATCTTTGTAAATTTTAGGTCCTTTTCCAGCACCTCTTTCTTCACATAACTCATATAGTTTATCAAACTCTACCCTCTCCGCTTCCACCACTTCCGGAAACCTTTTAATAATTGTTTTAAGACCACACCCACTAATACCATTGATATTATCAGAGGTGTCGCCATCAAGACAGCGATATACCATAAAATTGTTGGGATGGATGCCAAACTCCTCAACAACCTTTTGCTCCGTATATAATTTCTTTTTGCTCGGTGAGTAAACTTCAACATTTGATTTAACTAATTGTAAAAAATCTTTATCAGATGACATTACTATTGCACCATCATCTTCCGTAACCAATTGCGATGCAATATATCCAATTACATCATCTGCTTCTATACTATCAAACAACATAATGTCAACAGGAAGATATTCAAGCAATTCTATTAAGCCAATCATTTGGCGTTTCATAGAAACACTTTCATCTTCCTTTGACATCATATCTTCATATTGACGATTTACTCTAAAACGATTACTACCTCTATCAGCTTTGTATCCACTAAATATCTTTTTACGGCTGTCCGAACCACCTTTACCATCAAATACAATGATACAACGAGTTGCTTTGTATTCTCTGATTGCATACCCTATACTTTTTAGGAAGCCAGTTATACCACCGATGTGGTCACCATTATCATCCATTGTGGGATTTACCGTCCATGCTCTGATAAAAGTATTTAATCCATCTACTAATAGAACTTTTGAGTTTAAGGATTGTTCTTTTACTTTCGTATGCTCATCACTAACCTCATCTAATAACCTTTTATATAACTCGTTCATATGTTTGTTTATTCATCACTTAATACACTCGCATCTACTACCAGATTATCTGTATCTAATGAATCCTTTTTGTATTGTAGAATAGTAAATTCACAAATTCGTTTATAGATTTGTTCTTTTACCGATGGATTATTTTCTAACATTTCTTGTAACTCTTTGGCTTGGAACTTAAATTCTTCACCAGTTTCAGTATCAACATATGTGTACCACGCTCCACCTTGCTTAACAAAGTTATAATCTTTCATTGCTCCCAACCATGCTCCGTAGTTATCAATACCTCTATCAAAGAAAATATCAAAATCCGCTGAACGTAATGGTGGTCCTAATCTATTCTTAATTACATTGGCTCTTACTTTGATACCAACGATTCTCTCATTACCTTTCTCATCTTTTGCTTTGATTTTACCAGTTGATGCTAATCTTAACCGAACCGAAGCATGGAAAGCAATTGCTTTACCACCTGATGTAGTCCAAGGGTCTGAAAATGCCATTGCGTTCATCTTTTGGCGTAATTGGTTTGTGAATACTAATGTAATCTTTTGTCTACCAATCACATTTGTGATTTTACGCATTGCCTTTGAAATGATGATTGCTTTATCAGTTGCGTATCCATCCTTATCGTAATCAGCTTCCAGCTCTCTCTTTGTAGATGCTGCGGCAACTGAATCAACTACGATAGTTACTAACTTATCCTTATCACCTTTTCTTACTTGCTCAATGATTGTATCAATTGTTTCAAATATATCCTCTACGGTATCAGCCGTAATATATAATAGTTTGGATACATCTACACCAATCGCATCAAAGAACTCTCTACTTACCGCAGTTTCGGTATCAATCAATACTGCAACACCACCTTGCTTTTGCGTTTCTGCTAACACGTGTGCCGATAATAACGATTTACCACTCTGCTCTAATCCAGTAATTTCCGTAATTCTACCAATTGGAAAACCTCCAAATGGTCTATTGGAAACTGCAACATCCAACATAGTTGCCCCAGAGGACACCCACCCCGTTATGTTGGTGGGTGCATCCTCCGAGTCATCATCTAAAAAGAAAGCAACCTTTTGGTCTTTGTATTTCTTATTTAGATTATCGGCAATTTGTTGTGCTAAATCCGCTTGAACTTTTGCCATTGTAACTCCTTTTTATTTTTATGAATTGAATAAATCTTCAAATGCCGATGCTACATCAACCTTTGTAGAAGCAGGTTTTTCTTCTGCTACATCCCAAGGTAACTCTGTAATTGGCTCTGTCGATTTAGGTACTGAAACAGGTTGAGGTACTACTTGCTCCTGAACCGATTGTGGTTTAGGTGCTAATGTTTCAGATGCAACCGATGGTGCAGGTGATTCTTCATCCTCATGTTGTGCAGTTGGGTTTAACCAATTTTCTAAAACACCTTTCAATTCAGCGTAAGATAACTCACTATAAATGTCAGTAATTTCTGTCTGCTCATTTAATAATTTGTTTTCTAACTCTGCGTTTTCGGTTAATTTAGTTACATTTGGTTTTACTCTGATACGAGTCTCTGGATATGTTTTACCAGCTTCTTCTACAATTTCGATTACCACATCACGACCTTCGTTCTCATCGGTAATATCACCATAATCAGGGTCTGCAATGATTGCAAGAATCTCTTGATATACAGTTTTACCAAATCCCCAAAACTTAACTCCTTCGTTTTCTTGTCCACGAATAACCACAGGTGCGAATGTACGCAATTTCGGCTCCATCTTCTTACCTGCTTTCCAATTTTCAGTATCACCTAATCGTTTTAACTTTTCGGCAAACTCTAAAATCGGGTCAGGTCTTCCAAAAGAAGCTGGTGATAAATAAGTTTTGTTGTTAATGTTGTAATGAAATAAAAGTTCAATAAAAGGATTTTGTTTGTTGAACTTATAAGGAACTATGCGTAATACATATTTTCCTGGTTTTGGTTTCCAAAGAGCATCTGTCTTTTTGGATGTGTTTTGCAACGAATTGAGACGCTGCTTGATTGCACTAATGTCCATAATGTACGTTTTTGTTTTTAAGTTTTATTTATTTTAGATTTTAAGATTATCGCGATAAATCTTACACGTATAAATATCGGATTCTTAAAATATTGAAACAAAGATACGAATATTTTTTCGTATCTCCAAAATTAATTGAGGATAATTTTATTTGTTTTAATTAACTCAATTAAATCTTCATGAGAATATGCAAGTGTTTCTGCATAGTTTATATCATTATCGTATTTCATAAACCAATTTGCCAATTTATTATCTAAATCGTATTCTTCATTTTCACGTTTATATACTGATTTATCAATTATCCCATTACCAGTTGCAACTAAAAACCAACTATAATCTTCAAATTGTGTAAACATATTATCAGTATCCATAGTATTTGGTGTTCTCCGTTTCCAACTATCTAATCTACGTTTCATTTTTGGAGATAAAGTAGTTGTTTTTTGGTAATCTTTCCAAAAATCAGTATCATTTCTATCGGTAAAATAATGAAATTGTAAAAAATCAGTTGTTGTTTCACAAGTATCTGAAATTAATGTGTTGTAATCATACATTTCATCTTCGTGCATATTGTGAATGTGGTCAGATGATAAATTCCGTAATTGTGTTATTATTAACCAAATAGATGTTGCTTCAATTGGTTCGGTAAAAGTAGAACTTAATCCAATTGCTATACAATTTTTAACCCAAGATGTAACATATCTTCCAGCATCGAATGGTATAACTTTATTGATTTTTATTTCCTGTCCTACCATTTCTTCAACCTCTTTCTTTGCTTCTTCTACACTAATATATTTATCATCGAATACATACCCACATCCCCATCTATTTTGTAAAGGTATTTGCCACATCCAACCATATTTCATTGCTACTGCTTTAGTATATGGTGGTAGAGTATCTGATTTTGGTAAAAAGAATGGTATTGCTTTACTTACTTTTAATTTGTCTTTATATGATTTCCATTCTACGCCAAAGTGTTTTCCAATAAACAAACGATTAAATCCAGTACAATCAAAAACAAAATCTGTTTTAATTTCAATATCATCACATTTAATTGAACCAATACCACCATTTTCATTAGATATAATATCAGTTATTTTACCTTCTATTCTTTTTATACCACGTTCTTCGGCTTTCATTCTTAAAAATTTAGCCAATAAACTTGCATCAAAGTGGTAACTGTAATTTGAAACAAAACTTACTTTATCATTTTCTTTTATAAATGGAGATTTATTACCATATGCTAGTTTAGAAACCAAATTAACATCACCAATTGTTTCTTCGTTTGCAATAGCATTTATATATGCGTATTGTTGTCCATTATCTGGCAATCCAGCTACTAATGTATTTTTTGATGGTGTAAAATTATAAGGACTTAAATTAGAATCTGAAACTTTAAAGTTGTGCATATATTTTTTACCATCACCTCTCCAATTTTCAAAACTAATACCCATTTTAAAAGTAGCATTTGTATATTGTATCAGTTCATTTTCACTAATACCCAATGCATATAATATCCAAGGTAGTTGTGGAGTAGAACCTTCACCTGCTCCCAATATACCAATATCTTCACTTTCTACAAGTGTTATATTATCTTTTGGGCATATGAGTTGTGCATATAATGCAGTCAACCATCCAGCAGTTCCACCACCAGCTACTACTATTTCCATTATTTACCCCATTTTTTGTTTTGTACAATCTGTGCAATGATGCCATATACTGAAAGGTCTTGGTATGTATCTGTTAAAGATTCACCTACATTATCTTGTGCACCAATAATAATCATTTGCTTCAATCTATTGATTTTATCATTGATACGAAACCATAATCCAGTAAGAGATAGTTTTATATCACCATCACTTCTACATTCAGTTCCTACTGAAATGTTACCTGGTCCGTAGTTTGATTGTTTGCGGCAGAATAGTTCGTATTGTTCTACCATAATGCGTTTGTATTCTGCAGTAGTTTCTGGATAGTCTTTTTCCGCTTGAGCCACTATTTGTGGGTCTGTGTAATCGTTCTGTAACATATTTTATTTTGGTTTTAATTAATTTGCAATCCTTCAATCTCAATCACATCAAATACTCTCGTTGTTATTTTTCTAACTCCTTCCGCATTTGTAAGTAATATACAATTTCTATACTCTTCCCAATCTACCTCATACTTTTCATCCAACATACCACCCGTCTTTTCCATTATTAATTGGTTTAGAGCGTTGATTGTATATAAGGTATTGGTTTGTTTTTTTCTATGTACTAAAATAGTCTTTAATTCGCTTTCTGGATGCTGTCCTTCCACAACTACATTATAAGTTACAAACAAATCGTTAGGGACGTTTTTGTTCTGCAATACATAAATGTAGTTATATGCTAATTTATAACTTTTTTTTATAAAATCCAAATTATTCTCAATATCTTTTTTAGTTGAGAATGTACATAGTAACTGCGTCTTTATCATATCTTAATTTTATACTCCCTATAAGTATAATAAAAACAGATTATTGTTTAAGAAATGTATTTAATTCAGTTTCTTTTGGTATTGTCTTTCCAATTGGTTCTAAATTATCTATACCATCATAATGTTTGTTTGAACCAACCGCACGAGTTCTACTATTTAAACCCAATACATTTTTACTCAAATCAATACATCTTTCTCTGTAATCTTTTATTTGTTGATTATTTTCATTTGCAGTTTGTATTGCAACATTTGCATCTTGTTTTCTAATAACACCAATTTTAGGAACTGGATTACCCTCTGTGTAATGTATAGCAGCAGTATCTCCCGTTGCAGTTATTTCTATATTACTTCTTAATACACTATCACCAATTACATATGCCATCGTATTGTGTAAATCATATAATGTATATTTCCCACCAGCTTTACGAACATCATTTAGTAATGTAGATTTAATAAATTCTTTTGTATTTGATAATTCATCTTTATCTACTATTTGATTTGGGTTTCCTTTTGATGGTTTTTGTAAATTAGTAAAAAATTTATCATTTGCTGGATTATCAAGTAAATCATTTATTTCTTTTTCAGTCAATGTTTGATTTCTTAAAAATGTACTTTGTGATTTAAAATATAACTTACCATTATCAGCTTTTACAATATCAGTTTCTTTTGTATTTGGATATTTTTCTTTGGTATATTCAGTTAGTTTTTGTTTTTTACCATTTATTCGAACTTCCTCACAAGTGTATTTATTAAAAAACGCACTTTTAACATCAATGATAGAACCAATTACATTTGTTGATTTTAGTTTTACGGCTTTGCCATTAACTTTTGTTTCATATTCATCATCACCATTATGTGATAATTTATCCAAATCTGCTTTACAATTCGCACCACGTTTATTTACCCCACCATCACCTTTGGTTGTTTTTACGGATACATAACCTATAAATAATTCACCCTTTTCACCATTTGGTTTTACAAATGCAATATCATTTTTTCTTTCCGAGTCTGTAAGTAGATATGCTTCTACACCGGCATCCAAAGATTGTTTTAATGTTTGCAATTCACCAACTTCTCCTAACCATTTTTGTATAACATTTACACCCGAATTAAATGTTTTTATTGCTAATTTTGTTTTATCATCAAACTTTTTTATTCTCTCATCTAACAATTTAGATGCTTGTTTTCTACCACTATCGGTTGATACATCTATAATATTTCCACTTTCATCTACTAATTGTCTAACTAATGTTCCATTTGGTAATTCTTTATATTCGGGAGATGTTAATCCCTGCGTTGTTTCTGATTTTTGTGAAAATATAACCTTTAAATCATCAATTTGTGTTGTAGATAATTTTTCATCAGGAGTTTTTGCTTTACTAACATCATCTCTTTTTGCCTTTTTAATAGCAGCTGCGGATGGTTTTTTATATTTTCCAGGATTAGATTTGGCAGTATCTTTACTTACATCATATACATTTCCTGTTTTTACATTTTGGACCGTAACATCATTTGCTTCACACATTGCTTCAATACAAATATCTTTATATGGTGATAGCTTTGTATCACTAATAATTTCACCCAATATAAAAATATGAGATGGGTTTTTAAAATCAACTATACCAACTCTGTAAGTTAATTCTTCTAATATAATATCATATATTTCTTCTAAATTATCTAAAATCATAATTTTCACCTGTTACTATTGTTGCTGGAAACTCTTTTGAATCTATTATTTTTTCGTATATTTCTTCATATAAATATGTAATTTCGTAATTAGGAACATCAAATACAAATGCATCATAGTTATACATTATCAGTTTTCCCAATCCTTTATACTTTTCTTTTATTTGTTTTAGGATTTGAATGTTTCGTTCTGTTTCGTATGCTTGAATTACATAGTTTAATACTTTTGCTGGTGGTGGATTATCTTCACCAAACTTTTCCTTTTTGATTTGTATATTATAGTGTGGTGTCATCACAAACCCATGTCTATCCAAATCTGCTTTGTATTTTAATGCTAATAAATTTACCTCATTAAAGAATGGCAACTCTTGCATTTCAGAACTTACCCCACCATATATAGATTGGAATACTAATTGTTTTGCCGCATCTCTTGCTCCATCCAAATCAGCTACACCACATATAGCAGCAATCCAATCGTAAAAATCTAATTGACTATTGAATTTACTCATCCATTCTTTAACTCCAATTTGATTTTTAATTAAATCAATAAGTAAATGTGGGTGATATGCTGAATAATCTATACTCACTAACTTACCATCTTTGAATCTACTAACGAATGCCTTGCGTACATCACTCTTTTTTGGGATGGCTGAATAGTTTACACCGCCATGCCTATTTGAAGGCCGTAGAGTGGAAGTAAATAGGTTATATTCGGTAAATACTAACCCATCCTTATTGATATGTTTTTGTGGTAGTAAATCCCTTAATTTTTCATCTACAAATATACCTGATTTTTCTATCCATTGGAATACTTCGGTTGCATCTTTTACAAAATTAAATACAGATTCACCAACTCCATCTTCTAATTCATATTGTAATATGTTCTTTATTATACCAACTTGCTTTGATAATGGAATACTATCGTTTAAGTTGTTTTGATATTGTTGTGGTGTACTTCGTTTGTAGAATGATTGTATTTCTCTGAATGGTTCTTCTTCGTTTGGTCCGCTTGTAATGAATCTGTATAAATCAATATCAACCGATTGTTTTAATTCGATTAAATGTTGCACACTCTTACCATTTATGAGTGCTTTACTTCGTGGTGATTCTTCTAATAACTTTAACGCATCTTCTCTTAAACTTAAACCATCGGTGTGGTTTATATTGATTACATAAAGTTTTTTCATAGAACTAACCACAATGAATGATATGCGATTGTTTAGAGCATGCTTATCCACATCCGAAAGTTGAATGTAAATTCTACTTGGACGAGTATTAAACTCCAATAAGAAATCATTAAACGATTGAGAATCCTCTATGTATATAACCATCTTACAAATATAACAAAAAGATTTGGTATATCCAAATTATCCTCTATAAAATTTTGTAAGGTTTTTCACATAAGTATCTATGTTACCCATAGTTTCTTGTGCGTAGTTTATGGAACGTTGATTTAGTTGTTCTACCTCAAACTTATTGCCACCTGCTATTTTCCATCTCAAAGTACAAGTCAAATAATTATCCATATACTTATATGAATCATAATTACTTTTATCAACTTCGTATATTATACCAGTTACATCATTTCGTTTTCTTACAAAATAGCGTAAGATATAACCCGCCATATAATCTCTTTCGTTTGGAGACGGTTCGGAGGTTGTTATTCTTTTTTCAATTGTTTTTGAACCAATTTTTAACCCCAAATATGTAGATACATTATTATCCATTAGTTTCCTGGTCTATATTTGAATTTTATACTAGTTTGCCATAATGCAGAATCTACTGTATGATTTACTTCTACTACTTGCAATAACCCTTTACTATCGTTAAATGGTAAATCCTCTATATTACATATTTTACCAACCGTAACACCTGATACTCCTAATGTTGTTATTTCTAATTCAATTGGTAGTAATGGATTATTTTTTGTAGTACCACTATCCTTTCCAAAATAAAGATATTTTAATAATTGTGTATCTTTTACAGAAACTTTAAATCCATTTTTATCTGTTGGTACATTAAATTCAAATTCATTGTGTTTATAACTTATAATAGTGCAATTTTCATCAACTACTCCACTAATTCCAGTCATACCTTCATATGCACCTTCTACTGCACTAAATATTTTTTTAATACCTTCCCAAGATTTTTTAGCCAATTCAACCGCTTCATCTGCTAATTTGATTTGGTCTTTTGGAACTCCCGTGCCTCCTACAATTGGTATTTTATCAGCTGATTCTTTGTATCCAAAACAATCACACTTATCTGGGTTGTATTCAAAAAATAAATTTTTACCAATTTCTCTATTTTTTTGGTCTCTATTTTGTGTCATAGCCATTGCTGCTATTTCTTTTGGTAAATCACTTACAAAATTTACACCCGTAATCGTTGTATTATCTCCAAATAAGTTTAATGTAGATACCTTTGGTGGAGTTGGTGGAATTAATGAATAGTCTACAATGGTATATACCATTTTATTCTTATCTTTTGTGGAAGAAACTTGTGGAGCAAGGTCTGTTAAACCAGCTGATGCTTTATTTATTTCTGTACATAAATCCGCCAATATATCTTTTGAATTACCATTTGAATGTTTATTAAATAATTCCTCTAAAAATTCTTGCTTAACATAAATATTTTTTATATACCCCCATCGGCCAGCATCAAAGTTTACAACTCCCCCATCTATATCCCAACTAGTACCAGTTTGTTGTACATACGTTTGACCTTTTCCTCTATGCTTTATATCTTGTGTATTTAAAATATCTAATATCAATTTACCATCTGCCGATTTTGTTGGATTTGCTGCTTTTTCATTTGTAAAAATTATATTTTCCGAATTACTCAACATATTTGGGTGAGCACAAGCAATAGCTCTATCTATATCTACAATAAACGAATTTTTTTCGCCATTGTTTTTATTTATTGTAAAACGGACAATCCATTCCATATCAATATAAATTGAGTCTGATGTGGAATCATATGATAAACCAGCTGCTTCAGCTAATAAAGATGTACCTTTTTCAACTATACCACGATTAGAATACCCATAGTTAATAAAATGGTCTCTAAACGCATTATAGTTTGATTTTAATTTTTTAAACTCCTCATCTGATAAATTAAATAAAGATGAAATTTTACCATCTAATTTTTCTTGTGTAGATGATGCGGTTGTTGAATCTTTATCTTTTACAGTATTTCCAAAAAATGCAGATATTTCATTTTTACTACCTACTTTAAATATTACATCAACGGTTGCATCATCATTTACAGATATACTAAAATCCATAAGTGGTCCAACTATAATATCTTTTGAATTACCAGCACTATTACAATATGTTCTCCATGCACTTACATCATCAACCAATTGTTTAGCCTGACCGCAAGTCAATGGTGATGCATCTTGTGGTGTACCATCTCTTTTCTTACTCCACCCCCAAACAATAGATTTTGCAGAACCTACTCTAAAAAAGTCCTGATATTGTTTTAGTTGACTCATTGATGCAAACTTAACAGTAACACTACCTTCGCGTATTACACCAAGAGAACCTGTTGGTTTTATTTCCAAATTTGTTATTACAGGTGGAAACCTTTCAGTTCCTCTATTACTATATTCGTAACTGGCGTTTGTACCGATTGTTTTATCTCCGTTATATTCGCTGAATAAAACAAATGGAGCAGCTCCGCTAAATAAAGTCCTTTCTACATTTTGAATTTTTTTCAAAATGTCTGACTCTAATGGTGTAAAAAATGGAAAACTATTCATATTAAAATTTTCTTGTAACCGATGATGCGTTGTTTGGGATTCTTAATTGTAATCCCGGTTCTAATTTTGTATCTATATCTGTAAGATTATTGTATGTTGCTATTACCCACCACAATTTAGAATCACCATAAAATTGATTTGCTAACAAATCTAATCTGTCATCTTCTTCTGTTATTATTAAAATATCAGAATCAACTGGTTCTATATATGGCAATAATATAGAATTATATACTAATCCTTTAGCATTTTTGTATTCTACCGATAAATTACTATATCTTCCCATATTTTTTTAATTAATTTTGAGCATTATCAACGGCTCTTACTTTGAAAAGTTTATCTTTACCAAAAATATTCTTTTTCCAATCACCTGTTTTTGGGTCATATTCTTTCTGTTTTCCCCATTTTGGAGTCTGTACAGGTGAATCATTTGAACTTGGAGTTATTGCTTTGTTTACTGTAAATGAATTAGATTCAGCTGCATTAGCTGTACCTAATGTGGGTGTGCTAGTTTGTTTCAAATAATCAGCTGCTGCATTTGTTTGTTGAATATCTGCATTTGCTTCTAGTGTAGGTAAATCTGTTCTTGTTGAATTTAAATATTCTTCTGCTTTTTGTGTATCGTATAAATCATTATCTGCTTCTACAAATGTTTGATATGGAGACATTTCCCCAGCACCTTTTGGTGTAAATTCAAATTTATTTAAAGCAGTTTTAGGTAACTGAACCATATCTATTGTTGGCATAGATGGTCTAGGTGGTAGTTGTAAAGGTGGAAGTGGTATTCTACCTTCTTTTTCCAATGTACTATACAAATATCCAGGAGGAGTTATTCCATCATAAAAATTTTCTTTTCTTCCAACATTCAAAACTTTATATGTAAAATCCATTTCACACATAAATGGTGATTGTGATTTTTTTTGAATTTCCCATGGTGCATTATCCGGAACTGTCATTGTGCAATTAGTCAAAAATCCACTTTCTTCATTTATTAAATTGCCTATTTTCAATTTTAGTAATTTACCAAATATACCCTGATTTGTACCAAATCCAGATGGCTTTGTTAATTGCATTAATGCATTTACTTTTTTCCAAAGTTCTCCTAATTCAAGTTCGTTTGTAGCATATAATTGAACTTTAAATGATATTTCTCTTTCAAAACTTTCATAAAAATAAAACTTGTATGGAGAACCAATGCCTTTGGCTTCTGACCAATTAGGTGTAGGTGTATCTGTTAAACCTGTCAATGTTGACATTAATTTTATTTCTACTCCTGATTTTCCTTCTATCAAAGTAAAAGATACTTGAATTAAATCATACCCTTTATCATTTAACGCGTCTTTTGATAAATTTCTATGCTCTTTGTTTATTTTACCAACTAAATTATCACCCGTTCTATTATCGTAACCTCCAAATAATCCAGTATTTACATCATTATCTTCATCATAAGCCATATCCGAAAATCTTTTTGGCTTATTTACATTAATTACATCTATAATTTTATACTCACCAGCTCTAGTATTACCAATTGGTGAATTTGTAACATTTAAAAATCCTTCTCTATCGTAATAAACTCCACCAAGTTCTACTTTGTCAGTTCGATATGTATTTAAACCCTCTGATTTTGATTGCAATACACTATTTGCTTTTGGAGAATTAAATCCTAATGTGGGAACACCATCTACATTATTTCGTTTAATAGCAAGATTATCTAAATCCTGTGTAGTAGCTAAATTTGTAGCATTTACTAAATAATCGTCCTTTTTGGTAAATGTATAAATTAAATTAGTATCATACAATCTCTTACCAGAATCAGTAACAAAAATATTTAATTTTGCATTATATCTACGAGATGAATTAGCGTTATATATTATACTTTGTGGGTTTATATTTTCTACTAAATTACCACGAAGATGTTTTGGAACTCCTGGATTATTTTCCGTAACCCCATATAAAGTACCATCGTATATTTGGCCAATATTTGGCTTTCTTGCAAATTGAGATTGGTTAAAATTTACACCATTCTGTGGATTAGTATATCCGTTAGATTTATCAAACTTGTAATTTACTTTTTGACCATTTACTAACCCATCAACATACATAGATGGATACATAGTTTGCTCTCTTTTAACTCCACCTACAATTCCACCTAATAATGTAGGTTCTTCGGTACCCTGTTTTCCAATTCCCAATTGATTTGCAACACCACCTACTTTTTTCGAAGCATAATCTGCTATAACACTTGTTGCTGCAGGTCCTATGTTTTGTATATATTGTGTTGGAGTGGCAAATGAACTTAAAAAATTACCAACTGCGGTTTTTTTGTTTTCAACACCACCAGTTAGCATATCAGTATATAGGCCTTTTGTGGTAGATGTTCCTTCAATTAAATCACTTGGTAATTGTGGTTTAATAGTTTCATTTAATTTGTTATTTAGAAAACTACCAGCACTTTTACCAATACCACCAAGTTTACCTAATCCTTTTTCAATTAAATTACCAGCTACTTTTAATGATTTTTGTTTTAATTTTTTTGTATCTACTTTACCTTGTGTAAGAATACGCACCGAATCCGTACCATATATAGTTGGTATGTTTTCAACAAGGTTTTTTAATTGCTTTACATCGTTTGAAAATTTATCATTTGGCTTTGGAGAAAGCATATCTGATTTAACATTTCTAGGATTTAAATTATTATCCTGAAAATTGTGTTCGTTCAATAAATCTCTTAATGCTTTTCCCATTTAATTATCCTTGACTATTATTTTTAATATTTTGAACATGTCCTTTGTAAATTTGTCTACTATCCAAACTAACAACAACCGCCAAGTTTTTAATATCTGCCCTTAAACCTCTAATTTCTTCTATCAATCCACCATCTCCACCGTCACCACCGGAGGAATTACCACCTAACATTACATCACCACCCAATGCCATAAATCCACCAACTGCTAACAAACCAGGAAGTGCCAAAAGAGATGCTCCGGCAAAGGCCATTAACGATGCTGATAATGCAGCAAAGCCACCTGCCATTGCAAGTAATCCTAATGCAGAATCAATTGATAATAATGGTAATAACGCCGTCATCATAGATGTTATACTACCTACAATTACTGAAATACCAGTTGCTATTGATGTTATAACACTCGTTATAACTACACCAATTGCTTGGATTGCTGGAGTCATTAAACTTAATCCATATCCAAATGCAACAAATGCACCTGCTAGTGCAAGTATAACCCCAACACCTAACAATCCAAAAGTTCCTGCGGTTGCTCCAAATGATACCAATGCAGGTCCTAATAAATTTAATCCAGCTGCTGCGGATGATGCAGCTAATCCGAATAACCCCATCCCAATTGCACCAGGTATCATAAGTATAAATGCACCTGCGGTTGCTGCTAATGTACCAACTGCGAGAAGTGGAACTGTTGCAAATGATAACAAACCAACTGCCAATTTAGATAAACCCTTACCAGCCGTTGCTCCAAATGCACCAACTGCCATCATACCAGGTGTACCCAATGATAATAATAATAAAGCAGGACCTGCCAATGCAGTATTTAATATACCCATACTAACACCCGGCTTCCCCATAGCTTGAAAACCTTTGGCCATTTGTGTTTGTTGATTTGTGGAACTTTTACTTGGAGGTGTAGTTGGTGTTATAGCTCCGCCTTTTCCTAAATTTTTAATTGTTTTTATTTCTTTGGTATCCGTTATACCACCAAAACCTTGAAACCCCTTTCCAGTAAGCAATCCCCCAACTCCTTTTGCAGCATCTTTTAAAAAACTAAATCCTTCTTTGGCATCTGCAACTTGAGATTTAAAGTCTTTCATACCAATCAACATACCACCAATACCTTTAACAGCAGTTCCGGTTATACCAGCTCCCATTTCTCTTACCGTAGCGGTAATTGAGTTAAATGAACCTTCTAATTGTCCAACTGGTGTTAATGCTTTTTTCTCATTTGCAACCATTTGCATTAATTCAGCATTAGATACACCAATAGCCTTTGCCAAAGCTGCTCTTTCAACTGGACCCATTGCTTCTAATTCTGCCAAAGTACCAGCAGCCTCTATTGCCGCTTTCATTGCTCCAGCACTATCACCTGCAAATGCCAACTCTCTTGCTTTATTTAAATTTATATTTTTACCTATTATAACAGATGCTTCCATTTCGGCGGCTACTGATGATTGGTAATCTAATAAACCATCACTTATCTTTGAAGCCGTTGCTAAATCAACACCCAATCTACGAGCTTGTACTGCTGCTTCCGCTATGTTACTCCCACCATTTTTTGAGTATAATGCAAAGAACTCTGTGTTTTCTGCAATATCTTTCATTACACCCGCAGGAGCTACACCATTAGCTGATGCCAATTGGGATGCAGCTTCTAACGTATTCATTGCAAATTCAGATGAACGACCTGATAGATTACCAAACTGATTTACTAATGTAGCCGCTTCTTCCCCACTAACACCCAATCTACCAGTCAATGCACCAACACCAAGACTCAATTTAAGTGTTACATCGTTTGCATCACCCAATTTTTCAGCTAAAGATGTTACACCTTTTGCTGCATCATCACCCAATAGTTTTGATACTAAAAATGATTGAGATTTTAGTTGGAACATTTGACCAACAGTACCACCAACACTTTTAGATAAATCATTAAAATCGTCTACCAATCCACCAATGTATATCAATGACATACCAGCCATATTCTTAAACGATGAAAAGAATACCTCAATGGTGGCTGCTATTTTTTTAAATTGTGTGTTTAAATTATTTAAATCACCATAAACATCACTATAAATATCTTTAATTTCTTTCGATGTATTTGCAATCGAATTTGCTTCTAATACTATATTTTTTAATGCCCCAATTTGTTTTTGTAAATTTTGAAATGTTTCGTTTTCTTTACCATTTATCAATGCATATGCATCGGCTTGGGTTTGTAGTAAATTTAAAGATTTTTCAATTTCATTATTTTGTATGCTACGTTCTAAAGTATCCTCTTTATTTAGTGAAGATAATTCAGTAGCTAATGATAGGGTTTGGTTATATGTTGATGCAAAAGCTGTTAATTCTGCTTTCTTTGCACCAGAGGCGGCTTTGGCAGATGCAGTTAATTTTTGTGAAATGGATAATGTATCCATCATTCTACTCTTAAACCCGCTTAATGAATCTGGTATTTGTTTATAAACATCTGCTAAACTTTTAGTTTCTTGTAATTGTTTAGTTTGTTTATCTAATACTAAATTTTGAGCATTTCGTATTTTTTTAAAAGCAGATATTGTTTTATTTAATTCAGAATTTATATTGGATATAGCAGTAGATTGGTCACCCAAAGTAGATGACAATCCTTTTTTGATTGCATCCAACTCTGTTTGGAAATCTCGTATTTGTTTTACGAGTTTTTCTACATCTTGATTTTGCTTTGCCATTTATTATTAAAATCCGTGCTTTTTCATTATACTACGAAATTCTTCGTTTTCATCACTCATACGTTTCATAGCATTTACCACTTCAACTGGTGCTCCCGCTTTTTTAGCTGCTGCTGCATATCTATCAGCTACACCTTGTTGTAATCCTTTGAAAAAATTATCAACAATTTTTACTAAAATTCCTTCTTTTAGTTGTTTTTTATTATCCATAATACTAGATTTATTCTTATATAAATATCCATAAACAAAAAAAGTTAGGATTTTATCTCCTAACTTTACTATTTGCTTTACTGATTTGCTCTTGTTCTGCTTTTTTAATTTTCATTAAATTATTCACATACAACCTTCTTATATGTAGTGGTAGATTATAAACATCCGAAAATGTAAATCCACCACTACTACCCATTATCAAAAAGAATATCTCTTCGTGTAGCTTTAAACTATAATCAGTTGGAAGGGTAAAAAAAGTTAATCCCAAACGGGATGTCTAGCGCCTCCTCTTCGCCTGTGATTTCAGAAACAAAATCGTATTTAAGGTTCAAATCCGGTGAGATTGTTTTTACATATTCCCTAAATGCTCTAGTATCTTTTGCTAACATATTTTTAGCAAATCTACCAATATTTCCTCTATCAGTATCACCATCAACAGATACAATCATATATTTTAAACGAGTAGATACATCGGATGAATTATCTTTGTTTTTAGATAATCTTTCCATTGCTTGTGTTTCTGCGTTTATATCTTTTTCATCTTTGTGAGTTAATAACTTAAATGTTATTTTCTTTTTACTTAATGGTAATTCTAATTCATAACGATTTTCTGGATTAAGAATTGATAAATCAATATCTTTTGTTTGTATTTCCGATAAATCAATTACTACTTTTTGTTTTTCACCACTAAATGGGTCTGTAACCTCTACATCATAATCAGGTCCATATCCTAATACACGAGTTGCTAAAAATACAGCGTTCTTATCACCGATAACCAAATCATCTGGATTTACACCCAACTGAACTACTACCGATTCAAATAGTTTATCTAACACCACACCTTTACGGATTAGATTTTGAGAAGAAAGTATATCTTCTTCCTTTGCTGTCATATATTTAATTTCCAAAGTTCCTTTACTTAAAGGATTTCCTACTGCATAACACTTACCTTCCGATGGTAATGAAATGATTTGAGTTGGAAAATCAAATGTTTTTACTGGTGTTGGTTGTTCTGTTTTAGGTTGCGTTTTTATTGGTTGCGAACCTCTTGAAATGTTTAATTCTTCTTCCATAACTATAATAAATTGTTGTTGTTTATTCCTATTCTTCTAATACAATCCGGTCTTGCACATAGTTCGTTTGGTAAATTGCCACAAGAACATTTATTCTCATCTATGTGAGATGAAAACTTTTGTACACTATCCAAAAGTAATCCTTTAGTTTGAGCAGGTTGTTGCTCTTTGAGTAAATCTCTAATTTCAGTTAATAGAGATTTTATTATTGCAAATTGTCCTAATTCCATAACATTATTTTTGTATATATAAATATACCAAAACAAAAAAAGTGTGTAAAAAATTACACACTTTTCTTAAATTTTTAATTTTGTTAATATTAGTATTCTAATACACAATAATCTACTGATAAAGTGATTGTGATGTTTACGGGGTCATTCGAACTCCAATCCATTTCACCAAATTCAGCTGATGCAATAAATGCTCCAACTAATTTCCAGTTTTCAATTTTATCACCAACAGGTCCTAATGCGTAGATGTCAATATTTTTCTTATAGAAATCTGAATAACCATCACGACCAGTAATAGATTCGTGCGAAGTTCTAATCCATTCCATTACCGCCTGTGCTCCAGATGGAACAATTGGGTCATATAATGTGATAGTTAAATCATCCCAGTTAGATTTTCCTTTTATCTTACGTTTTACGTTGATATGGTCCAATGTGATAGTTTCACTTGTATATTTTGGTCTATTAGCTGCTTTTATCATAAATGATGGGATACCATCCACTTCCATTACGAAACGTTGAGCTAATTTAGGTTCAAAATTAGTATAGAACATTTTATCAAACCCTAATACTTCTGCCATTTTTTATTTCTCCTTATATCTTTTATATAAATATATCTTTTTTAAATTTATTATGCTCCAAACGTTGCACCAGTTGGTAAAATGTTGAAGTCAATTTGGATAAATTCAGCAGTTTTAGTAGGTTGTAAGAAAATTGCTCCTTGTAAGATGTTTCTATCAATCACATCTGGTGTGTTGTTTGAATCATCCATTACAACTCTAAATGCGTATAAACCTTGTCTTTGTTGGATACCCTCTAAATATGGATTTACAGTATTTAAGAATTTGTTTCTAGTTTCTGCCGTATTTTGTTCAAATACCAAATATCTCGAAGTAGATGCGATATACTTTTTAACTGTAATCAACAATCTTCTTACGTTAATTCTATCTAATGCAGATGGTCTAGATTGTAAAGTCTTTTGTCCAAATGCTACGATACCTTGTCCTGGGAATTGTGCGATTGGATTGACTTTTCCTTCGTATAATGTATCTCTATCAGAGTGAGTTAAACGATTTACTACACCAATTGCTCCAGTAATACCACCACGATTTAAACCTGCTGGTGCGAACCATTCAGCTGCCGTATTATCGTTTGCTGCAAATACCGCTGGCATCAATACCGATGGTGGAACTGCTACCATTTTGTTAGTATTCAAATCAATTGTCTTAATCCAAGGGTAGTAAGTTGCTGCGTAGTTAGTATCTAAACCTTCTGCTACCTCAACTGCTCCATCAATTGTACCATCTTGTGCTACTGAATCCATAATATAGAAACAATCAGTACGAGCTTCACACAAATCAATACCCGCTTGTGCTACTGATGGGTGTAATGTTTGAATAACACCCGGCATAACTACCAAATTAATATCATATTCATCCTGATTAGAAATTGCATCCAATGCTTTTTGGTATGCTATCGAACCATTTTTTGCAGATGTTGATAAATCAAATCCTTGTGAGTTTACATTTGTAATAGAAGTTCCTTTAGCTATTGTTTTAGCCGGGCTCATACCATCAAAACCACCTTGTAATGCTACTGCAAATGTTCTTTTAGATACATCACCCGCATTCGAACCAGTTAATGGTAGTCCAGCATCACCATCCAATGAGAATGTAAGTGTAGTTGTTGCGTTAGCAGGAATTGGTTTTAAGAATTGTGCATTATCTGTTGCAAATGTTCCTTCAAAATCAAATCCACTTACATAAGATGAAGTAGTTGCTGATTTTGTTTGGTATCCAACTTTTGGTAAGTAATTTAATACTGCACCAGTTGCGTATATTGGATATTGATAACCAGCATTACCATATGGTGCAGCGGTTACAGGAATTACATCTGGATTTATTGGTGTAATGTAAATATAACGAGATTTGTTAGAATAATCACCATATTCAGTAATTTTTCCACTTGCATCTGTTTGTATATATCTATCACCAATTGCTCTTGCAATATAGTTAGGTGATGTTGGGTCTAAATTTAAATTAGAATAAGTTTCTAATACATTTTTTCTCTTATCGGTATCAGCGTATTTTCTAACTTGCAATGTAAATGTTGCGTAATCTGAACCAGCAACTGAACCAGCTGCCTTAACATCTGAAATTATAATTTTAAATCTTGTGTTTTCAGCATTACCATCGGAAATTGTATTTACTTTAAATAAATCATAACGGCTACCACCTATTAGTTGTGATTGAATATATGGAGTTGAAGCTCCAACTGCATCACTATTAAAATTTTGTAATGGTAAAACTACAAGTGATGCTGAATTAATAGCCGATGCACTAATAGCTGCTGCATCTGTAAATGATACATATGAGTAAGCGTTTTTGTTACCCATTGCATTTGTTCCAAATACTTTAGTTACTGCCAATGGGTCAGCTGGGTTTAATGATGCATAATATGTATCACCAATTTGACTACCAGATATTTCAATATTGTGTGAACCAATTGATTCATAATGAGTTCCAGCAAATGAAGCAGATGTATTAGATTGTTCTGTATTGTTTAATACATATAACAATGATGATGATACTGCTACTCCACCAGTAATACTACCAATTAATCCAATTGGTCCTAATTCTTTATATCCACCCAATCCAGCAACTCTTACGATTGTTGCTACACCAGTTTCTCTTAAATAATTTTGTACTGCATTTTCAGTATAATAAGTGCTATCAACAACACCAAAAATATCTTCAAATTCAGATTGAGTATTTACAATTGTAGGTTTGAATGCTGGTCCCTGCTTTAAAGGTCCGATGAAAACTCCACCGATTGCACCAACACCCTGTGCTATAAAAGATAAATCATTCTCTCTAGTGAAAACACCAGGTGATACGATTTTTTCAGCCATTTTTAATTTCTCCTTTTAATAATAATTTTTTATCTTAATATAAATATATAAGATTGTGATGAAAAGATATATTTGTTTATTGTTTTGGTGTAAATTCCCCAGTATCAATATCTAAATTTCCTTCACCATATTCGGTTTGGATTTTAGATAATAATTCTTTCTCTTCTAAACCAAATTGTTGATATTGTTCTTGTAAGAATTTTTCATCTCTTTCAATTGTAGCTTTTTGAATTGCCAATTGACCTAATGAAATAACAATATCATTAAAGCTATCACGTAATTCGATAATTTTATTCTTGTATTCTTCTTTAATTTGCATAACTTTGTTGTTTATTTTATATATATAAATATATAGTTTTGTACCCAAACATCAAAATTTAACCGATTTTTTCTTTAATTTCTTCTATTTGCTTTTGTTGTTCTTTAATTGCTTCAATTAATAATGCTACAATTTTTTCGTATTGAACTGCAAGGTATCCTGAATTTCTTTCTACTACAATTTCAGGTAAGATTTCTTGTATTTCTTGTGCTATTATACCAACATCTTTACCTTTTTGGTTATGTATTTCACCAAATCCTTCTTTCCAATCAAATGTATTACCACTAATTTTGTTTATTTTAGATAATGCATCTACGATTGGTTCAATTTTTTCTTTTAATCTCCTATCGGATGAAAAATATGCAGTAATATCACCAGTTGCAGTTATTGCTCCTTGTACTGCTATACCACCAGTAAACGTTCCTCCACCAAATGGATTACCCGTAGGTCCCGTAGGACCGGTTGGACCAGTTGGTCCAGTTGCACCTGCTGCTCCTTGTGGACCGGTTGGTCCAGTTGCACCTGCTGCTCCTTGTGGACCAGTTGGACCCGTAGGTCCTTGATTACCTTGAGTTCCGTTTGAACCGCTTGGTCCTTGATTACCTTGTGGACCAGTTGGGCCAGTAGGTCCTTGATTACCTTGCGTACCATTTGAACCATTTGGTCCTTGATTACCTTGCGGACCGGTTGAACCATTATTTCCGTTTGGTCCTTGATTTCCCTGTGGTCCTTGTACTCCAGATGTACCAGAAGTAGCCGCAGTATATGATGTTCCATTTATACTTAATGGTCCTAATAATGATAATGAACCAGTCAATCCCAACGAACCGGTCATAGTATGTGTATCATCTAACGAATTACCAAAGTTAAATGAACCTGATACGGATGATTGTGTAACATAATATACAGATGTTGATATGATATATTGTTCGGCAGTAATATTTCCTTTTACAGATAAACTACCCGTTACATTTAATGAGCCAGTAATCGAACTACTATGTATTTGCATTATTAACTATTTTTTAATTTTTCTATTTCGTTTCTTAACTCTACAATTTGAGATTGTTGTTCTTTTATTGCTTCTATAAGCACCGCAGTTAAACCTCTTTCTCTTACCGTTAAATATCCATTATCACCCATTCTTACTAATTGCGGGAATACCTTTTCTACTTCTTGTGCTATAACCCCTATATCTTTTGTAACACCCATAAAGGTTGCGTGGATTGCTTTACCATTCCATTCGTATTCGTATCCATTTAATCCCATTACCTTATCCAATGCTCCAGCGATTGGAGTTAGATTATCTTTTAATTGAATATCAGATGGAGTACCAAACGATGCAACATCACCACTTGCTACAATTGAGCCTGAAACTTGTAATCTATCAGTTGTATTATCAGATGCAACAGGTCCAATTAAAACATTAGTACCATTATCAGTAATTTGAGTTGCAGTTCCTAATGTAGATGAGGTTGCAAATTTAACTACTTTATTTGTAGTTCCACTTACAGTTACCGTACCACCAGTTGCCGATGTACCCGATGTTCCACTTGCTCCAGTTGCTCCTTGATTTCCTTGTGGACCGGTTGGTCCAGTTGAGCCAGCTGCTCCTTGTGGTCCAGTTGCTCCTTGTGCTCCACTTACACCCGATGTACCAGTTGCTCCTTGATTTCCTTGTGCTCCGTTTATTCCACTTGTACCATCAATTCCACTTGTACCATTTAATCCACTTGTACCACTAACACCTGATGTACCAGATGTTCCGTTTGCTCCCGATGTTCCATTTTCTCCATTTGAGCCAGTATTACCTTGAGGTCCTTCTGCACCTTGAGGTCCTATTAGACCAGTTGCACCTTGATTGCCTTGCGGACCAGTTGGTCCTTGATTACCCTGTGCTCCACTTGTACCATTCGTTCCAAAGAAAGTACCATTTACACCCGATGAACCAGATGAACCAGATACCCCCGTTCCTACACCAAATGTAAACATAGCATAACCAGCGAATGGAACACTAAATGTTATTGTTGTTTGGTTTATAGAATCGGATTTAATTGATTGTGGTATCATTACATACCCATTAACATCATATATGGTTACTGATGGGTATTCGTTTCCTAACGCATGGGTTATTACCCAAGTTGTATCTTCTACTAATTGTGTATGTGTGTATGCCGAACCATTTGTTGTTCCCGATGTACCAGTTGTACCGGATGTTCCACTTGCTCCTTGATTTCCTTGTGGTCCAATTGGTCCTAAATCGGAAATGTTAATCGTTCCTTGCATTGAAGAATGAAACTGACAAACATAGTATAGTGTACTAGGAGCATTGTATGGTATTGCAAATGTAATCGTACCACTTTGAGTTCCGTTATTTGTTACACCACTATTATATACATTACCAGAACTATATGCTCCAGCAGTAGTTTGTATCCAAAACGGATGACCTGTTGCACTTACTGTAAATGTATATGTAAATCCACGTATTAAATTTAAAGTTGGATTAGATGCACCATCTATTGTATATGCAGATGCTCCACTATTAACAACGCTAAAGTTTCTTGCTCCACTTATTCCAGATGTACCAATTGTACCTTGCGGTCCTTGTGCCCCATCTACCCCACTTGTTCCATTTGCTCCGTTTACACCAGATGTACCATTTGTACCATTTGCTCCAGATGTTCCACTTACACCCGATGTTCCGTTTGTACCATCTAAACCAGAAGAACCCGATGTTCCGTTATTTCCACTACTTCCCGATGAGCCACTTAATCCACTAGTACCATTTTCTCCGGATGTTCCAGATGAACCACTCAATCCATGTGTACCACTTGAACCACTAGTACCGTTTACACCACTTGTACCATTTGCACCAGTTTCTCCTTGAACTCCTTGAGGTCCAGTTTCACCCTGATTTCCTTGTGGGCCGATTGGTCCTTGTCTACCTTGTGAACCATCATCACCTTGCGGACCAGTTGGTCCTTGATTTCCTTGCTGTCCATTTGGTCCTTGATTACCTTGTGGTCCGATATTTCCTTGTACTCCGGTTTCTCCTTGTGTTCCTTGTGGTCCTTCAATTCCTTGATTACCCTGCGGTCCAGTATTTCCTTGATTACCTTGATTACCTTGCGTTCCTTGTGGACCTGTGTTACCAGTTGGACCTTGCAAACCAGTTATTCCTTGCGGACCACTATCTCCTTGTCTTCCTTGCGGACCAGTATTACCCAATGCACCTTGTGCACCAATATCTCCTTGAACTCCTTGCGGTCCAGTTGGTCCTTGATTACCCTGCGTTCCATCGATTCCTTGATTACCTTGTGAACCAGTTGCTCCTTGATTACCTTGTGGACCAGTTTCTCCTTGATTTCCCTGTGCTCCAGTTGGTCCTTGATTACCCTGTGTTCCATCAATACCTTGATTTCCTTGTGGACCAGTTGGGCCCTGATTTCCTTGTGTACCATTGATACCTGATGTTCCATCTACACCAGTTGTTCCCGATGTACCAGCACTACCAGCCGTACCTGATGTAGACCCAAAGTAAGAGTCTATTTGTTTAGCAGTTACAATTACTGATGGTGTATCAGGACGAGTTGGATTGGTTAAACCACTTTGTGCAGCTAATCTCGCAGTACTATCCGGAGATGTAAAGGCAAATTGTACATAATCGTTTGCATTTAAATCAAAAAAGAATGAAACAAATGGTATCATCTCTGCATCTGGTGCAGTAAGTTGTACTATACTTGTACTACCACTAACTGCTTGTCCATTTACCAATGCCCAAAAAGAAAACTCATCTGTATTTGAACTTGTCTTTGTTATTTGTGGTGATATACCAAATTCATATGTTGCACTTGTAGATACTTTTAAATGAGAACCACTCTCTATAACGATACCATTGGATTGTCCAGTAGTATTAAACGTCATAATTGTTGCTATGTTTGAACCAGAAACAATTTGAGTTTGTGTTGAACTGAACTCACCAAATAAGTTAGTTAATACAGGTGCGTTTGTACCAGATGTACCAGCCGTACCCGAAGAACCATTTGCTCCTTGATTACCTTGTGGTCCTTGATTACCCTGTGCTCCCGATGTACCATTTGTACCATTTGTACCACTCGTTCCACTTGTACCAGTAGTTCCCGATGTACCATCGTTTCCACTTGTACCACTTGCTCCTTGATTCCCTTGCGGTCCTTCAATTCCCTGCGTTCCTTGATTTCCTTGTGCTCCAGTTATACCTTGTACACCTTGATTTCCTTGCGTTCCTTCAATTCCCTGCGTTCCTTGTGTTCCTTGTGTACCTTGTGTTCCTTGTGGGCCAGTTTCACCTTGATTACCTTGCGGACCAGTTGTTCCCTGATTTCCTTGTGGTCCTTCAATTCCTTGATTTCCTTGTGGACCAGTTTCTCCTTGATTTCCTTGTGTTCCTTGCTGACCCGTTTCTCCTTGATTACCTTGTGTACCTTGAGTTCCTTGTGGTCCTACATTTCCTTGATTTCCTTGCGGTCCTACATTTCCTTGATTACCTTGATTGCCTTGATTTCCTTGTGGTCCTTCAATTCCTTGTACACCCTGTGCTCCGATTTCTCCCTGATTTCCTTGTGGACCTGTTGCTCCTTGATTTCCTTGTGCTCCTTGAACACCAGTTGGTCCTTGTCTACCTTGTGCTCCATCCGTACCAGATGTACCATCTAACCCACTTGTACCATCATCCCCACTTGTACCACTTAAACCGCTTGTTCCACTTAAACCCGATGTACCATTTGCTCCCGATGTTCCTGATGTTCCAACAGTTCCCGATGTACCAGATGAACCAGCATTACCAACTGCTCCTTGAGCACCTTGTGGACCAGTTGCGCCCATTGTAACCGTCTTATATCCAACACGATTTTCCGATGATGCATCTATAACTAAAAAAGTATCAGATGTTACTGCTGCTAAATCTTCTAAATACAAATAGTTGTTTAACCAAACAGAACCAGTAAATTCATGCTTATCATCCGATGTATTACCAAATCTAGTTGAACCTGATGTTTGCAAAACCGATGATGAAACAAGTGTTACATAATATTCATTTGCAGTTAATCTACCACCAATAGTAACATTGTTTGAAAATGATGCATTTGATGCCGTTACGTTTCCAGTAAGAGTTAAAGAACCTGTGTTAGTACCTAATACAACAAATACCGCTTCACCACCGGCACCATCTGTACCGATTTCTAATGTATTTTTTGTAGTATTTAAGTAGGGTTCGCCTTGTGCTAAATAGCCAGGTGATGTGTTTGTTTTATCACTTTGACTACCGCGTCTTATCTGAAAAGTTGTAATTGCCATTATATCTGTATTTCTTTCTTATATAAATATCTATACATCCTATAAATATATCATTTATAGATTTTTAATTCTTATCACCGATGTATAATTACCCCAAACATCTGCTGTAAATTGGTAATTAGATTTAGCTGGTAAGCGGAATGTGAATGTATCTTTTGTATATCCATTGTTAAATCCATTATATATCAGTACTAATGCTTCCGTACCATCTGCTGATAATTTATATCTTGCAATTGGTCTAGAACTATTGTAAAGTGATATTGGGTAATTAGCGGTTCCAGTTGTCCAAGAACTACCACCTAATGATAAATCTGGAACTAACCACTCTGTTGCCGCAGATATTATATCTTCGTTTTGTTTAGCGTGTAAGTACCCAATGTATGCCCAATCCAATGAACTCTTACCTAACCACGTTGTATCACCCCATTTTGCATCAAATGCATCATCACCTAATGAATTATTTTCTCTATCTAAACGAGCAGTTCCAATTTCTTCTCCAACAACCGATTGATACCACATAAACAAACCATCTGCATAACACATACACCATACTGCCATAGCATACATTAATGATGGACAAACCTCAAGTCTGTTACGGTCTGTGAATCGTAGTGATTTATTTATATTTACTTCTTTTCTTGCCATTCCAAAATCAGAACCTTCTATTGGTTCTTGTTTATACCAAAAATAACCACAAGCCAATCTATCGTGACTAGGTCCCAATAATTCTTCTAATATTTTTTTGGTAATATCGGTATTATGTACAATTGAATAAACCTGAAATTCTTGTTTCATTCTCAATTGGTAATTTGTCACATAGTGATATTTGTAATTTTCAATTGCACCTTTATACCAAGCATAATATGGGCCCGTTTGAGAATATGGAATTGTCCCATTTATATAATAATCGTGATAATCGGAATACAATTTAGTAGATGTAATTGAATTACCAGGTTCCATTGATTCCCAACCATACCCCGCCGAAGCTATATATCTTGATTGGTAAATTCCATTTCCATAATTTGAAAATTGAGGGGTTACCCAATCAATATATAAAGGTGTATTATCATTTTTTAAACTTTGTACCTTTGCTAACGCATTATTAAAACATTTATTCCAAGCTACTCCCGCTGCTTCAATAAACAGTGCAGGTGATAGGTGTTCAAAATCGTACTCAAAATGTATGCAGTTAAAAGGTACACTTTCCACAAAATATCCTAGCATTCTACCAGTTAAGTTTTCACCTCCAGTTCCACTACCCCATTCAGTTGTCCATTGATATGGATTGGCTTGTGCATATGTATATGTGTATCCTCCACCATTATATGTCCATGTAGACCTTTGATTTTCAGGAACATCATGTGCCATTAACAATGCAGTTGTTCTATGTTGCCACATTTCACTTAAATCTACATCAACGAAATTAACACCCCAAGCATATGCTACTGCACCTCTAAAGATTAAATCACCATCAAAATGTAATTTTTTATTTTTGGGAATTTGTTGATTATATCCCCATTGTGTATTTATATCCGTTGATTCGGATATACCTTTATTTAATCGTGTAGATGTTCTTACCGCATGAGAACCCGTATATAGTATATCCATTAAAGGTACAGCCATATCTACCCATTTTTTATCTGCTCCCTTTTCATTTTGTATAGGAGTAATATCCGGCATTCTTCTAAAATAAGATGGTCCATTATGAGTTACATCTGGTATCCAATAATCGGGTCTAAAAAAATAAGTTTTATTTCCAACTATGTGTTGTCTATTTGCATCTGGCGCTAAATGGATAATAGCAGTTGTAGTATTAATACCATTACCATCCCCAACAAATGCATTATTATTGTACTGACCAGTAACTAATCGTAAATCATAACCCTCCATTGCCGATAAATCAATGTTTGTAATGGATGATGAATTTAATGTTCCAACATCTATAATCCATTTTTTAGAAGTATTATATGGTCTCGAATCCCAAACTGCATCTGTTAGTAATGAGCCACTCAAAGATAAAGATGTTCCACCTACACTTGAAGTATTTGCTATTAAATTATCACCATCTTTTAATCTGTCCTCTACCCAACTTGTATCCGTACCTTGCATTAACTCCTGCGGTTCACCCGTCATTTTACCATCGTTTCCTAACGTAATATAATAAGTTAGATAGTTAGTAGGTATTACATAGTTACCGGCGGGAGCTAGTGTAGTTTTTGCTTCGTTTGTATAGAATATTGTATTTAAATCCAAAGATGTATTACTTGCATATAATTTAATAGATGCGTTTTCTTCTCTTGGATTTATTAGTTTTGCTCTTGCGTCACTTAATGATGAGTATGCCATAATTTTATTTTAATTATTATCCAATTAGTGTATAATAAACTCCCGAACCATATATACCCGTTGTGCAATTAACATAACTACCACTTGCATCCAACTGAATTGTAATGTATAGGTTTGTATTATCACTTATTGATTGTGTATATGGACTACATCCAAATGAACCAGTATTAGTTTCACCAAATCTTGCTGATAAATTACTACCTGTTGCATCGGTAGGATAATATGAAATAATTGAGCCCGATGTTATTTTCATTGAACCCATATTTACATAAGTTGAGCTAGATACGGATGAACCGGTCATATAACTTGATGTTATATCTGCGTAAATATCGTTTGAACTCCAATATATTTTAGAATTATTATATTCCGGAGATACACTACCACTAACTCTTGCAAAGAATGTTAAAGTTCGTTGGTTTGGAGGTGATATATTTCTAATTCGTATTACCGATGTATAATTACCCCAAGTATCTACTAAATATTCTTTATTATCCTCTGTTGGTAATCTTACTCTATGTGTTTCTTTTGTATATCCATTATTAAATGGACTTATAACTAACATCAATGCTTCTGAACCATCATCTGATAATTTGTATGCAACTATTGGTGCTTTTAAATAAAACAAAAATACAGGATAATTCTTTTCACCGGTTAGCCACTCACCATTCCAATATGTTTCAGCTTTTATCCAAACCGTACTTGCTGCTATTATATCTTTGTGTTGTAGTACTTGCCAAAATCCAATATATAACCAATCCCAAGTACCATTACTACGAGAACGAGTTTCACCATATGCACCAATTGTTTTGTAAAATACCTGATTTTCAGTTCCATCATATCCTAAATAATTTTGCCAATAAGCTATGGATTCTGGTTCTTCTCCTTGTGTATATGCTTCCCAACACCAACTACCATCCGCATACGCCATTGACCAAACCGCTTGGGATTGTATAGTAGATGGTGCAGGTTGTGGACGATACATTCCATTTTTATTACCATTCCATTCAACATAAATTCTTTCAAAACCAAAATCTGATGCATCTATTGGCTCTTGAAATTGCCAAAAATAACCCATAGCTCTAGCGTTACCAGCAACAGTTGCACCAAATATATCAAATAAAAGTTTTTTAGTAATATCATAACTATGTACTAATTGATAAGCTCTCCAAGTATCCAATCCAAAGTTTTGATAATTGGTTATATAGTGTCTATTTATAGCATCACCGGCACCAACATAGAATGAAGTAACTCTTCCTCCTAATGCAGTATAATCTACACTTCCACTTGTATAGTAAGCATTATAATCATAATATAGAGTACCATTTCTTAATTGAGTAAGAGATTGGTTAATTCTAGCGTTATCCGAATCATTCCAGCCACCATACCAACCGGGTGCATATATACCACCGGCATAGTTACTAAATGTAGGAATAAAACCATTTTCGTTTGTATAAGCAAAGTAATTATTAGCTTGCGCGTAAACTTTACAAGCATCTATACATTTTTTAAATCCTAATCCACATAGATAACTTGAACCTCCTGCACCTGAAAAATATTCAAAATCAAATTCTCTTATACGGCTATTACCATTTTCTTCATAGCATCCCAATAAATTATTGGCAGGAGAGTAAGCTCCCCCATTTGTACCTGAATTAATTGCCCACGTCCAATGGTATGGATTTATTTCGGAATATTTAACACCATGTACACTATAACCGTTTGCCCAAGTATCATTATCAACTACCAAAGATTCCATCATGGCGGCGCATTTTTGAGTATCGCTTTCTACACTAAAATTAGGGTCTCTTCCTATAATATGCCCCACTGCACCTCTAATAAAAAAATCATTATCAAATTGTAATCTATCATTTGGATTTGCAAAGGTTTCTTCATATTCTGCTCCATATGGGTATTGTGCAAATCCAGCTTTAACTAACGTTGTTACACATTTGTTTCTTCTGGTTGATATACGTCTAACTCTATTTAAAGAACCTAATCCTGTACTTTTATAGATTAAATCTCCCAACGGAGTACCCATATCAAGAAATTCTTTTTTTGAACCTGAATTATCTATTATCGGTAATGTATCTGGTAATCTTCTAAAAAACGAAGTATATTCATAATTGTAAGATGGTATAAAATAATCAGGTCTAAATGTATAAGTTAAACTACCAGTTGTTACTACACGATTTGGGTCAGCCGCTATATGAACGATTGCACTTGTTTGTGTTCGTTCTTGGAAGCCAGGAACTCCAGGTTGCCCTCTCCAAGTTCTACCACTATTTAGCCAATTGCCACAAGTTATTTTTATTTCATATCCTTTCATATCGGAAAGGTCTATATTTTCTAACGAACGAGATTGATACGCATTCATATCAACTTGCCAAGCTTTATATGTGCCCGCTTCTGGTGTTTGAGTGTACCATATAGTATCGGTAAGTAATAAACTAGCAGTATCTAAAACCATTGCAGTACCACCACCATTTATATAAGCCCAAGGGTAATTGGCTATCTTTACACCACCACTATGTATAGTATCATCTACCCAACTCGTATCCATACTACCTGTCATCACTTCCAATGGTTCAGTTGTCATTCTACCATTTGAACCCAATGTTACATAATACGATTTATAGTTAGTTGGGATTACATAATTACCGGCTGGTGCTAAAACCGATTTAGATGCATTCGTATAAAAAATAGTCCCCATCGTAAAGAAGTTATCATTAGCATATAATATGGATGAACTATGTTCTTGTGTTGGGTCTATTACTCTTGCTCTAGCTTCTGTTATATTTGCGAATGCCATTTTATAAATCTTTAATTCTTATTACCGAAGTATAATTACCCCAAGTACTTACTAATATTTCTTTGTTTGCTTTAGTTGGTAATCTTAAACTAAAATCAGTTTTAGTGTATCCAATATTACAAGCGTTTTGAGTTATAAGAAGAGCTTCCGTTCCATCTGCGGATAATTTATATGCGGATATTGGAGCATCTCTATTATATAGATATACTGGATTATTATACTTTCCGGTTTTCCATTCACCATTCCAATAAACTTCTGGCTTTACCCAATCAGTATTTGCTTCTATAATATCTTTATGTTGTAATACTTGGAAATAACCAATATATAACCAATCCATAGGACTATTAGCATGGTCACCAGTATCCCCGTACATAGCGTTGATATTACCAGTTACACTACTATCTTCCAATCCATTCCAACCATAATAATTTGCCCAATATTTAAATGCATCTTTATCTTCATCTTGTCCTATTGAACCACCATCCCACATAAATAAACCATCTGCATAAGCCATACACCAGACTGCGTATGATTGAAAAACGGATGGAGCTATATATGCCCTAGAACCTGCATTCCCACCAGTACCAGGTAAATATCCCCCATAATTTGTACCATTCCTTACATATGTTAAATCGGCACCAGCTACCGGTTCATGTCTTCTCCATAAATATCCAGCACATTGCATGGTTGAAGCCGTTGCCTCATTATAGGTTGTATCTATTACTTTCCTTGCTACATCATAATTGTAAACTAAAGAATATGTAAACCATTGTGGAGCCGCATCGTTAAAGTAATTTGTTACAAAGCAATATTTAACATATTCACCAAAACCTTGCCATAACCCATAATCCCCAACTGCTTGGTCTATTGTCCAAGTCCCATTTGTAACAAATTTATCATAGCGTTCAAATAATTTATAATTTTCATTTACATTTGAACCAGTAGAAAAATAAAACCAACCATCACCTACGGCTCCGTATTTGCCTCTATTATCTATTCCACCACCATAATAAGACCATTTTGGGAAACGTTCTTTATTTGGTATTTGACCAGTTGCAATTCCATATGCAACTACACTATCATAACATCTCTTTAATGCATACCCAACATAATAATCGTTAGTTCCATTATATACCTCAAAATCTTCTTGTATGTGGTCTGCTAAATATAAATTTGCAGATGTTGCATCATAACCACCAGGTTTTCCCAAATAAGTACATAGTTGATTTGCAGGTCCTTCGCTTTGATAAGCAGTTCCAGAGTTTATTTCAGTAGTCCAATGGTATGGATTTACATAATTATATCTAAATCCTGAATAACTACCATTTTCCCAAGTAAAATTATCTACAATTAAAGAAATCATCATAGCCGGTATTTCCATACCGTTTGGCCAAGATGGAATACCAGGAACTGCTCTTTGCATTGCGTTTCTAATTGGAAAATCTCCACCAAATACAAATTTACCAATACCATCATGTTCTTCATCAAAATCAGGTTCGGTGTACCAATTGAGCTCCAAATCCATAATCTTTTTGGTTGAAACTCTACCTTTTTCAGTTATTCCTTGATTTTTCCATGTTCCTATTCTCCAATCTACATTTTTTGAATATGGGGGTGTTCCATTACTTAATGGTGTTATATCGGCAAGAGGTAGTGACATATCACTAAATAATTTTTGCTTTCCAAATTTATCTTTTATAGGAAGTACTTTTGGCATTCTTCTTATAATGGTTGATGCCTCATAGTTTTCATTTGCATACCAGTAATCTGGTTTAAATGTATAAGTTAAACTCCCAGTTGTTACTACTCTATATGGGTCATCTGCTAAATGAATTACACCTTGAACTATACTATTTAATGTATATCCGGGTGATGTATCTGGAGTACCACTTAAATTTTCGTTTCTATTACTACCAGTATGGTATTCACCATTTATTACACGAAGGTCATATCCCTTCATATCTGTAATATCTATGGATTTTAATGAACGAGATACAAATGCATTATTACCAGAACCACCTGCTGAATGTAATTTTCCATTTTCTATTACAAATGATTTAAATGCACCATTTGCATCCGGTCTTACATATGTTGTATCCCAATAATCATCTGTTACATAAATTCTACCTTGTGCGGATTGTGATAATGATAATTTCATCCCACACCATTGAAAATAACTATCAGTACTGGGAACGTATCTAGAACAAGTTAAATCCATTTTAGCTGAACCACTATATCCCGTACAATCTGCCCAATTTGTATCAAAACTACCAGTCATCAATTCCAATGGTTGTGTTGTAAATCTTCCATTAGAACCCAATGTTGCATAGTATGTTTTAAAATTTGTAGGAATTACATAATTACCAGCAGGTGCTAAAACAGATTTAGATGCATCTGTATAAAATGTTGTACCTAATGTAAAAAAATTATCACTAGCATAAAGTATAGAGCCACTATTATCTAATCTAGGATTAGTAATCCTGTCTTTTGCTTGAATGTACGATGAATACCCCATATTATTAAATTCCGGTTAATGTGTAGTATATACCAGGACCAAATGAATCGGCGCAACTTACATAATTACCACCACCATCTGTTTGAATTGTTACATATACATCTATATCAGAACCAACAATTGAATTAGCTGCGCCACATAGGAATGAACCCGTACAATTTTGTGTATAACATGCTGATATATTAGTACCAACATTATCCGTTGCAAAGTATGATATGGTTGAACCAGTTGTTAAAGTTACAACTCCCATATTTACATAAGTAGATGAAGATACAGCCGATGCGGTTAGATACCCATTTGTAGTGGTTGCGAATATATCATTATTTGTATTCCAATATATTTTAGCATTCGTGTTAGTAGGCGATACACTACCACTAACTCTTGCGTAAAATGTAACGGTTTGTTGTGCAGATTGTACAGGAGAACTCAATGTAAATCCAAAGTTTGTATTACCCAATGGTGATTCAACAATTACAATTGAACCAGTTACCGTTGATAATTTATTAAAACTTGCACTTCCAGCTGCCGAACCTGATATTCCATTTATTTTACCACGTCTTTTTAGAGCTCTGTTATGAATAGTACTACCTCTAAATCCAGTATCAATTACATTAGAACCAGAGTATTGAACTATAAATCTATCAGGTAATTCACCCGAATCATAAGTAAGTGTAACTGCACCAAATGTTGTTCCTAAATCTACTGAATATGAATATGAACCAGTTACTCCGCCCAAATATTTAACCTCTGCAACATCTGCTGCTAATGTAGTTAAAGAACCAGTTGCTGGTAAATTATATTGAGATGTATATGTATAAAAATCGTTTGGAGCATCTTCGTAAAAATAATATGCTTCGGGTATTGGAAAGGTTGTCCTATCAGGCCCAGCCAATCCACCATATGCAGATGAAATAAACGCAAAACAAGGACACAATTCACCATAAGATGCACTATATAATACTAAATTTCCATTTATTATCATTTCAGCACCACGTGGTAAGAATGCATCTACACTTGATGAGTAAGCAGCTGCTACGGATGCATATCCAACACCCTGTTGTTGTTGGACCATCCACCATTGGTCGTGAAATCTTCTTGCTTTGAATGGTACATTTGGTCCTAATACAGGCCAATAACCCAACACTAACCCATCATATAATCTACCACAATTTGCAGATGCGGATGTATCATTGTATCCACCAAACTCACCAATAGTTACTGGATAAGTATCGTTTATCTCCGGTGCTCCGGTTAGATTGACATTCTTATATACATCATTTTGAGCTGCAGTTAATGAAAACGAACTAGCTGTCAATGACATTTCTGTCCGTATGTCCCCTAATGATATTTTTGAACCTGATGATGGTAAAGGCATATATAAAAGTATTATTCAACTAATATAAATATCAGTCTAATACCTTTTTCAACATTTTAATTACCTCCGTGTATTCGATTGATTTAGAACACTCAAATTGTCTTTCAGTACCTTTGTGGTCTGGACACCAATTCCAATCACCAGGGTCCAAACGATAGCGGTTAAAACAACCACTACATTTAGTTTTCGGTGCAGTTATTCTATATGTATCTAATCCAGTTTCTGCAAATCCTTCGGAGAATCCTGATATTAGTATGGTTGGTGTTTTGGTAGCCCAACTTACCCAACTCAATCCACTACCAATTCCTATGAATGCCTCACTCTTTTGTAGTTCTTCTATTACATTATCTATTGGTCCATTTGGTAGTTGAGTAATTCCAGTTGGATGATTATTTCCCATATACCCATCCCCCTCTCTACTTAAAAGAACAACTTTATATCCGTTATTATTTAACCAATCTACTACTTTTTGCCAACCACCATCGTTGTTCCAATACTTTGATTGAGCAGTTCCATGTATTGCAATTGCTACTTGCTTTTCACGTTTTATTTCTGAATTTAGCTTTAGTAATGGTCTAACCTCTTTGTATTCTAATCCCAATATATCAGTTGCAGTTTTTTGTAAAGGATGTTGTTTGAAATCATTTGGAACTCTTGCAAAATCTACTTCTGAACTTATATCATCTTTATAGTACCAACCTATACGATACATAGTATATAAATTAGGTGCAGTTTCTCCCGGCTCTATGAATTGTAATTGTGGATATTGTTCTTTAAAAAACTGATTATGGAATGTAGATACTATTACATCGCAATTCCATTTTTTACGGAACTCTTCTGCTATTGGAAACCAAGCTAATGTATCACCCAATGATTTAGACTCTAATGCAATATAAACTCTTTTACCAGTTGCATCATAATCATGCTCATAAACTAATACATTATCCTTATATACTTCAATTTTCCAATTTATAAAATACTTTTTACCAGCTTTTGCCCAATGTCCATCTTTTAATTGAGTAATAAATTCTAAAACATTAGTATCTTTGTTTATAAATTTAACTTCGTATTCATCGGTTGTTGGTGATTTTACATCCAAATAAGGACCATCTACAAAATTTACATCAAATGTAGGTTTTAATAAATTTGGTCTTTTAATTAAATTATTGTAAATCACCTTTTCTGGTTTTAATTCTTTTACTATATTTTCTAAATTCACTTTTTGATTATCACTTATGTATGTTGCTACACCATCGTAGTAATTTTCGTAAGTGTGTAGTTTTTTAAGAAACAAAGGTAACCTATATGATAATGCTTCTTTAACTGCAAGTGGATTTAGTTCCCACTTTGATGGAAAATAAAATAAATCAGCCCCTTTGTAGAACTTTTCAGTATCACTTTGCTCTCCCCAAATTATACAATTATCAGGTTTGTTTTCCATCAATGGTCCCCAATAGAATTGGAAGTTACCAGCTTGATTTCCTACAAAATGAAACTTTACTTTATAGTTTTCTTTTTCACATAACCTTGCTAACTCAAATATATCACCTTGATTTTTACCATCTGTAAATAAACCAACGTGAAGAATGTGTTTGTATTCTTTATCAAATCCTACAACTTTCTTTGCTTCATCTTTATCACCATCCCAATACTCAATTGGATATTCCCAAATATCACAATCAATGTGAGTAAAGTATTTGGCAAATTTCTTTCTACTCCATTCACTTACTAATACAAATTTATCAGCCGTATAAAGTAAATCTTTTGGTTCTGTATAAGATGAATGAGTTGTTATTACTATGTTGTAATTTCTACCATTATCAAAAATCTCATTTAGATATTGTTTATCTACAAAGGTTTCTGGTATCTCTTGGAAATGAATAATATGTGGTTGCTCTTTACGAACAATACCAACAACATCACTTTTATGTTCTCCAATTGTTATTACCTCACATAGTTCTTTTATTTTGTTTCGTTGAACTACAAAGTCCATAGATACACAATTATATTCTACAACAACTATGTTAAACTCATCCTTAAATGATTGGATTTGTTTTAATAGGTATTGAGGCATACCACCCGTTGAAAGGTGAGGAACTATATATAATAACTTTTTCTTATCCATTTTGTAAATTTCGTATTACCTCATCAAAATATGGTAATTCTATTTGTATTTCATCGTTGTAATCTTTACTTGTCAAACTCAATTCACCTAATGCTTTTAGATTATCTATAATGTATATTGGTCTTTTGTTTTTATCTCTGTTCCACCAATACAATAAATCATCTCCAAAGAATATGCGTAATCTTTCATCTATTTTTATATAGTTTTCTTTACGAATAAACATCATACAACCAAATCCTAAATACCTACATTCCGCTTCTTTAAATTCAAATACATCTACATTTGTATTAAACGATGTACCTAAATTTCTATTCGAATCAAAACCAATTATTCCAAAATCTAAATTGTTTATTGCTTCTAAATTGTGTTTTATTGTTTGAAAATTGATTTCTATATCATCATTTAATAAACAAACAATATTATTTTTAGCAAGTTCAACGCCGATATTCCAAGCTTTATTTACAAATAAATTTTCTTTTGGGATTAAAATTGTTAGTTCTGGGTCTAAATAGCAACCATGTGAATTATCAATTAAAATAAATTCAGCATTTGGAATGTTTGCTCGTTTGTAATCATCAATGATATTACATAATCGTTTTGCATCTTTCCACATTGTGGGTACTATAAAACTTATCATATTTTAAATGTTTTGTTTGCGTTATTTTCATTTTTACCAAATCTAGATACAACATCTATTGGATTATTTGGATTTTCTTTATAGCAATAATCATCTAATCCCAATTCTTCAAATCGTTTAGCAATTCTTTCGTTGTAATGATACATAATGGTTCTTACTCTTCTTTGAATATCTGCTCTACTTAAATCATGTGTGTTTCTACCAGTTGTATTATTATAGATAAACTGAATATAACACATTCTAGGTATTCGCATCATTAGTGTTCCCAAAAATGTTCTTACTAATAATTCATAATCATCTGCGATTGCTAAATCTCTGTTATGTCCACCAATTTGGAAATAGGTTTCTCTTCTCCAAGCTCTAATATGATTTGGAACACCTACAATATGACGAATTGTTTTTGGATTTATATTTGGTGCAATGCAAGAATCAAATTTTATCCCACCTACATCAACACTTTCATATTTACCATAACCAAATGCAAACCCATTAGGATAGTGTAGTGAAGTCCAATTCTCATCACATTCAGCATTATCGGTATAAAAGAAACCAATTTCCGGGTGAGTTTGTGATGCGGAAAAAAGATAATCAGTACAATCAGTAGTAAGGTAGTCATCGTGGTCTAATTCTGCTAATAAATATCCTCTACACAAAGTTGCGGCTCTATATTTACTTTCACCAATTATACCGCCACTCTTTTCTCTAAAATCATATACCTTAACTCTTGCATCGTTTTTAGCAATTTCTTCTGCAATTTTAAGTGTTTTACCACCATCTGTTGAATCATTTACCAATACCCATTCCCAATTAGTATAAGTTTGGTTTTGTAAAGATTGATATGTTTTTAATAATTTTTCACCAGTATTATATATTGGAGTAAAATACGAAATCAATTGTGAAACATCGTTTTTTAAAATGTTTTCCATAGCACAATGATATGCATGCTCACCGGTATTTCCATCAATGGTAGGAATAGTAATCCATTTATTACGAATTTGTAAGGGTTGATTTGCTAAATTTGGAAAATTTCTCCAATCGTCTGAAATGGTTACAATAGAATCTGGCTTTAACGATACAATTGTTTTTTCAATATCTACATCATTTTGCAATTGTAATGTAATTAAACTATCATCTTCGTAATCACCTATTTTGTACGATTTTAGTTGTACTTGTTCTCCTTTATTTATAAGTAAAACTTTTGGAACTTTTGCAGTTGGTGTAGTTTCTAACTGATTGTAATAAGAAAGTTCTTTTGGAATGTAACTAAACCATTGTGGATTTTCTGCATAGATTTTATCTATTAAAATACCATCACCTGCGTAATCTCCTGTGAAACTATACTCATTAAATACACTATGGTGAAAAATTAGTTGGGCAATATCCACACCCTGATATTTCATATTTTCAGGTTTAGCTTCTCTTACATCTAAACCAGTAAAATCTTTACCATCCACATATTGATTTACAACAAATATTCTTTGCGTTCCATCACTTGCTTCAATTGCATTTGTAACCTCCGAAAAAAATTCGTGATGAACTACATTATCATCATCTACTATTACAACAAAACCATCATCAAATGTTTTTGCTAAATCACTCATTTGTGGATACAAATAATCCGTACCATTACTACTTACAAAATGTAATTTAATTTTTGGTGTATCTAATTTATTTAATAATTCTGCGGATATATCTTTTAATCTCGTAGTATCAAATAAAATATGCCATTGAATATCTCCGTTATAATTATCAAATATAGATACTCTTACTTTATCTAAATTATTTACTCTACTGCAACGTGTTATTATGTTAAATTTCATTATCTTAAACTAGCTTCAAATCTGGAATTATGTTCTTCTAAATCTTTAAAATCTTTTGTACTATCGCAAAAATTACAAAAGGCTTCTCTTGGAAAAGTAAATCCGTATTTACAATTTATAGCACAATTTGTTTCGTATCCACATCCTTTTATTTCTTCAACTACTTTATCAAAATTATCATCATAATGCCAATGGTCACAATGTACCATAATACCATTTTTTAACCAAGCTGATTTTAGTTGTTTACCCAATGCTTCCGCTTGGATTTCAGCCTGTCCCCAATGTGTTGATGATTTTAATTCTGTTGGATTACCATTTTCATCATAAAATTCTTTTAAAGGTAATATACCTAAATCATAATATGATGAATTTTTACGGATATGCGGGTTATTGGTATAATCTCTTTCTTTTAATAAAACAAATTCATCTGTAACACTTTCTACATTTTTATCAGTAATCCAATATGCAAATCCAAATTGTCTGTTATCAACATCATGTTGATATTTTCGTAATTGTATTTGTTCAATACCATTGGCTTCCATCATTTCCAATGAATCATTTAACCACTCACTATTAAATCCGGCTATTTGTTCGGGTAATGTAATCCAATCACCCTCTAAAAATAAAGTATATTTGTAATCTCTACAATAATGATTTAATCTGTTTATACCAGCACCAACTCCCAAATTTTGATTTGATTGAATTGGTACAATATCTACTCTATCTTTCCATTTAGCTTGCAATTCATAGCAAGCATCTAATATCAATTTAGATTCACCATTTATCCATATAAACCATTTAAATCCACTACAATTTGTTGATTGTAAAAATGTATTGATTGTAAGACTTAAAAATTTATCACGATTTAAACCATCGTGAGTTAAAGTTGCTATACAAAAATCTTTCATTTTGTTATTTATAAGGAGAACCACCTACCCAAAGTACTAAACTTTTACGAGTCCCCTTTGTTACAGGTGTTACTCTATGTAATAAGAATGATGGAAATAAAACTGCTGCTCCTTTTTGTTTTGGCATTGTTTGAAAATCACCATCGGACCACATTTCTAAATCACCACCTTCGTAATCATCCGGGTCTGATAATTGAATTGTAACACTTATTTTTCTATGATTTATACTACCTGGTCCAATATCGGTATGCCAACCATAGTGACCGCCACCTTCATAGTATTCAGTATATTGTATTGAATCTATAATAGAATGTAAGTTAAATTTCCATATTGCATTATTTGCTTCTATTGATAAATCTCTTATTCTATCATATACCCAAGCAGATTGACCATCGTGGTGCATCCATTTAATTTTAGATTTTCTAAATTCAGTTGTATCACCTGCAATTGTACTTGCCGTTTCAAAACTATAACATTTTTGTAAATTACTTATCCACTCTAATTCTTGTTCGCTAAATGCAGAATCAAATGAATAATAATTAGTTTGGTCTATTGTATTATCAATACTATATATTGGGTATAATTGCATATTTATTTTTTATCTAAAAGTAGCTCCACCAACCCATAGTACTAAACTCTTACGAACTCCTTTTGTTACAGGTGTTACTCTGTGTAGTAAATAACTTGGGAATAGAATTACCGCACCCTTTTGTTTTGGCGCTGTTACTTTTCCACCATGTGTCCAAATTTCAAAATCACCACCTTCGTAATCATCCGGGTCTGATAATTGGATTGTAATACTTATTTTGCGATGATTTAATGGGTGTGGGCCAACATCTAAATGCCAATCGTATCCACCTTGCTCTTCGCCAGTATATTCCGTATATTGTATAGCATCTTTTATAGATGCTAAATCAAATTTCCAAAGATTAAAATTTGCTTCTAATACTTGTTGCATTATTTTTTCATACATCCACTCCGTTTTATCTGCTTCGGGTGGCATCCACTTAATATTAGATGTTCGAATAGAGTTTTCTTCTTTTTCACCATCGTTATTTTCAATTTCACTTTGTACAAGTGCTTCTTTAAAATCATACAATTTTGAAATTCGTAACACATTACGGATTTCTACATTACTAAATCCTTTTTCAAACCAATAATAATCTGTTTGAATTAGGTTAGGGTTTTGGGGAAAGCTTGGGTAAAATTCTAGCATAATAATTATATTTTATATTTAAAGTAATCGTAAAACCATTTATATTTGTTGACAATATAGTTTGATGCGGTTTCTCCTAACACATCCATATAATCTTCTTTAGGAGGTGTAAATTTATTTCTTATAGAATGGTCCGCATATGCACCATACATTTGGTCATTTTCGTGTGTTAATTGCTGTATATTATTAAAATCGTGCTCATAATAAGGAATTTCCAAATATTCATATAATTCCTCCATTGTTTCTTTTGGAAACTGACAAAACTCTTCAAATTTAATAAAATGAATATGTTTATCGTTTTTTTGTAAAATACATTCCCAAAGATTTTCTAATGGTAAATCAATCATATCTTCGTTTATCATATGGTCAATTCTTGTAATTGTTGAATTTCCCATTGGACGACTATAATCTGTAACATTAAAATCTAATAATGGATTTTTTCTGTATCGTTTCTCCATAGAAGAAAATATACTTCGTAAATCTCTAACCATAACCACAATTTTTGGATTTGGGTCATATTCATTTACAAAATTATATTCACCCACCCAACCTTTAAATTTATCAATAGCATATGGTTTATCAGTTAAACCACTATAATACCCATTTATTCCGTTTTTTAAAAAGGAAGTTAAACCTGGCATTAATTCTTTTTGATTTTGATTTTTAAATAGTACGTGATTTGTAAAAATATTACGAACTTGTAACATCATAACAAACACCCCAGATGTTGGGGATGGAAAAATATCAGGATTTTGACCTAATACATTTTGCAATAAAGTAGAACCACTTCTTGGAAAGGAAGCATTATAAAAGACTCTTTTTATCATTATAACTTTGATATATTATCTTACAAATATACCACTTTTTTATTTAAAAACCAAATTATTTTATGGATTGTTTTCTTGAGTTGGTGGTACATAATTTTCATCCATATATATCCACTCTCTTCTTTGCTCTACAAAAACCCAATAGTCTATACCATCAACAGGAACTTCCGGTTTTGCAAATTCTGGTTTTAATTCCCATTGATATGTAGTTGTATTTAATACATAACAAGGATTTTCGGGGTCTGTTAATAAAGGTATTGGTGCGTAAAATGCATCTGCTTCGGCATCGTAATGATAACCTAATGATGCATAATTATATCGTAAAGCAACTCCACCATCTGGTAAACCATCTTGTCCATAGTGTATCCCACCACGTGTATTATACGATGTTTGTATCCATAATGAAGGGTCTCCGTGTCTTTCGGAATCAATATCGGATTGCTCCGCTACGATTACATCTACTACTATACCATCTTCTATTTTTGCAAAATGTCCCATATTATATTTTTACTTTTAATTCTATTATGTCCATCTAATAACAACTTTTCCACTACCACCATTACCTGCGCCAGGTGCTCCCGGTGTATTTGCCCAAGCATTTATTTTTCCACCACCGCCGCCGCTTCCACGTGAACCTTCACCATGTGTTGCATTTATTCCATTCGGATTTGTTCCTGCACTACCTCTACCACCACCATTTCGTCCGTAACCTTCGTCTTGATTACCGTAACCTCCAGCTCCCCCACCTCCGCAGACGTTATATCCAGTAGGACCGCCATATGGAAAATATGAACCACCATCTCCGCCTGGTCCTCCTCCACCATTACGTCTTGCTCGACCAGCTTGGACACCTCCGCCTCCACCGCCTGAACCTTGACCAGCTCCTCCACCAGGACCTCCGGGATTACCTTGTGTACCATCACCCGCAGCTCCGCCATATGGTGCTCTACATCCACCACCACCTGAACCACCGGGTGCTGTGGGTGCTAATCCAGCCCCGCCACCACCACCGGTTGCTTGAACGTTTCCTATGGATGAACCACCACCGGCAGAACCAGGTCCACCAGATGGTGCGCCTGCGCCTCCACCACCAACGGTTACACTAACAGGTGATGCTATATAATAATTAGTTTCAACTCTACCACCGGCTCCACCGCCTCCGCCGCCATCGGTATTATCACCCCAACCGCCGCCACCGGCTCCAGCTACTACTAATGTACCAAATGTTTTTCCACCACCAGTTAAAAGTGTACCAGGTGAGTTCCACTCTGCAAAGTTATGTCCACCAGAGTTAAATGTATATGCTCCTTGTGCGTTAGCAAAAAATGATGAATATCCCCAAAACTCACTCATAGAGTCTGGAGAAGACCTTCCAATAGCAGCTGATAATGTTCGTAGTGAACTATTACTATTACTTCTAGATAACTCTGCGTTTATCTGTGAAATTGATATTGTTCCCGATGGTAATGGCATAATATAATATTTTATTTAACTATAAATATAAAACTTTTTTAATTTCTCTAAATGTTTCTCTCGGTTCACCATCTGTGCAAATTGAAATAAAGTCCTCTAATGGTTCTTCATAATTATCTACAAAGTATGTTTCCCTTCCTCTTTCTTTTGTAGTGTAAAGATATATTTCTTTTACATTACAATCTTTTTTTAATGCTTCACGAAGTTCTCTATAAGGTGCTACCATTGATATGATTACACCTTTATTTTCAGAGTCCAAATATCGAACTATATCAAATGATTTTTCAATATTTTTTAATCTTCCTTCTTTTGTATAATCGGTATTTGGAAATAACTTTCGCATCTTATCACCATCTATATGAAACATATGGTTTCCAAGATGCATTTGTAACATTTTTGCCATTGTAGTTTTTCCACTACCCGGCTGTCCTATGAATAAATAAATCATAACTCTATTTTAATTATAAACATAAAGTTACGATTTATTCTTCACAATTCCAAATTATTTATTCTTTAATTCGTCTAATTCAGCTTTCAATTCTTTGATTGCTTCTATAATAAGTGGAACAATCTTTTCGTATTTAACCGTTAAGTAGTTCTCACCCGATTTAGATATAATTTCACCACTTTCTAATACTAATCTATCTATTGGTGCTAATACTACTACCTCTGGTAATACTTCTTGTACCTCTTGTGCCGATACTCCGACTTGTTGCTCATCTGTTGTATAACCCAATGATTTAGCCACATCACTATTTGTGTAGTGGAAACCATTTAATTGTTGTACTTTTGATAATGCGTTTTCAATATTACCAATTCTTACTTTTAATCTATCGTCAGATGAATATGCCGTAATATCACCAGTTGCAGTAATTGCTCCTTGTACCGCTATACCTCCGGTGAATGTACCACCACCAAATGGGTTTCCAGTTGGTCCAGTTGGTCCAGTTGCTCCTGTTGGGCCTGTTGCTCCTGTTGGTCCTTGTCTACCTTGTGGGCCTGTTGGTCCAGTTGGGCCTGTTGCTCCCGTTGCTCCTTGTGGTCCAGTTGCTCCCGTTCCACCCGTTGCTCCTTGTGGTCCAGTTGCTCCCGTTCCACCCGTTGCACCTTGTGGTCCAGTTGGTCCTTGTACTCCGTTTGCACCATTAGAGCCAGTTGCTCCAGATGTACCAGAAGTGGATGCTATGTAAGATGTTCCATTTATAGTTAAATCACCAACTACACCAATTGAACCACTAACTCCTAAAGAACCAGTTATTTGAGTTGCCGATACTATGTTTACCAATGTACCATTATCTGTAATGTTTGAGTTAGCAACGTGCTCTCTCCCACCACCTTTTAATAAACTATTAGCCGTAGGGTATGTTTCATTACCTAAATCATTATATGTTTCTGGTCCTACCAAAAATACAGATGATGTTACAATAGTACCATCTCCTCTGTGTACAAATATAAATTCATCTAAAACTGAATCATAAAGGAATGAACCAGAACCACCCGTTGAACCACTATCTACTGAAACTACACCTGAAAATCTAACTGCTGGATTATCGGTATTTAATATTACTGTGTTTGTCCCAATACTTACCGCAGATGCAGTAATGTTTTGTACCGATGATGAACCTTGTACTACGAAATTAGAACTAACAAAAAGAGAACCAGTAATTACTTGAGTTCCAGTAAATGTATTATCACCACTTAATTTAGCGTAAGTCGTTACTGCACTACCACTATATGCGGATGCTGATGCAAATGCTCCAGCTGCTGCTTGCGTAGCAGTTGTGATATTATCAGTTTGAGTATTATTTGTTGTTGCAATACTTGCACTTAAAGCAGTTTCACCTGCTAAACTTGCAGAGAATGATGTTGCTGCACTAGCACTATAAGCAGATGCGGAAGCAAATGCCCCAGCTGCCGATGCAGATGCTGCAGTAATGTTGGTATTAGCTGATTGTGTGTAATCGTTGAATGAACCAGTAGTTGCGTAGATTTGTGCTACACCAGCTGATGATGAATTTGCTACTTGTTGAGTAACGTTTCCATTACCATCTACTACGTTGATTGAACCAGTTGTGATTTGAATATTACCAATTTGAATACCACCACCCGCAATACCATTGATTGTGGTTACTACCTGATTTGTAGTTGGGTCAACCATTTTGATTGAAGCAGTAGAAATGTAAAGGTCTCTCCACATTTTTGTTTCACTACCTAAATCAAATGCGTTATCATTTGAAGGTATAAGAGATGAACTTAAACTAGCTACAACATTTACACTATCAGATGTATTATCACCGATTGTAATGTTTCCACCCAATGTAAGGTTTCCATCTACTTTAGCATTACCAGTAATATTTAATGAAGAACCCGATATTCCACCGAATACTGCACTACTACCTGTACCTGCTATTGCCAATGTTACATCACCACCGTCTAATCCGATTTGTAATGTCTGTAAATCTGTGTTTACATATGGTTCTCCGAATTGGAGTGAACCTGATTTCTGCGAGTTATTACCGCGTCTAAATTTAAGTGCCATTTAGTTTACCTTTTTTTTAGTTATGTACCCTTATAAATATAAAGTTTTTTTTTATTAAACGTTAAAATCTAAATCTCCGCTATTATTTATATATTTAGCAAGATGCATATAGTTGGCAGTAATACTGCCAGTTGTTATATTCATTGTATTTGCACTCATAGATAAGTAAGTTGTACTTGCAATTATTACTTGCATCGAGTCTGTTTGTGCAACTACTTGAGTGTTTGATGATATATCTTCTATAAACCCAACAGTACCTGCTACCGATGGTTCTAAATTAAAATCAAATGTATTATTGCCACCAGCAGATGCACTAACTATTCTAGCATCTAGTGATGAACTGAAATCGGTTAGATTACCAACTCCGGTAAATGTTGATGCAGATACTGAACCAGTTATATTTACTGAACCTGTAAAATCATGTGTATCATCTAATGTATCACCAAACTTTGTTGAACCGCTTTGATAAATAACCGATGATGAAACTACTGATATATTGAATTGTCTTGCATTAATTGCTCCTAATACAGTCAATTCATCCGTTACTAATTGAGAGCCACTAATTATAGTTGTCCCGTGATTTACGGTAAGAGTATCATTAACTTTTAATGAGGAGAATGAACCAGTCCCATTTAGAGTTAGGGAGCCAGTAATTGTAGAGTTTGTTGTTAATATTTCTTGTATAGACTCAACGGAACCTGAACGTTTGAAGAATACTTTACCATCGTAAGTATTGATTGCCACCTCTCCCAAGTTCAAAGAACCTGTATCTGGCACTTTTCCAGCTAAACCGGAACGCTTTAGTATAATGTTTTGAGCCATATGTATGGAACGTATTGGTGTTATTTAACAAGAAAAATGTAGTATATACTACCTATATAAATATATAATAAAAAATAAAACCTTCCAAAATTTGGAAGGTTCTATCTTACTTTACCTTTTAATAAATTATTTTTTAGAATGTTCCAGCATCTATACCAGCTTCTACTGCTGCTAATCTACTTGCTACTGAACCAGAGAATGCTAATACATCACCAATACCATATAAAGAGCCACTAAAACCATACGTGTCTGTTATTTCTGCAAACTTTGTACCATTTTTTCTAAACTCAATTGATGCGGTAGTTGGTGTAATGTTATATATCGTACTACCACTATTTTCTAAATACCCAACATACCCCGCCGATGGGTCTGTGTTAAAGTCATAGTTGTTAGCTGCTGATATAACAACATTTGTTAATTTACTACCATCTCCAACGAATGCTGAAGCAGTAACAGAACCACCAAAGTCTATATCACCTAAACCAACTATATCACCATTTACATAGATACTACCCGTTACATCTAAATCTTGTCTTACAACAAGCTCACTAAATGAACCAGTACCTATTATATTTATATTACCAACAGTATCACTATTAGTAACAACTAACTGCTCTATACTTTGAGCAGAACCTGATTTATGAATATACGCCTTACCATCGTAGGTGTTTAATCCAATCTCACCAACAAAAAGTGTTGATGTGGTTGGTAAACTACCCGATACTGCGGAGCGTCTTTGTAATATTTTTTGATTTGGTACAGCCATTTTATTTTTTATTTTATCAGTTCATTTATTTATTAAAAATAACCCCCCATTTCTGGGAGGTTATTTGTTATTAGAATGAACCACCATCTATGGTATTACTCATTACGAAATCAGTACCATTCCATTGTGCTATATCACCAGCCGTTGTAGGTGCTGCTATAAACTCAATGTTATCAGTTAAACCTCTAAATGCTAATCGTTTGGTTGAAGAACCTCCCGGTACATTTAGTGAAGCAGTTACACTACTGAATGATACATTGTTTGCCGTACCAACTCCTTGTATTGAACCACTACCTTCTAATGTATCTAATCTACTATCTACCGATGTAGATAAAGCGGTTACACTAAATGCACTTGCAGAGAATGAAGTTGCTACTGAACTACTAAAGTCACCAGTTATACTTGCAACACTTGCGTTACTAGCACTAAATGAAGTTGCAATTGAAGAACTAAAATCACTATATCCAAATGTTCCACTTAATGCAGTTTGTACTGAAGATGTGAATACATTATCACCAGTTGCTAAAAGAACTTTTGATTCACTATCTTTTACACCAGCTTTCCAATAATCATTTGTTGAATCCCAAATTAAAGAACCAGTTGCTAAATTAGGTGATGTTACGTCTTTTACATATAAACCACCATTAGATGCACCACTTCCATTTAATTGGATAATATTATCACCTAATTCAATTGTAGTTGAATTAACCGAAGTTGTTGTACCTCTTACTAATAAATCACCTTGAATTGTTACATTTGAACCAGTTAGTTCAATTGCTGTTTTTAACGATGATGAATATGATTCTAATGCACCTATTCTATCAGTTTGTCCGTTATCAGTAGTTGCAATTGAAGCACTTAATGCAGTTTGTGATGCCGCACTCGCAGAGAATGATGTTGCTGCACTTGCTGAATTAGCCGTTGCAGTTGCCGCACTTGCACTAAATTGAGTGTAAGTAGAGCCTGATAAAGTATTAAAATCAGATGCTGCCGATGCACTATTTGCAGTTGCAGTAAATGCACTTGCAGAGAATTGAGTAAAAATTGAACCACTAAAATCACCAGTTGTACTTGCTACCGATGCAGATAATGCTGCTATTTGAGCGTTACTTGCAGAGATTGAAGTTGCTGCACTTGCCGAATTAGCCGTTGCAGTTGCTGCACTTGCACTAAATTGAGTGTAAGTAGAACCAGATAGAGTATTGAAATCTGATGCCGCACTTGCAGAGTTAGCTGATATTGTAGCCAAACTTGCAGAGAACGATGTTGCTGCTGATGAACTATTTGCAGTTATAGTTGCTGCACTTGCAGAGAATTGTGTATAAGCAGAACCACTTAATGTGTTAAAGTCAGATGCCGCACTTGCAGAGTTTGCAGTTATTGTAGCTAAACTTGCAGAGAACGATGTTGCTGCCGATTCACTATTTGCAGTTGCAGTAAATGCACTTGCAGAGAATTGAGTATAAGCGGAACCAGATAATGTGTTAAAGTCGGATGCTACACTTGCAGATAAAGCCGTTTGAGAAGCTAAACTTGCAGAGAATGAAGTTGCTGCCGATGCAGAGTTTGCAGTATATCCAGCAACACTTGCACTAATTCTTGTATCAAATGATGCAGAATCTGTGTAATAAGATTGTGTAAATGCTAAATAAGAACCAGAAATAGTTTCCAAATTAGAAACTCTTGTTCCTAATGAACCACCACCACCGATTGAACTTTCAATTGTATCTAATCTAGTATCAACTGATTGTGAGTAAAGAGTTACATTACCAATACCAGTAATTGTAGATGAACTAATTTCGCCAGTTACATCCAAACCACCAGTTAAAGTAATTTTACCGGCCGATTGGCTCATTATGGAATCACCAATGTGATTTTCACCTGTACCAACCTGAATATACCCAGCTGTTATTCCAATTTCTTCACCTAATGAACCAGTATTTTTTGGTCCAGCGATAAGTATTGCCGAATTGTATTCTTCGTTACTTCCAGATGGTTGTACATATATCCAGTGATTAGCAAGTGAATCCCAAAATAATGAACCAGATACACCTGCATTAGAACCAGAATCTTGTACACTTACACCACCAAATCTAACCGCAGGAGTTGCATTGTTTAATACGATTGTATTATCACCAATATCTAAAACTGATGCAGTAACATTAAATAGTGATGAAGAACCATACACAATTAAATCTTGCGTAATGTACATCGAACCAGTAATTACCTGATTACCTATGAATATATTAGAACCAGTAGTTGCAAATCTTGTATCATTAAATTCAAGTGAATCTAATCTACTATCTACCGAAGTTGATAATGCTAATACCGATGCTGCTGATGCCGAATCCGTAGTTGCAATAGATGCAGATAATGAAGCTACACTAGCTGCACTTGCAGAGAATGAAGTTGCTACTGAAGAACTAAAATCACCAGTTACACTTGCTACCGAAGCAGATAATGATGTGATGTTATAGTTACTTGCTGATATTGAAGTTGCAGTAGATGCACTATTTGCACTAATTGTTGCGTAACTTGCAGAGAATGAAGTAGCTGCCGATGAACTATTTTCAGTTGCAGTAGCTGCACTCGCAGAGAATTGAGTTGCTACTGAACCAGAGAAAGTACCATCAAAATATGATTGTGATGCTTCTAATGCAGATACTCTAGTTCCAATACCACTTCCTGAACCACCTAAAGATGCTTCTAAATCTGTTATTCTTGTATTAACAGAACCAGAGAATGGTTGGATGTTACCAACTAAATTGATTGCTTCGTTTCCATCGCTACCTAATAAGAATAAAGTAGAACTACCACTTGCGTAGTAAGGAACTCCTTTAAGCATTCCATTGTAAGTAGATGCAGAAAATACATTAGGGTTGGATGACCCCATTAAAAATCTGTTCGTAGCTTGTACCGAACCTGATTCAGGAACAATAAAAGATAATGCCGTTCCGTTTGTTGTGGTTAGGTTAGCGGACCCAGTAGCTAATACTATTTCACCTTTTTGTAGTGAGCCAGTTACCTCGCTTAATTTTTCTAGACTACCACGTCTGTGTTTGATTATTTGTGCCATTTTTTTGAGTTATTCCCTTTTTGTTTTTTTCTTTATATAAATATATCAAAACCTTTTAATCAATTGTTTTTTTTTGTATTATATTTTTACCACTCACCCTGGTCTATCACATTACTTTGTGGTTCGTTATTTACATATGGGTCAGCAGGTGCAATAGAACCCGTCTGTCCACTTATCCATAGTTGTGCAGGTACATCCGTATCCAATTCACCATCGAAACTACCAGTTAAATTTGTTGCATCTACTACCGCAACTGCTCCACTTATTATTAATGAATAACTATCCGCATCCGTTGGTACGATTGTTAAACCTTCCATCGTAACATTTTTCAATGTCATCCCATCTACTGTTTCGTAAATAGCGGATGCTAAATCAGTTCCAACCAATGAAGCCGATAATAGTGCATCTGCGTTTTCTAATTGTTTTAATGCTATAAATGTTGCCATAGATATAAATATCTTAAAATAATCTTTCTATCGAAATAAAGTTGTTAAGATAAGCAGCACCTATCATTAGTGAAACACGATAAACTCTATTATTTGTTTTATCTACTATTTGATATTGAGAACCATCGCCTTCCGTTGGGAAATTCCAATTATATAAAGAAGTTGTTGGAGTTGTTGTATATGTTACATTAGCAGATGTGCCACCCCCGCTCCCACCAACGACCGTATATTGACCACTAATGTTAGCCGTAAATGATGTTGATACTGCTGCAATACTCAATCCTCTATTTGCAGATGTTGTGACCGTACATTTGAGATTATCCAATGTTACGAATGTTCCTGCATCTACAAATCCACTTACTTTCCATACCAATTCACCTGCAACACCTTCCGGTAATTTACTTAAATCCAAATGTGCACCTCTAGCATTACCACCACCTTCAAATATTCTTAATCGGTTTTGATAAATATCTATACTAGCTGTACTACCTGTTAAACTATTACCTGTTTGTGCATATGCTAAACGAAGTTCACCACCCTCTGCACCACTACTTCCTCCAATAGTTACTACATTATTAAATGTATTTGTTCCGGTAAATACATTATTTGTAGATGGTAAGTTTGTATTTGTTCTTAATTCTACTATTGTTAAAGTAGGTCCCATTGATTCACCAAAGTCAAAAAGACCTGATATTCCACTAACAGTTCGCATACTATATGAATACGTTCCCGCCGGTGGTGTATCTATTACATTTAAACAATACGGAACATTTAGATTTGAACTATTTTCAACTTGAACAATGTTTCCTATTGAATTTTCATCTCTAAAAATTTGTAATCTAGTCCAAGATGTAACGTTTACTGGGTTTGCGTCACCTGTTACCATAATTTGAACTGGATTACCAGTTGTAGTAATACTTCCACTTATTATTGATACACCGGTTGTTGTAATTCCAGTTCTACGATTTCCCAATACTTGCGTATAATTTGGACTTCCACTTATAATAGATAATTCCAATGTATCCAATCTACTATCTACCGAAGAAGATAATGTTGTAATTGAGGTTTGCAATGAACTACTATAAGATGATGCCGATGTAAATGCTCCCCATGCAGATGCCGATACTATACTTAATGAAGATGTTGTTGCAAAACTACCACTATCAATTGAAACCCCACTTGTACCCGATGTACCATTTGTTCCGACTACACCATTAGCCCCCTGTACTCCTTGTGCTCCAGTTGGTCCTTGCGTACCTTGCGAACCATTTGTACCATTAGAACCCTGATTACCTTGTGGTCCTTGTACACCACTACTACCCGCAGTTCCATTTACACCTTGCGGTCCAACTTCACCTTGTGGTCCTTGTGTACCCTGCGAACCATTTGTTCCACTTGTCCCATTACTACCATTTACACCTTGATTGCCCTGCGGTCCTTGTACTCCACTACTACCAGCAGTTCCATTTATACCTTGAGGTCCAATTGGTCCTTGATTTCCTTGTGCACCAGATGTTCCACTTGTACCAGATGTTCCAGTTGTAACAGATGCTGAAACTGCGTTTATTCTACTATGAAAAGATGCAGAATTTGTATTAAATATTGTAGTAGCTAATTTTGTATCAAGTGAATTACTTAATGCATTTGTTACTAAATCAGTTGCAAATGCACCATCCAACGAAGATGTTAATTGATTTATTGAAATTTTATAAGTTGTACTACCAGATATACCAACCACAAAAGTTGTATCTAATGTTGCACTAGTTAATGCTTCTAACTCGCTTATTTTTTTTGTTGGTGTAAATCTCATCTTATATTACTAATCCTAAATCGTTTTCAGTATTTATTATATTTGTATTTAATTCAGTTGCAAGCAATATTGGAGCAAATGCACCACAAATTAAAAAGTTTTCTTCATTTAAATCGTTTGGAATTGTTGTTTTTTGCATTGTAAATGTGATGTTTCCTCTTTCATTAAACCACACAAAATAATCAGGTATATCCAATCTAATCCCGTTTATATAAATATCAAAATCTTTACTAGTTAAACTATCGTATCCCTGCATTGGTGCGTAGGATGTTATAGTTGCTACATAATATGTTGAATATTCTATTAAAAGATTTGGATTCAGTTTAACATCACTTGCTATATAATCAAACATATCCAATTTATAATCCAACACCTTATCTAAATAATTTGGTTGAATTGTTTTAATTGGTGCTGATTTTGTCTTTGATGGAGTTGGTAATGTTTTTTCAGCCAATATAGAACCGGTCATATCATTCAAAACTAAATTAGACAGAGTTTCCATCTTATCTAAAAATAGATTTTTTCTATTAGATATTGCCGATATGTTTGGTCTATATTTCATTAGTGTGGTATATGTTTGAACATTCCAGTTACTCTTATATCATCCGTTGCATCCAATGTGTATGGAAAGTTTGCTTTAATAAACTTCACTAACACTGAATTACCATCATTATTTTCCAAAATGTAATCCATTGGTAGAATTGTTTGTCCGTTTACATCTATTCTTTCTTTTTCTTGCACCGAAGTTAAAGTTCCCATTAAACTATTAGGAGCTAAAACGTATCCTTCAATTATGAATATAAAATAAGTTGGATTACTTAAATCATATACATCTACTTTATGTGTGCTAGTAGTAACAAATGGTTTTACTAGCTTTTGGAAATTGCTCATATTAAACTATTATTTTACCAACAATAGAAACCTCGTCCGATATTGGATTTAATCCAAAACCAAGTAATCCAGCATCAAAAGTTACAACATAGTTGTTTCCATTTTGAACTCCCGTCCAATATGCTTTTGAGTATTTTACACCATTTATATAAACTTTAATACCATCCGTTGCCGTTACTGAAAGTTCCGATGGTGGTGTTACTAATTTTGTATTACTAAATGTAATTTGGTATGTTCCTGTAATTGTACCGATTTTACTATTATATAAGTTGATATAATCAAATAAGATTTTATTATCATTGTAATCATTCATCGTAATTCCAGCAGTCAAAGCATCTCCTGCTGATTTGTTTATATCAGTTTCTAATGTAGTAACAACTGCTCTCGTTGATATTGATTTTTTGATTGTACTTTCGTTGTTTGCAGATTCAGGTAAAAGATATGCATAAGTTGTTAGTGAAAAATTACTACGAACTAATCTTTCTTGATTATCTGTAACTTCAGTTACACCCTCAAATCCATCTATTGTAGTTCTAAACTTAAAACCATCACGTTCTCCCCAATACTCCTGACTAGCCCATTGAAATTGTTCAACTATACTATTCATATGTTCTGTATAGTTTGTCCAAATCATAATATCATATGTAACATTTACATAATCAGGCATCGTAATATCAATGATTTCTTTTCTAGGTTTAAAATTATTTAACAAAGAAAATTTATCATATCTGTTTTTATTAGAATATCCAACGTAAGATTGATAATGTAATTGGCGATTTGGCATTGCCATCGTTTCATTTGGGGTTTGGCCGGTACGTTTGAACATAACCAATGGTAATTGTATCTTACCTCTTTGGTCTCTATATACACCATCTATTTGTGCAGATTTCCATCTTTCAGCATTTCCGTATATTATAGGAATTGTTATCTCTTTACCATCCAATTTTAACTTTGGAACAATAACATCTCTCATATACGAAAATATTGCCTCATCCACATCGTATATACTAATACCACGCTTATAGGTAATACCTTCTCTCGGCATTTGTTCTGCACGATTGATTGGTTTTCGTAGTGGATTATTTGTTGCCATATTATTCTACTCTTGGTTTAATATTCAATTGTGATAAACGAGTCAAACGTGTTGTACATTCGATACCGAAATTGTTTTCTGATTGCATACCTACCAATTGTGTTTGATTAGTATTTGTAATTTCATAGAAACTATCATTGAAATAAAAGAAATCACCAACTTCTGGATAAATATCTTTAACAATACAAGTGTCTTGATTTACTCTAACTACTACCTCTTGTTCCGTATCTTGTCCAAATCCATCGTATTGTTGAGTCTCATCCCCATATTGTAAAACTGCGAATATAGATACACCATCATAGTACGATTTGTCCAAAGATTCACCATATAGGTTTACCTTTGTTTCACCCACTATAAGTTTATAAAAGAACACTTGTGTTTGTATTACCGAATCCACAAGCTCTCTACTTATATTTTGGAAAAAATTATAATCTCTTGTACCTATAAAACGTGGCATACTATTATCCTATATAAAATGGCATCGGTATTTTGTTCAACATCTTTTGTACATTATCTGCTTCTTGCATTCTGTATTCCATTTGTTTTGGTCTACTCAACTCTTCCAAGTTTTGACGAAGTTGTTCGTACAATCTATCTTTATCGTTTTGTGCTTCTGCTCGTAATGCCGCACCATCCAATGAAACCTCACCTTCTGGAATTGGAATAGTTGCATATTTCTCTCTAATAGCACCTAATAGTTCTTTTGCTAATGCCAATGTATATTTCCAAATCCATTGCTTACCAACTGAATTGATTGTTCTGTATGGAATGAAATCGTAATTTACATTTGAGTAAGAAGATACTGCGCCTGCTTTCTTTTGAATTGCATTTTCATCTCTATCTTCTACTACAATATAATCAAACCAAATATTAGCAGGAGTTTTATCAGTAGGAACTGGAAATATGTGTAATTGATTGTTTACTATATTGAATGAATATGCACTTCTACGAACCTGGTCATTAAATTCAATTGCTTGAATACGAAGTAAATCTTCATATATTGGCATCATTACAAATTGTGCAGCTGGTGAGAATGAACTAAATCCAAACTCATCCATAAGGTTTAGAGTACCTTTTGCAGAAACCGCGTATGGGTCAAAGAAACGAGAGATTGCTGGTGTGTTTTCGTAGTACACCTTTTTGATTTCAATTCTCTTTCCACTTTCACTTACATCCGCCCATAGGTGATTTAAATCGTATTTACCTACACCAATTGTAGTTTGGAATGAACCTGATTTTTGTGATGTATAACCACCAACTTCTGCTTCTTGTCCGTAAGAATTGGCAATACGGATTAAAGAACCCATATTAGTTCCCTCTACATATGTGTTTGTAAAGTTAGAACCGGTAGATTGCCCCATCAAATTAGATAGGTTATTACGAATGTTGAATTGATTTACTTGTGCAGAGTATTCACTAATTGATTCCTCAAAACAAGCATATATGTTTACAGGTAGTAATTCAATGTTTTGAATTGGATAACCTAATCGTTTTGCAACCCAATCGCCCACACGAGGTCCGTCTGCTTGGAAGTTTATATCTGTATCATAAATTCCGAAAGGAGTTGAACCGGAGATTGCAGAACCACTTCCCGGCCAGTTTATACTAGTTACTAAATCTGCTGCCATAATTTGTTGTTATATACCTAATATAAATATACGATTTCTAAAATAGGATATAACAAAAAAACTACCCACAAAGTGAGTAGTCTTTAACACAATCAAAATGAAAAATCAAAAAAAGAAACCTAATCTATATTTTTACAAACCTTGCTCCCTTCGAAGTTGTTGGTTGTCATATTCAGCTTCCGAATACTCTACCACTTTTAAGTAAGGGTCAAACTTTGTTTCGTAGTAACCATTTAGGTTAGCAATTGAAATCATTGTATCAATGAATGACTTACGAACATAAGTCATATCAGATGAACCAAAACCCTGGTCTTCAGGCCAATCAGAGTAATCTTCAGCTACCTCATTTAATGCATCGTAAACTGCATCCATATAGGTAATAACTCTATTAGTAAAACGTCCCTCAACAGGAAAAGTATTTTTAATAGTATCAAACCCCTCGATTAAAGAAGCGGTGGCTAAAACTGAATTAAGATTAAATGGAAGACTCATAGTAGATATATTTAAAATGTTTAACTCTTATTACTCTATAAAGGTAAGCATAATAAATGGGAAAGTCAAGTCTTTCCCAAATTATTTTTTAAATATTTTGTAATGCTTTTTGAATAACATTTTCAGTATAAGAATAACCTCTTAACTTCTCAATCGCTTTCTCCAAAGTTAATACTCCCCATACATACTCACCGGCCATCATAGCTTTCAAACTACGTTTCGCTTCTGGCCAAGTACCATATGGTGCTTTACCATTAAAACTCACATACTTTGCACCAAACTCTAATTCAGTTCCGTTATCAGTCGTACCATTATCACCATATTCGTAGATGTCATGCATACCATCGTAATGACCACCTTTGAACATATTACAGAAAGAAGAGATTTCTTTATAATCATCAGTACCATATTCTAACTCCGAACCATCTGCGTAACAAGCATAAAGGTCAGATGAACATCCACCAGCAAAAGTTTCTGATTTACCCCAAACTAACATATCTGGGAATTTAACTTTCATCCATTGTTTGAACATCAAAGGAACTTCTTTTCTTCCAATAGAAATAACTGGATTAAGTAACGCAACTCCTGAATAAGAGTGAGTACGAAGACAAGTAGCAGGTAACTCAAAACGGATACCCAAGTAATCAAATTTCGTTGTATTTTTCATATTTTTATGTTTAATGTTTAACCCTCATTGGTTTAATAAAGATACAAAGAATAATTGAGAATGTCAAGCTTTTAGCAAAATATTTTTTAATTATTTTCATCTTTTTTTGCAATAATTTCCAAGTCACCTTGAACCATTACTTTCCTCCCATACACATCATCAAATACTATACCACGACCATATACCCTAAAAGAATTGGCGTAATATCGTTTTCCGTTTTCCGATGTGATTTCATACTTTGCTTTATCCGTTTTACCAGGTATTGCAAATGCAAGTGCCGCTACCATTGACATAACCACCAATGCTCCAAAAATTGCTAATCCGCTTTTAAATGTTGCCATCTTTATCAAAATTTTTAAAATCGTTAATTAAATAAACTAAACCACCAACAAATAGTGATGATAATAAGAAGAGATATACTCCATCTACTACATAATCCATTGTACTATAAATGTATCCTAACATAGTTTTATTATTTTAAGTTTAAAAGAAAAATGCATTCCAAACACACTCAACAGGCCGTTGATACCTTTCACCAGCTCTATGATTATGTTGGGCAGAGAATGAATGGGATGGATAAATAGATTTAACTACCTCCATTGTACACGTCCCAGCGTACTCATTAATACCTATCAGTTTTGCTCGTAAGGTTGGAGAGAAGTTCTCTGGTGTATCTTCACCTACTACCTTAACTAAATCCGTAATCTTACTATCTGAATATCTCATAGTTTTATTATTTAAAAGATTTTAAGTTCATTATAAGAAATGCGTTGGTTTTTTTGTAAACGCCAGATGAAACACAATGGTTAGCAAACATTACATCGTTTTTTGTGATAGTGTTTATAATGTGTGATTTGCTTAAAAAGTCAAAACCACCGGTCAGAGCCTTAATATAATTTTCAAAGTTTGTAAATCGTTTCATAATAAAGTATTTATGTTTAACTGATGTTTAGTAAAGGTAAGTAAAATAAATGAGAAAGTCAAGTCTTTTTTAAAATATTTTACAAACTATGTCCTAATTTTTTATTGATTGAAATCATATGTTTACAAGGTGAATATCTACGAAACTCTCTAGCTTCACAATTACAACCTGTAATCTTCCAATCTTCAACTATTACTTTGTAGTACTTTAACTTTCCAGTCTTTTTATCTCTACTACCCATTTCTGTATAAAACCACTTCATATTTTTGTTGTTTAATAACCTAACATTTTTAAAACTCGCAACCCAAAAAAAATCAAATCTAAAATTTTCATATCTTTAACTCTTATTACATAGTAAAGGTAAGTAAAAATAATGAGAATGTCAAGTCTTTTTTTAATTATTTTTTAGACATAAAAAAACCCACCGAAGTGGGTTTTAATATTTTGTAAGTTTAGTTATTCTAATATAATAACTGCTCCAGATGAAATTGTTAAATATACTGGATAACAAGGAAATATTTGATGATTATCAATTGATGTTAAATTTATAACACCACCACCTGCTAATGCTACACTACCACTTGGATTTCCTTCTCCTCTCATTACACCCCATACATTTGGGTAATCAGTTCCTTTTCCTAATGCAACCGAACCACTTACGGTTGATACTTTATATGCTCTATAATCTGCCATTTTATTTTTATTTAATTAGTTTATTTTTATGCTCCACAAGGTGCAGTAGATATGATTTCACCTTGACTACCACTTACTTCAAATTTAATTGAACCATCTCCATCAAGTCTATACCAACTAGGTTCTGCTGGCATCCATGCATCTGAATTTTGATATAATCTATTGCCAACTTCTATTGCCGAGCCACTTACAATATATTGTGTGATTGTATATGTACTAGCACATATATCAGCTTCAAGTAATTCTTTTGCTAATGTCAACATAGTATGATTACCATTGGTAACATCAATGCTCCAACCTCTTGCATTAAGAACAAAAAGTGATTCTCTTCCTATTTGGCCAGGTGTTGCGTTAGTTCCAGTCTCATTATTATTATCAAGTTGAATATATCCGTTTGACATACTGCCACTAGCTAATTCTAAAAGAATATTATCTACTGCGGTTTGAGTTAAAGCACAATTATTAAGTAATATTTCAGTATTATTATCACTCAATGGTTGAGTTCTTGATATAATTACTTCGGTTAATTCGGTGTTACCATTCATATCAAACCCTTCCAATGCAGGTAAGTTGGATAAATCTACCGAACCTACTAAATTATTTTGGTCAAAATCAAAATATCGTAAAGAAGTACAATCTGATAAATCAGGAAATCCAGCTGAAAAATCATTATCGTCTATATAAAGAGATTGTAATGATGTACATCCACTTAAATCAATAGATGCTAAACAATTTGCACCACCCACAACTGCATCTTGGTCACTCACATCTACATAGGTAAGATTGGTTAATCCAGATAAATCAATTGATGTTAAAAAACTCCAATCTGCTCTAAAATCTTGTATATTTGTTAGGTTTTGTAAACCTGTTATTGATGTTAATCCTGCTCCCATATTATTTTTATTTTAATCGTCTCCTGTGAAATCTAATTCAGTTACTAAACTTATATCGTCAAAACACAATCTAGCAGTATATTCTGTATTTTCATCTGCGTAAGTATGGTCGATAGTTATACCACCATCTACTACATCAGTAACTTCCGTTCCATCACCCCATGTTATTGTATAGTTAGTAGGACCAGATGTTGTAATACCGATTTCCGAATAAGTTCCATTTTTTGTATTGTTTACAAATTCGATACATCCGGAAGGTAAATCACCTTGTTCTTGTTGTTGTCTACGTCCACCGCTACCAACTGCAGATACATCATTTGCATTATTGTATTGTTGTTGTCTAAATAATTGTTCAGCTATTATTTGCTGATTGTATGCCTCATATTCCGCAATTTGTCTGTTAAGCGGCATGGTTGCTATATGCGGTAAGCTACTAAATTGTCTCCAATTAAGACCATCTATTATTATCATAATGTATTATATTGTATTATCCCTTATAAATATATAGTTTTCCAATAAACAAAAAAAAAGAGAGGATTTCTCCTCTCTCTTTTCAATCTATCCGTTTTAGATAAAATTAGATGTTAGCCAAGCCTTCAACTAAAATCTTACCATAAAATTCTGGTCTCACGAGCTTCTTCGCGTAACGAGTCATAACACCTCTACGTGGAGTAAAGTTATCTGGGTCATACACTAATGGAGTCAAGATTAAAGGTACATATGGAGCATAAACCGCACCAGTCTCAAGGAAGTTATTTCCTTTGTAACCCAATAAGATTTCGTTAGAAGTCATGTAAGGGTTTTTGTAAACTGTGTAACGATTAGCCAATGAACCTACTTGAGTTACACCTGCTGCAAATTGTTTAGCATCTTTATCAGCGTTTACAGAGAAAGCTGGGATTGATTCTAAAATAGTACAAACGTCTGGAGAAGCAACGATAAAGTTAGCTCCACCACGCATTGTCAATTGGTGAATCTTGTTAGATACTTTGTTTAATTTAGTTCCTAAAGTCTGGAACCAAGTGTTTTTAGTGTAAGCACTTGCGTTAGCTGAATCAGAATCAACTGCGAATGCCGAACCATTCCACTCATTACCAATCTTTGTAGACCAATATTCAGTAGTTAATGCATTTCCTTTCAATAAATCCAAGATTTCCAAGTCAATCTCTAAAGAGATATATTCAGATAACATAGCAGTCAATTCAGCTTCTGCATCAATTGAGTGATATGCGTTCAAATCTTGTGCTAATTCTGGAGTCCACACTGCTTTCAACTTACGAGTTTTAGCAACGATTGCTTCAGATTTCAATTCTAAATCTACTTGAGGAATGTTCAAGTTAGTACCACCTGATGGGTTGTTGATAGGGTCTCTATCTTCGAAATCACCACGAGATGTTGCAGTTGGTTGTACTGAATATACTAAACCAATAGTTGCAGCAGTTGAACCTGAAGCCAATACTGATGAACTTACGATTAACGAAACTTGTCCGTTAGAAGAGTAAGTAGTCAATGCTGGGTAGTAAGTGTTGATTGAACCAGAAGTTCCACCTTGCAATGAACCAGATACATAGAATGAACGTACTGCGTTAGTATCAGCAGATAATGCTGCAACTGAAGCAGATGCTAAAGTAATTTTGTACAAGTTACCAGCAGAAACTGAAGCTGATAAAGATGAATCAAAATTGATGTCAGCTAAAGAAGTAACTTTAGTTGCGTTAGCGAAAGATACGATAGCAGATTGGTCATTAACCGAATATGCATAACGTCCTTCACCATAAAGACCATTTACAGGTGCATTAGTTGAACCTAACTTCGCTGCAGATGTTCCACCATATAAAGATGTGCTAGATGCATCACCATATCCTTTTCCAGTTGAACCATATTTGAAGTCCATGTAGAAAATCAAACCCGATGGTAAGTTCATTGGTTGAACCGAAACAAATTCCTTTGCTGCGATTTCACCAAAGATACGACGTACCAAAGGTAAAGCTACACCAGACCATTCTTCAGAACCACCTGAAAAACCTGTCTTTGTAGTCTCATCTAATAATTGTTTTGCTTGGTTTTCTAAAATTACAGCCATTCCGTGCTCTTCAGTTGCACCAGTTAAGCCTTCTAATAAACCAGTTTTTTCCCACTTGTTTTTCAACCCGCGAGTTTGCTCAAGCATAACCGCAGTTGGGTTTTTGCCTTCCATTAATTTGTTTAAATTAAATTGTGCCATTTGTTTTTGTTCCTTATTTGTTATTTAATTAATCCTGCTAATTGTTTAAATCTATCAGAGTAAGCAGAATTTTCGCTGATGATTTGTTTTTTAACACCTGTACTCTTTTGTGGTTTAGAAGCTCCTTCAGTAATTCTCTTTACAGATTGTACTTTCTTAACACTTCCACCCATCTTCATAGATTCGGCGATTGTTGAGTAAACCAATTTCACTTCACGAATTGTTCCAGTTCTATCGAATGAATCAATAACTTTTGTTTTTTGTTCGTTAGTCAAATTGTATCCTCTAAATAATTTGTTAGAATATAAAAGTTTAGCGTTCAATAAGTTAATCTCATTGATTGTAGACTTCAAAGTTTTGATTACAGATATTGCTTGTCTCAATTCATTTTTCAATGATTTTGCTTCTGCTACTGCTGCTTTCTCTTCTTCTTCTGCTGCTTCTTCGTCTTCTAATTCTTTGATGATAGATTCGATGTTTAATTCTTCTTCACCATCTTCTTCTTCACCTTCTTCCATTTCAGAAGCTTCTTCGTCTTCACCATATCCTTCTAATTTAGCTATTTCTTTTCTTAATTCAGCGATTTTTTCTGCGTTAGGATTTTCTTCTTCTTCATCTTCTTCCGAAATTGATGAATCTGAATCATCTGCGTTCATGTAAGTATCAACATCATCTGCATCTTCTTCCATTTCATCATCTGCTCCTAATTCGTCTTCTAATTCACGAATAATAGCTTCTAAATCTAAATCATCTTCAGATGGAGCTTCCATAGAATCATCTTCCATATCTTCACCTTCTTCCATTTCAGCTGCATCTTCCGCTGCATCTTCCATTGAATCTTCGTCTTCTTCTTCTGTGATTGATTTAGCGAAATCATAATCTTCAACCTCATCCTCTGGCTTACCAGAAGTTTTAGTTACGTCTGCTGCACCTAACTCATCTTCATCAGCTGCTGAATCTAATGTTGGTTGTGCACCACCTCCAATGTTAGAAGAACTTAATTCTTCTTCCATTTTATCTTCTTCTTCCTCTTCTCCCTCATGCATTTCGTCATCAGCTTCCATATCTTCAGCTTCTGCACGCAATTTTTGAGAAAGAATTGACTTCAAACGAGGAGTAAATGCTTCCTCTAATTGAAGTTTTGCGTTTGCTAATGCAGTTTCTCTTACAGCTTTAGCATCGGCGATTGCTTCTTTTAACAATTTTGAACTTGCCATTTTTTATACTTGATTTTTTCTAAACCCATTGATTTCGGGTCTAATAGAATTTTGTTAGATTTTCGGTGAGTTTATATAAGGATAAACTATTCATCAACTAACAGGATATTAACCAAATGATATTGGTATTACATTATATAGATATATACTTTTTAAAAAAAAAGTAAATTATTTATATAAACTACGAAATTTTTTTGGTATTTCTTTTAATTTTTTACCTCTGTAAAGGTCTTTTTGCTGAACCAATTGTTTTCTTTCAGCTTTTTCCATCATTTCTCTTTTAGTAACGGATGGTTTAGTAAATTGTTGTCTATCTCTTAATTCTTTAACAACACCAATTGCATCAAACTTTTTCTTTAATTTTTTTAATGCTCCAGCAATATTGCCGTCTTTTACTTCAATGTTAATCATAACTTTACTTTTGTTCTACTTTAGTATAACGTTGATTTTTATCGTTTTGTATTCTTTTCTTTGTTGATTTTACTTTATCATAAGATGGAGCACCATTGATATATCCACCGGGTAGGGATAAACCTACACCGGCTCCACCGGGAAACCCATCTTCTTTAACCATAGACTCTGAACAACCGATTGCATCATAGAACTTACTATAATCAAACTTTATTCCTTCATCTTTGAATTGTCTTACCATATTATCAGCAATAGATTTACGATTTTCTACATCTAATACTTGATTTAGAATATCAACAATACCATCTACCATTTGGTATTCGTTATTGTCTAACTTTTCTTTTAATATAGTTTTTAACTTTATCATTACAATTTGTTAAATAATTTATCAGTATCAATGTCAAATGCATATCCAGCACCAGCGTGTCTTCTATCTTGCTCCAATGATATACCCAATTTTTTTTCTAAACGGGTTTGTAGAGATTTAATAAACTCTTCTTTACTACTTTTATTTATTATAGTATCAATTTTTTCTATTTCTTTTCTTGATTGTGGTAGTAAAACAATATTTTTGTTTGGAGATGATACATAAAATGAAACACCACCTACTTGCGCAAAATCTAACTTTGTAGTTGCTTCTTCTATTACCTCTTCTTTAACTTGCGGTTTGAATGCAGTATGGTATGGATTGGAATAAACAACTCCTTGTTCAAACGATATACCTTCTTTTTTTAAAGTTCTTTTTTTAAGAATTATTTGTTGGATTTGTGAAAATATAGATTGTATATCTTTATCCAATTGCTTTTCTTCTGGACTCATCGGTGTTGTCATATCAACATTTGAGTAAAGTTTTTTCTTTTTAGCAATTAATACATCTACTTTTTTAATTAAATCGTTTTTTACTTTATCCAAGTCTTTTACGATTTCAGGTGCAGTTTCTTCTTTTACATATCCTTTGGATGTGTAATCTTTTCTTGCTTTTAAATAATCAGTTTTATTTTTCTTTATATATGAAAGTAATTCTGCAGTTGTATCAAATGATTTTTGACCTGAACCTTTTATGTTGTCAATCCAAAATGAGTCAGAGTCTCTATCGTATGAGTAATCACCAACTTTTTTGCCATCTAATGTTATTACACTTTTTTCGGCTTTCCAAGTCTCTTCTTTTAAGAATTTATTTAACTTTATCATTATCCTATATAGCAATTAAGTTCGTATCCGTTTTTCATTCCGTATACCTGAATATGCAATTGTTTGTTTGTTGGTTTATCACCTTTAGTCAATTCAACAGAAACTTTAACAGTCTTTCCTTCCGATGGTTTACGGGGTCCCATTCCTATCTTTCTAAATGAGTCATCATCATCTACCATATATCCCTTCTTCAAAGCATATTCTTTGGCAGTTTGAATTGCTTCCGTATATGATTTGTGATATACTTTGAAATCGGTTGCTTCGCTTAATAAATCGTTTAACTTTATCATCTTATTTTTTTATTATCAATGTTTAAGCAAATCATTTATTACTTTATCGTATAATCTTTGACTATTTGTATTACCAGCTCCAGTAAATCCTCTTTCTTTTTGTAAATATGCAACAACTCTACCTCTCAATGTTCTTTCAACTTCATTTGATTGTATTACTTTTTTAACGGCTGATTTAATATCATCGTATTCAGGAAATTCGTTTCCATTGGCATCTCTTGCTTCGTTTGTTTTACCTGCTCTTAAATCTGCTAAATCATCTGAACCAATATCACCATCTTTATCAACATCTAATTTGTGTTGATTTCCAACTAGCTTTTCGTTACGGATACCTAATCTTTGATTTACTTCTTCTTCACTCAATTCACTAACACCATAGTATCTACCTATAATATGTCCCATATCTTCGTATAGGTTTTCCATTTGTGAATGTAGTGATTTTGCCTCGTTAGCAATCTTTTCGAATTGAGATGATAGTTTCCCTAGCTCATTCATATTGCGTTTGACTGTGCTCTCGTCAAAGTGATTACCAGCTTCTTTATTAGCGAACTCACTAGCTGCGTCTGTAATTGCACCTAATGTTTCAGCAATTTGTGCCAAATCATTCTCATGCTTTAACTTTGGTCCAAATGAACCATAAGTAGAAATGATTTCTAAAAAGTGTCTTCTTGCTTCGTTGCTTAAAGTTTGTTTAGGTGCTTTCTTATCTTCACCTTCACCCATTAATTTCTTTAACTTTATCATCTTATTTTGCTTCAAATTGTTCTATAAGTTTGATTGCCATATCAATGTGCTTGATTGCTTCTTTGCTATAAGGTGCAATGTTATGCTTAACCTCTTTCAATCTATCTAATGATTTTTCACGAGTCATTGCGTGCATTGCTGCTTCTAACAAATCTCTTCTTTCTTGCTCATTAGATTTGGCTTTAATCTTATTAGAAGCCATATATTGCGTTATATTAAATGCCATATTTTTATTAGTTTAATTCTTCTATAATTTGTCTCATTAAATCTTGTGATTTACACCACTTTCCACATTCTTCGATTTCTCTTTTAACACTTTCATTCATAGCAGTTGGAGACATGAATGCACCATGTGTAGATGGATTTGAAACGAAGTCCCATCCGATTAATTCAAAATCTTCTTGTACCATTACAGTATTCTCTCTCATAGGTTTAACTGAACCCATACCTCTACTACTAATACCCAAACGGATATTGTGTTTAAACAACTCCTTTAAGATGTTACCAGATGGGGTTGAAAGAACCTCTACCGTACCACATAAGTCTTTACCATCCCACCAAATCTCTTTGATGTTGTGTGATACGTTCTTTAAGTTGATTACAGTTGATTCTGGATGGTCTAATTCACCCAATGCTCTACGTTCTTGTATTAAGGTTTCGTATTTCTTTGCTTCCCTCTGTAATATGTTAAGAGGATAGATACGATGGTTTTGATTAGGAGCATCCGCACGCTGCAATACACCTTTAACCAAAAACTTTCCGTTTGCATCTTCCTGTATAGTTCCTTCGAAAAGGTTATGCTCTATTAATAATCCCATATCTTATGCTAGTAAGTAGTAATACTCTTTAAAATGTTTGATTCGGTCAGCCAATCCTATTGTACCACCATTTACTCTTTTTGTTATTTGTGTAACTACCGCATCGGAAGACCCACCATCAGCTAACTTATGTAATCCGTTTTTAGAGAAGAACCAAGCCGCCGAGAGCAAAGCGTATTTTGATGCAACCACATCTGGGTTAGCACAAACATCTTCACCGATGGACTTACCGAATGCGGTATAGTTTTCCTTTCCAGTTAATTGAATATATCCACGTCCTCTGAATTTGTAGCCCTCACGAGTTGCTTCAACTCCATTTCCCATACGTCCACCATATACTCTACTTGCAATCATCTCCGGCTTTCTCTCATATGCCATTGCTAATTGCACCGTTGGAAAGTATTTCTTAAATATACCCATCAATCCTTTTGCAGAATAGTTTAGGTTTTCTTGTGTTGCTTTGAAACCACCACTTTCATGTCCACATTGTGCCAAAAAGTGTGCTAATCTTAAAGGAGTGTTTATACCAAACTTCGCTGCCGTATCTGGAATCATAGCGATTACGTGTGCAGGAATATGTCCTTTTAATTTATCTAATTTTAAACCAGGATAAGATGGTGATGCTGCAACTGTTGGTGCAGGTGCTACAACGGGTGTAGGAGTTGCTACTATTGCCGGTTTAGGAACTGGAGTTAAACCCATAATCTTATTCCAAGTATTTGGTCCAACAATACCATCTGCTGCCAAACCATTTTTAGTTTGCCAAGCTTTAACCGCATCTTCCGTTTTTGGTCCGAAATTACCAACTGGGTCTAGTCCCAATTTAACCTGTAATTTCTTTACATCTTCGTTATTATCACCTCTCTTCAATAACATAATTAATCCCTCTCTTGTTTTGCTTTCCAAGCTGCATCTACTTTATTAAAAAATGCTTTCTTTTCATCATCACTCATAGATGGAATAGATTTACCAGCTTTATCCATTACTTTTTGGAAAAACTTTTGGTATTCTGCTTCCTCTTGCATTACTTCTCTTACGATTGATTTTAATGCCTCTCTTTTTAATGATTTTTGCTTACCCATAGTTTGTGGTAACCCATTTGCTACATTTTCAATATCTTCGCTGATTTTATATTTCATTCCCAAATGCCCTTTACCCATATCTTTTACATTAAACTTTTGGTGAAATGTAGATTGTTGTGCTGCTTTTGGTGTAATATCTAAAATCCAATCATTACCATCTTTTGATAAATAGTATGCATTTTTATCACTAGTCAAAGTTCTTACGATTGCATCTTTTGATATACCCTCGTTTACATATTCGAACTTAAAGTCCTGATTCTTTTGTGATTCAGCACTTACTACTGCTAATAAACCAACTTTTGATTTAGGAACTTTTAATTGAGTAATTGCTTTTTGTTTTGCATCATACAAATCTTTTCCATCAATATCAATTTTTTTACCCATAAAGAATGCGATGAACTTTGTTTCCTCTAATTGTTGTTCTTGAACTTGTGCAGTTCTTGAACCAATTGGTCCACCTAATGCTTGAAGAGTAACGATACCCGATTTTGATAAATGTCTCATATTAAAAATCTATAATTGTTCTTGCTATTTTATTTAATCTTTCTTTTATACGAAAGATACTTGTGTTTGTTCTTTTGTAAAAATCTTCGTTCTTTACTCCGTTTTCCATTTTAAGTTTGTTGTACCAACCTAAAAATCTTTCTACCTCTGCTAATTGGTTTTTGATTTCCCTAACACCTAAATTGATTTTTTGTTCTGGTGAACGAGTTTCATCTCTTTTAAGTGCTAACCAACGATTTTCAGCCAATTCATATCCAGTTCCAGATGATTTAGCTTTACGCTCTTTATCAGCCTGTGTATTTCTGCCAAACGCAAATGGAGTTTGATACCCGTCTACTGAAGCAGTTGTAGTTTCTTCGTTAGTTGGTGTGTTCCTTTCACGAAGTTTTTTACGAACTATTTCTTTTAATCTATCTCTACTAGATAATTCCATTTTGAGTTCCCTTTAATACTTTATCCAACTCATATCCCATAATAACAGATGTAATATGTGTATCTGTAATTTTAGATGCAGTTTTGATTTTATTCAACTGATTGATTGTTTCGGCTAACTTTATTTTGGTAACTTTATCTTTGATTTCTTTACCAGTTTTAGTTAGTTCTTTAGCTAGAGCAACAACTTCGTTTGTAATAAATGCTTTAAGATTATCCGAGTTAGTAAATGAATTGATATATTCTTTCAATATACCCTTTTGTTTATCATTTAAGGATTTGTATTTTTTATTGAAGTTCTCCACCAACATTTTGTATGTTAGTAAGCGGATTTCTTTATCTTCTTTTTTAAGAGCTTCGTTGATTTTATCTACTGCCTTTAAGTTTGTAGATGGTTTAGATATAAGATGTTCTACGATTGCAAATTTAGTATTTACAAAATCTTTTGGGTCATAAGAATTTTCAGTATTCAAATTAAATTCAAATATCTTATATACCGAAGCAAGAACTTTATAGTTTGGAACTTGTGATTTTAAGAAATCATCTATTTGATAATTTTCTTTTATTTCTTTGATAAGATTATACTTTTCTTTAAGTATTTTTTTCTCATCTAATTTTTTACGATTATCAATTACTGC
>Ga0247723_1000011_pt1 | contig 118602 bp, 165 predicted proteins | sample MSEWelMarce5H_FC_FD_189079 | JGI IMG/M metagenome (GOLD analysis project Ga0247723, IMG submission 189079) | Subsurface sediment microbial communities from gas well in West Virginia, United States - MSEEL Well Study Marcellus 5H_FC | ecosystem: Environmental > Terrestrial > Deep subsurface >...
GTTACGTTTCTATTAACTTTATAAACCTGTTCTTGGGTACCAACTAATAACCATGGGAGGTTAAATGGTTGCCAAAGTGAGAATTGATATTGAGAATCCTTAGCTATTAATTTATCATAAGTGTCTTTATCAATCTCTAAATATAATATCTCATTTCCCTTTTTACAAAAGTACCTTCTAAATTCTCCGATTTGATAATCTTGTAAGGTTGGTTCTGGAGCATTGTAAGCTGGAGAAATTAAAACAGATGGTGGTGGAGAAATTAAATTATTATAAGTTAAATTATTGTTCAGATCAGTATTGATTATTACTGAGTAATCTGATTTAGTTGTATCTATAGTTGTTTCAGCTGTAGCTAGGTTTTGGGTGAGTTCAAAGTTAGGTCTATCATCAGCATTTTTACCTGTGTAGTATTGACCTGTGGATGTTTTAAAGTAGTACCCTTGATAAGGTTGTTTATTTGAAATATAAACGAACTCATCACCATTAGTGTATAAATTAGTTTTTATTTGGGATTTAGGATAATACATAATTAAGCTGTACGTTCACGTTCAGTTAAGAATTTTTGAGCATATGATATACGTTTATTAAGACTTTGAGCTATTTCAGCAGCATTTGGTCTTTCAAATCCATTAACAAATGAAGTAGTAGCGTCTGCTACTGTATTTTGAGATATTAAATTTCTATAAGCGCCTCTTTCAGTACTTTGAAGTTCATTCCAAGTAAATTCTAATTGAGTCTCTAAACTTATATTTCCTACAGATTCACCTCTACTAGAAGCAAATGCAAATAGGTTTTGTTTTCTTGAACCTAACCATTGTGCTAAACCATAGGCACCAATTGAATTAACAATATTAAGTTGAAGACCAGACTCAGCAAAGAAGTTACCTGCTATACCAGCTGCTTGTTCTGCGGTTAATCCTTTACCAATAAAGAAGTTTATAATTTGAACTCCTCTTCTATTTTGTTCAGCTGTTGTGATAGCTTCTCTTCCTGTTACTTGACTAGGACCTGTACTTGTTCCTGAAAATCTTCTAGATTTAGGTTTGGGTGTATCACCGGGTTGAGATACATCGGTAGGAATCATTATTGTTTCTAATTCTGTAGTCCATATGTTATTTTCAACTTTATGGGCTAATTTAGAAATAACAAATAACATAGTTTCTGGGTAGTTGGAAGGTAGATATGAGGTGTCTACTTTAATACCGTTTAATAATTTAAGACCAGATAAACCATCTAAAGTAAGCCCCACACTAACTGGAATAAAGCCCATTGTGCCAGAACTTTTTTTAGCTTTAACCGCTGTTCTGGTTTCAATATATAGCATTATATTAGGTAATAATGTTTTATAGGCTAAAGTTTCTGGATCATTTATGGTAGGGGGTTTAGGATTGTTTTTTGGGTAACCTATACTTCCTAAATATTTTTCAAAATTAGTTAAGGATTCTTTAAATTGATCTTCAGGACTAGTATTTTCAATGTTTATAGTACTATTTGTATTATAACCCGTAGATGCAAATATTTCAGGTTTAATTCTATCTTTTAATCCTCTATTTAAAGTAGTAAATGCTGTAGCATCTTCACCTATTATACCACCTTGGGGTGTGGCTCCAATAGAAATAATCGTAGCAAAGCTTGGATCTAATTTAGAGGCAAATCTAAAATCTCTAACGAAACCTGCTTCACCTAAAGTTAAAGGATTATTATAACCATATATTTGAAATGTAGGATCTTTAGTTGTACTTCGACCTCCTAAAGATTCTATAATACTATTTCTATTAGGGAGAGTTGTTTCATCTATAATTTTAAGGGTATTAGTAGTAGTATCTATAAAGGGTCTAAGAGTGTTTATACCACCTAAAGATACTGAGATTTTATTACATAAGGTTTCTATTAAAGTATAAACACTGGTTGAATTTTTAGAATCTCCGTTAGAATTAATAATGTTAATTAAACACTCAAAATTTACATAAATATTCATTAATTGACCTACTTGGATGCCTGAGATAGTTGTCTTAAATGGACTTCCTTGGTTTGCAAATTTATATGTAATCGGAGAATTGGGGATTTGAGTAGTCTCAATAGGAGTAAATTCAGTATTAATTAAGCATATATCAGGATCAACACTAACTTGATATGGATTAGTATACATTAAATTACTTTTTGTAGCATAATCTATTTTAAAGCTAGAATATAAAGAGTCACCTTGTTTTTCTTTAGGTATAAGATTAGCTTGAATAAACGCTAGCAATGATCCTAATCTAATATAGTATTTTTTATTTAAATTTGTTCCATTATCGGATTTTTTATTATCAGGATTGGGGCCTATATATACTTGAGTTATATAAGGGATAGCATCTTTAGAATCTGGTTGGAAGTATTCTTGGGATAAAGTTTTATCATCAGTATAAACATTAGAGTTTCCACTACTGAATAAATTTCTAACATTATAATATAATCGAGCTATAGTATAAGCATCTTTAGTTGCATCTACTGATGGTTTGTCTTCAACTGTAGGGGGAATTGTGGTATTAGTAACATTTCGAGTGGCTAAATCTTTTAGTACATCTTCTAGTTCAGTAGTAGTAATACCTGCTACTATAGTTGCGTCTTGAGGGTTAGCTTCATTAAGTTTAGCTGAAGCTAATGCTTGTAAGGTAATTAATGTAGATTCAGGGATTTCAAAAGTAGAAATGCTATTATCCTGACTTATAAGGGTCATACTTTTGATACTTTCAATAATATCACCTTTACTTAGAAGTTTTACAGTAATATTATACCCCCCATCTTGATCAAAAGTCCAATTAAAATTAGTTACAATACCATATATAGCATCATAATTACCATTTGATTTTAATCTGTAATTTTGGATTTTAGTATAAATGTTATCTGGGTTGATATTACCTATTAGAAATTCTGATTCTAAAGAGTAAGGATTTTCGGTAATGTAATCACCTTTATTGTCAAAATAACTTGTGTTACCCCATTCAACTAAAACACTATATCCTAATCTTAAATAAAGTAAGTCAATTATTTCAAATTGAAGGCGATTCCAAGCTTTAATATTAAGTGTAGTTTCTTCAACTGAGCCATAAATGCCTTTACTAGTGGTTTGCATTGAAATAATTCCAGGCATAGGTCTTATACCATATTCTAAACCTCCTAAACCATAAGCCAGATTGTTTACATATTGATCGGCTCCAGTTAAAAGTTGTTGAGGTATACCTGCTCTTAAGGAACCACCTTCTTTAGAAGTACCATTAAATAGTATAAAATTTTTAGCTAATTCAGGACCACCATAATTGGATAAAACAGTAGTTAATTCAGGTCTACCAGAGGTGTTAAAACTCTCAATATTAACTGAAGAAATGGCTTTTACAAAGGATGTACGGCTATTTAAATAAAGAGTTTCTTCAGTAGTTCTATTTATAGAACCATATATTTTTTGTCGGGTTCCAACTTGTTTTCCTATTGCTTCAGGTAAGCCTTCTCCTACTATATTCATAACGTTAATTGATTAATTAACTTAAATTCATTTACAATTTGAGCAAAATTATTAGGTATTCTAATTTGAACACCTTCTGGGATTACTAATGAATTAAGTCCGATGTTGGGGTTGGCTATAGAGATAACCCACCATAAAGATGAATCACCGTAATAATTTAAAGCTAAAACATCATATCTATCTCCTTGGGTTGTATAAACATAGATATCATTTTCAGACAAAGGTACTTCAGGATAACGTGAGGTAGCATAAGCTTGTTTTCCTGAGGTTTCTTTTAGTACTGGGATGCCTTGGTATCTATTCATAAAAGATTAAAATGCGTTCTGAGTTATAGATAGAGCTTGATTAATTAAATTTTGATCTTCTAATGAAGGGTCATAATTAGAGTTACCACTAGTGTTATTTAAAGATATATAACGTTGTGGACCATAAACATTGTTATCGATTAAAGTAGCCTCTGAGTTTACAAGTCTTGTTACTCCTTGAGCATCAATATAGCCTAAACCTTGTTTACTTGGTACAAATGTATGAATTGGAATAAATGTAAACCCGGTTACTCTAACCATTTGAGATAATTGCTTAACTGTAGGATCAGATTTACCGGTTTCATTTATAGCAATTTCCCAAGGAGCATCTGTGATTAAATCATAAGCTAGATCCTGAATAAATCCTGGTTGTTCATATAAATAGCCTCCTACTGTTAACTTAACTAAAGGACCTCTCATATAGCCATTAGGGCTATAATCTGGGGTAAGTTGAGAGGCTAGGTAGTTAAGCTTTTTATACATTGGAATTAGTTCCTGCTTTGATTGAGCAGCAACAGTGAAAGATAATGAAACGGTTCTAGTAAAACTATCGTAAGTGTAAAAGTTTTCACCTCTTCCTAAATACTTTGTAGCATTCCAATTAGCATTATATGAATCACTAAATGAATCCAATAATGCTCTAAAATGCATAAATGTACTGAATGCTGGATTATTGTTATCTATAGGGGCAATTACAAACTTTACAAAATCATTTGTAAGTTCGGTATCATCCATTGTTTCACTTCTATAGATAGGCAAAGCATTTATTTTATCTACAGCTCCTACTTCTTTATCATTAGATAAATTAATTACTCCTCTAGAGTAATTAGCATATGATTTACCTGATCTTTGACCTGGATCAGTAAAGTTAAAGTTTTTCTCATAGTTTTTGGCATCCGGACCTGAATATTCAGGGGTATTTGGAGTGGCTCCACTATTAGTTGCTTGTTTGTAATTTGAGGTATTAACACCTAAATTAGCTCTTAAAATTTTTCTAAAATCCTGTAATTTGGGTTGTTGGATTTGGTTTTTGTTAGTTATAGGGACTTTAGGGTCAGCTATAGCTGTATTAGTTGAAACAGACTTAATTAAGTTAGCACTAAATGTCCAATCATTTTGACCTATTGACCTTATATTAGAGGTAAAATTGAATGACCCAGGGAATAAAGTTAAAGGAGTTTGAGAATCTTTACCAAATCTAATTGTAGTTTGACCTATTCCTCTAAATGAGCCTGGGCCTCCATTGTAACGCATTACATATGCGCTATTATTAGGACCCTGAGCGTTATTACCTACTAATCTACCATTCATTAACTGCCATAGACGATTATCTTCAGCTTCTTGTTCGTTAGTAACTACAACTCCATATAAATTTCTATTACCATTAGCGTAAGCTCCAGTTTCAGCAAATGGGTTTATACCTTGTTTATTTAAATGAGTACCTTGAGATACAACCCCAGCTTGAGCTAATGTATTTAATGGACTATAAAGTTGACCATTTAAACCAAATACTGGACTAACTTGGGTTCTAACAGCAGTTGCTGATAGTTGTTGTTGTTTTAAGGTAAAAAATAAACCATTAGTAGACTTAGTGTCAGTAAACATTTGAGTTAGTCTACTAACATCTTGAGCTGAGGTTTCAAGATTAGTAAGTAAACCACCTCTTAAAATATAATCTGATGGATTAGCTGTTAAAGCATCAGGGATTGGAGATTTAATATAGGGTTGGTTACTTGAACCACCTCCTTTAGTATCATCACCATATGGAATACTTTTCTGACCAAAAGATCCGGCGTTAGAGACATGGCCTCTACCACCAGCATAAAACCTAAAGTTTTGCGGGTCAGTAAGTATCTGTAATAATGGCATTACCCAGGAGGATTATCTAAATACTTAGATGGAGTTTTTCCGTTAAGATCTAACTGTGATGGTTGTGGTAAAGCATTATTGTACCCATCATTATATGCTGTAAAATTATTACTTACAGTGTTTGCAAAATTACCATTTACTGAGTATCCAGCATCGTTTCCGAAAGCATGTAGTTTGGATTGCTTAGTAGCTAATGGATTGATTTGAGGTGTAGTTCCATGATAAGCGGTAAGTAAAGTACCACCTACAGCATTTGGATCTAGCAATTTGTCTAATAGTCCCATTTTAATTAATTTAAGGTTTTATTATAAATATGTTATTATCTAGGCATGTATAAACTATTCATACTGCGACCTAAATTTTCACCATCTACATTTATAGTACTTTGTATAATAATAGGTTGATTTTGAGGATTAGCAGAATTATTATTAGACATAGCTTCATTTCCATATCCTTTAATTCCTACTCTAGATGCTTCTAGACGAGCCTCTTCTAGTTGTCCTTCTTTATATCGGTCAACCATACTAACTCCTAAAGCACTACTTAAACCTCCATAAAGACCTCCAATAATAGCTCCAGGTATGGCCCCAATTCCAGCGCCAAAAGCTCCAATTCCAGCACCTACACCTGCACCTGCTAATATAGAACCCCCAATACCGACACCATAATCACCAGCAGTAACTTGATCAGAGGCAGATTCGGCAGCACTGAAATTTACATCTACTCCTTCTTTTTGTTTGGCTTCTAATTCTCTTTGTATTCTTCTAGCTTCACCTTGTTCTCTATAAGGAGCTATAAGTGAACTATCCATTAATGCTTCTAAAGCATCAGCTAAACTTTGTAAAACTCCCCCTTCAACTAAATCACTAAATATCTCTTTAGCTCTCTCTAATTGTATATTAAATCTTTCTTGGGCATCTAAAGCTTTATTAGATTGTTCAATTTGAGCATCATTAAGTTCACCTCGTAAGATGGCTTGGGCTTGACTTTCAAGGCCAGCTTCTTTTAATCTTTCATATTGTTTACCAGCTTCAGTACCTTGTAGTTTTTGTATTCTATAAGCATCTGCTAATTCATCTTTAGTTAATCCAGTTACTTCAGTTATAGCTTGAGCAGTGATAAAATTCATATCTTGAATTTCTTCAATCCCTTTAAAGTTTTTAAGAACTTCTTCAGTAGATCCAACAAAATCATTATTTAGAGCTAATAATCTAGCCCTGTCAAGATTAATTTGTTTACCTGTAAGTAATTCAGCTGTTATTTCAGCTTCAATTGATTGTTCAAAATTAAGCAAGTTTGCAGCTATCCCTTCAGTTTTACTTAATGCAACTCCTAATTGATTAGCTTTAGCTACAGCCTCAAATAATGCTTTACTACTACCTTTAAAAGTAGATAACATAAAACCACTTACTTTAGAAGCTTGTTGAAGAAGGTCACGTTGTCTAATTTGAAGACCAGTTTGTTTAAAAAATTCAGCACTAACTGTTTTAGCATTATCTATAGATTGACGTGATGATTCACCATTACTAATAAAAATTTCATTTAATTTAGTAGCTTCATCAGTTGAAAGTTTATATTCTTTAGTTAATTGGATTTGGGCATCTATAGCGTCTAATGAGTATAAATTAGCTACAGCACTCATTTCAGAGAGTTGAAGTTGAGCATCAACCAAATCTCCTGTTAACTTATACTGGGTTTCAAGAAGGTTTTTATTTTCAATAAAATAATTTCTTAACTGATTAGCTTCTTCATTACTTAATTGGAGATTTCTTTGTAAAGAAACAGCTTGTTTATCAGCTGCAAACATAGCATCTTTAAAAAAGTCAAATGCTTTTTTTACAGCTTCAACTGCTATTAGTAGTAAACCAATAGGTCCTAAAGCTGCTTTTAAAGAAGCACCAAATGCTTTAGCTCCTGTACTTAAAGTAGCAAAGGTACTAGCACCACCTGCTTTAGTAGCTTTCATAGCTTTAGTTACAGAGCCAAAATCTATTAATTTTCCTATACTAGTTTTTTGCAATCCTGAAAATATAGTACCTGTTAAAGCTTCTACTTCTTGGGCTTGATCAGCCATTTCTTGGAAATTCTTAGCTATATCACCAGTAGTAGTTTTTGTATCAGTTAAATAATCATTAATAGTTTGTAAAGCTAATAATTTAGATTCTAAATTATCTTTATCTTCTCCATTAGCTGTTACTATTTCTTGAGTAACTACTTTAATTTCACTACTTATATCACGAAGTCTTTGATCAATGGTAAATTGTAAATTTTTAGATTCAGCAACAGCTTTAGCAGCTTGATTATAATCTAATTCACCTGTTATAAGATCTTCTTGATATCTAACTAATTTATCTAATAATTTATTTTCTTCTTTATAAATACTAACTAATTTTTGAGATAAATCTTTATTCTCTTTAATATAAGGTAGTTGATTTTTTAAAGCTTCTCCAAATCCTTTAGCTTGAGACTTTATTTCAGAATAAAGATTTAGTTGTTTATTTAAGTCATTAGTTATTTGATCAAGAGATCTACCATATTCTTCTATAGAAGCAACTAATTCTTTAAAAGCTTTGTTAGTAATATCCCTCGCTATTTTTCCAGCGTTAGTAAGTCTGTCTTTTAAAGCTTTCTCTGCCCTAGATAAATCATCTTCTATAGCCATAAGGATATTTTGTTATAAATATCAGAAGGCATCACTTTTTGGATGCCTTCGTAACATAAGTTGGTGGTTTTACTTTTTTATTTTTAGCTGCGTTTTCTTTAGCTTCACCTGATAGCCAACTATTTTCATTTTTATTAGAATTGGATTTATTATACCATTCAGTTATTTTAGTATAAGTAAATTTTCTTAACCAAATAGGCATGTTGTAAATAGTTTCATAGTCATACCCACCTTGCCCATGAAATACTATTTCATGAATTTGGCTAAATAAAGCCATACGAACTTGAGGGATTATCTCAGATGTCAGGCCAAAAAAAGTTAAGATTAATTGGGATAGCGACCTCCTCACCGCCATCTGTAGTAAAACTTAAGTTAATATCAGGAGCTACTTCTTTAATATAAAGTCTTAATGCTCTAGAGTCAGTCGCTAATAAATTAAATTCTACAAATTCTTTAATAATATTTCTGTCTTGTGAACCATCAACTGAAGTTAATTGATATTTTAAACGAGTAGTAATTTCTGAAGAAGATTCTTTGTTAAGTTTCTTAAAACCCTGAATTTCTTGATCAATTAATTCTTCATCTTTAGCTGTTAAGAGCTTAAATTCTACTTCGGTTTTAGAAACTGGGAGGTTAAATTTAAATGTGCCTCTTGAAGTGAGTAAAGAAGTATCAAATGGTTTATTATCAAGTGTTGTAAGATCTACAGTATATTCTTTACCATCATAAGTAAATGTATAATCTTTACCATAACCTAAAATACGTGATGATATAATTAAAGCATTTTTATCCCCAGTAATCATATCCTTAAGAGAAAACTTATTCATAGTTAAAGCCTCTAAAAGCTTATCTAGAACAATACCTTTTTGGATATAGTTTTGGTTGGTAAGGATATCTTCTTCCTTAGCGGTCATATACTTCATCTCAACCTTACCATTACGTAGGGGATGATCAACAGGATAAATAAGACCTTGAGAAGGTAGATCTATAATTTCTGTTGGGAATTTTGTTTCGTTCATAAATTATTTATTTGTAACTAGTTTTATTTATTATACATATAATATAAAAAAGAGCTTGGACAAAGCCAAGCTCAAATTTAATTTTATGTAAATTTCTATTAGAAGTTCAATACACAGTAATCTGGTTGAACTGTCATTGTAATGTTAATAGCTTGGTCTGGAGAGTCCCATGAGTAGTCACCAAATTCAGCAGAAGTAATAAATGCTCCTTTAATTATCCATTCTGATACGATATCACCTACTGGACCTAGTACATCGAAAGTTAAGTCTTTCTTGTAGAAGTCAGAGTAACCATCTCTACCTGTTACGGATTCGTGGTGTAAACGTACCCACTCCATTACCGCCTGAGCACCCGAAGGTGTAATAGGATCGAATAATGTGAACTGGATTGGGTTCCAAACTGTTTTGCCTTTCACAAAACGTTGAACGTTAATGTGGTTTAAAGGTACAGTTCCTTGTGTTAAAGTTACAGCACCGATTGCCTTAATTGTATAAGATGGAATACCATCAATATACATGATGAAGCGGTTTGCTTGTTTTGGTTCAAACGCTGTGAAAAATATTTCGTTTGGATCTAATACTGCCATTTTGCTATATTATTTATTTTATTATAAATATTACTAATTACAACTCTTATGCTGGGAAAGTAGCTCCAGTTGGTAAGATGTTGAAGTCTAGATAGATGAATTCAGCAGTCTTAGTTGGTTGTAGATAGATTTGACCGATTAATTGGTTTCTATCGATTACGTCTGGAGTGTTGTTGGAATCATCCATAATTACTCTAAACGCGTACAAACCTTGACGTTGTTGAACTGATTCTAGGTATGGATTAACTTGGCTTAAGAATTGGTTTCTTGTAGCAATTGTGTTTTGTTCAAACACTAAGTTATTAGCTACTTGAGAAATGTATGACTTAAGGGCGATTAACAATCTACGTACATTTACACGATCGAGTGCAGATGCTTTTTTCTGTAATGTTTTCTGACCGTATACTACAACTCCAGTTCCTGGGAATGTTGCAATTGGGTTTACATTACCTACATATAGATCATTGCGGTTGGTTTGGCTTAGTTTTCTTTCGGCTCTTACAACAGTATCTAATCCACCGCGATTGATTCCGGCAGGTGCAAACCAAGGCTCACTTACACTGTCATTAAACGCGTATACTGCAGGAATCATTACTGAAGCTGGTACCCATACTAATTGACCAGTACCTGGATCAATTGTTTGTAACCAGGGCCAGTATGTTGCGGCATATGAGCTATTAATTGTTTGAGCAGAGGTTGTAGCTTCAGAAACTGTATCACCAAATGGTCTTGGATCTAGTACTGCGATTGCATCACCTCTAGATTGAACATTATTTACTAAACCAGTAGTTTGAGAGGCGTTATCAGCAATAGTTAAACCAGGAATTGTAATTACATTAAATCTGTAGTCGTCTTGGTTAGCCATTAGTGCAATCATTTCGCTATAATCAGTAGCGTCAATACCTTGTATATTTGTAGTACCTGCACTAGCACTATAGAATTTAGCACCACCACCATAGAATAAATCACCGGTTGCTGAGGTGAATGTACCACTAGCAGCTGTTGGAATTGAACCTGTAAATGCATTTTTAGCTGTACCGTTATTATCAAGATAGTATGGTGTTGGTTGTTGAACCGCACTTACATACACATATCTAGATTGATTAGGATAATTACCAATTACTTCAACATAATTTTCAGTTGAGTTATATGTTTGGTAACTGTCACCAATTACTTTTGAAATGTAGTTTGGTTGAGTTGGATCAAGTGATAGATTTGTCCAAGTTTCTAGAACAATAGGTTCTGTGGTTGTATCATTACCTTGTCTAATTAATAAGGTAAATGTACCTGAACCTGTGTCTGAATTAGCAATCTGCCATCTTACGTTATCAGCTGAACCGCTTGTAAGGATTCCATTAGTACCAAGTGAACCTGAGTTGTTCATGATAGTACCTTGAGAAATAGTCTTTAAAGTAAATGAACCAGAAGTATTACTACCACTAATAGCACCGCCTGTGATAGTAGCAGAAGTGAATGAACCAGAAGCTACTCTAGCTACTAGTAAACTTTGACCACCTTGTTGAAAATAATTGTAGGCTGCAATTGAAGTAAAGTAACTGTATTCCTGTCCACCACTTAAGAAAGTACCACCAAACTTACTTAAATAGTCTGAGTAGGTAGTTACTACAGTAGGGATTTCTTTAGGACCTTTTACAGTTGGACCAATGATTGCAGCACCAACAGTTACTGGTTGTTGAGTGATAAACGATTGATCGTTCTCTCTTGCTAATACACCTGGAGATATAAGAGTTTCAGCCATTTTGGAGTTATATTTTTAGTTTTATTATAAATATGTAGGGGTTTCCCCAAAAAATTATAACCAATTAAATATAACCCTAAGAGAAGATAAAGTATTACTCTACAGTAATTTCTCCAGTTTCTAGATTAAGAACCCCATTACCATACTTTTCAGTTAATTGAGCTCCTAGTTGATTGTTTAATTTTTCAAGTTCTAGTACTTGAGACTTTAAATTACTTTTAGTTTGTTCTAATAATGACATTCTATATTCAATTGAACCTAGATCCATTAAAAGATTTTGTTGTTGTTCCTTAAGATTTCTTAATTGTGTAAGTTCATCTTGAGTTAAAACTTTTGTTTCCATATGATATAAATATTAATTAATTGTTTAAAATTTTGACTGTTTGTTGAGCTTCTATAATGTTGTCTTCAATTGAACAATAAGTCCATGAACCATATCTACCTATAGAATAAATTCCTTGTGGATTATACTCTTGACACCATTCATCATAAATTTGTTTAGAATCTTTAGTTATATGAACGTATGCTGGATTCATAACTAGGAACTGGTAATCGACTAACTCATGTACTCCACCTTCAATAATACCTGAATCTTCTAGATCTGCTAAAACTTGCATCAAAAGCTCAGTTTCATCTAACTTTCTATCTGCTTGAGCTCCTATTTCAACGTACAAACTTAGTTTTTCCTGTCCTAGAATATTATTGTAAAATCCTACTCTGTAAAAAATTTCATTACCTGGGAAGTATCTCCAGTGAGTTTTGATTGGGGAGCCTGTGCTAAATCCTAAGTTAAATACAGCTACTTTATTTGCTGAGAGTTTAGGATTGGGGTTAAACTTATTAAACGGTAGGGTACTGATTAATTGTTCAAATTTAATATCTCCTTTATTAGTTTTAGCTATTTTATTTTCTAAATCTAAACTAATTAATTCAGTGTTAAGAAGTATTTTGTTACTATCTAATCTCTTAAGAACAGACTTAATATATTCGTAACTACCACCTTTAGGGTAAATAAACGTATCGTTATATGACTTAGCTTTACTCTTAGGAAAAAATCTTCCCATCGAATCATATTCTAACTCATCTAAGTCACAAGCATATAACTTTTCATTATATGGGATAATAAATTTATCACAAATACCTTTACCTAAAGTAGATCTTACAAATGATTTAAAAGTAGATAAGTCGGTTTCTCCTACATTATTTAAATCCTCTAAACATTCTTTATATTCTGCTTTAGGTAATTGATCGATGTTAAATTGAAAAGGAAAATCTATAATGTTTCTTTTATAATCTATATCTGTTATTTTAGTAACCTGGAGCATTTCAGATTCCATATTTTCTAAGATATAGTTTTTAATTTCAGGATTATTAAAGTGGAAGAAATGTCCTGAATAATCCCAAGTATAATCTCCTCTAGTAGTTGTTTTACAATAACCACCAGGTATAGAGTCTTTTTCTATAACTAAATAATCAGAATGAGGTAGGAAAGAGGCAGCTGATAATCCAGTTATGCCTCCTCCTATAATTAAAGTTTTAGTTTCCATTTATTTTATCACTAAAATGCTGGAGGTTGGAGTTTAATCTTTCTTGTTGGGATTCAAATTCAGGATCATTAATAATCTGTTTTAGATAATTTAATCCTTCTTCAAATCTATCAGTCCAGTAACAAGCTACAGACAACTCATCGTTAATATATTTACCGTAACACAACTGGTTAACAAATAAAACATATTTGCTTTTAATGTTAGCTATATTATTACGAGTAGCTTGTTTTAGATACTTATAAGCTAATTCATGTTGTCCTTTTTGGTTTAAATATTTTCCTAAATGAACACACGGTTCAGATCTGTCAGGGAATATTGCTATGGCTTTGTCCATTTCAGCTATAATTTCATTCAAATCTGCTCCTAGAGCCATTAGACATTGAGATACTCTCATTTGTGCCTCAAATCTTTCTTCAATCCAGGTATCTTGTACTTTAAGGTATAAGCGATTCCATTGTAAACCTTCTTTATGCATTCCATAGTCCATATAACTTTGAGCTGTATAGAATATAGAGCGATTATTTAACCCATCAGGATCCGAAATTAAAGTGTCCCAGAATTGTTTTTGTAGACGTTCAGCATCATAAAGATATTTTTTAGGGTCAAATGCTCTTGAACCAATACCTTCGCCTGAAATGTAATATCCGTAGTGTGATAAGTCTCCTGTGCTATATGACGGAATTTCAAGTGCTTTAATTGTAGTATGAGCCACACCGCAGAATTTCCAAGTATAATCTGCTTTAAACAGGATTAATGCCTTCCATTCAGCACTACCTCGTCTTACAGGAATATGGTAAGCATCTTTACCTGATTCGTCAAGAAAAAATTTAAATTCTCCCACTAGCTGGTCATCAGCATCTAAATGCATTATATAATCTGCTTTACCTTTAGCTCTTTGAATCATTAAGGTTTTGTTGTGGTCAAAACCAACCCAAGAATCTTCATGTAATTCACCAGGTATACCTTTTTTAGCAAAAAAGTTTTTAACTAACTTTACAGTTTTATCAGTTGAACCTGTATCGCACACAATCCAGTAATCAATATAAGGAGCGACTGATTTTAGGGTTTCTAAAATACAATGCTCTTCATTTTTGCACATTGTAGCAAAAACAATAGTAGGTCTATTTTTATTCATATATGTAGTTTAAAACTTGTTCTTCTTCAAAATATTTTCTTGTAGGTACATTATTTTGAAATTTTTGGGAATGTTTTAATTTATTGTCCCAATTCCAATCTTGCTTACCTAACGATAATATACGATCATGGATTTGCTTATCATAATGATCTCGTATAAGTCTAGCTCTTCTGTTAATATCTTTAGCGTTATTGTCTACTGTACTGTTACCATTATTCCATTGTAGGTAAAGCATTTTTTTAACATGAATCATTTTAGTGTGTAAAAATGTTCTAACTATAAGTTCATAATCATCAGCTACAGGAAAATATTTACTGTGGCCTCCTATTTGATTATACGTGTTTTTACACCACATCCTAACATGGTTCGGCATACTTATGTTAAACCGTATAGACAGCGGGTTAATATCGGGATAATGGTGGTTTAAATACATATTACCGTCGGCCTCAACCCAAGTATGCCCAGCGTAACCAAAATCAAAGAAATTATCTGAACGAGCGTACCAATCACCTGACCAATCGTGGTCGTAGTGTCTCATAGTACCATCCTCATATAATTCACAAACGTCGCTGTATATAAAACCAGCGTCTGGGTATTGTAAAGATGCTTTATAGCATTCTTCTAAACAGGTGCTTACTAAAGTATCATCGTGGTCTAGTTCTACTAACCAATCACCATTACATAAAGATGCTGCTCTGTTTTTAGCTAACCCTACATTACCTCCTGTTAAAGGATATAGTTTGTGTGGTTTAATTCTAAAATCGGTTTTGGCTAAATCTTGTAAAATGTTCCAAGTTGTATCATCTGGTGAATCATCTAGTACAACCCATTCCCAATCAATAAAGGTTTGATTTTTTAAACTTTCATAAGTTCGTAAAATACGTTCATTGGTTTTATAGGTAGGAGTAAATACAGAAAATACAGGTTGTACATTTTCACTGTTTCTAAAAGTAGATTGACATACAACATCATTAGCTAAAACATTATCAGCTGGGTATGTTGTGTATCTAAATGATCTTGCTTGTAGAAAAGGATTAGTTATAGTTATATCTTCTTGAGTATAAATTATAAGATCAGGCCTATAAAGAGCAAAGTCACTCTCTATATCACCTGTATAAGGTAAAGAATAAACTACAACTTTTTCTTCTAAATTTTCTTGGAAATAAACATCTGAGGTAAGTTCAAAGGTACCCTGTTTATACCAGTTATATAAGATAGCTGTAGGTTTTTTTACAACTAACATAAATTAAATCTCAGTGTCAAAGAAAAATGTTTGAAACAATCTAGCATCGTATAAGTTTTTTCCAAAGTAATCCATAGACATATGAAAATGGTCACCCCTATAAAGTACTAAACGATTATATTTGTTACCTAATCTATCAACTAATTCCCATTTAGTCATATCTTGGGAATCTTCATTGATAAGAGCTAAAAGTTCTGTATCATAACTTCCATCTTCCTTTCTAGGAGCCATTGATAAACCTGTAGATTTGTGTTTATATAAGGCAGTACCAGCACTTAAAGGTGCATCTGGGGTTAGGTAACAAACACCTGCCCATTTAGTGGTTTGATCAGCATGAATCCAACTACGATCACGAGATGTAGTGTATTGAAAAGCACCTGTATATTGGTTTTCAGACCAATATGTTACTTTTCCGTAATGTGGGAATACTATTTTTTCAATAGTTTCTTTTATAGAATCATTTAAAAAGGAATGTGTTCTATTACCTGGATAATTGCCTTTGATCCCAAAATCTTGTTGGAGAGCAAATTCTCTTAATTCATCTACATCACTGTAGAAATCATCGATTATAAAAGCTGATATTTGCATGATTATATTATTTGTAATGTTCACCTCCAACCCATAGAACTAAGCTTTTTCTTACACCCTTAGTAATTGGGGTTACACGATGCATTGAAAAACTTGGGAATATAACTGTTAATCCTTTATTTTTTGGAATTTGTATTGTACTACCCCCATACCATAGTTCTAAATCTCCACCTTCATATTCACTAGGATCTGAAAGTTGAATTGTAATAGAAACTTTTCTATGACTAATTGAACCAGGGCCAATATCCATATGCCAATCATAATGACCACCACCTTCAGAATATTCAGTGTATTGAATTGAGTCTATTACTGAATATAGATTAAAATTCCACATAGTATTATTAGCTTCAACAACCATATTGATGATTTTATCATAAAGCCATTGACTGTCATCATTTGGATGGATCCATTTAATTTTACTTTTTCTAACAGATTCTACAATTTCATCATTACCTACAATAGTTCCTTTAGTGTAAGGATAAGTAGCAGCTAATTTATATAGATTTGTTAGATCTTCTAAGTTTAAACCTTCTTGATACCAATAATAATTAGTTTGATTAATATTGGTAGGTACTGGGAAAACTGGTTTTAATTCCATTTTAAGTTCTATCTATAGTAGTAATTATTTCCTTAAAGTTAAATATTTCTTCTGCATCATCATAGGGACATTGATCCATAGAACCATCAAATGAATAATCGAATAAATATGAATTGTATAGTTTTGGTTTTCTCTTAGGTGGTAAAGCTACCATATTACTATGAGTATCGTAACCAAATAATTTAGGAGAAGTACCCACCCATAATACTGTAGATTTTAAACCTATCCCAGCTGCTGCGTGTTGTAAACATGAGTCAATCAATACTCTTTTTTCAGATACAGCTAAAAGTGAGATAAGCTCAGTATTAGCAATCTTATCAAATATACCTACAGCACCTGGGATTACTTGAGATTCATTTCTACAAACCTGATATATATGGTAATTAGGGAGATAATGATTTATTATCTGTAGAGCTATGTAAGGAGGCATATCTCTAGTCCAACTATAGGGTTTAGTATCTTCTAGAGGTCCCCCATTAGTTTGAATAACCATTATAGGTTTATCTTGTCTCCAAATATTAGGTACTCTTCTTTGAACTAAATTAAACCTTATTACTGGTTTTTGATTTTTATATTCTAAATCTAGTATTTGACACCAACTTTCTATAATATGTTGTTGTTTAGAAATGTGACCATTTTGAAAATATCCTTCCTGTTTAAAAACTAGTGTATCTTTATCTTCAATATAATTTTGATAAAAGTAAGGGGTATTTCCTACTGGGTATACTCTTTCTATTTCTTCAAAATTTAAGAAAACTTCAGGGTAGGAAGCTACCATAATTAGTTTTCTGTCTGGGTATTTTTCTTTGATTGAAGAGATTAAAGCTGTAGCAGCTATGTTTTTACCTAATCCCCCTTCAATATGCCAAACTAGATATTTATCTTTTGTTTGATAACCTACTTTCATATTTTATAGTCAAAAGCTTCGTAAAACCATTGATAGTTATCTGTAATTAATTGACAACCAGATGGGCCTAATATTTCTCTAAAGTCTTCTTTAACAGGGGCAACTTTATTTTTAATAACATGATCTCCAAATACTCCCCAAATTTTATCATCTTCATAAGTGATTTGTTCTACATTATTAAAATCATGTTTATAATAAGGTAGTTCTAGGTATTCGTAAATACGTCTTAACTCTTTATCTGGGGTAGTTGTTAAATTTTCAAATTTAATAAAAAGAACATTTTCATGAATGCCTTCTAATAACACTTGATAAAGACGATCCATAGTAGGGCCAATTGGTACCGTATTAGACCAATGCATTATTCTTTTATCTGTTGTTGTTCCTGTAAGGTTTCCCCAATTAGCAACTCCTGTATCGAGTTGTGGGTTAGCTCTATATTTTTTCTCTAGAGAAGCATAAACTGCTCTAGGATCTCTAATCATAGAGATTATTTTAGGATTTTCTTCATAAAAGTTAATGAAATTATATTCACTAACCCATCCCCTACATTTATCTATTACATATGGTCTATCTGTGATAGCATTAAAATATCCATAAATAGCTCCTTTACAATAGCCTTTCCAGGCTTTTTCCATAGTGTCAGCATCTTGTGCTTTAACTTCTGGGCTGTTTGAGTATGTTGCTCTAGAGTTATAGAGAAACTCAAATACCCCTGATGTAGGGGTAACAAAGAGATTAGGGTTTTGACCCAAAATATTTTGAATAAGTGTAGAACCTGCTCTAGGCATAGAGCTGTTATACATAACTTTTTTTACCATAATTTTATCCTGTATATTCTTCCCCAGCTACAATAGCGTCGTTAATTGTTGTAAATTGGTCAATGTTTAAAGCATTAGTGAACCATGTTTGAGACATAAGTCTTTTAAGATGGCTTATGTTTCTAACAACTTGAGTTTTTCTTTCAAAGATATTTCCACTAGCTAATTTACTATTAGATTGATCGATCACACCTGTTACTAATTGATTAATTAGATTAGCAGCTGCGAGAGCGTTAGTTATAGAAGTTGCGATTTTATCAGACATGTGATTATGTTTTTGATTAATATACGAAATAAAATATTAAATTCCAATTTTAAGTTTTAAAGCTTGTGTTCTTTCGTCTAATTCTTGAATAGCTTTTGTTAAAGGAGCTAAAAGAGAAGTATAAGCTAAACGATAAGCATCTTTGTCTTCATTATATTTTAAACCAGAAAAATCAGTAATGTTTAATTCTTCAAGGGCTTGTTTAAGTTCTTGAGCTATAAAACCATATTCTTTCTTTTCAACCGCTAATGTTCCGTCTTTTTGACCATATGTAAAATTACATTTATCAACATAATTTTTTCGGTTATCTAAATTAAAGGATACAGGTCTTAGTTTTTTAATAAATTTTATTCCAGTATTACATGTTAAAGGTTCAATATCTGTTTTATCTCGGGCATCCGAGAAATATGACCAACCTCCCCAAACACAGTTATAAACATTATTATTAGAATTACCCCATACTATGTGATAATTATTTGTAACTGAGACATCTGTTCCAATGATTATAACATTATCATATGTGTTAGTGTAACCAGCACATCGTCCTATTATTACATTATTTGTACCTGTAGTACCATTTCTATTTGCTCTATGACCTATAACAACCTCTCTATAACCTGAGTTACAACAGCTTGCTTCAACACCTATAATTACTGCATTATCTCTTGGGTTATCTTTAGCAGCACTTGAACCTAATACTACATTATTAACTTGTGAGGAACCCGTAGCAAATGCTGATGAACCTATAGCTATGTTTCTATTTCCAGTAGTAGCACAGTTAAAAGCATTAAATCCTACAGCTACATTATAAATTCCACTACTAGGACTACCACTACAACCTTGCAATGCCCCAAAACCTGCAGCTGTATTACTACTTCCAGTAACATATTGTCCTGCTAAAGCTCCAATAAAAGTACTACCTGCTGAGTTGCATTGACCTACTTTATATCCTATACCCGTAGAATAGTTATTAGTACTGTTTAAAGCGCATCTACCAAAGGCTGTTGAATTAACACAACCCCCAGATCCTCTACCTAAACGTAGCCCATTAACTTCAGATTGTTGTAAAATTGCCATATTATCCTGCTAATGTTTCTAAGGTTTCTATTCTTTGAATGGTCTGTTGAATTGCCTTTACAAGTGGGGCTATCATATGAGCATATGTTACTCTATAAGCATCTTTATCTTCATTATATTTTAAAGCATCAAAATCAGTATTTAAATTATCTAATACTTCTTTCATTTGTTGGGCTATAAATCCATATGATTTTTTAGGACTTGTTAAGGTACCGTCTTTTTGACCGTATTCAAACCCACATTTTTGAACGTAATTTTCTCTATTATCCCAATTAAAAGAAACAGTATCTAAAGATCTAATAAAATCTAAACCTAATTTTTCATCTAAATCTTGTATATTGGTTTTATCTCTACAATCTGATATATCAGTCCATTCACAAGCTATACCATTATACGTGATAGCGCTATTTCCCCAAGCTGTATGGCCTGTAGTTTTTGAGGGACCACCATTATGTCCTATACCTATATGAAAGTTTGTAGTTGAAATACCTACTCCATTATAAAATCCTACAAAAATATTACAAGCTCCGGTGGTAAGTTCTTGGGCGACTCGAGTTCCTATAGCTACATTATTATTACTAGTAGCTAAACACATAGCTCTATGTCCAACTGCTACATTACAAGATCCTCCTGACATACCAGAACCTGCAGCACACCCCATTATAACATTACATGTGCCCGTTGTTAAACCACATCCAGCTTTATATCCTATAGCTGTGTTGCAATTTCCAGTAGTACATTGAGCTGCTTTATATCCTACAGCTGTAAGATTATTACCTGTAGTCATACAATATCCAGCCTTATATCCTATAGCTGTATTACAAGATCCTGAAGTATTAAATCTTAAAGCGCAAACACCAGCAGCAGTGTTACGATTGCCTGTTGAATTAGATAGTAAAGCTGCGTTTCCTATAGCTGTATTACAGTAACCTGTTGTATTACCTGTTAAAGCTGTATTACCTAGGGCTGTATTATTAATACAATTCCCACCTCCTCTTGAAACACAAATATCACAATTTGAATATGAGCTATTAGGTCTAATAATAATTGCATTCGCAAAACAAGCCATAATTAACTATTTAATTGGGTTTCTATTAAATCTAAATCATTATTAATTTCTTGTAAAGCTTTAATTAAACTTGCTAGTAAATTAAGATAATTTAAACTGTATTGGTCTATAAAAGTATCATGAGTTACAGCATCAAAATTTTCTCCTAAAGATTTAGCGGCAAATTCTATTTCTTGAGCTAAGAAACCATAATTAATTTGGTCTTGTTTTAAAGTACTATCTTTAATACCATATTCATACCCACATTTGTCTTCATATTTTTGTCTAAGATCCCATTTGTATTTTACAGGATTTAATTTACGTATAAAATTAAGACCTAAGTTATTTATAGGTTGTACATTTGTTTTATCTCTACAGTCTGAAACGTCAGTCCAAGCTGTGTAGACACAGTTATAAACGTTATTATAGCCATTTCCTAAAACAGTTTGGTTATTACATCCAAATCCATTTTGTTGGGTAGCATTATATCCTACAAGAATATTATTAACAGCACCTCCAATTGAATAACCTGCTTTATAACCAATTGCTATAGAACAATCTCCAACTGAACCATTAGTAAATCCTGCTTTAGCTCCTATAACAATACTACAATTACCTCCACTTCTAGTATAATCACCAATTGCTATTTTAGCGTTACCAGCATATATACCAGCTTTATAACCTACCGTTACAGAATTAGCATAAGCCGAGAGTCCAGAATTAAAACCTATTGCTACATTACCTGCATGGTATCCTGAATAATTACCACCAACATCTTGTCCAATGGAGGTTGTACCATTCGACAGTCCTTTAGTACCAACTCCTAAACCTGTTCTATAACTATTAGTATCACTACTTAAACTAGAAAGCCCAATAGCGGTGTTTTTTATTCCTGTTGTATTATTAGATAAAGCAAAGTAACCAATACCTGTATTGCAACCACACCCTGTAGTATTACTTTGTAAAGATCCCGAACCGAATGCTGTATTAAGTAAAGCATTAGAACATAAATTTAAACAATTAACTTTAGAATTTCGTAAATTAGCCATAATTAATTACCTTCTAATTTTTTCAAACGTTCATTTAATTCTTTTACAGCTTCTACTAGAATAGCAGTTATACGTTGGTATTGTAAACTGTCAATTTCTCCATCTTTTAATACAATTAATTCTGGATATGTTTCGAAAATTTCATCGGCTATGAAACCAATTTGTCGAGCATTATCTTCTTTACGGGTAAAGTATACACCTTGCATTCCACGTAAACCTTCCAATGAACTAGTAATTGGGGTAATATCTTTCTTATATTTTAAGGCTGAAGATTCAGTTAAGGCGTTTACAGTTAATGTAGTTCCATTAAATGTCATGTTAGCACTACCTGCAGGATTGTTTGAACCATCCTTGTAAACTACCTGGTTGGCTGAACCTGCTACAGGACCTGTTGCACCTTGTGCACCTTGAGCACCAGTAGGACCTGCGGGACCTTGAGGACCAGTTGCACCTTGAGCACCTGTTGCTCCTTGTGCTCCTGTTGGTCCTGGAGGGCCTGTTGGACCTGCAGCGCCCTGTGCACCTTGTGGGCCTGTTGGACCTGCAGCTCCTTGAGCACCTTGTGGGCCTTGTGGGCCAGTTGCACCTTGTGCACCTGTTGCACCTTGTGCTCCTGTTGGTCCTGGAGGGCCTGTTGGACCAGTTACACCTTGTGCACCTTGAGCACCTTGTGGGCCTGTTGGACCTGTAGCACCTTGTGCACCTTGAGCACCTTGTGCACCTCTTAAACCTTGAGCACCTTGAGCACCAGTTGGACCAGTTGGTCCTGTTGCGCCTTGAGCACCTGTTGGACCTGTTGGACCTACTGCACCTTGAGCACCTTGAAGACCTTGAGGGCCTACAGCACCTTGAGCACCAGTTGGACCAGTTGGTCCTGTTGCGCCTTGAGCACCTGTTGGACCTGTTGGACCTACTGCACCTTGAGCTCCTTGAGGACCAGTTGGACCTGTTGCTCCTTGAGCACCAGTAGCGCCTTGTGCACCTGCAGCTCCTTGTGCACCTTGTGGGCCAGTAGGTCCTGTTGGACCGGTTGCACCTTGTGCACCTGTTGCACCTTGTGCACCTGTTGCACCTTGAGCGCCTTGTGGGCCAGTTGGACCTGTAGCGCCTTGTGCACCTGTAGCTCCTTGTGCACCTACAGCTCCTTGAGCACCTTGTGGACCTTGTGGTCCTACTGCTCCTTGAGCGCCTGTTGCACCTTGAGCGCCTTGAGGACCAGTTGGACCTGTAGCACCTTGGGCGCCGGTTGCACCTTGAGCTCCGGTAGCACCTTGTGCACCTTGGGGACCTGTTGGACCAGTAGCTCCTTGAGCTCCTGTTGCACCTTGTGCACCTGCGGCTCCTTGAGCACCTTGTGGTCCTTGTGGACCTATTGCGCCTTGAGCACCTGTTGCACCCTGTGCACCAGTTGGACCAGTTGCACCTTGAGCTCCAGTAGCACCTTGGGCGCCTTGTAAACCTTGTGCTCCTTGTGCTCCTTGTGGACCTGTAGCTCCTTGGGCTCCAGTAGCACCTTGTGCTCCTTGGGGTCCAGTAGGTCCAGTAGCACCTTGGGCGCCGGTAGCACCTTGAGCACCTGTTACACCTTGTGCACCTTGTGCACCTTGAGGACCAGTTGGACCTGTTGCGCCTTGAGCTCCTTGGGCGCCTTGTAGACCAGTAGGTCCGGTTGCGCCTTGGGCTCCAGTTGGACCAGTTGCGCCTTGAGCTCCTGTTGCACCTTGAGCACCGGTTGCACCTTGAGCACCTGTAGCACCTTGTGGGCCTTGAGGACCTACTGCTCCTTGAGCTCCAGTTGGACCTGTTGGTCCTGTAGCACCTTGAGCGCCTTGTGGACCTGTTGGTCCTGTAGCTCCTTGAGCACCTGTTGGACCTTGTGGACCGGTTGCACCTTGGGCACCTGTCGCACCTTGTGGTCCTGTTGCACCTTGAGCACCTTGTGGGCCAGTTGGACCTACTGCACCTTGAGCTCCTGTTGCACCTTGAGCGCCTTGAGGACCTGTTGGACCTGCTGGGCCGGTAGCTCCTTGTGCACCTTGAGGACCGGTAGCACCTTGTGCTCCAGTTGGGCCTGTTGCTCCTTGTGCTCCAGTTGCACCTTGAGCTCCTGTTGGACCTACAGCGCCTTGAGCACCTGTTGGGCCTTGAGGACCTACTGCACCTTGTGCGCCAGTTGCGCCTTGAGCACCTGTAGCGCCTTGTGCGCCAGTTGCGCCTTGAGCACCTGTAGCGCCTTGGGCTCCTTGAGGACCAGTTGCGCCTTGAGCACCTGTAGCGCCTTGGGCTCCTTGTGGACCTGTAGGTCCAGTTGCACCTTGTGCGCCAGTTGCACCTTGTGCACCTTGAGGACCAGTTGCACCTTGAGCTCCTTGAGAACCTGTGGCACCTTGGGCACCAGTTGGACCGGTAGCACCTTGGGCGCCTGTTGCACCCTGTGCACCAGTTGCACCTTGTGCACCTTGAGGACCTACAGCACCTTGTGCTCCTTGTGGACCTGTTGCCCCTTGAGCTCCAGTTGCACCTTGTGCACCAGTTGGACCTGTAGGTCCTTGAGCTCCTTGTGGACCAGTTGCACCCTGTGCTCCTGTAGCACCTTGGGCACCCGTTGGTCCTGTAGGTCCTTGAGCGCCTTGAGGACCTGTTGCTCCTTGAGCACCTTGTGCTCCTTGTGGACCAGTTGGCGCTGCAGTAAGAATAAACAACATTTGATGGTTATTAGGAAAAGAATACGTTGACGTATTTAAAGTAACTCCATAAGTCCAATATGTTGTATTATCAGTCTTACTAGTAATTGTCCATTCTTGATAATTTGTATGTACATCTTTATCTTGTAAAGTTATAACACTTCCAACATTAACATTTGATAAAAATAAGTCTAAGTTATCTCCATTTTGATCTAATTCACTTACACTAATAGATGTTGCAGATGCTTGTGTTGCATTGTTCCATATAATGTGACCTGATAGTGGATCTCCAGTTGTTATAGTAGTTTTTGCTTGATAGTTAAAAAATGCATTAGAACTTCCTGCAGCACCTTGAGCACCTTGAGCACCTTGTGGGCCAGTAGCTCCTTGGGCACCCTGTGAACCTTGTGCCCCAGTGGCACCTTGAGCTCCGGTAGCACCTTGTGCACCAGTAGCGCCTTGTGCTCCTTGTGCTCCTGTGGCTCCTTGTGCGCCTTGAGCTCCTTGTGGACCTACAACTGTAGGTGTAGCTGCAAATTGGGCAAATGAAGCACTGAGAGCATATGAAGAAGATAATGCTTGATTAGCAAATGAAGCAGTTCCTAAAAATGAACCTACAAATGATCCTGTAAAGGAAGATGCGGTAACATTAGTTGTTACACTTAAAGAATTTAGGGAAGCATCTGACCCTGATAGTATGACTTTTTTCCAACTTGGCATATTTCAATTTTATTATGGTTGGTTACAGGTAGCGCCTGTCCACTTCTCTTGCGAGCCAATAATATGTCAATAAATATGGGTAAAGATACTATTGATTTGTTATATCAACAAGTTCTTTGTCGCGTTTTTGTATTTCTTTTTGTAAAGCTATTTCTACTTTATCTTGTAAAGCGACCATTTTTCTTGCACTTGCTCCTGTAATTGTTAGGAGGTCAAGTCCTTGTCTTATAACTGATAGTTCTTCTATTGAAAACATTTTTTTCATTTGTTTATTTTAGTATAATGATCTTGAAGTTTATAAACTGTCTTATAAACTATTTCAATCATATCTCCTTTAAATGTAGAATTTTTAACTATTGTTAAAAGAAATTCTATTTCTTGCTTTGAAAGCTCTACTCCTTTGTTTGAAACAGAAGCCCCTTCAGGTATTTCTCCTGAAGGGGTTTGTACGTTACCGGCTTGAAAACCCATAAGTATTTTTTTTATATATTTGCACAAAACTTTTTTTCAATAATATTAAGAGTAGATGTAAATACTTTCATCGGTACCTATAAATAAGTTACCAGCAGCATTATATCTAGCAGGAGCAGCGGTTGGATTAGTCCCAGCACCTATTACTACAGCCGCCATAAATGCATCTGGGGTAAATGATGATTGGTTTGCACTAAATGAGCTTGTAAGACCCCATCTTGTTACTCCTGAGTCGTATCCGAATAATTCACCTACGTTTTGAGTTGCTTGTTGGATTACAATACCACCATCACCTGTTGTATTGGAACCTGAGGCAAATAATACAAAACGGTCAGATACTTCTAAATTAGTTGTATTTTGGAATGACGCTGTACCTAGTACTGTTAAATTTCTATTAACAGTTAAGTCTTGAGTAATTGTTACATCATTTGGTAAACCAATAGTTAAGGTTTGCCCTGCTGCTGATGTTTCAATTTCATTGGTTGTACCAGTAACTGTAAATGTTTGAGTCTTAAGTGCTACAGTACCGTTACCTGTAGAACCTGAAAAATTTAAATTAGCAGCGATGCCTGTTAATCCTGAACCATCACCAGTAAATGAACCACTAAATGAACCTGTTAATCTTGAATTAGCACCTGTTAATTGTAAAGATGTAGTACCTGTGATTGTAGTACCATTATCTGTAAGACTAGAATTAATAAATTTACCATCATTTGAATCCCATTTAGTAATGACATCATCTGATAAAGTAGCAGCACCTGAAATAGCTACAGTTTGAGCTGTTAAACCATTATAGGAAAAAGGTACAATACCTGTTCCTTGGCTAATAGAGTTAGGGTTAGTAGCTACAACACCAGTTAAACCTGAACCGTTACCTTGGAATGAACCAGAGAAAGAACCAGAAAATCCAGCGGCTTGAACTTGAGCAGAGCCTAAGCTTAAAGTAGAACCATTATAGGTAAGACCACTATTTTCAAGAGCTCCGCCTACTCCAGCTATTACTAAATTATCATTAGTTAGTACGGAAGAAGTTACTGATGTAAATTCACCAGCTGATCCACTAACTATGACTTTTTTCCATGATGCCATATCTTTTTTTGGTTTTTATTGTTAAGTTCTAGTCTATTATAAATATGTTGTTTTTAAGCAAAACCAAGAAAAAATTCATTAGATGAGGAATAAAAAAAGCCACCACTAACTGCTGTAGGTGGGGTATTTAATTTACCTAAAACTACTGCTCCCCCATTATTAACTTGAAATTTATTTATATCCCCATTACCATTATTTAACTTAACTAAAAATGGTCCTTCTAATTGCAACGATCCCGTAATAATAGCTGAGCCTGTATATGGGAATGGGTCAGAGGTAACTTCAACTGTAAAGGTATTACCGTTACCTCTAGTAAAAATAATTCCACCACCATTTGGATCTTCAACTGCATTTATTAGAAAAGATCCAGTATTAATGACTTCACCACCACTTGTTTGGTAAGTACTAACTGAAACCTGATCTAAAAATCTAACATTACTGGCCATTATTCATAAATATGTTAGATTAGTAAATTAAGGATTTTCTAATTCATCTATTCTAGCGCTTAAAGCTGTTATTTGAGCTGTTAATGCTTGTAAAGTAGTATTTATAGAAGCTAAAGCTACATTCTGACCACTATTGTCAATATAAGTAGGTTTATTAACTTGAAATGGATTATTAGTATTATATTTGATAGCACCAAGAGATCTAGCATTAGCTGCATTAGGTCTTCCTGATCCATCATCTACAATAGGTATATTTGGATCAAATACTAGTGGATCATCTGTTGTTTCTAAAGCAAATATTAATTTAGCTTTATTGCGATATTTTTGTAAAGATGAAACATCATTTTGTAAAGTGTTAGGTATAATATACCCATATATTTTAATATCAAATGTACTTTTAACTACTCGAATGTTATCTTGTGGTAACTCAGTTATAGTATTGAATGAATCAATAGCTGCTTTAAATTGATAACGTTGGGGGTTACCCCAATATGAATCTGAAGCATATTCAATTGCTTCAACTATTTTATTTAATTGCTCAGCGTAGTAAGTATAAACAACACAAGAATAGGTTAGTGTAAGATAATCTGGGATAGTTACAGCGTAGAATTGTTCTTCGGGAACACGATTAGTTAATACATTAAAGTTTGAATAGAAGTTTCTAGTATCATACTTTTTCTTCATTACCCCATATAAGTTAGGATAATTAGCATCTAATTTATTTCCTAAACTTCTATTTTTTTCAATAGAATTTCTTTTAAACATAATAAGAGGAGCCATTATAGCACCATTCTTATCTTTATAATATCCATCACGTTGAGTTGATTTCCATCTTTCAGGTGAACCATATATAACAGGTACTTCAATTCTAGTACCATTCTGCATTACAAATGGTTTAATTATATTTTGGAAATAGTACATTACAGCCTCATCTATATCCTGAATAGAGACGGTGAAGGGCTTAACAGTATCGTCTTCCCAACTATTTTGTAAAGAACGATTAGGTCCGTTAAAATTAGGATTAGCTAAGTTAGGATCCCCTAACAAAGAATTACTCGCCCCAGATAATTGATTACTGAGTTCTTGTTGAGTCTTAGGTACCGGTTTGCGAGATTGAGCCATAATTACATTCTTTCAAGTGTTATACCTACCTTATCTGCTGGTACATAAGCAGTTTGACATATAATGGAAATATTATAACCAAACTCATCTAAGCCTGGATTCCATAAAGGTGAAGGTAAAGGATAAGTAGCTCCTGCTGGGTTGGATGGTTGAGGTGAGTTAGGATAGTCTGGATCCTTACCTACAAAGTATTGGGCTGCATTTGTAGCTGTTACTTCATAGTAAGCGGTTTCCCATAAAATTATATCACCTATTTGAGGAACTAAATTAGCTCCGTAGATTGTATCCTCGTTGAAATCTTTTAATTTATCTAAAAGATCATCTCTTAAAAATTTAAATGTAGGTTTCCAGTCAAATGTTACACCCATGTCATCTGTGGGTTGAGATTGGTCCGGAATATCAATTAAAGTATATAAAAGGATAGGACCATCATAAAACTTAGCTTCAGCAGCTTCACCATACATGTTAAAGTTTGTTTGAGTAAGTCTAAGTTTATAAAAAGCAGCTTGTTGAGAAATAATGTTACCCATCAACTCACGGTTAACGTATCTAAACATTGAAATGTCGCGAGACTGTCCAAAGAGAGCCATTATAAACGTTTTAAAGTGTTTATATCAAACCGAGCTCCTATAACCCCTAGTATTTTTAGATTATCGTTCTGACCTGAGGTTAGGATTTCTTGTTCAAATTCTTTTATATCCTCTTCTGGTTTACCTGTTTTACTTAGAAATTTAATATTAACTAGAGTATATTCAATATTTTCTTTTTGTGGGTAATCTGGTGGGGTTATATTTCGTACAGTAGTAATTTTTCTTAAAGCACGGATTTGATCCAATATATCACTAATATTTTGGTTTTTATTAGATTTTATTACAACGTCTACCTCGTAGGTGTTTAATATCTCTGTTAGTATGTCTGTAAACTTTATCATCCTATAAATATTGTCATTGGGGTTTTATTCAATTCTGTTTGGGAAAAGTCTGCTTCTGCTGCTCTTCTTTCAAGCATGGATTGGCGAGATGTTTCATTAAAATATTCTCTTAACCTTACAATTAAAGCTTCTTTATCAGTAGCAGCAGATGAGGTTAAAGTATCTCCGTTTAAGGTAACTTCTGCACCTGGAATTGGGATTTGTGAATATTTGTTTCTAACATATCCTAGCATTTCTTTTGAAAGTGCTAAAGTATATTCAAAGATCCAGCTTCTACCTATTGAATTTATTTGAGAATAAACTGGGTTACCGTATGGAGCGTTTGAGACATTAGTGATTAATCCACTACCGCTAACTCCACTTCCAGAAACTAATGAATTTTCTAAACGTTCGCTCTTAAGTAGATATTGGAACCAGTAATGGGTTCCTGTATCACCCTCTGTGGGACACGGAAATATTCTTAGCTTATTGTTTATAAGTTGAAAACTATAACCTGATAAAAGAATTTCATCAGCTAATTCTACTTGCTGGATGGCCGCCACGTTATATGCTAATGGGTTTTGTAAATAACCTATACCGCCAGCTCCTGCTACACCACCTAAAGCACCAAAGAAACCACCAAACCCAGATCCTAAACCAACAGCACCACCATAGTAGTAGGTAGCTGAAGCTGGAACACCATGATAAAATACATTTTGGATCTCTAAATTACTTCCTGAAATACCATTTTGTTGAGCCCAAACATCTAAATCATAATCCTGAACTGAACCTGTTAATATAACCGAACCGGAATACCAATTGGTATTTCCTCCTACTCCTGCTGCCTCTCCATATTGTTCTGAGATGCGTATTACGTTAGCTAAGCTAGGGGTGATTTGGGTATTGTTTAATACGGGCGTAGATATAGGTAAACCCTCCAAGTTAAGCATGTTTTCTCTAACTTGGTAGGCATATAATTCGTTACCATAGATAGTTGTTGCTTCTTCAAAGGCAGTCCAAAAGTTTAAGTCCTGTAGTTCTACGTTTTCAATAGGATATCCTAAACGTCTAGAACAGAAATTAGCTACCTTATTGGCATCTGTTTTAAAAGCAGAGTCATTATCATAAAATCCAAATGAAGTAGGTGAACTACCTGTTGATGGAGTATTATAATAGGAGGCTGATACTGCTGCAAATGAAGATGATCCAGGCCAAATAGGAATGTTTGCCATACGTTTTCGTTATAAATATGTAGAAAGGTTTAGTTCTTCCTTCCGTTTGAACTAGATGTACCCAATGATATACCTTGGGATGCCGCCTCTTCATAATATGAGATAAGATCCTCTACAATTGGGTGGCGATGGTTTGTCTTAAGAGATATAGCGCAAAGATCTTTTATCTTTTTAGCGCCGGTATATAAAAACCTAAAGCCTGATTCGCGCTTGGATTTTAAATCTACTTGATTATCGTCTCCACAAATAATCATTTTACTTCGTAAACCTAATCGGGTAACGATCATTTCCATTTGCTCGTGTGTTACGTTTTGAGCCTCGTCCACTATTACTACTGAATCCATAAATGTACGACCTCGCATAAACGATAAAGGTACTATCTCAATCTGCCCGGCTTGTATGAGTTGTTCCACTTTAACTTTGTCATATAACGCGTACATGTTTTGGTATATCGGCTGCACCCATGGGTCCATTTTCTCGCGTAAATCACCGGGTAGAAACCCTATTTCTTCTTTTGATACTGTAGGTCTGGTAATAATGACTTTTTCAGCTTCTTTCATAAATAGCTTCTCTAATGCTATTTGACATGCTAAAAATGTTTTACCTGATCCGGCCGAGCCGGCTAACAACGTAACTGTGTGTTGTAATATTTTTGCTTTGGCTTCTTTCTGTTCTGGGTTTAATTCTGTTTTAAACTTAATTGGAGTTTTTGGTTTGCGCTTTTCCTGGAAGATTGGATCTTCGTGATGGTGTGAAGCCATAAATTAATTAATAAGTGAAACAAATTATTATCGTGTATAAATATTAAAAAATTTTATATTGAAAATTTATTACTTTTTTCTCTATTATCTTCTTTCTTTAATGGTTGAGTGTTAGTATATTTAAAGGCCTCGTATAATTGTATCTCATCATTTAAATCAAAAGCATCTATTGGTTTGATATGGTCTATCTCCCAATACTCTCCATAATTGTCCCAATTTATATCCTGGTTAAACATTTGCTCAAGGTATTGAGTATATTCCTCCATTGTACATCCCAAATATTCTATAGTACGATCTTTTTTTAGGATTTGGTATGTTTTTAAAGCTTGTGAGATGCGTGCTGAGGTTATATGCTTTAATTTAAATCCTAAATCGGTGTGGTATTTTGTTCTGTTCCATTCCCTGTATAACTCTTTTTTAGTGTGATAGTGGGTGGTACAATATTTGTTAAAATATTCTTTGTTTTGGTCGCGGTATACTTTGTAGTAGTCTGCTCTAGATTCTTTATTGTCTTGATACCATTGATCATTTAAGGGTTTAAGGCAAATTTTACAATATCTATGTTTACCGTCTTTACTATCTTTTCTATTAAAAAACTCTGTTAAGGGTTTTTTTATATTACATTTTTTACATTGTTTCATAATCGCCCGGGGTATTCATGTCCGTTATACATATAAGAGAGAGCCGCAAAACGCGGCTCTCAATGATTATTTTATGAAAAATCTATTACAAGCTGTTAAGACCCGAAACAAAAATTTTCGCATAAAATTCTGGACGTAACATCTTCTTAGCGTAACGAGTCAAGAGACCTTTTCTTGGAGTGAAGGTTTCTGGATCGTAGATAAGAGGAGTCATGATCAACGGAATGTAAGGAGCAAACACAGCACCGGCTTCCAAGAACTGAGTACCACGGAATCCCATAAGGATTGTGTTTTCAGTCATGTAAGGATTTTTGTAAACTGTGTAGCGGCTATTCAATTGACCAGCTTTCTGTACACCAAACGCGTATTCCATTTTGTCTGCAGAGCCATCAGAGTTTGAAGCGAATCCTGGGATTGATTCAATTACTGTAGCTACAGTTGGAGAACATACTAAGAAGTTTGCACCACCACGAAGGGTTAACTGGTGAATCTTGTTAGAAAGTTTCTGCATCTTAGTACCAAGGGTTTGGAACCACTGGCCTTGAGTGTTGTAGAAACCTGTTTGGCTAGTAGAAGTTGGGAAAGCAAATCCGTCTGCACTACCGTTGTAAACACCGTTGTTCAATACAGTCCAGTACTCAGTACCAGCAGCTGCGTCTTCGATCAACATGTCAAGAATTTCGAGGTCGATTTCAAGAGAAATGTACTCGCTCATGATGTTTGTTACTTCAGCTTCTGCGTCAAGTGCCTGATAGGCATTAAGATCTTGGGCGAATTCTGGAGTCCAAACAGCCTTTAACTTCTTGGTCTTGGCAACAATTGCTTGTGACTGAAGTTGGATGTTGATTTCTGGGATTACAATTTCAGTAGCGCTTTCAGCGTTAGGAACAGCGAATGCGTTTCCAGCTTCGAAATCACCTACGTTGTAAGGAGACATTTGAGTAGCCTTGTTGTAGAATACAGTTAATGAACCAGACAAGTTAGCAGCAGATACAGTTTGAGAAGCTGTTACGTAGAAACTGATAGTACCATTTGTGTAGTTGTAGGTAGTAAAGTTAGGCAACAATGAAGCATCGGTAAGAGCAAATCCACCTACAGAGTAAGTAGGAACGAATCCTCTAACTGCGTCGGGGTCAAATGCTGTTAATGAAGCTGTAGGAACTACAATCTCGTATACTTGACCAGCAACAATAGAAGCTGATAGATCAGAGTCATAGTTTAAGTCTGCCCATGAAGCATCAGCGAATGAAGCAGTACCGGCACCAACAGTTGGTAGAGCACCACCATCGGCTGAACCTGTCAAGAATACAGAAGCTGAGAATTGGTTAGTTGAATAGGTAAATCTTCCAGCACCGTAAAGACCACCGTTATTATTCTCACCTAAGTTATTAGTGTTTGTAGAGAATGGGTAGTTACCATTGGCTGAACCAGTGTTACCATAGAGTGATTTTCCAGCAGTGAATGGATTCTTAGTAGTTCCGTATTGGAAATCTAAGAAGAATACAAGACCGGAAGGTAGGTTCATAGGCTGTACAGAAACGAATTCTTTAGCAGCGATTTGACCGAATACCTTACGTACTAATGGAAGAGCAATACCAGCCCATTCGGCACCTGTGCCGACTGAGAAGTTACCGAAACCAGTACCACCACCTACAGAAGATTGCTCTACTACTAGTTGCTTGGCTTGGTTTTCTAGGATTAAAGACATGTTGTTCTTGTCGGTCTCCGAGCGAAGTCCTTCAAGTAAACCTGTTCTATCCCATTTTGAGGCTAATTTAGCCGCGTCAGACTGCATATTCTTCCAACCGGAAGCTGCAGACTCGAGTAATTGTTGTACTTGTGACATTTTATTACAGGGGTTTTATGTTAATTAATTTCTTTTAATACCCGCTAAGATTTGCCATCTAGCGAATTGATCGTTTACCTCAAGGATTGGTTTCTTTTCTGGAGCCATACCTGCCGCTTTTGAGGCCATACCTCTCATTGATTCAGTAACAGCAGTTTTAGTTTCCTTAACTGTGGTTAATGTCTCATAGATAAGTTTAGCATCTCTTACGGAAGCAGCTTTATCAAAAGCTTCCAATACCTTTACTTTTTGTGTTTCGTTTAAATTCTTAGCTCTGAAGATTTTGTTAGTGTAAAGAAGTTTAGCGTTTAGAAGTTTTACTTCTGAAAGTGTTGAAGCGAGTTCTTGGATTGTGTTGTTCATTTCTTCTACTTCAGCGGCTTCTTCCATCTTTTTACCAGCACTGACAGCACCGCCCAAAGCTGCTAGAAGTTCACCTACAGTTTTAACACCGAATAATTTCATTAACATCTCTTCAGACATGCCTTTGATTTTACTCATAATGTTTTCATCAATTACTCCTTCTTCCATCTTTTTCTTAGATCTTTCATAGTCAGCAATACCTTCTTCTTCAGCGGTGTCTTTTTTAATTTTACCACGCTTAGCAGAAGGAATATTATCTTTATTTCCACCGTAGTGCTTTCTTTCGGATACTATTTCCTCTTCATCTTCCATATCGATATCGATATCTTCTTCTTCGTCGTCTTCGAATTTTTCTCCGGCTTCGAGCTCACCAGCTCTAACCATGTCTTCAATTACGTCTTCGATTAAGTCTTTGAGCTCGTCTTCAGTCATGTCTTCAAGGTCGATTTCATCGTCCTCTTCACCTTCTTCTTCAGAATCCATTTCCATGTCATCCATGTCCATATCTTCTTCTTGTTCGTTTAGGGTTTCTTCCATTTTTTCTTCGTCGCTCATTTCCTCATCGAGTTCAGCTAAAAGTTCATCAAGATTCATCTCATCTACTTCAGGTTTTTCACGCATCTTTCCAGTACGTTTTTCTTCGGTATAGTTTGACATTTCTTCTACTTCTCCTTCGCTGTAGTTTTCTTCCATCTCTTTGTTGTCTTCTTCGTACATACCTTCTTCAGTTTCCATTTCTGCTAATTTGGCAGAAAATCTTTCCTTTAGATATGGTGTAAAAGCTTCCTCAAGAGCGGCTTTAGCGTTTGCGATTGCTGCTTCTTTGACAGATTTAGCATCAGCAATAGCCTCTTTTAATAGGTTTCTATTTGCCATTGTTTTGTCCACAAAATTTGATTTGGGGGGTACGGTTATTTATTCAACCGTAATCAAAATTATACATTTACAAATGCTATATAAGGGATAGCATATTACGTCTATACATATGTATGGATTGTTCAAAGATAAAAAAAATAAACCCCCACATTTCTGTGGGGGTTGGGCCAACGATTCTATCCTTTGGCGGGTTTCTAAGGTAGCAACTTAGATGATTGGGCAGGTACCTTTTGCACAGAGAATTTCTGTTAAAATTCCACTTGCTTTACTGTAATGGTTAATTGTGTTGTATTCTTTTCCTTCTTTTACTAGATGCATAAATGAACCTGGGTTGGATGGGGTTGATACAAAATCCCAACATAGTAGTTCAAAATCGTCTTGTACTTCCATCATGCCTTCTCCCATTGGTTTAAGTGAGCCCATACCACGGGAAGAAACACCTACCATTACTCCACTGTCGATAAGTGCTTTAAGGATATTCCCGGAGACAGTCGGTAAAATTTCGATTTTACCTACAACGTGATCACCATCCCACCATATGTCGCGGATGATGTGGCAAACGTTTTTTAAATTGATTATTGACGAATCTGGGTGGTCTAATTCACCTGTGGCTCTGCTTTGTTTAACCACATCCATGTATTTGTCTATTTCACGCTGCCAAAGGTCTTTAGCGTAATATCTACCGTTACCATTTTTAACTTGAGCAGTAGCTAAGATACCTTCAACAAGGGGATTACCAGCTGGAGATTTGGTACCTTCAGTTAATTGAACAGGGTTAACCTGAAACGCTTGGGTTTCAATTAATACTTGTTTCATTATTTTTTCTTAGGTAGGTCACCATATCCGCTTGCTTTGTGTTTGCCTTTAGCGGGTTCTCCTTCACCTAAACCAGGTGATGTTTTTGTATAGCCAATTCCTTTAATACCAAATGCAGCATTTTCTACATAGTATGAAGAGTTTTTAGCTAAATTTTTTCTAACAATTTCTTTTAATTCATCTATTGTTTTATCAACATTTTTAGGATCTTTCATCTCTGCGTAGTATCCCTCTAAAAATTCTTGACCATACAAATTGTCAATATTTTTATCATTAGAATATTCAAATCCAGTCATTTCTTGACTGTCTATAACTTCTTTAGATAAACTTTTTTCAACAGCTTTAGTACTTTGAATACCCATTGATTTAGGAGCAGAAATTGGATTTTCTTGTTGTGATGCGTATGTTTTACCAACGCCACCAGCTACTGTATATTCCTCGTTTACGTAGGAATCAAATGCTTTAAATGGATCAAAAGTACGTTGAGTAACAATACCACCACCTACTTTAATTTCGCTTAGAACACCTCTTTGTTTTAGAATAGTAGTAACCTCATTATATGAGGCATAGTTTGTTACGTATTCTGGGAATAGTCTACGAGCAGATTTTAAGAACATATCTTTATGTCCTTTTCCTTCCTGGATTAGATTAAATTGTTCTTGTAGGGTTTTCATATTATTTTTGTGGGATTACAGTTGAAACTGGGTAAAATACTACAGCTCCTGCTGATAAAGATGCACTTGTTATATATAAAGGAATTGTTGTGCCTACTGGGATGTTTGTCCATAAGGCTACACTAGAGGTAGATACATTATTACCTGCATAGTCTCTAAGACCTGCAAAAGTTGCTGAACCTGATACTACAGTAAAACCAGCAAATGAACCAGTAACACTAGTAGTAGAAATAGTTCCGTTTGTATTAAAAGCAGTATTTGCCATTTTTTATTGATTTAATAATTTTTCAATATCGTTTAAATAATCCATAATTAGATCTGTGGGTTTTACCACGGCAAATGATTCTGGTTTTTCTTTATAGAATGCTATTGTTTCGTCTTTTGCTCTATCAATTGCTGGGTATAAACTGTTTAATCTAGATTCAATGGCTTTGAATGCATCAATGCGTTGATTTTGGAACTCTATTCTTTTAGGATCAGCCTCGTTGATTCTAGTCTTTAGTTTATACTTATACATACCTATAAATATTAAGGTTTTCCCCAGAGGTATTTAGTGTCTATTGCCTTAGATTGGGCAGCTAATTTTACGGGATTAACTAGTTTATACTTAAAGTTTTTAGTATAGTAGTTATTCGTTACTCCTTTAGGACCTGCTTTGGGTCCCTTACCTAATGATGCACCTGGAGATGCTTCGGGTAATTCTTGTTTTCCCATCTTTTTAAAGGCAAATGGAGTAGCATATTGACTACCTGCTCCAGGAGAGAATGATCCGGCTCCAGAACCACCACCAGTACCAGTCATTTCAAACATACCTTTAATTTTTTGGTATTCTGAAGGGTATTTGGTACGCATGTGGGTTCTAAGATTATTTCTTAAAACTCTAAATTGGTTATATATTTCTCCAAATTTAGGGTCGTTTATTACCTGGGGATCAGTAACGATTGTCCTAAGGGTTTCTAAAGCGCGGTTAATGTCTAATAAAAGGATTTCAAAATCAGGAACGTATGTTACGTCTGATTCATTTTCTTCGCCTCCGGGTGTGGGTACAAGGATAAACTTTTTACCTCTGGCTATTTCCTGAATTTTATTAGATAGAGAGTCCATGGGCTGATTTAAGTTCTTCTACAAGTTCACAGTATTGGAGTAAATCAACTATATTTTCGTTTTTAATAGGTTGATTTTTTTCTATCTCAACTATAAGAGGTAACACTTCATTTAACTTAATTTGAACAGCTTTATCTAATATAGTATTGCTAATAATAGCTAACTCTTCTTTAAGTTGTTGGATTCTATTATTATAGAATGTTCTTAATTTAGGGGTAGAATCAACTGATGTAATAAATTCTTTTAATATTTCTTTTTGTGAAGGATATAAATCAGAATATTTACCATTAAATTTCTCTAATAGAATTTTATAAGTTAACATTCTTACATCCTTATCGTATGTTTGAAATTCTTCTAAAACCTCGTCTTTTACTTTTTCTGGGTTAACTGGTCCAAGTGTAAGGTGTTCTAAAATGCTATACTTATTAGCTACAATTTGATCAGGGTTGATCATCTCTATTGAGCTTTGTGCCTCAATTAGTGTATAAAAAGCAGCTTGTGTTTTATAGTTAGGAAGTTTTGTTTTAAAAAACTCATCTAAATTATAGTGCTTTTTAATCTCATTGATAAGATTATATTTTTCTCTTTTAAGAGTTTTTTTATTAAGCTTTTTAGATGACTCTAATAGAGTTTGGATAAGTAAATTAGAACGAGATTCGTTTATTTTTTTACTCTTAGTTAAGGTCTCGTATAATTTAAGTTCTTTACCTAATTCGCTTTTAACAAAAAATTTCTTAATAATATTTAATGCGGGTGATTGATTACCATTGAGGGTGTCAGCTGTTACTTGGCGTACCAGTAATTCAAATAGAATACCAGTATTTTTATACTTTGAATGTTTTATTAAAGACATATTAATTTATTTATATTGCCATTTATATCCGTATGCTGTTTTCCTTTTACCACTACAACACTCACATATAGCTCCACTATGTTTACTTAAAGATAAACTTGCTGAAAGCATTGAATCAAATTCGGTTATAAAATTATTATTAAGGTCTAATTGAATTATTTTTTTTCTTTTAGGTGAGGGTTTACCAATTTTTGAAAGACGTATTTTTTCATTTCTTTCTTTGTTATTAATTAACCAAGGTAAAGTTCCTCTTTTTTTTCCTTTTCTACTCAAAGATTGGGAAATTTTCCACTTTAAACTTTTGGGTTGTTTTGCGGATGCACTTTTTTTAGATTTTGTTTCTAATGTGTCTTTAACTCCTTTTTTCCCTTCACCTCCATTAGTTAAGTTAACTAAACTCCCTTCATGTAAATCTTTTCTACCATAAAGTAATATAAATTCAATTTCTTTTTGACATGCTTCATTCCAAGAAAGATCATTTAAAATTATATCAACTTTATAAGAAGTTTTATTAGTAACATTATACCAATATTGATTTCGATTAACCACTTCATTAGCTCTTTTATATAAACCTATTTTAGAGGGTAAATCTTCTCCTATCCCTACATAAAATGGAGAGTTAGTATCTAATCTAATATGTCTGTAAATATAAGCCATTTATTATAAATATATTAAGATATTTAATCAGTCAAATTAGACTCATCTAATAACGATTCTTTAGCTTTATCGCTTTGAAATACTAGTTTCTTGTGAAGACCCTCTAATAATGTTCTATTTTTAGATAATTCGATTTTAGTAGTCTCTAATGCTAGAGGTGAACCACCTTTAAATTGAGTTCTACCTGTACTTTCTTGGTCGTCGTTTTTCATATCTTTTCTACCTAAACGATCTCTACCCAATGCGTTATCCTGAGTGTTTATGTTAGATGCTTTTTCTTTAGGGCGACCTAATTCAGCTTTTTCATCATATCCATCAGGTAATGAATTATCAGCATACCTTTCTCTTCCATATAAGGAAGCTAGATCGTGTGGTGTTCCGTATGAACGTCCTGTCTCAAGGGGATCATTACCTTCTTCAGCTATTTGAGTATTACGGAATGCGCGTTTTTGGTCTTGGATGATCAAATCTCGATATTCATCGTATTGGTCCTGGCTGAATTGGAATACGTTATCATAAATCCAATCGGATGGGATGATTTTAGTATCCAACATATCTTTAGCTAGGGCTACTTTTTCTTTTAGTAGTGCAACTTTTTCTTGCTCTGCAATAATTGAAGGAGTAGTTAACTTAAGTTCAAAGTTTGTTAATTGCTCACCGTCATACCCCTGTGAGTATAGGTGTACTAAAGCAATCTTGTATAGCTCAGATAATAAGATTCGTTGAATACGATCAATAGTGCGAGCAAAACGAATATCTTCAGCAGCTAACGTAGCTTTACCAGTTAAGTCTTTTTCATAGCCCATGAACGCTTTAGGTACTTTAAGGGCAGCAAATAGTTTATCTCTTAGGTAAGCTACGTCTTCGATACCATTGTATTCTAGACCTTTTGTAGTGTCGATTTTAGTTGCAGTATCATTACCTCTTACTGGGATGTAGAAATCCTCAAGTAGGTTCTGCATGTTGTATTTTAAGTTATATTCACCTGTTTTCTCATCCATCAATGGAGTTTTCTTCATTGTGTTGATAGTTTTCTGCATAAATGCATCAACCTCTTGTGGTGGGATATTACCTACGTTAATGTAGAAAATACGTTTTTCTGGAGCGCGAGCAATTCTGTGGATAAGCATCGCATCTTCCATTAACACGTATTGCTTAAATAAGCGACGTCCTGGCTCAAGATATGAACGACCATAAGGAAGATAGTTTACATCTGTTAATAAGCGGAAGTGAGCTACCTCGTAGTTATCAAATACAATCTGATTTTCGGATGGTTTGGTATTTGGAGTAGCATAGTAACCTGAACCACCTGTATAGTAACCATCGGGAGAATAAAGGAACTGAACCTTTGCTGGGTTTTCCATATCAAAGTTTTCGCGTCTTTGAATATGGTATGCTGTGTATGGGATTACGTTATATACACCAAACTTTTCTGCGATCTCTAGCTTTAAGAAGAAATCACCATATTTACACATTTGACGAACCCAAGACCAGAGGTTGAATTCAATGTTAAGTACATCGTAGAATAGATTGTAAAGGATTTTTTGAATATCATCGTCGCTACTTCTAATTTGAAGTACCTCTCCCATATCGTTTTTTAATGTACATTCATCCGAGATAATATCAAGGGCAGAAGCTACAATAGCGTCTGTATCCATCACATCATAATCACTATAAAGATAAGTTCTTAGATACTGGTATTGTATATTAAATTGTGAACCTAAAAGAGATGTAGAGGCTGGGTTAGTGTAGATTTTTCCAAATCTGTCTACCAGAGAATTTGTTTGAAATTCACCACTGGTTTGAATATGATCAGTATCAACTACTTTTAGCTGATTGCCTCCTTCATTCCTGATGACAACATCAGTTGAAAAGAGTCTTCTTAATCTTGAAAATAAACTAGTATCAGCCATTTTTTACTTTATTATTATAAATATTAAAGGAGCCAACGGAGGTCTTCCTGTTGATTACCTATTTTTTGTGTATAGGGATTTTGGACAGCATTACCTGAATATGCCCCTCCGTGTGATTTTGTCATTCCGTTTAAAGCAGCTCTAGTCATATCAAGCCCTTGCTGTTGGAATTTAAGTGAGGTATCTCTTAAAAGCATTCCGATACCAAACGACATTACTAAATCATCGTTATATCCACTTTGTGCCTCTGGTCTACCATTTTTCCAAATGAATACTTTCATTTCCTCTAGTAAACGTTTTGAGTGAATCGTTACAGAACGATCACCAACATATTCTCTAAACTTATTTACCACAAGTGGTCTGGTTTTTAGTGACATTGTAAAACCAGGAGTTAAATTGTTACCATTTTCATATCGGTTAAAATACGACTCGGCTGTCACTAAGTCACTCTTAGGTGACTGGTAGAAGTTCTGATAACCGCGTTCTATAACAGTCTCTATTGTTGCCCAACCTATTGAAGCATTTTCTATTACTAATAAAGCATTATTGTATTCGGAGGCTAACCCTACTAGAAAATGTCCAAATTCTTTTGGCGATAATTGCCCCTTATATTCTGCAACTTGAGTGTTTGTTTCGATATCGAGTATGTGGGCAGCAGAAAAGTCTCTACCATCACCTCGAGCCACGTCGGCTACAACCATGTAATCTCGCGAATAATCAGCGGGTTGCCAAACCCATAGGTTCTTATCTGCCCCGCGTCTTTCAACCGGTTCTTTAACGGTAGTTTGGGCTATAAATTCGATCCATTCGGAATAGAATACCGTTTCTCCTGAGGTACTAAAATCACAGTCACATTCCTGTGCTGCCATTCTAGGATCACCTAATAATTCATCTTGTTTCTTTCTCCAAGCTTCATCCCTCTCTGGGTGGACATACCATGGTAACTTGATAGGTAAAAAGTCGTTCTCTGCTGCTTCCGCTTTCACCCACGTCTGGTGAAACCAGTTTCCAGTTCCATAAGGTGTTGAAAGTACTATTGCTCCACCACCCGTGGCAAGTGTTTGTTGTGCTGATGCCCATGTTTCTGCTACGTTATCGATAAAAGCAGCCTCGTCAATTACTAGCAGAGATACTGCTTCTGAACGTGCTGCGTCGGTATTAGAGGATTTTGCTTTAACTTGTGATCCGTTTGCTAGTTTTAAACTCAAACGGTTGTTTTCTATTTCTTTTACTTTAAGCCAGGAAGGTAAGTTATCGTACATGAAACGAACCTTGGTAACCATGTTTTTAGCTGTCTCCTGAGTGGTTGCAAGACACAACACGTTTTTGTCTTTATGGAAGGTCATTAACCACAAAGAATAGCTAGCAGCTAGAGTTGATATACCTAGCTGCCTGGATTTTAAAACAATAGAGTATGGGTTATCTCTCCATAAATGGAGTACCTTTTCCTGGAATGGGAATAGGTTAAAAGTGATCCTACCGCGTTGTGGGTGTTGGATATAACAGTATTTACGCATGAAGTGGCCCGGGTCTTGGGCGCACTTAATGTATTCCTGTTGAATTATTTGTCTTAAATCTTGATCACTCATAACTTTATAGTAGGAATATTAGGGTTACCCCTACAATCCCGGTTCCTAAACCTAACGCTGCCCCTTTCCAGAAATTGGATCCTTTTTCTCGTTTAAGGGCTTGTATTTCATCGTTTTTTAATCGTATTTGTAAATCTTTTTCTTTAACAATTCCTTTGCAATCATTTAGACGACCAACATTATTTTCATACTCTTGCTCTCTAATGGCCATCAATTTACGAAGGTTTTCAATGTCACGCAAGTAACTTTGCTTTTCTTGTTGACAAAAATCACCTGTTTCTAGATCAACCATAATCTGGCGAACTATAGATTCAGGAAAGCATATTAACGTATCGCCATTAATGACTGTAACGCTTTGAGAAATAGCCGGGAAGCTCATCAGTAGAAAGCTTGCCAAGCTCAGCCATTTTTTTATCGTATTCATTTTTTGCTCTTTTACGTCGTTTTTCTTCTTTGTGAAGTTCTACTAAAACAGAATCTGCTTGTAAACGTAGTTTTACGTTTACTGTTTCTAGAGAGTCGGAATGGTCCTCTAGTTTTTTAATTCTAGTCTCGCTTTCGATTCGTTGCTGTTTCAATTGTTGTTGAAATGCCTTTTTATATGTGTTGGGCATCATGAACATTTGAAAAAGGATAACCCCCAGCAAAGTGATTATCACCAATAGCTGGGGGTTCTTTTTAATTAAAGATAGCATTATTTTAACTTAGCTATAGCTGCATCAATAGCAGGCTTAGCTTTTGCCCATTCAGCAGCGTATTGTTCTTGGTCTAATACACGGTTAGCAGCATCTACAATACCTTTGTCTCTTAAACCTTTTAAGAATGCTTTAACCATTTTGGTTTTTTCTTGTTGGCGTAGTTGAGAGATTTTGCTTTTCTCTACTTTACCACCTGAGCTAGCAAGTGATCTTAGTTCAGCATCAGATGGGCCTTCTTTATCGTCAGCGTAGTATTTTCTCTCGTCACCCATTTTGAATGTCTTTTGTGATGCTTTTTTAGCAGCAGCAGACATTTTTGGAGTAGCTGATTTTGGACGACCACGCATTCCTGGTTCTTTTGGTTCTGCTGCTGGTTTATTTGGGTCTGCTTTTCTACCACGTTGCCCAACTTCTCTTTCGCCTTTTACTAGGTCGATAAATTTATTAAGTTGGTTATCGAATAGATCATCGTCTGGTCCTAAAGCAGCTTGAACGTCATCGTCGGCTTTAATAGCCTTACGAATATCTTTCTTTTCAGCTTCTTTGTTTTTTTCAATTACTTTTTCAATTGCGGCTTTTAATTCACCAGCAATTTTAGCCATCTCGTTAAGAGCTTCCTCTTCTTCTAAAGGTTGAATCTTAGCTCCTGCTTTTGTAAGATCAACTTTTTCTTGACGAGAAAGAGCTTGCACTGCTGTTCCGCCTTTGGGTCCAGTTATTGTGCTTACCTCTTCAGCCTCGTTAAGCTCACTTACAATCATTTCACGAATAGCTCTTTTTAATTCAGATATTTTCATCTCTAACAAATTATGATTTTCTTATAAATATCACAAAGAAAGTGCCTCTTTAACCTGTTTAATACGATTTTCAGTAGTTCCTGAGATGCTATGAAAATTTTGCATTCGATGTTTGTTTGACTTAATAAGGTTATTAATTGTAAAATCAATCAAGTTACGATATTCAAGATCTGTCTCACGTACACCATTATTTTCCATCTCTACACCTTCAGGAGATACATAGAAAATATGATCATATTCTGAGATAAGATTGCGAGCAAAATCAGTAAATGCCTCTTTATCAATATAGTTCATTGTTTTAGATGCCATAGCAAACGCCATTACATCAATCACAGTGCGGTCTGTGATAATATTTTCTTGCATTAGCTCGCCAGAACGTTCAGCCAAAAACACAATTTGACCTTTTAATGTTGAATCAGTATTCAATGGAATACCTAACCCCATCAAATACTTTGAACGTTCTGTTCTAAAAGTATAGTTTTTAAATTCAGGCAATTTTTTCAATGCATTTACAAGTGTAGTTTTGCCTACTGATTGGGTACCACAAAGTCCGATACGGGCCATATTTTTTTAGTTTTTATTTTTATTTCTATTTCCTATTTGATTATTATATCCAAAGGATTTTGCTATTTCTGAGGTTTTGAATAAGGGTTGGGTGTTGGTGTAATGGAAAGCTTTTTTTTGTTCTTTTTCTTGTGTCAAATCAAATTTAGTACATGCTATAATATGATCAATTTCCCATACTAATCCATAATTCTCCCAATTCATCTCAGGTAAAAAAAGTTGTTCAAGGTATTGTTTATAAAAATCTAATTCACAACCTAAATATTCTAAGGTTTTTTGGGATTTTTTTCCTTTTCCTTTTCGTAAAGCTTGATATATTCTATTTCTCATATTAGAGAAGGAAGCATAAAATATATCATTTTTCTTTTTATTGGATATCCAACGATTTATAGATAATTGAATTTTTTCTTTATTATTTTTTCTATACTCTACATGATAGTTTGATACTTTATCTTTATTTTGGGTATACCATTGTTTTTGATATTCCAATACTTGGGTTTTATTTTTTTCTTGATATTGTTTAGTTTTATCTAACAAAATCTCTCTATTATTTTTATACCTTTCAGTATCATAGGATTTTTTACATTCTTTACATTCAAAAACAAAACCATCCTTAGAGTTTTTATTCTTAGAAAATTTAGATAATTCTTTTGTTTCTTTACATTTTTTACATAATTTCATAATAATGTCTTTTTATTATAAATATTGTAAAAAAACCTATTTTCATACTCTTCCGTAATTATCTTCTAGTCTTACAATATCGTCCTCTCCAAAGTAAGTGCCGGTTTGGACCTCGATAAAGATACAATCTTCATCACCTGTGTTCCAAATTCGATGTTTAGCTCCTTTTGGAATATATATAGCCTCTCCAGCCTCTCTATTAAAATCATAGTCGTCAATAGTGATGGTTACTTCACCTTGAATGATTACCCAACGCTCAGAACGGTGGTAATGATATTGGTAAGATAATTTTTCTCCAGGTTTTACAACTATCTCCTTGACTTTACATATAGGGGTCTCGTGTAGTACTGTAAATTGACCCCAAGGACGTTCTTCAGTATACTTCATATTAGAAACGAGTTGTTCCACGCATTGATGGGTTCTTGTACCATGGCAAACCTTCACGATCTTTCAATGTTTCTTTCCATTGATCTTTTGTCAGTTTATTACCATACAAGTAATATTCTTCTTTGTGTTCTGAATCTACCTCGAATGGTTGGATTGCTGGGCCATCCCAGTTATGGTATTTCCAAGCCTCACTACCATTTTCTTGAAACAAGTAGTGTTTAGCACCTTTGTTGGTCATAACTCGTTCCTCGTAGATTCGTTGCTTTTTAGACATATATTTTATTTTTCGTGTAATATAATAAAAAGAATTAGATAAGTCAAATTTTATTTAAAGTGAACATTCTCGTGGAAATCTGGGTAGAGATCTGGGTGGTGATAGTAGTTGAGCATATCCTCTGCTACATAAATTGCTTGGGCACCTGAAACTGTTATACCACGAGCACTCAATGCATCACCTACAAAGTGTACATTTGGGAACTTGGTAAGAGACAAGTTGCGGTAGTTTACAAGTGGTTCGGGTGATAGATATTTTACCTCGGGAACGTAAATACCCCAATCGTCTTTTAATGTTGGGAATATTTTTTTCATGTCCTGGATAAAATCATCGATGTATTCAAAGTAGCCGCCAAATGCTTGAACTACTTCTTGTAACCCCATCCAATCAATTTGATGAGCAGATACTTCATTACCTTCAGATGTAGTTGATGGTTTACGAGATGGACTGTAATACAAACCAGTACTGTTTGCTTGTACTTTAGAAACCAATTCGCGCGACCAAGCAAATGGATCTTCGATACCATTGATCTCCATCAAAATGCCAAAATTGGTCATATCGTTTCGGTAACGCATATCTTTTTTAGCGTGACCATTGTAACTGTGATCACCATATGTTTCTTCTACAGCAACATAAGCAGCATTGTTATTTGTACAAAATGAGCGAAGTGAAACACCTTTATCTTCAAATTTGCGATACAACTTAAAGTCGTATGAAACATCGATTAGTTTCTGGAAGTGTTTTTGTGGTGCTTCAAATCGAACTCCAATTTGTACTGATTTTGGTTCGTCTGGGAGTTCATATTGGTTGGCTAATTCTTGAGCGAAATCGATACCTGATTTACCTACTGCAAAAATGAGTTCATCATATTTGAAATATCCATCAGGTTGCCCTTCCATTTCTATAAAAACTTGTTGAGTATCAAAGTTAATATCCTCTACTTTAGTTTCCCACACAAATTTAACACCTTTAGATACTAGATAATTATACCAATTCTTTCCAATCTCAGATAGGTAATCTGTACCTACGTGCCATACAGGAAATAATCGTAAACCAAAGTATGGTTTAATAAATTCTGGTTCTGTATCTGGATTTGAACATTGTACTTCCTCTGGTTTAGGGTGGAAACGCTTGAAATTAGTGATGACTTGATCCATTAATTGCATTGCTTTTTCCTCACCACAATACTTAGATAACTGACCACCAATGGCTGTGTGGTATGTTAATTTACCATCTGACCATCCTCCAGCACCTAAAAAACCTGTCATTACCTCTTCAGGTAAGCGGTTATATGGGTCTTTACCCATATCAATGATTGTGATTAGTTCACCAGGATATCCGCTATCAACAAGTTTAGTTGCAGCGTTAACTCCTGCTACACCTGCACCTACAATTACGATTTTCTTTTCCTTCATATTTTTATTTGTTACGCGTTAAGATAATTAAAGAGAGCCGGGACTCAAAATTGAGGCCACAGCTCTCTGTAAATTGTTCTAAGCGACTGGCTATGAATCAGTCTAAATGTATTTTGACTTTTAAGGTGTCTTCACCTTTCCAAGCCCTGTGCCATTTGTGACGCATCATAAATATACGCATTTCGGGTTCAAGGTCAAAAGGTAACTGATCATCAAATTGCAGTTTCCAACCTTTTCCTACCTCTAGAATCTCTATTGTACGATTCTCATCATCGCGGTGCCAGAGTAGTTCAATCGGATCTATATTATCGTCGAACTCTCTAATAATGTATTGTTCTGTAACCTCTAAATCTTTATACGGTTTTGTCATCTGTAAGGGGACCTCCAACAACCCAAGCATCACAAGTCCGAGCTGCTGCACATTTAAATTTTAAGAATCTACAATATCCTAATTTACCGGCTTTAATTACATCAAATGGATCTTCGGTACCTTCATCATTACCTATTCCTTTAGCTATACAATCTAATGTTTTAGTTGTAATATCAAATGCAGCACAGTTACCACAGAGTGATGTTTTAGCTTCTTCTACAGAATCAAGCTTCCACATGTCTACTTTAGCTTGCCAGAATTTGTTATTTGGTTCATTAGGATTTAATGGACCATAACCATATTCATTGATTGCCTTTTGTCTGTTTTGAAGGTTAAGTTCAATGTTTTGAGTTGGAGCTGGACATTTGTTTAGTTCAGCTTCACTTAGTATGTTGACTAGTTTTATCATTTTTCTCTGATAAGTAATTCACCTAATACCTCTAAACGTCCAACTTCACGTTGAAATTCGGTTTGAGTCATTCCTAGTGATATTTTCTTTAGGGTTTGATCAAATTCTTTTTTGGCTGCTTCTTTGTCAAATTTACCTTCAGCTGCTTTTTTATAATATGGGGCTTTTACTTTAAAGTGATGCCATGTTAATAGAGATAAACCGCCTTTTTCTTCAGCGTTTTCAGCAATTTTAGCTGCTCCTTTACCTCGTGTTACAGCAAAATCCTCAAATGATTCTTTTGCTTCTTGTAGTATATCTAATAGATTAATCATATCACCAAAATCCTGTAAAATTTGATTTAAGACCCAATAACTTTGCGTATCTTGGGAGCCTACATGACCAGAATGATGCTTTTGTTTTGTCTTTTTTATTTTTACAATCGTGGCGGGCCGCAAATGCTCTACGTGCCTCTGGATTGTTTATCTTAGCTGATAAACCTGAAGTATCACCAAATGATACTTTTTTAATCTTTTTAGTGCGTGGGTCGCGAACGTAAACATAGAATTTTTTAGAGCCACCGCGTTTTGGTTTGCCAATTGGGGGTGTTTTCTTTTTTTTATCTGCTTCTTCTAATTTTTTAGAGATTTTGTATAATCCCATTGACTCCATTCGCTCTAAACCATTTAAAGATACATTATTTACAGTTAAATTATTGTTTCCTACATTTAGACTTTTCATTTGATTAGGAGCTAACATTTTAGAAAAGGTTGGAATTGCTTTAAACCTATCTAAAAGTTTATTATTTTCAAAAGTAAGCGTAATTTCGTGGGTATTTTTTTTATCTGCTTCTTCTAATTCAATTTCTTCCATTATGAAATCTAATGGAACTTTTTTACCTTCGTATAAACCAAAATGACCTAAATCTGTTTCAGTTAGTATCTCTAAATCATCTCCTTGTACCTCAATGATGTTGCGGCTGTATAAAGCGCGTGCTTCTGCCCATAAATTGAAATAGCTTTCCGAGCCTGCACGATATACGTGCTCTGTAAGAGGTCGTGCGTTATCTAAGTGATATTTCAACCCCTCGGAAAGGATTGCTTTTGGGGCTACACTTTCGTTTAGCACCACTGGTCTTTTTGAATCGCAAGTATTGCAGCCGCAGTCACACATATTATTTAAATAATCTAGGGAAGTTCATACCTAATTCAGAAGAAGAAACATAAACACCGTTTAATATTCTTTCACTATCTATATTATCTACTACAGTATCATTCATAACATAGAATTTACCTTGTCCGTTTTCGCTTACGTTAAGTACATATCCTACGTCTTTACCCATTCTAGGTTTTTTTAGCAATTTAGTTTTTAAAATTTGCTTAAGCAATTTACCTGCACCTTCTTGGGGGCTGGCAGTTGGTGCTAAATCTAATCTAGAATATAAAGAATCAATACGCTTGTATAAAGGTTCAAACGCATCTATGTCTCTTAATTGTTTGTTTTTCTCAAACATAGACATAATTTCGAAAGCTGGAAGTATATCGTTTCCTTTAAAGTTACCTGCGTTGATTGTAACATCAGATTCTTCATCGAATTTGCTAAATAAAGTTAAAATTGCTATTACACTATTTAGTAATGCTATATTTGCTTTATCGCCTGCAAATTTACCTAAGGTAATATTAGAGGTATCGTATGATTTAATTTCGCATCCAAAACCATCAATGGTTAAATCCGGATCTTCTCCTTTTCTAGAATCGGTAACGTTGTGTTTATTAACGTTAAATTCAAAAGCCCAGTAAGTAGCAATTTCTCCTTTACCAGCACCTGCTGTTGGGATATCGCTGTCTTTTTTAAGTGGGAGGATTGGATATAAAATTTTCCAAATTTCTTCGTCTTTACCACCTAAATTAAAATCTTCACCTAGTTCTAAAGGAGTATTACAATCCGGAATTTTTTCACCTTCTTTTAAACCTAAAGCTTTACGAATCCTAACATTATAGTCTACTTGTGCCTCGTTAATAATAATTTCACCCATAAAATCTTCGGCTAGTTCAAATAACATAGCTTTATCTTTTGGGTCATTAATATCAGGGTATCCTTTTGGGAACTTCCAAGCTACACTTTTGATGAATTTATCTAATTGATTCATTATACTTCGGGTTCTGCTGCTGGTTCTTCTACTGGTGTTTCTGGAGTTGCTGTTTCAGCTCCTTCCGCCGGTGCTTCTGCTTTGCTTCCGTAACGTAATATACGAGAGATAGATTCGCAAGCCGACTCTTCTTCGTTCAAATTAAGTAGATAGTATTTTTTACCTTCTACTTGAGCAATCCAGCTTTTGGGTGTGTAAATAAGATAAAAATCTTGTCCGTTTTTTAGATTGATACGGAATGTTGTAGGACGAGGAGCAACCCAATCAATTGAGGCTAAAAAGTAGTCAAAATCTGGAGATAATAGATCTACTATAACCGCTTTAAGTTCTGGGAATTTTGTTAGCTCATCGTATTCGGCAGCAGCAACGTTAGCCTTGAGTCTGCCTCTATAGACATCCTTGGTTAACGTTCTGATTTTGGCTACGAGTTCTTCACGAGTCATTATCCTCTAGCTTTTTGTTTTGCGGTTGGACCTTTACCACCACCTTTTGCTTTATATGAAGCTACAGCGCCAGCAATTGCTTTAGCGGCTTTTTCTGATTTGCCTCCTTTTTTAAGTTTACCAACAAGTTTTTCGAATGATTCGTCTAATTCAGCTGTTGCTTTTTTAAAGTAGCCTTTTGGTAAACCTTCTGATACAGTACCCATAAATGCTCTAGCTTCGTCTTCGTCTGTAAATATTTTTTCTTTTTTACCGTCCATAGTACGGTAAGTAACAATCCAAAAACGACCTTCTGGTTCTAGACTAGCGAGTTCGTTATGTCCTAAGTTACCTTCTTCGATTTCGTCTTCTAGAGGTTCAGAAGGAATATTTGGGATAATATCTTCACCCGTAGCAACACCTACCATTGCATCGATTTCTGGTTCTTTTAATTCGAACTCAAGATAATGCTTAGCGCTAGAAACCATATTTTTAGCTGTGGTAATTTTTGCTTGCCACCATGCTGGGAAATCTACTTCACCTTCACCTTCAAATTGATCTACCATCTGGTAAAGTTCCATAGCGTATTTTCCAATACGATATAGTTCGCTTTTGATCATGTGTGGTTCGTCGTCTTCGTGGCCTAAGTCTAAATCCTCACCCAAACCTAAAGGTTTTCCTTCGTCATCATATGACATAGGAATTTCATCTTCATCATCTAATTGAGCTTGGTCTGGGTTATAATCTTCGCCTACCATTTTACCACCAATATACTCTTCGTAATCAACAATAAAATCATCTTCACTGTAATCAACATATCCTTCTACCCCATTGAGGCGAATATCGTTAACTAATGATTTAACATAAGTAGCCCAATCTCTATCTTCAGGACCCTCCTTTAATTCAATGCCTCTACCCTTAAGGATATCTGCTTTGGTCACTTTGCCATCGCCAGTTAAATCAGGAAATGATTTTTTCTTTTCGTTCATTAAGGCTGCTCTAACTAGTTCTTTTAGATTTGATTTTTCCATTTCAGATTCTGCTACTTTTTTTGCTATGTTTGTGGCGCGACCATACATTACTTTCTCAGCGTCTGGACCATAACGCTTAACAAGACTATGCTTGTTTTTTTTCATCTTTTGGATGACGTCTTCGCGTTTGGCGAGTTCGGCTGAAGAAAGTTTTGCCATTTTACTTTTGCTTGTCTTCTGCAGTAGATGCCTTGCGGTATTCTGTTGCTAGTTTTTTAAGCTCACCTGCTGCTTTACGAGCACGTCCGTGTGCTGCTTTAGCTGTTTTGTGGTGTTCGATAGTTAGGGTTTCTAAAACCGCTACCATTTTGTCGTGTAGTTCTTGTGATGTCATATCTTTTATTTATTTAATTTTATTCCAAAGTGGGAAAGCTAAACCTTCGTTTAATTTTTCTCCGGCTTTTTTTCCTTTTTCGTATTCGTATCTTTCGTCGTCGCCAACGTATTTTTCTTCTTGATCTTCAACCTCGTCTACTTTTGCTCTTGTTGGCTCGTCTCCTGCAACTACAAAGTCGCGAGTAAAGAATGTGATTGTATTACCAACCTGAGTGATAAATTTTTGATCACCAAATTCTTCTGCTTGTGCTCTTAGAGTTTCAAGTGTGTCAAGAATTTTTCTTGTTTCGTTTGGAAGTGAAGATAAAGAAACGATTTTCTTGTCTACTACGATCGAGTCATTTTTTTCTTCTCCACCGTCTGTAGTTTCTGCTTCAGCGTCTACTTCAATATCTGTTTCTTCTTCGTCTCCTTTAGCTTCTGCTAGATAAGGATCAACTGCAGTTCCAGTGATACGAGCTAAGATTTCTTCAGCTGATTCTTCTTCGTCGGCTTCGTCTAGATTAGCGATCATTTCGTCTAGATCTTCTTCGTATAGATCATCGTACATACCACCTAAAGCAGCATCGTCGTCTTGAGCATTAGTAAAGTCTGCTTCTGATAGGTAAGCAGCCTTGATCATTTCTTTTAAGTCGGATTTTTTCATTGCAATGAATTTGAGTATATGTTATAAATATGTGTTTATTTCCTAAAGCGTACTTTGGCCTTAGGTGTGTTCGATACAAACTGTTTACCTTTTTTACTACCAGCTACTTTTTTTCTTGCGGTAGCTGCTCTTTGTGCTTTAGTTAAGCGTTGTGCTTTTGCTTTTGGTAAGCAACGTGTTGTTGCTTGACCTTTTTTCATCGTACCACAAGGACCTGTTATATTACCTGCAGTATCAATACGCACCCAGTTCTCTTTTTTGAACCAATCGCGTAGCGATTCTGTGATTATCTCTTGTAGACGTTCTTGGGTTATCATCCCTTCATTTGCCCTTTACATACTTTAACAGCACGGCCTGAAAGATAGGCGGATGATTTCTCACCAGCAGCCATTCTTTTCTTAATATATGCTTTACCTTTTGGGCAAAGTTCCTCGTAGATAACACTTTCACCTAAACGTGATGTTTTTGCTTCATCTAAATCCTGGATGATTTTATTTAGGATTCTACTCATTGTATCCGGAGTAAGACCAGGTGTTTCACCTTTTGGATTTTCGGGTGATACTAGTTGTGGAGAGTAACCTACTTCTTCTTTAATTTCGACGTTTGGGTCAAGAGCTCTATAGGCGTCTTCAAGGGCTTTTTTTAAGATATTAATAGCAGGTGTATTATCTCTATTTTTAGAAAAAATTTGAGCTGCTAATTTAGCCGCTAAAGTTTCAATTTGCTTTTTTGGAACTAGAAGAGTCTCATCTACTTGCTCACCTCCACCAACTAAATCGTTGTAATCTTCCATTGAAAGAAGACCTCTCAATTTAACTGCCTCAATAGCGCGTTCAGTTACATTGTGAAGGTCCATATCTGTTTTAGCATCTTCTCTAGCGTATTCTAACATACGAATAAAGAGAGGAACATCCATAGCGATTATATCGGTTGGATCTTCTTGTTGAGCTTCTCCCATTGGTTTAGAGAAAAACTCTTGTACTCTTTTTAGGTCTTCCATTATTTGGCAAATTTAATACGTGGGTAGTAATCTCTTTCTCCTGGATCGTAATCGTATCCAGAATCGGATTGATCTCGGTCTACTTTGTAACCTTTACTTTCAGCCCATTTGATCATTTCTTCAAATGTATCATCGCTAATATCATCTTTACGGTAGATGGTTATACCATACATGTTAATAGCTGCTCTGTCTCCAAATTTTTTTTTAAATTCTTTTTCAAGAGAACTATTATCTACAGATTCACCTAATGTTGAATCAACTTTACTCATGCTATTAGTGATGAAATTACGCATTTTATCGAGGTACGCGGCTGCATCAGCACCGTTGGCGTCTTTTAAATAACCAATGATTATATCCAAATATTCATCGTATTTAGATCTATTTTCTTCAATACCGGCCTCGGCTAGATATCGTTTTTTGTTCCATTTGGCTACGTCAAAGCTCATAATATGCAAATTTATATGGTGATAAATATTAGGTTTTCTTTAAACTTTGCAAATATTTAATAGTTTCCTCTTTTGACTCAAGGAGTTTATTTTTGACTGAACCTGTCCATTTTTCTACGTCACCTGCCTCCGTAATATACGACTGGATAGCATTGTGTTTGATTTCCTCGTTCATCCATAGCTCAAACGTTTCTATAATACCTTCAATATCTGAATTGTAGATTGTTTTTTCATATTCTTCCCAAAGTCCTTCTCTACGGATAGCTGCTTCAAAATCTATTTGGCAGTTAAAACAGCGTTTATACATGCTAAACCACTTTTTATCCAAATGTGGTTTCATTGTTTTCTTACAGGAAGGACAAAAAATGGGGAAATTAACCGCTTCACGAGCTTTATCAAGTTTTGTAACATTTTGTTTAATGCCATCCTTAATAGTCCACGTCTTATCTTCTTGATCCCATATATCTCCTTCGATATGTGGACCTTCTTGTTCTTTTGTAAAACCGACTGAAGTTGAGGATTTATCTGCATATTTTCCTTTTACTAGGTTTCTTAGACGTTGTACATCTTTTTCCTGGAATTGTTTTTTTAGAACATTTTCTTTACTCATAAACCTAAGTCTTGTAACTGTTTGATTGTGTTAGCTGCTGAAGTGTGTAATATACCAATTCCACCATTAGCATTCCATGAATCGATAGTATCTTTTCTATCGTCTATTAAAATTTTATTTTGCCCAGCAAAATCGGCTTTCCTTTTAGCGGAACGAAAATATAATTTACGCATGTTAGGTAAACGTTGAACCCACTCGGTTTTACCTTGCATTGATTCGTTATTGTCTAACTTATAGCGTTCCTCAAATGGGATATCGAAATTAACAGAGGGGGCAGTTAAAACGTATGGGTTATATTCTTTGATATAGTCCCAAAGTTGTTTTCCATCGGGCATCCAATCTAGGTTAGCCCAATATGAACGTTCGGGGATGTCTTTTTCTTTTAGACTGTTTCTAAATAAACTCCAAAATTCGTTTTTACCTTGTGAATCGGCGTGTTGAGTACTTACACCTGTTAGTTCTTTATACCCCTCATCGAAGTCCACTAACACACCATCCATATCACAAAATATCACATATTTCTTCTCTCTCATTTCCCCATCATTTTCATTAACACCCGTATTATGAAGGTACGAGATCTCTTCTAGGGGGGCAAGTTTAGCTACGAGTGCTGAGCCTTCTTTTTCAAATTTTGCTTTAGGGTATACTTTTTTGATGAATGCTTGGTAGAGATTATCGCGTTGGTTTCCCAAAACATCTTCACCTTTTTTAGGTGCTGGGTTATAAATTAACGCGTTAGTGTTTTTAAAGTCGGGGATGAGTTTGATTCCGGTTTGGATTATGTCTACTATTGTAGCCATCACTCGGAATACCTCTCCTCTGTTTATTACAGCACTATCTGATTTACTTACACCCTTCTCTCCAGCTCCAAATCCGACCTCCATTCCATTTATATCCTCTCCTGTCTCATCATCCTCGTAATTGAGGGTTGTCAATTCAACCTCATATTCGATTCCACTGTCTGTAGTAAAACCAAACTCATAATCGCCTGGGTTAGTATTGGTAATTTCCCATTCATAGGGTTTTGAGGTGGCTTCTCCAACCTCTTGTAAACCCATAGCCAATTCACGAGCGTATTGGTTTAAACCGAATGGGTCTTTTACAGTTTTAAGTTTAATATCTGAGTTTTGAAGAAATTGTCCTTTAGGTGCTTTTTTAGGTTCAGAAGAAACCAACGAACCCTCATTTTGTAAACTATCAGTCCAGTTACGGAATGTCATAGTACCCTTTAGGTTAGCTTCAGCTTCAATATCGTTTAGATGATCGTCCTCTTGAGTATTTGTAGTTGTAATATCTCCCAATCTACCCTCCAGATTTTGGATATGGTGAATCATCTCATGCGCGTAAGAACGCACAATATCTTTGGGATGACGCCCGTAAGTGTATAGGGTGATAGACTTATTGATCGGATCATAGTACGCGGTTTTACCCAAGAATTCTTCGGCATTAACCATATCATCACCTACTAGCTCAATGCTGGGAACAGGATCAATATTATATCCTTTCCCACGCATGTAATTAGTTAACTCGGCTATTTTTTCGAGTATGTCAATAGATGGGATAGTGTTTTCTTTTAACGGTTTATACCCTGAACCAAATGGAGCTGATTTACCATCATGGTTAGGTGCTACGTTTTCTTTTTTTAGACGTTGGGTTTTTTCTTTAGATGCTTCTTTTCTTTGTTCAGCATAATCTAAAGCTGTTTTTAAACGTCTTTTAACCTCAGGATCTTTTGCTCTTTCGTAAGCTGCTCTAACACGCTGGTGAATTAAATTAATAATTTGAGATTGGCGAGCGTGTGATTTTGATTTAAAAGATTCTTTAGATAGTGTGTCTATAATATCTTGTTTAGTAGAGAATTTAACACCTACAGTATCGCTTGGATCTTCGTCTGTGTATAATCTACGAGATGATCCTTTTGGTTTTTTACCTGTACCTGTTTTAGGATCTCCTTCTTTTAAAACGTTTGGTTCTAAAATATTGTAAATATCTTCCTTTTCGTTAGCTGGAATCTCAGTAGGGAGATAAGTAAAGAATTTTTCTTTATCCCCTTTTTGAAGTGCTTTACGAGCGTTTGTTCCACTCATATCACCAGCTGGGGTTTTAATTACTCGAACCTCTATGTTAGGGTATTTTTCTTCTACCCCCTTGGTGCGAGAGATAATATCTTGTAAATCATCTTCTCTACCTTCACGGTAACCCAAAACAAAATATACTTTCTCGTCTGGGTGGTTTTTAGCATAACGTAAGATATCTCCGATTGGGGAAGCTGATGGTTCTATTTGAACTTTAGATGGGAGCAATTCCTTGTAAATATCCCATATTTGCATAGATTGTTCTTGTTCGATTCCATCTCTAACACCCCCACCAACATAGATTAAAAATTTGTCTATGTCTTTAAAATCTTTTAAAGCTGTTTTAACTAAGTCAAAGTGACCTTTGGTGGGTGGTTTAAAACCACCCCCATAGATTGCTGTAACGGATTTTCCGTCTATTAGCTCGTTAACTAAAAACTTAGTTAATTCGTCCATTTACTGAAGCTTCATGATAAGCTCTTTTGCCTTAGCTTTCTTATCAGCGATTGCTGTTTTAGCTGCTCTATACTCTTCCATTTCGCGCTTAAGAGCTTCTTTCTGCATTTCGTACTCTTTCATAGCTGTTTTAGCATGTTTGCGAGCCGCTGATTTATTAGTACCTGCATAAGCAGCTGCAATCTCGTTCATGTCAATAGTATCGTAGATTGAAGCAGGACGGATCATATCATCCATAGACATACCTCTCATTGGTTTCATTACAAGAATGATTTCGCCAATCTCGTTATATGGCTCTTTCATTTCCATTGTTTCTGCTTCAAGGGCTTCCTTAATAAGGGATTTTAATACTGATTTTTTCATGAGTTAAGGAATTGTTTTATTTTAGACTGAGCCTCTGGGATAGAGACTGTTTGTTGAATAATATTTTGTACGTTTTCTTTGTTGCGTAATGATAGAATTTCCTGTTCTAGTTTTTCTTTATCAGCTCTGGATTTAGCTGCTTCTTTTTCTGTTTTTGGTTTGGTATCTTGTGGTTTGAAAGGATCAATATAACGTTTAATTATATCTTCTAAACTTCTTTTACCAAACGGATCCTTGTCTTTTGTAGTAGCTACAAAGTTTTGACCAAATAAGTTAAGGTACGGGATAAAGTTTTTTGTTACGTTTGCCCATGTTTGCATTACAATACCTGGCATCAAACTTCTATCCTCACCAGCTGAACGCTCGAATCTATCTTCGTTTTTCTTAAGTGATTTTTCAAGTGAAGAGTATACAAATACCATCATTACATCATATCCAGCTTCCTCTAATGTTTCCTTTAATTTAACGGTTTCATTATATGATGCTGCTGTACCGTCAATGACAATATTCCCACGCTTTTCAATTTCTTGTTTTAACTCAGCCTTATAAGGTTCTTTAGCTGATGCCATTGCTATAGCTGCTCCACTTCTACCAGCAGCATCTGCTCTTTTTAGATCAAGTGAGATGCCAGCGTTGCGGAGATTTTTAATAAAATAATCATCAATATTTAGTACCGTTAAACCAAGATCACGGATTATCTCATCTGTAACAGATGATTTTCCAGCACCGGGAGCCCCAGCAAGTATAATAGCTTTAGGAGAACCTTGTACCTCCTTTAGTAATCTTATCAGTGAAATCATATACGCGCGTTTACGTATAAATATCAGAGTTCTCTCTTAACTACAGTCTTGAACTCAGTAAAGATAGGTGAGTGATTTGGATTTTCTAGATCAAACAATTTCTTAACTGTTTTGAATATATCCATGTTTTCCTCTGTAGTGCGTTTAGATTCATATATTTCCCATCCCTTACCTTGCATAAATCCAGTTTTTGACCCACGCTTAGATGATTTGAGCCACAAAATAGCTGTGCGGTTAACTTGCTTACCGTAGCATTCCTCGTAACACGTAGCGTAGGCGGCTGTTTGTAGATCGTATGTAGTTTGTAGATGGTTGGATGTTTTGAAGTCTATAATCCATAACTCGTCCTCGATTTCGCAAACCAAGTCACAGGTGCCCGCAATCTCATATACATCGGAGAACAAATGAACTTCGGTCTCAATCAATTTAGGTTTGTATGTCTCCCAAAAATCTACAAAACGAAGAAACATCTGCCACACATCTGGATTGTGTTGTGGGTTGCCCCCCTCGTTTAGAAAATGGAGCTCTTTACCGTTTAGATATTCCTCGATTAGCTCGTGAGTGGCTGTACCTTCTTCACCTGCTTTTTTAACAATATATTCTGATGAATAGCCTACTTTTTTTAACCAATCCTCGAAGAATTTTCCTTTTGGATAAGCTGACAACACGTAAGTGATTGATGGGTAATATTTTCCGTTACGTCTATAGTAACGAGAGTCTGGCATAGTAATCTGTTTAGCATCTTCTGAAACCTCTAAAATGCGATTGTAAGATTGCTTGATGTTTCTTTTACTCATATTAATTCGAGTTTTTTAGCCATTAAATCGTATTGAGTTAACGGGTAAGTATTTTGAATGAGGGATGTGAACTTTTCAAATCCCATTTCACCTGGATCCTTATCCTCCAGGTTTACTAAATAAACTTCCTTTCCTTCCCCTAGTAACATCTCGGCGTGTTTTAAAGCATCTTTCATCGCATCCTTATCCAGGGCAATATAGATTTGCTTTACAGTTGATGTTACGATCTGCTTCATTAAGTTATCTTGAATGTGTTTTCCCAAAAGTGGGATAGCGTTGCGTTTGATAGCCAAAGCATCAAATGGCCCCTCACACAATACGAGTGGAGAGGACCAGTTTACGAATAGCTCAAACGGTACTATATTTTTACTGAGTGGTGGGTTCTTGTATTTGACTGGAGAGTTCGAGTCAAAGTTGCGAGCTACAAAGTAGTTTAGTTTACCCTCGGTAGAATACGATGGTATAATGATCATCTTGTTATAGACACCACCCTCGCAATATCCTATATTGTATTTGAGTATATCGTGTTTTGAAATGCCTCGTTTTTTAAGGTAGATTAAAGCATGTCTCCCTACAATATCGTTTTCTGTTATCTCGGATAGTGGTTTAAACTCATCTGGGAGTTTGATATCGAAATGGGCTTGGTTAGTGGTAATGTGGTGTCCCGATCCTACAAGTGAGCGGAGCTCTGTTATCTTATCTTGTGGGGCATCTATAGCTTTGAATAGGCTAAGTAGTTTGGATCCTTTTTTACCACACACCCAACAATGCCATTTTTGATAAAAAGTAGCATTCTCATCGTAATTGATCTCGAGTTTGGGTTTGTGGTGATTGCAGAACGGGCACGTGTGGGCTTGATTGCCGCGTGCTGTTTGTTTGCCGGCTCCTATAACAGAGTTAACTAAGTTGACTACTAGTTGATTTACCATGTAGACAAGATAATAAAGAAAGCTTGGATAACCAAGCTTACTCTATAAAGTCTTTTCTGAAGAATTTCCCGAGCACATTATCGTTGTACCATTTTTCCGGTTCCTCCAATACCCCCATTGTAAATAAATATTTGCACTCGTAATAGGTAAGTAGCTTTTTACTGGGAACCAACTTTAAGATGACTCTCTCGAACTCGTCTTGTCTACCTTGCTTGAGTAACTCTAAGATTGGTTTAGCTGAACCATAGTATGTTTTCCAATCGCTTTCCTTTTGGATTACCTCGGTGGTTGATTTTCTACCCCTACCAGATTGCTCAGCGAGTTGTTTTTTGGTGAGTTTTTTCTTCACGTTGTGGTATAGTACTTTCTTACCAATGTAAGAAAATCCACTTGGAACGTGAGTAACCTGATAAATAAAACCATAGGTATCTGCTGGGAAATCTTCTAAGCTAGATACCTCTTTATTATTATATAACCACATAAATTATTATTTATAATGCATACCAAGATGATCCATCCCACATATATGGTCTAGGAGGGGTACTTGCGGATACAGCAAATGACCCAGTAGCTACACCTGAAGGTAGTGGGTGGATTGGTTGCAATGTTAGAACTTGTGAGGCAGAAACTATTAAGTCCCCATTTATAGTTAAATCTCTAGTTGAAAAATCACCTAAGATAAGAGGACTAGTAGTATTAGATACTGAGCTATGTATTTTAAGTTTATTAGACTCCCCGGCTACTCCTAAAACTTCATTACCTATGTAAACATTATAATTACCTGTATTATTATTATATCCACTATTTGTGCCTACTGCAGTATTACCTGCACCTGTAGTTATATTATATAATGAATAAAATCCTAAAGCAGTATTATTATCAGCTGATGTTGCTTGTAACAAAGCTGAATCTCCAACTATAGTATTAACTCCTCCACCTTGAAGATTAAATCCAGCTTGGTACCCTACAGCAGTATTACCATCACCTGAGGTTAAAGATAATAAAGCAGCGCTACCTACTTGAGTGCTTGAGACATTTTTAAGTCCTACATTTACTCCATTTATCCGAGATGATCCATAAGTTTCAAATGAACCTGATATTATAGCTGATCCGGTGTAAGGGAATACTCTAACAAAAGAAGCAGTTGTAGCGAAAGATGAACTAGTACTAAAAGAAGCAGTTGTAGCAAATGATGAACTAGCAATACTACTAATGTAGGAAGCTGTTAAGGCAAATGAAGCACTTGTAGCATTAGCTGCTGTTGAAGCAAATGAAGCTGATGTGGCTAATAAAGCAGTACCATTCAAATTACCCCCAAATGAACCAGTAAATGAACCTGACATTCCTTGAGTAGAAACTACAGAGCCTGTAATCCTAAGACTACCACTTATAGAAATATTATAAGCTGCGGTCCCTGTTAAAGCATCTACAGATTGAGTAACATGCCATGCTTCAACAGTGTTTGAAGTTGTTATCCCGGTTTTTGATAGTACTAGAGCCATTTTATTTATCTATATTTACTAAAATTGTTAAATCAGTGGTGTTAGATGTAGGTAAAGGTTGAGCTAATTTCCCCACGGCTAATAAGTTTTGTGCATTATCATATAACCCTACTGTTGTAACATATGGTGAGAAAAATGAACCAGTAACATTACTACTTAAATTCCCATCACTATCTCTAGCTGATGTATTTAAAGTAAAATTAAATTCATTTTCTCTAATAGTACATTTGTACTGTGTTTCATAAATAATAATTGAGCTGGAGAAAGAACATGTCACATTAGTGGATGTCATAAAACTATTAATAGAAGGAACAGCATCTCCAGCCCCATAAACACCTACACCATAATCATCATATCCATATCCTTCAAAAGTAGCACCACCACCCCCTCCATCTGAGTATGATGATGAGTTTGTTAATATAATTAGACCTTGGGTGTATATAATATTTCCAAAATTAGCACCATTTGATTCAACTATAATATTACCCTCACCATCATCTACTAATGATACACTAGCTGAGGTAAATCTAAAAGAATTAGGTACTATATAATCACCATAAATTTTAGATGGGATAGAGATAACTCCTATAGTATTTCCTGATCCTGTAGGAATAAATCTAGTAGGAACTAGTGTACTCTGTAAAAAATTATCATATAATGGACTTTGAATAGCCCCTATTAAAACATCTCCACTCGTATTAGAACCAGGGAATAGTACAGGCTGAGATACATTATCTCCAGCACTAGAAGATAAATAATTGCTGTAATAAAGTTGTTTAATTGATTGGTAAATTAAAGCTTGGTATTGGGTAGACAATGTACCTGTAGTTGATTGATCATCAAACCAATCAACATTTGTACCTAAAAACCTATCAATACCAACTAATTGACCGTCAGATCCAGTTGCCCATTGTGAATAAGGAAAATCAAAATTTTTGTTAACCGTAAACGGTGTAACAATTATATCAGAGGCTAAAAATTGTTTCCAAGCACTCATTCATTTAAAAATCTAACTTTATTCTAATAAGGGCTTCCTTAGTGAAATCCTTAACCAATGGTCTAGACAATTTAGCTACGGCTAATAACTCATTAGCATCGTTGTATAAACCAACTGTTGTAATATATGTTTGTGGGTTATTAATAAAGCTTGAATAAAGTACCTCACCAGTTGAACCTGAGATAAATGATGGGTTAGTTGTATAGTTAAACTCAGCGTTCTGTGGTCTTACATAAACATAATCTGAGGTAATATTTTCTTGAGAGTTTAGAGTAAATGAAGCACCAGTTTTAATAGCATCAAATAAAGCTGTATAGTTGACTGTATTGCTTGTGTTAGTAGAGGTAATTGTTAAACCTATACCACCCCCAGCTCCTCCGGCTACAGCTAAAGCTGCAGAGTTCAATAAAATAGTTCCCATATCCGGAATAAACCAACCATATGAACCTGAGTTGGTAGAATATCCTGTTCCTGAATAAGCTGATCCATTAGATCCAGATACAATTTGGTATACTCTAGTTCCATTAATATAAGGTACTACAGAAATATCATTACTGTTATCTGTTAATTTAAGAGTAGCTCCACTCTTAGTTAATGTAAGATTTAAAGAACCTGGGAAAAGAGATTGTTTATAATTTGATCTCTCAACTGAGATAATATGGAATTGAGATTGAGTTACATTACCAAATATAAAAGCTGAGTTCTCATCCTCTAGGATAAGATTTCTATACTGACCATATAAGGTTTTGGATGGAGAATATCCTACGACATTTGTGTCATATGGTACTGAACCTGAACCTACAGCATTAGCATACCCAACATAGAATTGGATAGCGGCTGTATCTAAAGTAGAGGCAGTTTGGTAAGTAGCTAATACATATGAACCTTGTGAGCTATTTACTTGGGTTGAGGAAGTAAAAAATGTAGTTAAGTTATATACATTATTAGTCCAACAAGGTGCTGTAACCGAATCAGCTGAGACTAAGAAATCGGATGGGGTTAATCTTTTAAATGACATATCTTAATCTTATTGTTTTGTAATAGTTACTGGGATTGTAATACGAGCACCTGAATCTCTACCTACTACTGTTAAAGTGGCTTGTAAGATTGAATTTGAACCAAATAATGTATTTACAGTAGTTGCGGTTAAGTTAATTGTGGTACCAATTACTGTTTTAGATACGTTAGTACCAACTGTTGTAGTTGAATTAAGAGCTATTGCATCTGGGGTGTTGATACCTACACCATTGAATTGGCTAAGTGTTCTAACATCTGAGATAGTGGCTGTGTAGCCTGAGGTCTCATAAGTTGAATTACCACCTAGGTAATTTAGGGTTTGAGGAGTGATTGCTAATGAAGCCCCTTGTTTAAGAGTGATTGCAGCATATCCTAGATCAAGTACTGGCATTTTAGAGGTTCCACGAGGTAGTGTAGTTAACACATACTTCATTTCTTGAGTTACAAGAGGGAATGCTTCTAGAAGAGGCATGTTTTCAATTGCTTGACCATAATAAGCTGAACCTGAAGGGTTAGTTGGATTATAAAGTGTATAATCGATTTCATCATCAGATAAAGCAAATTGAGTAATACGGAATGAACCGTCGTTTTTAGCAAGTAACTCTCTACCTACATCTGTTAAGATAGCATCTACTGTTACTACTGCGTTATTTAAATATCCCATTGTTGTTTAAAGTCTAGGTTTTGTTATAAATATACAAAAAGAAAAAATTAGTGGCACGTTTAAATTAGAAAGAACCATTTAATAAAACTCGTTTCCAACCCCCAGAAGCGGTTTTAACATATAAATAATCTTCATCCCAAGTTATCTGTCCTTGGTAACCACTACTATCACCATTACCTGTAGGAGTGTAAGGCTCTCTAATTCTTAAACCTTCTACGGGTGCTGCTCCATTTTCAATATCTACAACTGATCTGGGGGTATTTCCATTAAATACTGTATAACCATTAAAAGGTTCAAAATAGTTTGTTGTATCTCCAAGTACTGTAGATGAGCTAAAGTATGGAATAGCATATTGTGAACCTGATACACTACCTCCACCTCCAGTAGCCCAAGCTATACCATTAGATGTTGATGTAAGTACTTGATTAGCACTACCTGAGCTGTTGTTTACGTCAAAAAGAGATCCACTGATTCTAGCACTTTTGATAAGATCTACACCTGTATAACTTGTGTTTCCTACTGTTAACCAGTTAGAGGAACTTACAAACATAGCATTTCTAGAGGTTCCGGTTGTGTCTTGGAATCTTAAAGATGTACTATTTAGATTAGATCCTGTAATAGAGATAGCTCCTACTACTGTTAATGTGTGACCCGGGGTAGAGGTTCCTATACCTACTCTATTATTAACATCATCATAGGACATTGATATTGCTCCACCAAATGATCCACCATTATTATATTGTACTTGACCGTCTGAACCACCAGGTGTTCCACCTCCTCCACTACCAGAGGCTGCTACAAAAATATCAACTATTCCTCCACCAGCATTACTAGCTATAACTCCTGATCCTGTAAAATTAAGAGTAGTAAATGGACCTCCTATATCTGTTCCTTCATCTGTTACCTCAATAAAATATTGAGATACAGATGCAGCTAAATTAGCGAATGATGCTGTAGTTGCAAATGAGGCACTAGTTGCAAATGAAGCAGATACTGCTCTAGAAGCTGAAGTAGCAAATGAAGCGCTTATAGCTTGAGAGGCACTTGTAGCAAATGAGGCACTTATAGCATTATTAACATTATTTACAGTTAGAGGGAATGTACTTCCATCACCTTTAGTAAATGTTAAAGTAGCATTAGATACAGAGCCGGTTACTAATAAAGAACCAGTATTAACAGATCCACCAAATGAACTAGTACTATAATATGTTAATCGTCCTGTACTTGGGTTAAAACCTACAACATTAGGAGTAGTTATATTAGGTAATAGATTTTGAGCAAATAACCCACTACCTGATATAAAGAAATCATAAGTATTTAACCCAGCTATAGCTCCATCTGAGATATGAAATTCACTACTCCCAGATAAACGAAACATTAAAGTATCATCTATAGCTAAAACAGTTCTGTTTCCTGTTAAAGTGCCATCACTATTATAGATGTTAAGAGCATTTGCTATTATAGATCCTGTATTAAAATAGGAAAATAACCCTGTAGTTGTATTATAACCTAATATATTAGATTGTGATGATGAAGGTATTAAAGCATGGATATTACCTGAAACAAATAATAAAGCACTTGGTGGGGTTCCATTAAAATAAGCTGTATCATATTTCAATCCAACTTTTCCATCTCTACGGAAAGTAACCAATTGAGTACCACTTCCAAAATTACCAGACTGGAATTCAAATGCATTACCATTCCCACCAACAGTTCTTATATTATTAAAATATGTAGCTGCTATATTAGAATCAGAATCATATGTTATTCTTGTACCTTGAGTAGTTGTAGCTCCTTCTTCGGATAGTAAAAGGAATACTTCATTTTCTTGTGCTTGAGAAGTAACAGTAATACCTACATTAGAATTACCAATTCCCGTTCCTAAAACATGGAGATTACTAGCAGGAGTATTAGTCCCCATACCAATTATTCCTGATGAACTTAAGAACAAGACAGGTTGGTTAGATGGAGAAATTGTAGCTATACTTGAGGTAAAGGATAGATTATAGCTGTTTAAATCAGCAGTTCTATTTCCTGTTAAAGAACCATCTGAGTTATAGATGTTAACATTAGAGAAAGGTAAAAGGGAAGAAGAAAAATATGTCCACTCTCCAGAGGCTGTATTGAGCCCAATTAAATGAGATTGAGCAATATTAGATATATGAGGCCCATAAATTTGCCCTGAGCTAGATATAGCTAAAGAAGCTGATGTAGTTAACCTAGGTTTAGTAAATTGAGAATCAGCTACAAATGACCATTTATCATTTAAACTAGCTAGTCCAGCAGAAGCAGAAATTGCTAAACTTATAAATCTAGATCTAGCATAGTCACTACCTGCTAATACATAAGAACTTATAGAAGTAGGAATAGTTATTCTTTCATCATTATTTAGGTTTACCCAAATCCCCGATGCGCTATTAGGGGTTCTACCTCCAATAAACCCACCACCGTTAATCTCAAGTCCTCCTATTTGAGCATATGAATTATTTCTACCATTTCCTATAGGAGGTCCAACTTTTACAAATTGATTATCCCCTATTTCAGAGCTAGTTACAATTAATCCTAATACCCCGGGATTTCTTGAGTCATAACTTTGAGAGATATATAAAGTAGTATTATCATAATCATAGAATAAACTAGCAGTAGCATGCCATTCACTACCTGATTTAAAATATACTTCTTTATCTAGTCCTGGAGGATTAATCCCTACTTCAACACCAGTTGACCCAGATGTAATAGCATAAAGTTGATCTACAAAATTTATAGCATCAACATCAGCTCTAGTAAGAGATCCAGTATAGTAAATATCAAGTTGATTACCAGTAGCACCTTGGGCTCCTGTAGGTCCAGTAGTGCCTTGAGCACCTTGAGCTCCCTGCACACCTTGAGCACCTTGAGCTCCCTGTGCACCCTGTGCTCCTTGTAAACCTTGGGCACCCTGTGCACCTGTTCCTCCTTGAGCACCTTGAGCTCCCTGTGCGCCTTGGGCTCCTGTAGCACCCTGTGCACCCTGTGCACCCTGTGCTCCTTGTAAACCTTGTGCACCTTGGGCTCCCTGGGCACCTGTTCCTCCTTGTGCTCCTTGTGCACCTTGAGATCCTTGAGCACCTTGTAAACCTTGTGCTCCTTGAGCACCTTGCAGACCTTGGGCACCTTGGGCTCCTTGAGCTCCTACTGCACCTTGAGCACCAGTAGCTCCTTGGGCACCCTGTGCACCTTGTAGACCTTGAGCACCTTGTGCACCTTGTAGACCTTGAGCGCCTTGAGCGCCTTGGGCACCTTGGGAACCTGTTGCACCTTGTGCTCCTGTATTACCTTGTAATCCTTGTGCTCCTTGGGCACCTTGTGCACCTTGTGCACCCTGAGCTCCTTGTGGACCTACACTACCTCCTCCACCTGATCCAGCTCCAAAAAAATCAAAACTTATACAAACAGGAACATCTTCTGTAAATATATCAGTTATAAAAGCTGAAGAGGAGAGTCTAGCATTATTTGAAGATGAAACAAAGTGAAATTCTCCAAATGATGTTTTATTAACAAAACCATCAAATTCAAAAATTACAAATTTACTTGCGTCAGTTTTATTAACAATAGTTAAAGATCCACTATAAACTGGGTCTGTCATTTGAAAATATGACAGCATAGGCAATCCTGCAGAACTAGTATAGTTAAAGGAAGCTGTGGTTACTAATGATGAAGTTAAACTATTTAAAGAAAAGTGGCTACTTGATGGGTTAAGTAAAGTATCAGTACTAGAAGTATACTCATATTGAATACAAAAAAACTGATTGCTTAAGGGAGTTAAAGAAGTAACCCCAAACTCATCAATAGTTAAAGCATAATCATTCCAACCTTGATCTAAGACTGGAAGATTTTCTTTATTGAAAGCTAAACGTCTATCAATCCAAGCACCTCCATCAGTGTCAAGACGTTTATTTGCTATTCTTTGTTCAGCCATATATTATTGAGGAGATATTAATCCTCTTTCTTGTAAATTTTCTAATATTTGATCTATCTTACCTTCGATACGGCCTGTTAAATATTCTGGTTTTAAAAGTCCTTCACCAGAATCTCCTGCAGGTTTATCTACATCTAGGACGATAAAAGCTGGATCATCTACATATCTTCTGATTAGGAAGAAATCGGCATTACTACCTGTTGGTGATATAACCTTATCGAGGTATAAATATAATCTGTCATCAAGGGATGCTGAAACTATAGTATAAGCGTTTGGTTCAATTGCCTCAAATCTTATCTCATCATAAGATTGAACTGTAAACGGATAACTAATAGCATTGAAACCACTATTTTCTATACCAGAGGCGTAGTAACCATATAAGTTAGTTAACTCAAGGGATGCTGTTAGTACTGTACTAGTAACTGATCCTGTTGTCCAATAAGCAGCTGAGGCTGTTGGTACAGAAAATCCACCTTGAAGTTGTTTATTAGTAAAATAAGTATTTGTAGCTAAAATGTTTATTGTAGCTGTATCAGGATTAGGATTAATGTTATATCCGGTTGATATTACTCTAACCTGATCATTTAAATTAAAGTTTTGAAATGAAGTAGTTAAAGTTACAGTTTTGGTACCTCCTGAGGTAAATATAGCCCCACCTGTAGTTAGGTTGGTCCAAGTAGATCCTCCATCTGTTGATTTTTGGATCGCAAAAGTTGTTTGGAGTCTTTGAGGAGACGATACATCAGGGTCAGGAACCCATGAAGGATTTACTCTTAAATTAGCTATAAATGAAACCTCAACATCTGTATTTTGTGTAAATGTATAAATAGATGTTCCGGTATTGTATGCATTTCGATAATCGAATGATTCAGTGGGGAATGTTATTAAGGTATCAGATATAGAGGTATAAGTTTGAGTACTTGTTTTATAAGCATTAAATGCAAAATTTGTAACTCCTGTAGTACCTAACTGGATATTAAAGTTTAAAGAACTTGTATAACCATACCCGGTTACATTTCCATTCCCATCATAACTTTGGGTTTGACTGTAAAGAATAGGTTGAATGGTTTTTCCACTCTTAAATACATTATAAGTACCATTTAATATTGAAAGTTCAGTTCCAAATATATTAGTATTAGTTAAGGCTGATACTACGTCTGTTCCTTCAGTAAAGTTTTGGTTCATAATACCTAAATTAATTCCGGATGAATCATTTATAGGTCTTATAACATTTCCATTTTCATCTATTATATAACGTAGGTTATATGTTGTTTTATCCTCATAAATGTTACCCCATTCTGGTGCTGTTCCACCTGCCCAGTTAAAGTAAGCAAAGTATGTTCTGTTTAGATCCACAGATGGTAAACCAAGTTGTGTATTCCCTAAATCAACATTTTGGCTAATTTCTATACTATTGGCATTGCTTACAGATGCTATGTTAAAGTTATCTGTTGTGTTTTTACTACCTACATATCTTGGGTAGATATGTTTTCTCATAGTATAATTTGAATCTGGGATAGAGGCAGGAAAAGCTGTGTTAGTTATAATTTGGTTAAAATTAACAGGTACTAATTGGTTAGTAGTATAATCAACTTGTTGGATAAACTGACTTTGTCGATTTAATTCACTGTTATTAATTAAAGCATTATAATCTGAATTAGCAAATACTCTTGGTAAATAAGGCTCAACTGAGACCAGAACATCAGTAGATGAGGCCCCATTTGTAACTGTTCCTCCATCAGGAAGTAAAGTTAAAACAGCCACTTGCCCTTGATCTGCAACATTAACCACTTTAAACGTTCTAGGACTTGTGGTGCCCGGAACTATTAAAGTAAATTCTGACATATTAATTATTTCAACTTTGGAATATACCGCATTTTGATCTGTATAATTAATTAAAGCATAAGTTGGACCAAATTGAGTACCTGCTGGTGTATCCAAAGGAGGTGGTGATCCTTCTTCATACCAAATATACATTTGACCTGCAGGAGTAACATATAAAGTTAAGAAATCCCCAGATGAAACATTTCTTGAATCATATACTGTTATATCATAAAATAATGGTGTAATAGATGGATTTTTGTAAGGGTTAGCCTCGTTTAACTCACCATTTTCTACTGTTAGAGTAGAGCCTTTATACTCACCATTATAAAATTCTTCCTGAGATGAACGAGTAATATAAGCTAAACCATATGGGTTAATTACTTCTTCAATCCAACTCTGGGTTAGGAAGAAATTATTAGATGAACCACTAGCTAAATAGTATGGGTTTGTATCTAAACTATTTAATTTATTTACTGAACCCCCAGCTCCACCCTCTATAAAACCAGTATCAATTGAACCAGAATAATCATATCTAGCCCATTCTACCTCAGGTTGTGGGTATTTGTTTCTTTCAAGCAAGTGTTGTTTTACAACTACTCCTGAAGCTAAAGATGATCTAGCAGGGGTAAAGTCCTTAACCATTTTAAACAACGAATTATCAAAAAACTTGATAAGACGAACATAATCGTTTAGATCATAGTTGTTAATATACTTTTGAAAATAAGCATTTCTTAAAGCATCCAAATCAGGATACGATTCAGCCTCAGTAAAACGTTGTCTTGGATCACCAATATAGTCTCCCATGTTAAAGAAACCTAACTGAGCCATGATATCATCATTGATCTCGTTTTGAGGGGAGAATGCTACCTCAGTATATGCTAAGTTTTCTGTGTAAGTGCTACCACCTGGGGGTTGTTGTTGAATTGAGCGGTATTGAGATAAGGTACTACCTGAAGGTAGGTTCATATCTACAACTTGTATTTTATTTGATACAATATTTTTAATACCAGCTGCTGGTTGATCTAGGTAAACTGTTTCAGTGTTTGAAGTATAATCACCCCCTGTAACTGTAAAATTGCTATTAGAAGCAAATGATGCAGTAGCAACCCAAGAGCCTGTTACTTTAGGATGAATTGAAATAGAACCTGTATATAGCTCACCTCCTAAAGATCCTCTAAATGCTAAAGCAGTTAAATTAGGATCCAATAAATCACTCTCGATTGAGTCAGGATTCATTGTATAGTCTCTAAATACTAAGTCAGTTATAACCTCAGTATAATATCTTATCTCTTGGTATAATCCTATAAATGGGCTATAAGTACCTATAGTATTTCTTGAGTCAGAGGGGAAGTATGAAGTAGTCCCACCTGTCCAGTTACTAACACTAGTATTTACAGAAGCTGAAGCTATAAATCCTATAGTAGAACCATCATCTCCATTATAAATGTTATTAGCAGCATATAAAGTAAAATTAGCAGGATCATCATCATGATTCACTGTTACTGCTACTGACCACCAATCCTCATTAAGGAATGGTAAATAAACACTTGCTGAATCTGAACCTATTATAAGTTTTAAATTAGCATATTCGTTATAAGGATTAGCTATAGAACCACTATATGAACCTGAAGTATATCCTGAGCCTGTATATTCTAAAACAATTTTAGCAGGGGTACCATTATCTAAACTCCAAAGAGATTGACTAAGAGCATAGTTTAGGGTTGAAGTTAAACCTGGGCTCTTGAATCTGAATTCTAGAGATTTAGCAGGTGTTACTCCCCATTTACTGTTTAAAGCCCAATCTGTTTGAATCCAACCATTAGTTTTTGTATCAAACTTATAGTTGTATCTCTGCTTGTAATAATCCCAATCGTTTGACTCATCTTTATCTTTACCACCAAATTCTGCTACTCTTAAGATAGTAGAAGGAATACCATAGGTAGTGATAAGATCTTGTAAACCAACTGTTGTACCTTTTTTCTTTAAAAGAAGTGGTAAGTTGTGGTATAATCTTTTATATGTTCCTTTTTCAATGTCCTCTAAAGGAACTGCTTGGTTAGAAGCTGAGATTGAAGTATTAACATATTCATACCCACTAGGAGTAGGTAATGAATCTGTCATATAAGGGAACGGGAATAAATCACCTGAAGGGGTAACACCTAGTAAAGCAGTATATAGATCAGCTGAGCCAAAACTACTCTCATATATTTTTAAACCTAAATCTCTTAAAACATCAGCTACAAGATCTTTAGAAACACCATATTGTAGACGATTATCAGCATTCCATTTTTCAGTTACATCTTGATAATAGATCCAAATGTTATCAAACATTTCACCTAACATCTCAATGAATAATTCGTATTGGGCATTAGCTGAATCTTCTCTTAAGTAAGAAGGAATAGCATTGATTAAAGCGTTGTTATTATTTTCATCATACTCACCTGCTACAACTGATTGAATTTGAATAAAGGATATACCTGCTGCTGAGGTAGTAGTAGCATTATTATAGGGGTAAATTGAGTTAGTTTTAGGCCAAGCACCAGACCCTGAGTCATAGTATAAGAAATAATCATAACCATCAAATGTAGTAATGATTTCATCTATTTTACTTTGCCAAATATTTTTACTATTAACTGTATAAGACCCACCAGCATTATTTGATAAACTAGCACTGTAAGTATATTCTTCAATAAGTTGAAGTTTATAATAAAAGTTCTCTAAGCGAGTTAATGCTGAAGAAAAATATATAAAATTATTGTAATCAGAATAATTTACATTTATTTCAATACCACGTTCAGCTAAAATACTATTAATTTGGTATTGTAGATTGGTTGGACCTGTAGCGTAAGTGGTTGTAGTTAAATTAGTATAATTAGCATATTCTGTTGAATTATTTATTTGGTCTTTAACATTAAGGTTTAAGTTAGGACCTTTTAAATAAGTAAAATCACTTACAGGTTGAAATAGCTCAACAATATTGATGTTATAAGCAATAGGTTCTGCTACTTGGGTAACAATCCAACACTCATCCTTTAAAATAAAATTAATAGGAAGAGGTTCATAAAGCTTAATTAAAACAGTTGGGTCACTAGGGTTAGTATTATCTAGTAAAATATTATTAGCTATTACTAACTGATTTCCTCCAAAATTAAGATAAAAGTCAAAATAAGTAAGAGTACTAGTTTGTATTTTATTAATTAAAGAACTAACTCCATTTACTACATTACTATTAATAATCTGTGTAGTATTAAGTCTCAACTCAGTTCTATCTGAAGATATATCTTCAATATAGAATTGATTAAATATAGAGCTAGAAGCTTCATTATTTAGGAAAAGATATAAAGTATTATAGTTACCTATATCATATCCTACTTTCTCTAAATCAGCTTGAGGATCAAGATAAACTTGTTGGTCAATAAAACTCCAACCACTAAATCCAGCTTCATTAGAATAAATTATTTCATTATTTAAATTATAAATAAAATATGAAACATAATTTTGTAAGGGATCAAAAGTAGACTGTACTGTACTATTAGTTATAAGATTATCATCTTGAATTGAGTAGTCCTGCAATTCAAAAAAGTTACTAGGGATATTATTTATAGTTACTGTATTAGCCATTAGTTGTAGTTTGAACTATAGTAAGCAATTGTTGTTGAAGTTCTAAATTTTCTTGTCTTAATTCTGTTACTTCATTAATTAAAGCCTGTATTTCATCATTTATAATATTTGAAGCGCCAATATATTCTTGACTAGTCTTAATAAGATACTCATGGGAATTTGTTTCTCCAAATTTAGGTATATCAAAAAATAACTGATTATAATAAGTAAAAAACTCATCTATTGAGGGGAGAACTGAACCTGTATTAATTGAGGTAGGTTGGACAAGTTGGTTAAATGAAGTATCAATTACCTTTTGGTATTGATTTTTATCATAAACTTGTTTTTGTAAAGTTACCTGTTGAGCCATTATCCATTAATAACTTTAAAGTTAAAATTACTGTCTATTACTTGAGTTGTTGCTCCAATAGTAGTTTGAATTAAAATTGTATAATATCTCTCAGGTTGTAAACCATTCATATAAACTGTAAAGAAACTAGAGGTAGTATCAGCACTCAACTTAGTATAAGTTGAATCAAAATCTATAACATATTCGTTTGTATCTAAATCTTTAATAGCCCAAAAAGAAGCTGTAGGTAAGTAATAATTTTCGGTATAAATTGAAGCAGTTTGAAATATAATGGGTGGATATTGAGGACGACAATCTACTCTAAATTGTTGAACACTTGAAGAATAAAAGAATCCATTATTATTAGCTATAGAAAGATAAGCTTGTGATGTATTCAGCAATGGTACAGCTGAGGAAGTGTTATAAGTAAAGTCATTCCACTTAAAATCTATACATGGGGGATAGATTGTATGAGTGTCCATTGAGTAATATTGTAGGACAGGTTGAATGTTTAAATTCTGGTTAAACTCTACATAATAGTTACCTGTAACATCTTCATAAGATTGTGAACCTTCCCATTTAACTAAGAAACCTTGGTTCTCTATTTTAGTATAAGGACTAAATATATTTTTTGAAGATGAATACCATGCTTTAAGGGTGCCTGATACTTCTACCTTTAAATCTTTATCAGAATGGTAAGTAAAGGTTTGTGTTTGAGATATATCTAATCCGGGTAGACTTGAGCCTGTATACCAAGTACCCCCACCTGGGGTACTACCTGAGTATGAGGCTGTAACATATGGGTTAAAGTTACTTGTATCCCAAGCTTTTCCACCATCTACTGTTTGATAAACCCAACTTGCTCCATTGGTTACTACAGGTTGGTCTAGGTATTTTCCAGTACCCATCCCCCAAGCTCCAGAGATTGGATAAACATATAAACGAGAGTCTAAGTTAATACCCTGGGCAGTAGCTATAAAACATCTTAAATCAGCACCCCATTGAGCCCCTCTTGCTAAATTATCAATAGCACCATTTAGTTGATCTTGACTAAACTTAATTAAATATCTAGCTACTTGGGCATTACTACTAATTGCAAAATTCAAATTAGAAATATCTAATATCTCATCAATACCAGTATTCATCGTTGGAAACAACGAATATATAGTAGTGTCTTTTTCTGGGAAAATTTTATATACTGCCATTGTCTTATAATGTTACTACTCTACCTTGAATGTCTGTGTTAGGATATTTTACTTCAAAAATCATAGGATCAATTGAAGGATAAACCACATTATTAATAGTTGCACCTGGAATATCATATGCAAATTCAGAATAACCTAAATCTATTCCTGCTTTATTTGATATAGTTATATTTTTAACAGTTTGAACACCCTCAATCTCATCTAAAATAACATATAAATCTCTTAAGATAATAGGCTCATTAATCTGCCAATTTTTAATAGCAAAAAAATCTTGCATTGCTAATATACACCTTGTAAGTACTTCATTTGAATTATAATTAGGAAGTACTATAATATCAAAATTAATTCCAATATTAATAATAAAGGCGTCTTTAATGCTAATTGAATCGTTTACCATTCTATATTGAGAAAGATAAGTAGATAAATTTTGCTTAAGAGCAAGAGAAGCAGTTCTTAATTTACTATTAATATCAAATGATAAAACATATAAATCAAGCACCGAAGCAGCCGCCCCTGAAGCTACTGATTGGGCTTTAGTAGGTTCAATGTAAGCTTTAGCTATAACACCAAATTTAGCTGTCATCGATAATGCTCTTACTAAATAATCATCTTGGGTTACGTTACGTAATTGAGTTGCAAAATTAGCTGAAGCATTCTGTCTAATCTCCTCAGTTGTGTCTCCATCTCCACCCCCATCAGCAGCTGTTAAATTGTTAACAGCTAAGGTTCCAAATATATAATTAGCGGTATTAGCCGTTAAATTATTGTTTAAGAATTGGGGAGTACCGCTTGTAATTGACGTAATTGTATTAGCTGGTACATTGGCTGAAACTCCTCCTCCCGTTAAGTATCTAACGGTTAAAGTAGTATTTGAAGGAGCAATACCATAATTCCGGGTAAAAGTAAAATTAGAGGGAGAAAAAGCAGTTGTAAGCTTATCTATTTCAAAAGGTAAACCTAAACCAACGTTATCCGAGTTAGGTAAAATTTCCTCATCAGTATCTGTATAAGTACCAGCACCAAATTGTAATTGAAGGAGGGTATTATTTAAGAAACGAGATGTAAATCTTCTTTGTACTGCTCTAAGTTGTAAAAGATATGGTGTATCACCTTGATATTGTGATAGATTAGGATCGTTTACATTAGTATTTTTAATAGAGTCAAATACTGTATCTTGAGCTAAATAATCTACCTCATACCAAGTATTACCATTAGAATCTACTATATCTAAAATACCTACAATATTTGGAGAAGATATTTCTACAGTTGAAAACTGTTGAGGAGTTCCAAATGAGAATGATGTAGTGTTAATAGTTGAAGAAATTGCCTTGCGAGTTTTCTTTATTAAATAATAATCTACTACAGCACCCCCACTTGAAACTTGATATACAGTTACTTCTGTAGGATCACCTGAAGATGAAACACTAAAATCAACTGGATCTTCTATAATGAAAGAAACATTATCAGGAGATGTAGAAGATACTACAGTGTTAGCTGGGATAAATAAAGCATATGAAAAATCAGGCTCATAACTTCCACCAGTAAATATAGCTGGGACTTGTTGATAAAAATCTACATCAACTGTAGCAACCTGCGTTACATTTGGTTTGTAACCAAACATATAAGCTAGCTCATACAAATTATTAGTTTGACGGGCATATTGCAAGTATGTTTCTTGAATTTGATTGTCTAAATAGAAAGACATAACATCACCTACATAAGATGCCATCTCCATAAACATCATACCGGGTGATGATGGAGAGAAGTCATTATAGGTTGTAGGAAAATAAGTACGAGCATAGTTAATTAAACTTGCTCTTAACTCGGTAAAATCCTTGTTTATATATTGTATGTTACGTCTTATGGCCATTAGTTAAATGCTATTTGAATTTCATCTGATATAGCGGTATCTATAACATTGTAAGTTAAGGATACTGTTATAGTGTTAGTATCTGGGTCTTGGAATATATCTAAACTAGCTACTATCACATTAGGGAAGAAACGAGATAGTTGTGATTGAATATTTTCTTTAAGACCGTCTAAATTACCAGTAGTAATTTGTTCAAAAATAAAAGCTCTTAAACCTGAACCAAATGTAGGATTAAGATATCTTTCGGGTGGGTTGGTTAAGAAAAAATTTATAAGATTATTTCTTATAGCATCTTTTGTAGTATATGTAGAATAAAAAACACCTGGAGCATTAAAAGGGATAGCGACACCAACAGCCGTTCCTGGCTTAGTATCGATTGGGAATATTTTTTGTGCTCCGAATGCCATTTTATTTCTTGCCCATTAAGCCCATAATCATATCTAAACCAACATTACCTGAAGGTAAAGCGGATCCTTCACCTGATGTGTTCATCCCAGGAGCTACTTGTAGAGTTGTTTGGTTTATACCTGCTCCTCTAGCATCGGATGAATTAAATGAGAGAGTATCTTGCCCTCTTCGCATATCTCCCATAATACTTTCCATCATAGCTCTTTTTTCAGTTGCTGATGTAGTACTTGGTTGAGCTGCTATTGGAGTGCTCGTAGTAGCTATCCCATATCCAATTCCTCCTACAGGAGCTTCCATTATTGGAGTCTTAGGAGCACGAACTGCTTCCAAAAGGATATCTTTTAATTCCTCTTGGATAGCTTCTCTAACTGCTTCTTTAATAAATGATTTTAATTCGCTCGGTTTCATCTGTTATAAATATTGAATTTAATAAGCTTTTAAATTGTCTCTGCTAATAATTAATTTAAGTTCATCAATTAATGTTTGATCGTTAGTTGTAAACGATAGGGGTGTCTCTATTAAAGGTATACCTGATTGGTTAAATGCAACTGCTTTTCTACGAGTAACAGTAGAGCTGAAAGGTACTTCCTCTATTTTGAATATAAAACCTTGATAAGTTGAATCATTTACAGATTGTTGATTATCTGTTATTATCTTTTGAAGATTATCACTTACAGGGTTTAGGGTTTGGTTGGGTTGCAAACACAGTGAAAGTGCCGCGTCTAAAGAATTTAAAATAGTTACTACATTTTTTACAAAAGATGATACTATATTTAAAGCGATTGCTAAAGTATCTAGATCTTGTTTTCTTTTAACTAATTTAGATTCACCTAAAGAATTAAAAGTTAACTTATCTGATAAATCTCCTAAATCACTTAACAAAGCAGGAATTGCTCCTGGAAGACCAAAAGGTATTGCTTTGGCGGCAGTTGAGGTTGCTATTCGGCTTAAATTAATCCCTCTAATAGTAGCTAAAAGAGTATTAAAGGTTACATTAACTCCAGCATATGTTTTAGTAGTAGTATCTAAAAATAATCCAAACTTGTTTAAAAATCCTACTATATTATTTCGTTTATCTAAAATACTTTGTAGTAAAACAGGATCGGGGCAAGTACCGTCTGTAGGGATTTGTTTTAGTAAATTTTCTAAGGGTACTTTAATTAAATTCTCGTTATCTGATGTTTTTTTAATCAGAAGTAAAGACAATTTTACTAACGCTGATTTGGGATCAAAGATACCATTTTGTATAGAAGTTATATCAATCCCAGCCATTACAGAGTTTTGCTTATATTTGATTTAGTTGTAGTCTCTAATTGAACCTTTAAGGTTGTTAGATAAGTTATAAACTGAGCAGCTGCTGCTGTAACTGAAGGAAGTGGGGTATTTACCAAAGCGGAGCTTAAAAGAGATAATTGGTCTACTAATTGAGTTAAAAGAGTTATAGTAGTATCACCGTAAAGTAGTGGTTGTACCGCATTAACCCCACCTAATAACACACTATTAGATTGAATCACCGACTGTGGTGAATCAACATTAAAGCCGTTTAAAGCATTGATATTTACAGTTTTAGTTGATGATAAAAGTAAATGATCTTCGGTAGTATTAAATACTAAACGACCTGAGTTTAGAATAAGCTGTTTACCAGAGTACTCATTAGGTTGAATTGGTGGATTAGAAGTATAACTAGAATAAGAGATACTAGCTGCTTCTAAAGGTATTTTTTGGGTACTAGTAAAATAAACAGAAGTATCATCATTATTAATATCTTCTACAGTAGGTATCCATCCTTCCTCTGTTTGGTTACCTTGCCCATTACGAATAATAGTAATAGGGTCACCGTTTGTACCTGTTGAAGACCATGTATTAGGAGTGTTTTTAACAGTAGATCCTAAACGGATTGAATTACCCCACCTACCCTCAAAAATTCTATCTCCCTCAAATGGTAAGAGTGGATGTATATTTCCTCTTTCAACAAATGTTCTCCCTAAAAATACTTCAGTAGATTGATCGGTTACTCTTCTTACACTACCTAATTCTGTCTCAACATAATCTTTTTGTTGTGATGGAGGTAATATATTAGAGTTTTGAGGAAAAGCATTATGGTGGGGATGATTCCAAATACCCACAACACTCATATAATAAGCTGTCTTAGATGAAGTAAATTCTCCTATATCAGTATTTGGGTAAGAAGAGATAAGAACTATCTCATTTATTAAAGGTAAACTTCTAGTAGAAGGATCATAGGGTTTAGCTGTAGGGTAAGATTGGTTTATAGATACGGGTTGGTCAACTAAAGTATATTCTATTGTACCTAAACCATTCCATTCACCAAGTTCTTTCCAACGTGGGTGGGTTTCATCTAGTACTATACTAACTACTCTACCAACATTTTGGACTGGGAAAGCTATAGAAAATCTTGATTTATCAAATAAAGCCCCTAAAACTCCACCTGATCTACTTGTTTTAGCCATTACTCCTCAGTTTTAAACTTGCTTATCTCATCAAGTAGTTGTTGTTTTTCTTCATCAGAGATACCTAACGCACTTTCTCCACCTTCACTATTCATAGCACGTTGAGCTAGGGCAGCCATTTTAATTAAGAGATCATCGTTTTTAACTCCTATTTCCATATATTCTTTAATTAATGGAACTAAAAGAGTAGCATCACCTATTTCTTCAATCATAGGTTTTAGCTCATTGATGAGGGCAGTTACCTGCTTATCTTTTTTCTGTTGGTTATTGTAAATCTCCTCTAGGACATTTCCAAAAGTTTTATTTTTGAATATTACTTTATCAAACTGGCTCATGGTTATAAATATATTTATTTAAACTCTACATAACCGTGTTCTAGATAATATATATAGTTAGATCTGAATATATTGTATAATTGGTTTGCTATCTTAGTTATTTTTGGTGTTTTAGCGTCTACCTGTTCACGAATATAAATGTATAGTGCTTTTTTATTAAAGACGTCTATACTGTCGCGCTTACGGAATAGTTCTAGGATAGCATCTGCAATTTGAGCATCCTCATCTTTGGGAAATAACTCAAAAATATTATCAGTACAGTAAGTTGTAAACTCATCTATATAATATGAGAGTTTATCATCATGAGCATTACTTAATGTTTCTTCAATTTGATAAGAATATTTTTCATTCTCATCTAATCCTTCAACTGGTACCTTATCAATTCTTCGTTTATAGTTTCGCGTGTTTGATATAATTAAATATCTTTTAGCAATTGTACCAAAATAAGAGTATGCTTTAGATCCTCTACTTTGATCATATAAGTGTATTTTAGAAAGAAGGAAAGTAATTACCTCGTGTTGAAGATCTTCAATGTTTTCTACCTCAGTATAGTAGAATTTAAAGGTATGGATAATATTTTCAGTAAGTTTAAAAAAAGCATAGTGAATATATCTGTGATATATTTTTTCTTTTTCTAAAGGATTTGTTGATTTATTATACCTTACAATCGAATCTTCTGTTTCTTGAGTAAAGTATTGTATGCCTTTTTTCCTTTTTGGAGCTATTTCACTCATAGTTTAATATTGTATGGTCTTATCATTTCGTTTAACATTTTAAGCCTTTCAAAGAAAAAACCTACTTCATCATCGCTTTTAAAGGTGCCTTTAGCATCTACTTCATCAATTCTTTTAGTCATAAATTCTACTGTACTACCTAAACCATTAATGTAGTCTTGGTAGGATATAATAGCGTCTTGCCTCCGTTTTAGTTCATCCTCACTTTGTTCAACCTTACGTAAAAGGTTAAAGGTCGTGAATCCTAGGACCACGACCACAACCAAAAGTATAATAATTAAAATTATCATATACTGTCTAATAAATTTTTTAGTCCTTCACTTTTAACACCACTAAGTGCTTTTTGTTTAGCTGCGGCCGGAACAAACCTTCGGGTTTCTTTATTAGAGGTATCCTTAACAGATTTATTACCTTGTAGTTTAGGTAACCATTCACGCTCAAACTCAATACGAGCAGCCATCATATCAGCAAAGTGAAGTACAAATGGGAGACAAGTACGTGGTTTTTGCTCGGGCATATAAGTCATAAGATATTTTTTGTTTGCCTCATCATACAAACCATCGTGTGTTTGAATAGCTAACATCTCATTGAACGTATACTGGATACCATGTGATTGGAGCATGAACAAACCACGGTCTGGAACTGAAGCAAATGCGAGTTTAGTGTTGAACATATAGTCTTCACCTAGCTTATCTTTACGCCATTGATCAGTTTGTGGAATGTAGGATTCGTGTTGATCGTCTCCCATCTTACCTAAATCGTGATTGATAGCAGCAAATACTAGTTCTTCAACAGTATATCCTGACACATCAGCATCTTCATCTGCCCATAGTTGGTGTTGTTTTAGAGAACAACGTACAACACGAATTACGTGTTCCACATAACCCCCAGGAAAAGCATTATGGTATTCTTTTTTATGAGCAGCAGGCATGAGCATAACGCGCTCAGCATACTGATCATAGAATTCAAGTAGTTTTTCTTTACGGGGTGAGGAAATATGTTCCTCAATAATACCCAAAAATACGTTCCAATTGTTTTGGATTTGTTCAGCAGTAAGATTCATAACTTTAATTTAAATTAGTTTTGACGTTGAACCATCATCTTAAGATCTTCAACTACTTCTTCTGCGCTAGCAATAAGTTGATGATATTGTTCTGTGGTTGTTGTGGGGCGTGTAATCATAACTTTCATGGTTGTTAATTTACCATTAAGTTTTTCTAATTTTTGCATCGCTAAGTCTGGATTTCTCATAATAGAATATTTTTGTTGGGTTATAAGGTAATATAGATGTATGTGGGAATCAAGTTTACTTGATAAATTTCTCAACTATATCTTGGATTTGTTTTAAATGAGCACATTTCTCGTACTCTTCTTTTTGTTCAAAGAATTTAATAGCTATAACTAAGGCAAATACTAAATCATCATCAGCAAAAGTTTTTATAGCATCTACATCTACTTTACACTTTAAGTTTAATTTAGAGGCGTAAAACCACACTCTTGAATAAGTAACTAAATCAGCTATATCATCTAAACCAGCTATCTCTTTAACTAACTGTTCAGGGAGATGGTGTTTAAGTTGGTGGTAGAAAGTCTTATTATTTAAGACAATTTTTTTAAGCATTCCTATCCAAAATATGGGAGTCTCTTGAATTAAAATCAGTTCATTAGCTGCCTTAGCTTTTTGTTCTAAGGGAGTATCAAATTCTGTTGAATTGAATAGATTAAATATTTTATTTATATCCATTTGCATATACATATATGCGTAGATCAAAAATTATTTGAGCCTTCTATAGGACTCGAACCTACAACCTGCTGATTACAAATCAGCTGCACTACCATTGTGCTAAGAAGGCAATTAGTTGTTTTTCGAGTGGAAGGTACAACTTTAAACCTTTCGGCTAGACTCAGTATTACTCGGCTACTACTGTAGTGTCGGTTACCACTGTAGTGTCAGTAGCTACTACGCTAGTATCAACGGCAGTACCTTCAACGGTAGATGCCTCGTTAGAACAAGCGACAGCGGCTGCAGCCAATGCGATCACGAAAAATGCATTTTTCATTTGTTTGTTGTTTTATTTATTATTGTTAATTAAATATACGAATAAAATCTGACATAGCCAAATTTTATTTGTGGACCTTGAGGGGCTCGAACCCACGACCAATTGATTATGAGTCAACTGCTCTAACCGACTGAGCTAAAGGTCCGATTAGCGGAGGCTCAGGGATTCGAACCCCGGTTACGCTCTCACGTAAGCCTGTTTTCAAGACAGGTGCATTCAACCGCTCTGCCAAACCTCCATTGTAGCCAGGGCTGGATTTGAACCAGCAATACTCAGTATTTAAACTGCTGCACTGTATAATCAAATTAGAAAGTATTTCACGCAGTAACCTAATTTGATGCGTCTACCATTCCGCCACCTGACTATATAAAAGAACAGTTTGTAATGTCAGGGTAGAGCTTACCTACCCTCACCGGGACTCGAACCCGTTAATACAAACGTACCCCTCATTAGCTACATGTGTTCCTTTGTACCGAAGGCGGGACTCGAACCCGCACGCTTAAAGCACTGGTTCCTAAGACCAGCATGTCTACCATTCCACCACTTCGGCATTTTCACCAACATATCAAATAACTCATTACTTATCTAATACTATAAATATACGAACCACATCTCGGGTAACCAAATTTTACCATTAAACTCTTATAGCATGGTCTGCTGCTCTTGTAGCGATTTGAAGTGCAGGTTTTGTTGTGCTTTTAAAACCCGCTGCTTGTACCCACCCTTTTGATGCCGCCACTAGTTTATTAGATGCTTTAAACTCATCATCGTTAAAGTCCAAATCGATTGATTCGATTTTAAGTGGACTATTTTCAACTATGAACAATGCTGTCTCAATTGACATTTCTGTTTCTCGCCACAAACGCGACCAAAAATCACGAACGATTGGTACTTTGATCTTGTGGTATAAAACGTGACATCCTCTACTACGGTACCTTAATACTATAGCTGTACAGTAAACTGTTTCGGGACCCCTGTTTTGTGAGTCGCTACCAACATATATCTTTGTCTCTGGATTAGCTTGCACATAATCAAGTAAGTAAGGGATTAGTTGAATTGGTTTATGTGTAGTGCCACTTTTAAAGATTCTGTTCATGACCTTATTTTTGTGCCTGCAGAAGGACTCGAACCTCCGAACCCGAATGGGAGCTGATTTACAGTCAGCTGCAATTGCCGCTATGCTATACAGGCTAATAATGTTAGTTGGCAAGACGAGACTCGAACTCGCATGTGACCGTTACACTTTCTACAAGGTATAAGCTTGAGGTGATACTTGCCAGTATTTTAGTGATCCGGGATGGATTCGAACCATCGACCGACAGCTTAGAAGGCTGTTGCTCTATCCACTGAGCTACCGGACCATATTTTAAGGGGCTACCTATCTTGCTGTCGCGAGCAGCTCATAGCCGGAAACCTTAGTCTCCCCTTTTTTGTAGCTGAGGCGGGAATCGAACCCGCACGACCGTTGCTGGTCAACAGATTTTAAGTCTGTCATGTCTACCTATTTCATCACTCAGCCCTCTTGTACTATAAATATACTACACAAATTTTGCATCTCCAAATTTATAGATAGTTCTGTCCAAATTTAGTTACAATTTCCTTTGCCTCATCGATTGACAGATCAAAAAACTCTCGGTTACCAGCAATTCGTTGCCCATCCAGATGACGGTGAACCTCTTTCTCCAACTGCTCGGCATTATAGCAATGGAAGGCCCACTCAACTTTAAACGGAAGAGGAATACCTGTTGATCGTGAGAGTTGCTCTGCTCGAATCTCGGGGGTTAGATCGGTAAATCCAATTTTTACATAACCCGGCATGGTAGGATTTGACAAAACATACACCCACGAATCAAGATCAGAGGTACGATTAGCATATTTATTACGCTTTCTTCCGGTAAAATACGTAACTATATCCCACCCATCTTCACCTTCAGTGAGTGTATAATAGGGGCAACGGTTAACCGAAATTCCCGTGTAATCTTCCACTAGAGGAATGTATTGCTTTGCTTCCTCGGGTGTAATCCGTTTAATAGGATCACGATTTGGTCGAATATTATAGTAAGGCATTCCACAAAAGTTTAAAAATCACATACAAAGTCATCGAGGCATACAAATTAAACCCAAAAGTAAGCAACTCATCTCTCCAATCAATTTTTCCCACATTGCGATTTGCCCAGATTCGAGACAAAACGTTTACCATCAATACAGTCAGCATAACCCTTTATTTTCAATTATGGGTAAATATACAAAGAAAAGGTTGGGAAGGCAAGCCTCAACTCGAAAGTTTCCTTGCTATTACTTAATATCACAATATCCGTATATACTACCCTATCCATTCCCACATCCCAATTACAGTAAGAGAAACGCCTAAAAACACCTCAATATGTTGAACATCCCAACTAAAAATAATATTGGATAAAAACAAACTTAATGTAATGGTAGCACATCTAATGATTGCTACCTTATCCGGTTTAAATACGGTAATTAAACCCTTAATAAACGCGAATAACAATAAAGCTACTACAACAGCAATTGCCCACATAACATTGTTTTTATAAATAAATTACAAGTAAAAACCCCAATAGGGTTTTTTCACGCGTATTGAAGCGCTAGTTTATACAAGTCGCTATTCAGGGCGATGTCCTGTTGGAAGTTTTTAATACGCCGTGCTTTACGCGTTTTTGAGGCGCTACGGTAATCGAACATACCGTTAACAAGCTTTTCTTGCACTAAATTAAACACGCTCCACAAATCATTCCCACTGTCTTGTTTGCGGGTTGGGGTAAGGAAATCTTGTACGTTAAAAGTTTTGTTTTCGGTATCGAAACGTAATCCTAGTGCCTCCAGTGCGAACTGTTGTTTTTGATCCTCGGATAATTGCTTAGATTTAAATTGATTCATAGACTCAACCGTTAATGGGAGTTTTTCTACCATCTCGGTAATGAGGTGCTGAAGCGCCTCAAAATCGTATCCCATATGTCGGATCTTCATTTTGCCGAATTGCTCATCTGCTATTACTAATCCGTTTGAACAGACGAGACGGAAAAGACCGGCCTGGAAAGTGAATGCATTTTTACCATCGTGGCTGTTAGTTAAGAGAATTCTGGGAAAAACAGTATCTCCATCCGCTCCTTCAATCACGATCTCGGGGTTAGCGAACACAAGCATGTGTTTTTGGAAACCTTGGTTTTTACGTGATTTGATCTCTTTTGCATCTACTACGTTCCAACCCAACGCGGACATATCATCCAAAACTCGTTCGGTTGGGATATGTGAGTACTTCTCGGATACCGTACTTGATCCGTGTTTTGTGAATACGCTGGGGGCTACTTGTTTAACTTGCTCCTTGCTGATTGTCTCGATGGTGCTCAAATTTGCTAGCATAACTGTTTTTCCTTTGTTGTTATTATTTTATTAACACCTAAATATACGTATATACCTTCGGGTAGCCAAATCTTTTTGTGATCTTCTTTTTGTGGATCGCGAATTTTTTGTCGGAAGGGGTTATTTGGAAGCACTAATCCCATTAGGGATTATTTGGAAAATGTGGGATATAAGTATATACTAGTCGGGGGGTAAAGGTTTTAGAGGTTTCAATCATTCACCTAAATGCGCACCCATACCCCGCCGCCGTCGATGGACGGTAACGCGCGTGGGACCATCGATATACATGAGGTACCGCGGACGGTACGGCGAGAATCCCTTAGGATTCCCACACCATCATTGTTCCTGGATCCTGCCATTCGAAATACCAGCCGCTGTCTTCCACCATAGTGTTTAGTTTTGGGTTTACACCGAATGTATCACCCCATTCTTCACTCCAGTAATCAAATAGGGATGGAGTTGATTCAGCCGAGATCCAGATACCATTGTTTTCGTTTTTGGTACTGTAGAACTCGTCTGTGGTTCCACACACATGAACACCCTTTGCTTTAAGGGCCGTCATCATTGCTTTAATTCCTTTTGTTTTCATAACCATTTATTTGATTGAATATATGAACAAAATCTCAAAGAGCAAAATATTCTTCCAAAAAGTTTTGTGCAACTTTAAATTTGATACTGAGATATTTTTTAATCTCAACCTCTGAGTATCCCTCTTCTACCAATTCAATGATAGCCCCCTGTAAGTTGATGTGAAGTTTAGAAACATCATCCATCTGCTTAATTTTCAAATCTGTCATAACCGTTGTTTGTTTTTAATTATACCTAAATATACGAACTATATTTTGGGTAACCGAATCAATCGGTTATGAACTCAACATTAATCAACTCATCAATACCAAACTCAATTCCAAATTCACGCAATTGAAGCGATGTCCAGTTCGGGTGGAACATACTACGCTTACCATCATCTTGTGTTTTAATGACTTTAATGAACTCTTGCTGCCACAATTTAAGAGCATCAACTAAAATATGCTCAGTCATAGGTGTGAGCTTACCTGATTTATATTTCTTCTTTGTCATAACCGTTTTTATTTTTTATTATACCTAAATATACGAACTGGATTTAATTAAACCAATTCCATTACTTCTGTTAATCCCATCTCCTCCAATTCGTCCTTAGTTTCGATATCTTCACCAAACACCAATTCGATATCAGCATCTTCTAGTATCAAACAGATATCTTTTCCCATAACACGGCCCATCAATTGGATTTCATTTGCATTAAGCTGCTCAGTAAATACTTCTTCTACTTCACCTGTTTCATAATTCCAAGTGAATCCAAATACATTATCTTTTAACTTTACATTCATAACCTTTATTTTTTATTATACCTAAATATACGAACAGATATTTGATAAATCTATTCCTTTATTGAGCTTTATTAATTAATTTAATCAAAGTTTCAGGAGTTTCAACTATTGAAAATCCTCCATTATTATGAGTTGTAACTCCTACTCTAGTATGTTCTACTTCATCAACACTACCATAACTCATTTTTTCAGGGACTCTAAAAAAATGCCCTATTTGTTCAGCATTTAAATATACAGGTTTTTTATCTTTAAGACTTGTAACTTTAATAATTTTCATAACCTTTGTTTTTTTATTTTTTATTATACGTGAATATACGAACTTATTTTACGTACTCTACTACCTTATTCAAACCTTCAACATCACACTCTAAACTATTCTCATCAAACTCAAACACTTCATTCACTGAGTTAATATCAGTAAACAAACAATCATATTCATTGTCCATACCTAAAGCTTCACACAACACACCTTTTCGACTTTCCAATGCCTTGATTTCATTTTCATTCAATTTCCATGTAAATACATTCTTCACTTCACCAAATTGTGAATCGTAAATAAAACCGTAAACGTTGTCTTTGAATTTTACTTTCATAACCTTTGTTTTTATTATTTCTTATTATACGTGAATATACGAACAGGAAAGGCGAGAGCAAATGCCCTCGCCAATCCCCAACGGTTATGAAGCGTTATATTTTAAAACTGGGTACTCACTTCGCTGTAAGCATCCCAAAACTCATCCATAAACTCATCTACAAATTCGCTGCTCATAACTGTACCTTCGCTATCGGTTACTTGGTACTCACAGTACGAATTAGATTCTGTAACATGTAATGTATATTCTTTTTCGTTGTGGGTAACATTGTAAGTGTCTGTACGTTCAATTAGTTCTGCTTTCATTATCCAACTCGTTTTACCAATCGTTCTACTTTCTGTTCGTTTGTCATTTTTGCTTCTTCAACATCATATACTTTGAAGATACGTTTTTCTCCTTTGTAATCCACTTCAAACATGATAGATGAGTCATTTGCAAACTTGACTACGATTACTTCTTTACTGTAGCTGTTTCTATAGTTACCATTACTAATCCATTCATCTCTTTTTTCAACACTTGTTGCTGTAGGGAACTCGTGATTGAGTTGAGAAATTGCTACATTGAAGTTTAGATCTTTTACAATGAGAGAACTCAGTTTCTCTTTTGCTGCTACATTTTTATTATCAATCTTATCTAAAATCGTTCGAGGTTTTACTGCACGAGAACTACCTACAATTTGGTAACTCTCAATTTTTTTATCTGAGGTAATACCGAATGATACACTGTGTTTTTTAATAACTAGCTCACCATTTTCTTGTGTTACAATATCGTACAACAAGTACACACCACCAGACCAAGTATTTACTGTAATCTCAGTTTCGAATCGTTCGTCACCGTAACCTAGTCTAACATCTCTTGTTACAGTTTCTGTTTTAAGTGTGTTTTCGAAATGGTAACCCAAATGAAATCCATTCTCTAGTAAGAATTTTACATCACGTTCTGCACGGATTATTTGGAGTTGAGTATCTCGCTCGCTTCGTTCAATGTATTCTTGAACCATTTTTTCTTGTTCGACTGTAAACATTTCAAGTTCCAGTTCTAATTGTTGTCCTTCTGTCTTCATAACCTTTTATTTGCTGGAATATACGAACTAAATTTTAATTAGCCAACTATCGACCCATTTCTTTTTCCCATTCTTCATCGTCGATAAACATTCCGGGATTGTCCAACTCCTTCAAATGCTCCATTGCTTCCTTTTCTGTATCGAAAAATTCCTCGTTACCCGTTTCAAAGTCAATAGTTGCAAATTGTACATCATTTTGAGGAGTCAATACAATACCCAAACCAATGTTTTCAAATGCAATGTAGTAGTAACCTGTAAATGTATTGTAACCAAAATGTAGTGGCTCATCTGAACACAAACTGCTCTCAGAGTAAGCATTCATCAAAGTAGCTAATGCTCGCGCATCATAAAAACTTACTGTCTCGTAACCTGTAAAAATGTCCTTCATAACCTTAATTTCTTATTTGATTAAATATACGAACAATCTTTTAAACAACCAAACGGTACCCGTTAATCGCCAACAGGGCTCCGTTCGTAGCGATCGTAGCTGGATCCTGGATTAGCAACCCATGGGCGAGAAACGCTACGCATCCCAGCGCGTTTATAATTCGAAGCGTCTTAATTTTTTTAGTGAGAAAGGACCCGATTACGAGTCCCATCCCTACAAATCCTAGTATACCCATTTCTTACTTAGTCTTTTGGATAGCTTTAACCAACAAAACTTGTAAAAAGTTCTCAATATCTTCTTGATCAAAATTCTCTTCACGTAAATCGTACGTAAGATTCTTTACAACAGAATTAAAAATATTCTCATCAGCAATTCTGATCAATCCGTCCATTCTTTCAAACGGATCTTCTTCAATTTCATCTTCAATTTCAAATTCAAGATTTTTTAACTCAATAATGTAACGAGGGTACTCATAACCTTGTGTATCAACTAAGTAATTTTTACCTCCAATAAATAGAATATGGAATTGTTGTTCACCATCTAATTCAACTCCCATCAAATCAATTCCTGAACCAAAAACCTGAATAGGAAAAGTATTAATTACTTGTCGAGTTTCTTTATCTAAACTTTTAAAATCTACTGATTCGTAAATCTCATATACAAAATTTACCTTACGATGGTAATCAAAACGAATCAACTGATCGTAAATGTCTTCTTTAATTTCCTTTGCTTTCATAACCTTTTATTTTTTAATTATACCTGAATATACGAACAATTTTTTGTATTTACTGGTCCCCCAATATCTCGTTCAATAGAACTTGAATATAGTCCTTTGCATCTTGTAGTTCAAAACCATCTTCTTCCATATCACCTACAATGTTTTCAATTGCTTCTTGCAACTCAAATATGCTTTGCTTTTTAACAATCGATTCTGCTCTTATTAACTTATCGTATTCCATAACCATTTTTTTATTTATTATACCTAAATATACGACCTATCCTTTATTCAACCACTACCTTTTCTAATACTTCACCATAAAACTCAATACCTTGATATTTTTCGTATCCGTTTTCCTTAAACGTATCAATACAAAGCTCTCGTAATTCTTTCATTGACTGAGCGTTGTTGATTTTTTCAATTGTTCCAGCTCGACCGAAATCACTACCTTCTGAAATTTCGAGCAATTCTTCATCGTCCTCATACATTTCAGCTAACACGTCAAATACTTCTTCATTAAACGATTCAATCAACACTTTTTTTACTTCTTCAATTTTCATAACCTTTGTTTTATTATACCTAAATATACGACCTATTTTTTATTAAACCTATTCCTTTAATTCAAACCAGCTACTTCTTTAAAAATATACTTCCAAAAGTCAGCTACTTCATACTCTTTTTCTAAAATCTCTTCACTATACAAGTAATCAGTAACATAGTCATCTAATTTATCTAAATCATCTATTTTGTTAACAGTTTCATTAAATTCAGTCAAATCAAAAACACTATCTTCATACATTTCACTTAAGCTTTTTACTTCTTTAATAATCAATTCTTTTACTCTATCCAACTTTTCCATAACCATTTTTTTATTTATTATACGTGAATATACGAAAGAAAGTCTAATTAAAGACTTCCTTCATTATTCTTCATCCATTCCATAATATTCATTAAACAACTTGACAACCTTTGATTTTACTTCATCTTCAAGTTCATTTTTATCTAACAATTCCTCTAATGCTTCTAAATTTTCATATCTAAAATCACCTCTATACTGTCCAGCACCATCATCCATTAAATCATTAAATAAAGTAATTTCATTAACAAAACCTTCTACAGTTCCACATCCAACACTACCCATACTACTTTCACTTCCTCCACTAACACTTAATCTAAACTTTACAAAGCTTTTAAACATTTCATTATCTTCCCTTTCCTGATCTGAAAGATTACTTTCTGAAATAGCTTCCAAGTCACTTAAACAATACTCTTTATAAACTTTTTCTAATTTCAATTTCAACTCTACATTCATAACCTTTGTTGTTTTTATTTCTTATTATACTTGAATATACAAAAAGAAGTTAACTATTCATCTTCCTTCTTTAGACGTTCAATCAACTTTTCTCCTTCAATAACCAATTCCTCTGCTTGTTCTAATACATTTCCGAACAAACCATCTAAAAACGTTTCCTTCACTTTCATAACCTTTTATTTGATTGAATATACGAATAATTTATTGATTATCCAATTCCTCAATTAAATCAATATTCTCCTTAAGTAACTGGATCATTCGAATCCTATACCGTTCATCTCTTTCATTTGAAGCTTCAGATTCAATGTTCTCTAGACAGTCTAGAAGATCGTTGTAAGTGTTTTCAAATCGACAGTAACTCATGTTTGCCATAACCTTTGTTTTAATTATTTATTTATTATACTTGAATATACGAACAGATATTTGATAAATCTATTCCTTTATTTACAAAGCCCAATATTCTTCTACAAATTCAGTTGTCTCAGAAACCAATTCCTTAAAATATAATTTGATTTCAGTATCAGAATATCCTGCTTCTACTAATTTGACCGTTGATGCTTGTAGGTGTTTTCTTAAATCATACACCCGAGACATTTGATCAATTTTCCTTTCTGTCATAACCGTTTCTTATTTACTGGAATATACATTAAAGCCTTGATTTAACCTATTCCCTCGTTCTCCAGTTCATCGTAATAATCCATTTCCATGTTGTAAAGACTCTCGTAAAACCCATCTTCCATCGTTTCTGTTGCTTTTAATTATACCTGAATATACGATAGAGATTTTGGATAGACAAATTCTTTAGATAGATAAGATTGTCCTTCTCCAAGTTAAGTAGGATATAAATGTACGAAAGATCTTTTGGGTAACCAAGTCTTTTTTAATAGATGTTTTCTATACTTGCCCCCCCCACAGTCCTTCCCAAGGTCAAGATACGAAAGTTTTTTGGGGGTGCCAAGTTTCCCCCGTTTCCCCTCATTTTTCCATTATTTTCCATTATTTTCCAGTGCGATCACCTCTCTCTATCGATAGATCTTGTTTATCCCGCACGGATGATAGAGATTCTCTATCAAAGTCAATTCCCCCACGGGGGATCCCCCCGTAACCCCCCTCCCTCGATCGATTTTCTCTATCGGCTTGTATATATTTTGTCGACAAGTAAAGGTAGGATTTGGTGGGGGAAGGGGTTATATAGATGTGCTCTCTCGACCTCATTCACACTCACCCGTTTTTCACATACTATTATCGACCCTAGCTATCACCCACCATAACTTAGTTGGGGTTTGTCACACTAGTGATAGAGAACACCGATCAAACACAACAAGCACACAATTCCGCGCAGATACATAACGCATATACGCGTACGTACCGCGTACGCCGGTATATATATACCGTATATATGCGCGCTTTTGCGCGTATTACGCGCTAGTATGTGTTAGTGCGCGTGGTTCCGTTAAATGTCCTCGATATACGTTAAAAACGTAGACATCACGCGTTTGATCTCGTTATATTCTTTCGTATCGGCATAATCGTGAGCGTCATTGAGGAATTTTCTCACCGCCCACACGATATCTCCCTTGTTGAGTTCTTCCATCGCGTATTATTCGTACCTGGATTATTATTCGTATTATTTCTCCCCCACCACATTATTACCTCCAGCCGAAGATTAGGAACAGGATTTTTTTATAGATTAGGTAGTGCAGGGGTACGTTGTTTTGGCTCATGTTTTATAAGTGTTCCGTTAATGAAGCGTTCTACCATGCCAGCGCAAATTCCGGGTTTGATTTCTTGTACGGCGAATGTGATGTCTCCGTCTTTATGAACTACGCGGTAGGTGAGTTTATCGATACGTATTGTTTCACTATACGATTTTTGTGGTATTTGGGTGAGTTTAGGACCGCGTCGTTTCATTGTTTAGTAACTTTACTTCGGTATTCATCTGAGATGTTAATTAGTCCAGCAACGATGTCTTCCTTGGTCATTGTGTTGTTGCCTTCTTTGAGGAAATTAGTGAGTCCCTCATACCGACCTAATGACTTTGCCATTTGTAAAGTGATACCTGAGAAATTGTTTTCCATAACCGTTTATTTTTTATTACACCTAAATATACGAAAAAAGGCTTGGAAAACCAAGCCTAATTTAAAAATATTTTAAGAAATTTTCATTTCTCGTTGATGTTAAAGGTTCTCGTTATTGTATTCGTTGTCAAAAGCATCAGAAATCTGTTGAAGTGTCAGGTTTCCATACTTGTAGGCGAAGTCAACCATTCGATCTTTTTCCTCTTGTTCAAATGTCGCAACCTCTTTGGCTGCCATCATTAAGGCCTCGCACTGTGCTGTGTGTCGTGACCACTCACCAGCCAATTCGTCTAGCCGGTCTGCAATTTTAAATGTTAGTGTTTTCATTTCTGTTTTTATTTATTTGATTAAATATACGAACTATATTTCAGATATCCAAACCTATAGTTAGCTAGTTGTAATGGTTGAGTTTAATTTAAACTTACCTTTATTATACACTATATATGAGTTATTCTCTATCCAATCACCACAGTTAATATAATGGATTTCTCTATCTAATCCGAGTACAGGTGTGTGAATGTGTCCACAAATCACCCCTTTACATTTACGTTTTTCGGCTTGGTATTCTAATTGTTTCTCAAACGATGTAATAAATTTAACTGCGCTCTTTACCTTGTCTTTAAGGTATTTACTTAGTGAGCGTTTATATCCTAATCGTTTTAGGGTTCTGTCAATTATTATTGCTAATTCATACCCCACTGAACCTAATATCCCCAACCATTTTAATTGGACTACTCCATCGTATTTGTCTCCGTGTGTGATGTAATAACCATTCCAAATTGTTTCATCAAGGATTTGGATGTTGCCAAAATCAAATGGAGTATAATTTCTTAGATATTCATCGTGATTTCCGGTTATGTAAAATACTTCTGTTCCGTTTTTGGAATATGATAGTATTTTACGAATCACATTAGTGTGTGATTGAGGCCAATAGTGACGTTTTTTTAGAAGCCACCCATCAATAAAATCTCCTACAATAAATAATTTTTGAGGTTCATATTTTTTTAAGACTTCAAGTAGTTCTTGGGCATTGCTCCCTTTACTACCTAAATGAACATCTGATATGAATAAGGCTTCAATCTTCATAAATCAATTAGATAATGGTGCTTTAATTGCTGGGTGTGATTGATAGTTCTCCAAAATAACATCTACAGGTGAACTACAGAAGATTCCATCCCTAACATGTACCGTAGGTAGCTTCATCGGCTCTCTAGTAATTTGTTCTTTGGCTTGTTCAATATGATTTTTATACAGGTGAACATCTCCTAGATTGCCAATCAATTCATCAGGAACCATATTAACCTCATCTGCAATCATTTCAAGTAGTAAACCGTATGAAGCAATATTGAAGGGTAAGCCGAGGAATGTATCTACTGAACGTTGATTCCACATTAATGAGATTGCTCTGTATTTTCCAGGATTAACAATCTTTTCTTCACGTGTAGTTAGTCTTGTATAAACTTGAAATCCATAATGGCAAGGAGGTAGAGCCATCTGTTCTAGATCATCAACATTCCAAGCTGAAACCATTAATCGTCTTGAGTCTGGGTTTGTTTTGAGTTGATAAATTAAATTTTTAATTTGATCAATATGATCACTTGTTAAATCAGATGAGGGCCATTTTCTCCATTGTGCTCCATAAATTGGACCTAATTCACCCCAAACATGTGCAAATTCTTCATCAGTTTTGATCCGTTCAATAAACTCATCTATAGTATCAGGCCAATTACCTTTATATTCATTTGTTTTACTGATGTAATTTTTAAAGGCGTCTCCAGTCCATATGTTACATCCATTATCAACCAAATATTTGATATTAGTATCACCACGTAAAAACCACAGTAACTCAGTTACCATAGTCTTGAATGCCATTTTCTTGGTAGTAAGCAAAGGATAGCCTTCAGACATTTTATGTCTGATTTGTCTACCGAATACTGAGATAGTTCCAGTACCTGTTCTGTCTTCTTTTTTTACCCCTTTATCTAGAATATCTTGTAAGAGTGCCTGGTATGCTTTATCTAAGTTGTTCATAATGATATCTATAATATTCTTCGGACATTAAATGTCCTTTAATAGGACTAGATAAGGCCTCATTGAATGTAGTAAAGTAATGAGGGATTAGGTTAGGTATCTCTACCACAACCCAATCCTTACATTCCGTTAAACATTTTCTCATGAGTTTAATCTAATAATCCTTACCAGATCCTCCAAATCACCTGCTCCTTTGATTTTCAGAGTCATTGAATCAAAAATAGAACACCACCAACCCTCATTATCAGCCTCATCACTTGCATTAGTAATCAAACCAACATCTCCAATATCTAGAGTGTAATAATAAAATGTGTAATCCAATCCTGATTCCTCTGGGTGGACAACGTTCATCTCGAATCCTAAACTAATAAATGTTTGTTCCGTCATATTATTCTTTTATATGCCCCCAAGATAATGAAAGACCCCAACGTCCCCAAATTACCTCTACAGCATAATAACCATAGAGCATTTTATTATAAGTGCATTTGACTGCTGGGGTTATGAAAAACTCATAACACTGTTCGTAACGCTCAATTTTCATTCCAATCACTATAAGTCAACCCATACTGCAGATTAAACCACATCATTTCACGTTCAGCAGATTTAGCAGTTTCATGTAATTCTTTCATAAGGTATTTTTTACCCCATTTCTTGAACTCTTCACTTTGCTCAATAGTCATTGTGTACTTTTGAAACCAATTATCTACACCTAAAACATCATCATAGGTGACATTGTGACCAGCAATGATAAACATTTGGTTGATTAAATCAACTACTGCTTTTTCTCGCTTCTGTTCTTTAGTTAATCGTTTAGCCATTGTTACTTCTTTATTTATCTAAAAATACGAAAAACATTTTGGGTAACCAAGCTATTTTTTAAAAGCGTCATATGCAAAATCGCAGGCGTCATATGTAAAATATGACTTTACTATGACTAAACTCATATTTATGAGTATAAATTTAGTAACCTTAAAACCTATATCAAAATGAAAAACTTACTTACAATTTTAGGGATTGCGTTAGTTATGTCTTCTTGTTCAACTTCCAACTTTGCTACCCACAACATCCGTACTACACCCTCTATTACACGTCAAGCTTTAATTTATGACGACCATGTAGTTTTAGTAACTAAAACTAGGATGTCTGTAGATGAATATAATAGAATAGTTGCAGCATCAATGCAAAATGAAGAAGGGCACAATTAAGTGCTCTTCTTTATTCTTCATCTTCCTTATATTTTTTGTAGAATCCACTCTCAATCCAATCTGATAGGTTCTGGAGATGTTCAGGTGCCACAATTGAGATTCGTAGATCGTTATGACTCCATTTTGTTTTCCAATCATAGAACATAATACCTTTAGTCAAGTATCTGTGTAAATTAGATAGTCTGCGATTACGAACTCGAACAATAGAACGATCGTTACCAAACACATCTAGAAAACGTAGAAACCAACGTGGGCAATATTTTGGTTTGGCCTCATAATCCATTGCTAACACTAAAGGTAGTATTGCTTGGTAGTAGATACTATCATCCTTATAGAAGGTAATTCCCAAGTAACCATACTTCTCTAGTTTGGTAGGAAAGAAAATGTAACGTAGATCATCCAACTTTATACTACGAGTGTGAATCATACCCTTAGCACGACCTTTCCAAAACAGGAAAGAATATTTTAAATTCTGTAACCTTTCCTTTAAGGTAGGTGGTGTATAAAACTTACTTTTTTTCATGATACAAACATTTGAACAGGTAAAAATTCTCCATTTTCATAACTCATATAACCCTCATCATCCAAAGCATCAATCAAGTAATAACGTCCACCCATTGACTTTTGAGAAGCTACATATGAATCAAGAATACCTTGAACTTGAGTATGTCCTACAACTTGAATGATTTGTTTTCTAAGTGTATCTCTATTTACAGCCATCAAAGCAGCTGGGCGAATCCAAAGTGGACCTTGTGTTTTACTATTACCATAAGGATCAAAACCATCAAAATAAAACTCTAAAGGTTTATACTTGAACAATTCATTAACTTGCTCAACCATTGTTTCAACACTCCACTGATCCTTTCCAAGTCGGTTATCCAACCACACAGAGCTTAAACCAGCGTGAGAACAAACCACATCATCAAACTGATAAGCGATCTGCATATTGTCGCCATTGTTTCTCAACGCCTCGTTAAATTGATGGTGAAAAACCGGTTGATAACCGCTATAACTCTCAACACTCTGCATATAATGGTAATCGTGATTACCTATAAGCATTATCACTTCAATCCCGGCAGTCTTTTGATACTCAACAATATCTTCGAAGTTTCTTAATTGGGTGACACCTGGAATATCAAACGAATCGAAATAGTCTCCAATAAAGACTACTCGATCCGGTTTCTCATCTGCAACTATTCGTTTCCAGATAGATCTACCGTGAATGTCTCCAATTAGTATTGTTTTCACTTCTCTTTGGTGTTAAAGGTTTCGTTAAATTCACTTTCGGTAAGCATTCTGTATTCAATATCTCTTGAAGCACATTCGTATTCACCAGTATATTCCTTCTCAACTATATAACCACTTTCAAAAAGCTCATTGATGTAACCGTCATTCCATTCCTCTTTTACGTATTGGCAGTACGAAGTATAATCGTTAAATAGTTCCATTACTTTATTTGGTTCGGGAACTTCAATTTCTCCGTACAATTCTTTAACATAATCTTCTGACCATATTTCAGCACCTTCTATTTTATGGTCGTATAAATCAAGATAGTTTGTCTTATCCCATTCGTGCCATTGCATAATAGCCATAGTACAAGACTCTTTAATTAACTCTCTTTCCATTGCTTTGGCTTGTTCACGCCATTCTTTTGGCAATCCAATACCTGCATCAAGTTGTTTTTCAATCAACCATTCTACTGCTGTCTGTTTCATAACATTTCAATTTCTTGTTTTACTTGATTCCAATATAAAAAGTGTGCATCTGTTTGAATAAAATGATTTTCTTCATTCAATACCTCATCAACTGCAACCAATGCACATTGCTTACATTCATTCCAACTTAATGTTTGACCTTCTTTATTAATTCCAAAGGTGTAATATTTTCTTACTAATTCCTCTGCTTTTTCTTTTGCTTTCATTCCTCGCTGGCTTTATATGATACACTTTCATCCCAACCTTTAGCTCGTCTCGGTGATACTTCTTTAACTGCCTTTTTATATAAATCATCACTCACTGGAGTTTTAGAAATCATATCATCTTCGTCTTTAAACGGATACATACCAACTTCTTGCATTAGCATAGTTATGACTCTTTCGTTTGGGGTTTCCCACTTCCAATCACCATAAAACATACTTTTTGCAAATAGCTTTACTATTGTTTCTAATTTTTCTTCTCGGGTTATTTTGTTGGTGTTAAATGTTTCGTTGTAGTATTGTTTCGCTTGTTGCTTGGAATAGACCTCATACGGTTCGAGGCCCAAGCCATCTATATAAGCATTAACAATAACTTCTTTCTCTTTCTCAAGCATTTGTGTTGCTTTTTCCATAAAGTAATCATACAACTCATCGGCATCTAATCCTTGAGCCATATTCCCTACTGAATCTATCAACTCTTTAATCGGTGTTTTCATTTTCTTTGACGTTTTAGTTCTGCTACAATTTCAACCAGCAACCAGATAATGATAATTCCAATAAATACCATCGCTTACCCTTGTTTAGCCATTAGATAATCAGCTCGGTGTTTGTACTCCATAGCCAACACTACCATACCTTGATTGAGATAATACTCATACAAGCGCAGCATTTCATAAACTTCCTTCATAACTTTTATTTTTAATTATACCTGAATATACGAATCCTATCTCACCCAACCAAACCTCACTTTAAGAAAAACACCCAACTAATACCTTGTTGGGGAGCATATAAAGCCACCTTCCACAATTCTGCATCTGTTTTCCCAGCTATCATTACCATCGGTTCCTGAAGTTTCTGGTTCATTACCTTCATAATCAACATACGACCAAACTCTCGTTCCTCATACATGAAACTTTCAACTGTATATACTACAGATCCACTCTTAACGAACCCAGTTCTTGTTATCATATCTAAGGTAAACTCCCAACTTGCCTCGTGATCCATAACAGTTTGAGCAACCTCAAATTCATACTCCTCGGTTACCATATTGTACCTCATAGTTTGACTGTAGGTATAATTTGTAAAATTTGTACTTTGTATAATGGTTTGACCAAACAAAGTAGCACTCAATACAAGAGCTAAAGCGAAAAGTAATTTTTTCATGGGATTAACCTTTAAGTAATTCTTTTGAATTACTGCTGTTAAGTAGTTGTTTTTGACTCTCAAGTGTTTTTTCAATGTTGTGTTGGTTTTTATGTACCTTGGTAGTAAGGCGGGTTATCTCCTTATCTAAAAACATGGTGTTGTCTTGTAGTACCTTAATTTTCTCCTTTAGTAACTCAATTGTTACAAAAAGATAAAACCCAACAACCAAAAAAAAGATGTTTATTAGGGATAAAAACAGAATTGTATAATTCATTGTATATACGGATTTAAATAGGGTGGGAAGGTTAAGAAGCCTTGAAAGCCTTTCGTTGTAACTTTGCTTGTTTATATGCTTTTTCAAATCGATCGGTCTGTTCCATTTTTGGATGGTCGATTTGTAGATGTTGGGCGCACATCATTGTTTCTTTGTAAAGGCCTTTTTTATAGGCTTTCATTAAGATTTTTTCAATTTGACTCATTTTTCAAAAAAATAAAGCTTTAATAGTATAATAAATAAAATTAATTAAAACTATAGGCCAAAATATAACTAATAAAAATTGTTCCCAATTGGTAAATATTAATTCCTCTTTATTTGTTTTGCGGGAACCCCAAACCATAAAGAATTGAATTACAATCCCTACCAACAAGTAATTAATAACTAAATCCATATTGTAAATGTAATGAGGAGCTTTCGCTCCTCCAATCTTTATTTTTACGATTATAATCTTTTTTACTATACTTTACTTTAGTAATCATCTTCCTCCGAATCAGATTCGCTAAATAACCCTCCTCGGTATTTCGTCTTTTGTTGGGTATCTTCTTCATCATTAAAATCTTCAAAATCTGCATCCATAACTATAATTTAGAAGCCCAATTGTTAAAATGATCACATTTATCTTTTGTAGACATATTTTGACGTTCATACCACCCTTTAGGATAAGTAACTTTAAATTTAGGAATAAAGTCCAAATCGTTTATTTTTTCTTGGGTCTTTATTTTGGAGGAAAACCAAGCCATGTTTTTTAGGTTTTTTATTAATACGATTGGTCCCATAATAATAAATTGGACCCATATATTCTTCATAATAAACTTCATTTGGATTATCAATATTTAGGATTCTACGTTTACCATTCCAGCTTCTAAATTCACGAATTGTAACTCTAGCCCATTTATCTTCAGCATAATTAACCTCACAACAACGGGAACAATTAAAGTTGTAAATTAACTTAATTAGATCACCTTTTTTTTCAGTCATAATTAAAATGGTAAAGTATCTTCATCATATTGAGTTACATCCCAGGTATCATTAATGGTTGTACCCGAATAATAAAATGGATCTACAATAATACCGTCTAGATTCTGGATCATGGTTTTGATATCGTATTCAGTTTCGGTTACATTAAGCAAATGACCATTACCTAACATGATTGTAGTATATTTGTCTTGGAAATCAATATCAACAATTGATTTAAGGGCAACAAAATGTTTACGTTTGTTGCCGAAGGCTGTCAATTCAAGAAATTTCATATTATTAAAGTAAAAGGTTATTGTTTTCTAATCCGTACCAGTAGCGTTCCAACCAAACGCTCAATTTAACATTTTCTACTTTACCATGGACTTCTATACCATCGAGGATACGGTAGTTAGCAACACACATAATCCCAAAATCAAAGAGATCACGAGCGAGATCAGGATTGTTGTTTCCGAGGGCTTCTTTAGCTTTAGCATACGTTTGAGTTAAAATTCCTTTTTCCTTTTTCATAACTGTTTCTTTATTTACCTAAATATACGACCTGTCTTTTGATTAACCAAGTATTTTATACTTTCCTTTCCACTTATCTACAAAACCTTTTCCTAATCCAATTTCTAAGATAATAGCATCCTCAGGTAAACCTGGAAGTTTGGAATCGGTTTTAAGGAAATAGTCAATGTGGTACCCTTTAAATGCCTTAAGTTTGTACTTAGCGTTTGAACGTTCAGAGGTTTTCCAAACAACCACTAATGGGTCAATCATATCCTTACTTTTGGCCATTTTCTACAGATTTGATGTGTTTACATTTATGGTCTTTGGCTCGCCAAACACCAGGACAGTTACAGCTCAATTTAAGACCTGATTGACGTACTGTATACACAGAGTCACTTGACTCGGATTTAAATTCCCAAGTAGTAGGTACTTGAGGTTCTTGCTTAATAATAGCAGGACGAACATCAGCAAATGTAGTATCAGGGTGTACCTCAACCCAATCAGGTGTGAGGTATTTTTTATTATTGATAACTACAAATCCAAAATATGCACTTCGTGAATCGTAATAAAAACGATTAACAAAAGTAATACGACCTAATCCTTTCTTTAGGGTCAATGGACCTTGGGCTGATAAAATCCGGGTACGGAAATGTCCGTACTTATTTGTGTTGGTAAATTTCCACAGCATAACCTTTATTTTTATTTATACCTAAATATAATATCAAGATTCTGGGAAGCCAAATGACTTCGACTTTTCTTCAATCTCATATAATTCTATAGATACCCCAATACAGATAGTATCCATAAGTAGAGGTCGTTCAATAAGAATTTCTGCTAATTGGTCATCTGGTAGAGTATAGATTAGCTCTAACATTGAATTAGGAATCTTAATACTCGTCATTTAATCGCATATAGTCAGGTGTTTGTGGTTTTTTCTTACGTTTCATTGATGGATACTTGTTTTGTGCCCATTTGAACCATTCAGAAAAAGCTTCATAACGTGCCTTGGCTGATACTTTACTCATAACATTTACATTTATTATTTATACATTTAGTTGGGTTACAAAATACGGAAAAAATAATAGTATAGCAAGCCCAAATAACCATTGTAGCTACTAAAATTAATTCCATATTACTGTAATTTGTTTATTACTTCGTGGTTACTTTTTAATAGTTTTTCAAATTTAATCTGTGATTTTTTACTAGTAGGTCTTTTACCAGTTATTCTCTTTTTACTTGAACGTGCCATTACCTACCTTGCCCTCTATAGGACTTTTTATAAAGTTTACTATTTTTAAGCTTAGATGTTTTTGTTTTAGAGTGAACACCTGGTCTACTTACTGTTGGTTTTTCTTGGAACGTTGCTGTTGTTTGTGATTTAATTTTAGCAGCCATTTAAACATAAATGTTAAGTTAATAATAACGGACTGCTATAAATATATTAAAATTTTTCCTTAAGTTTTGCTGATAATTCTTTAATTTTATTTAGATAATTTGGGTCCTCAGCGTAACTATTTCCTAGGTACCTGAAGTATTGGTCTTCTGTTTTGATTTGTTTTAAATATGATGCTTGGTAAAATCCATAATCAATAACTGATTGTGTCCAATCCTTATAGTAGGCGTGGTTACGTTTAGTACCTAAAGCAGTTGTAATACGTTGTTTAGCTTCTTTCATACCAAACAAATTATGATTATACCTAAATATGTTAGATGAATAACTAGCAGATTCAATTTTGGCTTGAGCTAAAACAATATGAGGGAATTTAATGTTTAATTCTTTCATTAATTCAATTACCTCTTCTTCACTAAATGGTGGGTGATCCATATTAACTAGTAATACTTCTTTTTCATATGGATTTAAGTAATAAATTTTGGTCAAACGACCTACACCATAAGCTAGAAATAAGACCAAAGTAAAGATAACCCCGGCATTGAAATAAATTTTATTTAATTTAATTTTCTCAAAAGTTAAACTATCACTATTAAATTTGTAAAACATAACCTTGGTTTTTAGTTAAAATAAATCTAAAAATTTTCCTTTGCTTTTCTTTTCCCCCAATTTACGAAATTTCTCTTCGTCCTCCAACATTTTGGTGGCAAGTTTATCTAAATGTCTAGATTTAGTTTTTTGATAGTCGTTGACTATTTTATCGTGTTTTTTATGTCTCATAATCTAGATACTAAATCAGAACCATCATCTATTTTAGGTGGGTCGTACAAACCTAATTGCTTAAGTTGTTCAAGTTGGTAATCATCCAACTCCCAATTGATAGCCTCGCTTGTGTTATTTTTAGGTACTGAATCCTCAATCTGAGATATGTCAGCGGTATTAAATACATCGGCTACTGTTAGAAAATAATGGTTGTAACAAAGTACCTGGAGATTATCTAAACGATAATTCTTGGTATTTTTATCTTTGAAGTTGAGTAGTAGTGGGATTTTGTAATCTGTAATTCGGCGTTCATTAAACCCACACAATGTACATTCTTCTTGTAGGTATCCCTCTTCAAATAAGCGCTTTTTAACCTTGGTAGGTGAGAAGCTAGTCATTGGGATGATCCCATTGATCAAGTCTTGTAATGGTGGGGTTTTACCGTGATTACCTATCCATTTTTTAATACCCTTACCCTCTTGGTTAAGATGAACCTCAAATAAAGTTTTACCTGTTGTCTCGTCTTTATAAAGTTTAGCCCATTTCTTATAGTGAATATAAGATACATTGAGCCATCTAGAGGCTGCACGGTTTGACTTAGTCATACCCATAGCAGCTACTATTTGTTCTTTAGTAAGTGGTTTTGGTAAAGGCATAATTAAATATCCCCTTCAATACTATCCATATTAACATCTGGGGAGGTCTCATCTGTATCGTAGTTTTGGAGTTCAGCTTTAGCTCCTTTAGAAATTTTACCTTCACTAACGATATAGTTAATAAATTGTTTTTCTTCCATGATTACAACATCAGTATAGGAGTGATCACCCTCCCCACGTTGTATGGTTACTCCGCGTTTACGACCGACATCTGAGCAGCTTACACAGTGTTTAGTGTTGGGTAATATTTCAATACGTTTAGGGTGAATGGGTTCACCACATCCGAGGCATTCTACAATCATAATTTCATTTTGTACCATACATATAACCTTTATTTTGTAAATATACGAACTATTCTTCGACCAGACAAATTAGCTTATAAAGATCTTCAGCTGTTTCTATTACGAATGCCTCGTCTCCAAAGTTTACAATTTTATCTTCTTCATCTTCAGCTAATGAATGTTCATAAACATACCAAAGAATAACCTCAACTGATTCAGGGGTGAAAGAATAATTGATAAGACCCTCAAGTGATTTAGCGAACGTATCTTCCCAAGACCAAAGATCTAAACCAAATTTATCGTTTATTTCTTGAGAACGGGTTACAGCTGTTTTATAGTTATTTACAAAGATAACAAAATTCTTTTTTATTGTTTCTTCAGGTGTAAGAATTTCACCTTGTATTTCTACAGGGGTATCAAACATTTTTTGAAAAAACTTTTTAAAATCTTTTTTGGGATTCATTAGTATAATCCTTTTTTCCCTACAGCCCAAATTTTTAGGAACTCTTTAAGAGGTAATTGTTTCCATTTAGCAAATTCTTTTGCTGCTTCTAGTCGTGAACGGGTAAAATGATATTTACCTAAAATTTCTTTAGATTCGTCTTGACGTATATAATAAAAGCAATAGCTCATAATCTGGATTTTAAGGTTACTAATTCGCTACATCTAGAATAGTCTTCTAAATTTTCATAATGTTTAATAGCTTTATTTAAGAATATTTTATAGTGTTCTTTTTTAATAACTACTCTTACATTATAATTTTGTATACTAAATACAATACATTCACTTTTATTTTTACGAATAGCTTGCTTAATGGCCGCTACCGCACTACCAAACATAAATGTAACAAATTCTTCTTGGGTAGCCAATTCTAATAGTTCTTCTGGATCTTCATATTTGATTTCTAAATCGAGAGGAAACTCAAGTTTTAATTTTTGTTCCATGGAGATAAATATTAGATCTTAATTAATTCATTTTGATATTCTTGGAGAGAATTTATAGTAATTTTTAAATTACCTAAATTGAATTGGCCTATTTCTCCACTATCTTTAATTATTTCATTTAATTGAACTATATAGTTAAGATCTTGTTGAGTAAAGGTATTACCGTCTACTTCTACAATAATATCACCACCACCATTAAACCAAAATTTCAAAATATTTTCAATTTCTGGATTATTGTTATTTATAATTAGTTTCTTTTTATAAACTGGAAATAATACTGGGTGTTGATATTCGTCATTTTTAATCCAGCTACCCCATTTATTAATATAATGCTGGAAAGCTTTATGTTTCATGTTATGGAATGCCTCATCTTGGGTAACTTGTTCTATTCCATCTTGAAATTGACCTCCTCTACAAGTTAAGTGGTACACATATGCTTCCCAGGTTTGAATTAATTTATAACCATTTAAAATAAATCTATTAAAAATATCTGAATCTTCATGGTATGAATGGAATGTCTCATCATGCATTCCTATAGAAGTAATATCTTCTTTGTAAATAGCCCAAGGTGCAAATATTCCTCGAGTAGTTTTATCTTTATTATCTTGAATAGTTTTTTGAACAAATAAATCAAATTCTTCCTGTTTAAAATCTTCAGGATACATCCCAAAATCTTCTACAATTTTTTCTAGCCCTTTTGGATGAAGAGGTGGTTCAATACGAGTGCCAGATATTACTGAGAGGGGTTTTAAATATTTTAGGATTGCAGTATCAAATCCTTTACCCATATACATGTCGGCATGGAACATACAAACAATTGGGGAGGTGGCGGATTCAATACATCTATTATACCCATAAGCTATACCACGAGGTGTGTCAGTTTCATTTACAAGATATTTTACACCCTGATCATCTAACCACTTTTGGGTCCCATCATTATCGGAATCTACATAAACAATAATATCAAATTCTTGGGATGAGTTTTCTTTAATTGATTTAATACTACTTTTAAGATATCTTAAATTATTTTTACTTGGTATGCAATATGTTATTTTACCCATGTTACTTCTTTTAATCCTATTATCATTCTATATTCATTAAATACAGGGATTCCGTGCCATTTCTCAATCCATTTTAATTTATTTTTAGCTTCTGCTTCTTGTTGTCTTTGAGAACTTTGGTTATCATTTTCTTCTAACCGATGAGAACCTCTAGCTCCAAAATGCCAAACTAAACTTTTACTGGTTAGTACAAATTCGTATCCTGCTTGGGTCATTCTAAGAAATAAATCCATATCATCCCAACTAGTAGGAGCAAATCTGGGGTCATTACCTCCTATTTCATCCCAATCTTTTTTTCTAATTAGACCACTTACGCCTTCTCCTTTTGGAATTTCAAAATCATTTAATTCAATGAATTGTTTAGCTATTTGTTCGAACCCTTCTATATCAAAATCATTCCAATATGCCCCTAAATAATCTTTAGGTACTATAATCGTACCTGGATAGGTTTGACTATTAAGAAACATTTGAGGTTCTATTCTATGAGAACTAACCCATAATTTTTTATTTGGATATTTTTCAAATATATCAAAACAAGCTTTATCCCAATCTTTACTAACATAAAAGTCTGAATGGAGGAACATTATATATTCTGTTTGTACCTTTTTAGCACAAAAATTCATTCCACCTCCAATACCAACTGGTTCAGGATTTTTTTCAATATAATAGTCTAAATTATAATCTTGATGATAAGCATCTAACCATTCATCAGTTCCATCATCACAATTTTCAGCGTGTATAATAAATGGAGCGTCTTTAAAATAACTATTTTTTCTAACAGATTCAACTGCTAGTTTTAGATATTCTAAGTTATTATAAGTTGAAATACAAAAACTAAGCATGGTAAGTAGAATATTTTTGTCTTAATTCTAAAAATTTATCTTTATGAGGAGAATTGAAAAAGTATTGATGCATATTAGCATCGGCTTGTCTACAAAAATCAGATTCTTTTATTTCAATAGCTCCGGTTTTGAAGGTTTGACTTACTAAGTGAGTTAAAGTTATATTATCACTAACCCCGGTTTTAAATCCGTTTTCTTGAGCAAATATACCAGCATAAAAATCGGGACCCCATCCTAAAAATAATTCGTTTGGAAATTGTTTAATTGCTTCAACAAATTTACGACTAAAAATAGGACACATAAAATCTATAAAACCTACCTCTCTAACTGATTTAGTTCCCCAATTCCACATCTGTTTCCAATGGCATTGGTCTTTACCTGAATTGGTGATAGATGGAGAATATAGATCTAAATTATGTTCTTTAATTTCACTTAACATGTTTTCAATTAAACGCGGACCATGGAATATAAGATCATTATTGAACAAAACCAAATAGTCTTGATCAGTATATAAAAAGTAATCCATGATTACATTTAACCCACCCCCAAAAAATAAATTCTCTGGGAGTTGATGGGTTGTGGATTTAGCTAATTCTTTAGTAGAACCATTATCTACTACCATTAATTCATGTTGAGTAAAAGTAGTATCTCTTTTTAGCTGTTCAATTAAATTATCAGTTAATTCGGGTTGATTATAATTAAGGGTGGTTAATAACATTTTAAATTATTTTATATTAACTTGGAATTCATTTACATTTCTACAACCCAACTGATCAGAAAATACTCCTTTATATTGACCATAAAAATTAGTAGGGAAACAATATCCTATTGTATTATACATTTGACTGTATATAGCAGAATCTAAGTTTCGGGTTTTAGGATAAGGAAACCATATATTATTATCTGTAAAACAACTTCGTCTAAATGATACTTGAGATGTATCACATGCACAATCTGGATTAATTGGGGTAGTATGTTTATTTAAATCCACAATTGCTCCCATATGTTTTACTCTATCCACATTATCTGATGCTTGTAAATAGATTTCTAGTTCGGGATTATAATAAAGTACCTTGCTATAAGTCCATTGTATGTTTGGATTACTGGTATAGTATTTGTCTAAATCAGTTAAATAAGTAGAAACTATAGCATCATCATCACAAAGCATTACTACACAGTCAGCATCAGATTCTTGTATTGCAATATTAGCATATTTACCAAAGATACTTCCTCCTTGATTAACTTTATCTTTTACTGATTGATTAATATCGTAATATTTAAATTTATCTATACATGCAGTTCCTTCAATATAATTAGTTATATCTACTCCTTTTGTATCTTCAGAATCATTTATTAGAGCTACTTCATAATTATCATACTCTAAAGATGCAATACTATGTAATGCATTTTTTACTATTTCAGGTCTGTTATAATAAAAAAGTAATATAAGAAATTTAGTATTATTAGTTTCCATATATGTTTGTAAATTTTTTTGTACTTTCTATTATATCTATTAAATTTAATGCTTCGTAAGTTATTAAATTACTATATCCTAGCTTTTTCAATTCATTCGAAAAATCAACGTGGGGTTGGCTTGGAATTAGGGGTCCTAAATTTTTTTCTGAGATGTGGATATGATAAATCTTATCTAAATAGTTGTTTAAAGTATCTAATATGTTTACCTGCTCTTCTATTAAATTATGAGTATCTATCATAGTTTTTATATTAGTAAAATTACCGGCATTTATAAAAGCTACAATCTCATCTACATTAAAAAAATATTTTCCTTGGTATTTTTTGGCATTAGGTTCAATACATAATATTAGTTTTTTATTCCTTAATATTTCATCTAATATACTAAAATTTTGTATAAGTTTTTTAAGATCAAATACATTACGACAAGTTGGAGACCCTAATACTAATGTTTTTATACCCATATTACAACACTTATCAGTAAATGTTTCCATATAAGGTAAAAAATTCTTATCTAAAAAACAAGTTACATTAGAGTTATATAGTATAGATTGAGTACTAAGTGTTGGGATATTTGGAAGTTCTTGTTTATTTTTAAATTTAGAAAAAACAATCTCTAAATTATTTATACCTAAACTTCTTAATTCAGCATGTACTTCTTTTAGCTGTAAGTTACTATTAAATGCCAAATGGCTTATCCCTAAATTCATCAACTAATTTTTTTATTTCATTTAAAACAACCTCAGAGCTTTCTATATAACCTGATGTAGTATGGACTGTTTTATAATTGTAATATACTGAGAGGGGGGTATGAGGGGTAGTTTTAATTTTTTTAGAGAACAACTCAATTATTTTAGACGTAGGTATAGGTTCAGGAAAAAGATTATAAGTACCAGAAGTATTAATTTGTTGGATATTTTTAATTAAATTATCTAAATTATACCATTGATACGCTGAGTTTTTGTCTATATTACTTACATTATTATCTGTAAAAAGATCGTAAAGGATATTTTTTTTAATTCTTTTACTGAATAAAGCAGGAAGTCTATATACCTGTATATTATTACAATTTAATTCTTTAATTAACAATTCAAATAAGAATCTATTACTACCGTAATGAAGTTTACTAAATGTAGGTGTATCTTCTTCGGTAACACCATTATTACATTCGGTGTACACATCTATAGTTGATATTAGTACAATTTTTTTATAGATAAATGGTTTTATATAATCAAAAATTTTATACAGATTTTCAAAATCTTTTAAAATATCTAGATTAACTTTCCATTTTGTTGCAGGTAAACATGCTAAGTATATTTCAGAATTGTTTAGATCATATTGTTTAATAGTCTCTATATTTGAACTATTAAACATTAAATCAAACTTAATACCCTCTTGTAGTGTTTGTCCTACTAATCCTGTATTACCTATTAGTACCTTCATATATATGTTTTTTTACATCTTCAACAATTTTATAAATGCCTTGTATTTTTCCAGTAAAGCAATTTATAACTTTAGTGTCTATTACATTTATAACTGGGTGTCTATCGGCTGTTTGGTTATAGGTTTTTGATTTGATTGCTGTAAAATAAGACTTATATTTAAAATCTTCCAGGAAATTAGGATAAATATTACATACTTTTTTCTCAATAAGAGCTGAAATGTTGTTTATTAGTTGATTATTAATTGAATATTCTTTATGTAATAATTCATTTAAATCTGTTCCTTTACATAGAGGGGTGTATTGCACATCAGTTACAGTATAGAGATTTTGATTATAAGGATAAATTGAGAAAAAATTACCGTCTACAACAGTAAGTGCATCAAATCCTAAATCTTCTTTTATTTTTTCATATACTAAACTTATAGTAAGTTCATAATAAGATTCTATAGTTTCATCTTTAAGGTAATTATTAGTACAGTTTATAACCAAATCATACTCCTTAGTAAGAGTATTGGGGTTTATAACTTGTTGATATATTAAGTTATCTTTTAATAATTCTTTAAAGTACTTTTTTAATTTTATAGCATCTATATACATTTCTCCGGTTGCAATTGCTCCTTGAATATTCACTACTTCTGGTAGTTTAATCTCTGTAAACTCTATATTATCTGCAAGTAATATATTTTTATAGGTTATTAAATCTATATCAGATTCTTTAGCGACTGCATATATATTTTTAGGTACTGTAACTACAAATTCTCCATACTCTTCTACAAATCGAGTAAAAGTATCTTTACATAAAACTCTTGTTCTATGATTTCTGGGGTAATGGAATCCCTGATGAAGTCTGTTTTGATTGTGAGAAGATGCTAGCTCAAATACATCTGATGCTTCATATAAATGTACTTGATGGGTGTCTTTTAACACTTTGGTTAAATGACATCCTACCCACCCAGCTCCTATTATTGCAATCTTCATACAATTATTAACTCATTAAACTTATAAAATAGTTAATATCTTCACTTAGATCTCTTGTATTAGCTTGCCATTCTCTTACCCATCTTGTGGTTTCAACTTCATCCATAAAATGTTCATAACCTAAATTTTGTTTACCATTTTCTGGGTTGATGTTTTTCTGTATGGTTGTCATACGTTTTAGTGTTACATCATTAAATGGGCAAAATCTATAATATACTAGTACAAAATCCTGGTTAATTGCATTATAATCGTGATAATGTCTGCCTAAAGGATATGTAATTCTATCTAAGTTATGCAAAAGCCTTAATCTACGTGTAAGATATCCTGTATTTTGGGCTTTTATGTGCATATCTATTCTCCCCCCATGACTTATTTCTTCATCAGAATATTTTATTTCATCTTTATAATGAATTCCATGTACTTTTTGCTTAAATATATCTTCGTTTACATCAGGATGTATACCTTCTTGTGAAGGGTGTTCTACCATATTAAACGCTGGGATGAGTAACTCTGTAGGTTCACTAATTGTGTCTAATTTTTTATAGTTACCTACTAAAAATTCTGTAGTGCTTAAACACATTTTCCATCCGGGATGATTGCTTTCTATATCTTCAATTTCCCTATCCATAACTAAGGCATCTAGTTTTTCATTACGGCTAGGGATTACTTCCCAATCAGGACAAATTTCTTTTATAATCTCTACAGATCTGTCTGTTGAATTATAATCTACAATAATTCCATGATCAAAATATTTTTTATGATGTTTTAACCAAAATGGAAGTAAATATTCTTCATTACGTATATGTGAAACTAATGTCTTTTTCATATGTATTATTCGTTATTTTTATTTATAAAATTCTGATCTTAAGATTGAGTATATTAAAGAATCTATGTATTCTTCTTTTTTCTTAACATCTTCTCTTTTTATGCCTTCTAATATAAAACCTAATTTATGATATAAATGGATTGCTCGAGCATTTGTTGATAATACTTCTAAAGATATTTTATGTAAGTTATATTTTTTAAATAAGAAATTTAAAAAACTTAAATAGACTAAATATCCTAATCCTTGTCCTGTGAAGTCAGGGGAAATATCACAACCTACATAGATATTATTATTAATAGAATTATAATTAGAAGTTCTAAAATATCCCACATCAACCCCAAGATAATTTATAATAAAATACTCAGGTGAAGTATCCTTTATCCATTTAGTTGTTTCTGTTATAGTAAATGTTCTAGAATCATGTAAATAAGTATCTGCATATGTGTTTCTGATTTTATTAATAAATCCTGCATCACTTTCTTTTACAGTTCTAAATTTAAATAAATTATCTACAGATTGAGCAGGTTGAATAACTTCTTTTTCTTCTTTATTTCCATAATAGATTACAATATCGGATTTATTAGGATCTTCTGTACTTTCTAAAAAAGGTATACAAGTAGTATCTGATACATCTTTTATTTCATATTTTTCTAACAAATACTGTAAATACGTAATTTGATCTGAAGTACCTACTAAATATTCTGAATCATTCGTATCAGGAGATAATTTGAATATTGTTTTATAATTTTCATAAGCCCACTTAGCTGCAGGGGATGAAAGTAATCCATTGCTTATAGATGGGTGGATTCCGTTGTGGTGAGTAAAGTTTACTAATTGCCCTACAAAACATACATTAGGATCCATTTCTTTTTGGAAAACTTTATAAAATTCATCTACAGAAGGTAGATAGTCATCTTCTATTAAGAAAAAATATTCTGGTGAATCTTCTAATGATGCTATTATTGCTTCATTCCACGCACCATAAGAAAGATTTTTATTAGACCTAAATATAACTTCAATAGGAATTTTACTATTGGATTCTTGAATTATAGGAAGTACCCCTTGATCTATCATATGATTATAGTGGTTAACTACAAATATAATTTTTTGTACCTCAGGATTATTTAATTCATTTAATTTTTGTATATGTTGTTTAACAAAATGATATATATCAACTTCCCAAAATTTATTATAAAGTTTAGAGCGTCTTTTTCCAAAAAATGTAGATACAATGTATGTTACCATATTACCATCCTTTTTTAATACACTCTACAATATATTCTCTTTCTTCAGGAGTAACCCACCAACCTACAGGAATAGAAACTACTTTCCCAATTATTTTGTTTAATGTGGGTAAAGCAGATTTAAATTCTCTAACACAAGAATGTTTATCATTACGTTCATGAACCTGAGAGACTACGATGTTACATTCTTTCATATGCTTGTAAAAACCGTCACGGTTTTCTACTAACATAGAATAAATCCAAAATGCTGACTCATGTCCTTCTTCACGTTTTAATAAAGTTACTCCAGGTGTGTTTTGCAAATGTTTATCATAATAAGCTGCGTTTTCTTGATGTTTTTTTACAATGTTATTAGCATGTTTTAAATTTTCAATACCTACTGTGGCACAGACATCATTCATATGGAATTTATAACCCCATTCTTCAATATCAGCTTCACATCTAAAATCTTTACGATTAGAATCTCTATCAATACCATACCAACGAAGTAATTTAGACCTATTATATAATTCTTGATGGGGTAAAGTTAAAATACCCCCATCAATAGCAGTAATATGTTTAATGGCTTGTAAAGAATACATAACCATATTGCCATGATTACCTAAATATTTTCCTTTATACTTAGAACCAAATGAATGAGCCCCATCTTCAATTACTGCAGGTTTAAAACCATACATTGATAAAGCTTTTTGTTGGATTTGTTTTACTCTATCTAAATCATTAGGATAACCCCCCCAATGGACTAACATAATAGCTTTAGTTGTAGGAGTTATTTTACGTTCTAAATCATCTAAATCCATATTAAGTGTAGTAGGATCAATATCAACCCACTTAATCTTCAACCCATTAGCTAAAATAGGCCAATTTGAAGCTGTACAAGTAAGAGCCGTAGCTAAAACTTCATCACCAGGTTGTAGTCCGGGCCAATTATTATCAACATTAACAACACCATGATAAATTTGAGAAGTTTTTTTAGGTGTTTTAAGCAAATGTAGTGCTAAATGTAAACCTGAAGTGCCTGAATTAAGGGTAACTAGTTTATCAACTTCAAGAAAATCTTGAAGGGTTTTTTCAAGTTCCTCAACTTTAGGTCCTTGTCCTATATATCCACTATTTAATACTTTAGCTACTTCATCAGCAGCTGTAGGTGCCATGTGAACTTTAAATAATTGTATTGGTTCTTTAAGTTTTTTCATAATGTACTATAATAAGCGTTTTGTTTTTCCTGACGTTCAATATCTTTATGATGTTCCAAAGCGAACTCTATTTCTAATGGTAATATAGCATGAGTTTGATATCCTTCTAATACCTCATGTACTTTATTTTTCCACTTAATTTTTTTATCATTAGCATATATCCGCCATTGAAGGTCAGGCCAATTAACTCTACCATGATTATCTACAATCCACCCCCATTTTTGGATATGTTCTTGGGTTATACCTTTAACTGTATTTACTCTAGGTACTCTTAAAACATCTACTTTATTGTTTTCAAGAATAATAGGTAAATATTGCATTAGATATAAATTAGGCATTTCATCAGCATCAATCTGGAAGATATAATCTCCTAAACAGGCTTCAGTTAAAGCATTCTTCATATTAGCAAAATGCCCATCAAAATGATAATGAATAAATCTAAATTGAGCATATGTCTCAGAAGATTTAGCTCTTAAATATTCTTCTACTTGTTTAGAACCATTGTTAGAATCGTAGAATACAACTATCTCATCTTGCTTTCTTTTATTTTCAATTAAGAAAGGAAGGAGACGTTGTATTTCTACTAATTCATTACAAACTGTTATAGCGTAACTAAGTTTCATTTTATTCAGGTAATACACCAATGTAAGTTAAGGCTTCCATAAACTCATTTTCTGGGAAATGGGTTAAAGTAGTCATGTCCATTTTGTAGTCATATTCTTTACCTTTTCCTTTAAATTTAGTTTTTTCTTCTTCAGACATAAGAGTTGCTTTTACAGCGGCCCAATTCCAATTTTGGCTATTAGTACCGTCAGCAAATACCATTCCTTTATCTGGAAGGTTAACTACTGAAGGCATCCAAATAGTTCCATTATCATCTTCACCCATTAGTTCTTTATACAACTCAGGAAGCACTTCCATTTGTTGCTGTAGAAATTCAGTATCACGTTTCATAGCTGTATTAGCTTGGAAACCACAACCATAACAAAAATAAAGCTTTACATCTTGGTTTACTTCTTGAACATAACAAGCATCTGAGCCGCAACGTTCACATGTAGTTAAATTATCCATTTACTTTTTGTAGTTTAGGGAGTTCTAATTTAGGTAATTGTAATTGAATTTCTTTAGGAAATTCAGGAATATATTGAGTTAAAGTTTGATCTACTTTTTCATACATTTTATCCCAACTAAATTCGTTTTTACTTTTATAAGCTTGACGTTTAGCTCCGTCTGTATAATTTTTATAGTTTTCAAACATATCTTTAAGATAATGTCCTACTTGGGCGTAATCAACATTAAACCATTGAGATTCAGCAATCACCCAATCATTTACAGCTGATGGTCCTACTGGTTTAAGTTCACCTTTTAGAGCTATTGTAAAATTAGGATCTAAAAATTCAACTTGAGCTGACCAACCTGAAGCTATAATTGGTTTTTTAGTTAAACTAAATTCAAGTAATGGGCGACCAAAACCTTCACCTTTAGTTAAACTAACCATTGCTTTTACTTTAGAATGATTATATAACTCATTTACTTCTGAGTCAGTAAAATCGCCATGAAGTAGATAAATGTTAGGTAAATCTTTAGAATTAACTGATTTTTTAATTTTATTAATCTTATCTAAAATAACATCTCGATCCATATAAGAAGAACCAGCACCACTTGTTTTCAAAATTAGAGCGGGTTTATTTTTCTTATTTTTAAATATTTCATAAAAAGCTTTAACTAACAAAGATACATTTTTTCTATCTTCACCAAAATCACCTTGTGTCCAATGACCTACAAATAGATAAGCAAATGATTCTTTAATTGAATCTAAATTAATAGTTTTAATTTGGTTTTGCTCAATTACTTTATATAAATCTGTATTAGCACCCTCAAAAATAACTTCAATAGGAGTTGTAAGTTTTAAGTGACCCTGAGTTTGACCTTGTGGATTTTTAATTTCATAATTCATTGATTCAAAAGTCTTTTTAGCAAAATCCGAAGATGTAATAACAAGATTCATTCTGTTACAACCCTCAATCCATTCACCTTTAACAGCTGTAGTTTCAATTCCAGCTGTAATTCCAATATTATATTTCCCTACAGGTTGGAATTCATTAGGGATAGTAATTTGAGCCCAAATTTCAGGTTGTTGAGCTAATTTGGGTTCTGCCAAAATATGTGGTTGTAAAAATCCCCATTCTTCTTTATGATCTTCAATAAAGTTCCAAGGTGTAGCACCCCAACGTTGTGGTAAGATTTTTACATCATACTTATCAGTCTTAATAATTGCTTTAACAATATCTCTAGAACGTGCCCCATAACCACTATAGGTGTCAATTGGGCAACTTATTACAAAAACTGGTTTCATTAATATACTAATTTATGGTTTAAGACTGGTTTTTCAAATTCGTTAGCATTGATAAGTTCATATTTTTCTCTTGGTTCCCAAGTGTTAAATAATTTATCAGTATAAGTTATAAAGCGATTAGCTTGGTGTTTTGAGGTAAATCCTGCTTCATCACTTGTAGCCCATTTATAACCTTCCATTCCTCTAGCTTGACGTTCTTCTTTAGATAAATTATATACTTCAGTTAAACGTTCAGCTGCATCTTCCCAACGACAACGATCATCAAAAATATAAGGAGTTGGAATAGAACCTACTATAGATAAATTAGATGGATAGACTGGGAAGGCCCAAGCACCATGTTTTTTATAAGTACCTCTATGGTTTGAAGGGAAATCAGCATCAAAATCAATCCAAGTACCATCTTCAAATTCAAAACGCATTTGATCTTGCATACCACCTGTTACGTTAGCAATAATAGGAGTACCTGTTAATAATGCTTCTGTAAGTGATAATCCCCAACCTTCGTTTGAAGTAAGTAGAATTTGAATATCTGCTAAATTATAAAGATAATTTAAAGCTGATACATCTAATTTACCTGGGGTAAAGATGATATTGTAATCTTTAGGAACTAGTGTTTCGATTACAGCATTTAAATCAGTACCATGTTCACTAACTTGTTCAGTATGAAGAACTAATACAACTTTTTCTCTCTGTTCAGGAGTTAAAGACTCTACAAATTGACGATACGCCAAGATTGTATCTGGGATTTGTTTACGGCGAATATTTCTTGAGTTAAAGAATACCATAAACTCATAATCTTTACCTTGGAATAAATTTTTCTTAAAAT
>Ga0247723_1000012_pt1 | contig 114826 bp, 127 predicted proteins | sample MSEWelMarce5H_FC_FD_189079 | JGI IMG/M metagenome (GOLD analysis project Ga0247723, IMG submission 189079) | Subsurface sediment microbial communities from gas well in West Virginia, United States - MSEEL Well Study Marcellus 5H_FC | ecosystem: Environmental > Terrestrial > Deep subsurface >...
ACCAAACATCCCCTAGGGTCATGCTATAACTTGACAAACGTTCCACGTGGAACATTCCCCTGCTTTGAACCCAAAATTTTCCTAGCCCCCCACACCCTTTGTGTCCATGGGGGAGTAGCCCTATCCATATCACAACCCCCCATACAATTTGGGGGAACGACACATCCCCCCTAATTAATTAATTAACGTTTAAAAAACAAACAGATGCAAAAAACAAACATCTTAAGTGGCAGATGGTCACAAGCAGGAAACTTCACAGGTAAGAACTTATCAGGTGAAAGAATTTTCATTTCAAAAGATTTAATGGCATCTTTGGGCTATTCAGCAGGTGACGTGACGACAAGCTTTTCTTGTGCTTACAAGACTGACTTGATTGGACAACTTGACGAGAAGGGTAATCCAAAGGTTGATGCTAACACAGGTGAGCCTGTTCAAGTGGCTCGTGTTAATGCAACAGCAGTATTCACTACAGCAGACGAAATGCATCAAGCATTTGCTGATGATGCAGGACATGACATTGCTATCAAAGCAAAGGTTAAAGCTTCAGCAGAATCTGTAGGCTTGACAGAAAGTGCAATCAACAGCTTATTGTCAGTGGCATTCTAAACTAATAGAGAGTAGTGTTCCTTAATTGGAACATTGCTCTCTTATTATATATAAGGGTGGGTCATTGATGACTAATTAGGGTGGGATTTACACATTACACTGTTATAACTAACTGATTATCAATACATTCTGTGTGAATGTGAGAATGGGTGTGTGTTAAATACCCACATATTGACACATTTTGACACATCATTAATTCACGCTATACAATACAATATATATAGCATTAACTGACATTTATATGAGAACATATTGGATTACAAACTATAGCTCTATAGGACTGACTATAGGTGTAGGTAAGAGTATTATCACTAGTAAAGATATAATTATTCCTAAGAGAGTTATACACTTTACAATAGGGATTCTGTTCTGGACCTATGTTATCAATATAGATATATAATGTACCATTTCTATTTCCCAAGGATAGACAGATGTAAGATATAGGGGGAAGCCTCTATTATAAAGACCTAGTCGTCTTACATTTGAGTACAGAGGGATTTATTTGTTGCGTCATGACATACACATAAGAATATACAGCTAAGGCAACATAGGCTATATATTCGCTTTACACACACAATCAAAACACACGATTATGAAATTAATCAAGCATCTCATTAACATTATGTTCCTATGGAGCATTCCTTTCATTCTATTAGGGTTCTTTAACGTTCTTACATGGTTTTCATTCAGCTATACAGCTGCTGTGACATCTAATGTATTTATGGTGGTTATATTCTTCTATTGCCTATTGTCATCCATATTGTATATGGTGAGCTTGGGTGAGATAGATGACATGTCAATCCTTAAACCATAATACAATGAACGAACTTCCTGACTTTATAACAATACAATATTAGTGGTTAGTTTGTGTGAATAGGGCTCTGCTCCCCCAGCAGGGTCCTTATTTTATACACTGACCTATATTTGCTAACACATACACTAAAAACAAACGATATGTTTACATTAGCTAAACTCGTATTAAAATCATACATGCCCAAGCGTTTAGAAAAGGGCATGTGGTTTAAAAGAGAACACAGTGATGTGCTCTTAGGTGACGTATATAATTACTTCACCATATATGAACTAAAAGAGATACCAAATGACATGTATCATTATATGTCTATCAATGGTGCACCTGTTGAGCCATACATTGTACAGCCAACACAGAATAGAGATGATAAAGAAGAAATCCTTGCAACACCTGACCAAATAGGTTGGTGGGACCAAGGTGATACAAGTGATGACTTGGAGGATATTACCATTGACATCATCAATAGCTATATATATGGTGAAGATGGTGAAGATGGTTATATAGCATTGGAAGTCTTTGACTCTGAAGATGAAGATGGAATACATAGAAATGTAGTCTTTTTTCATAACAAGGTGACTATTAGACATATATCATTTGTAGATGAAGGTGATGAGAATTGGGAAGATGATATAGATGAAGATGATTTAACAGACAACGATCCTGAACCAAAAGACGCAGACCATGAAACAGAATAATAACATTCAAAACGAAATAGCTATGAGAAATATCTTAGAATTATTTAAAAACAAGCAAAAGACAGAAGACAGACCCAAAATCACTGTAAAGATCAACAAACCATTTACACCAACAGAGCGTGAAAAGTTCAATCAATGGTGTAAAGAGTTGAATGTCAGTGCTATGTGGGACGATAATAAATTAAGGTTAGGTTAATAGTGTGGTTAGTAAAGCGAGAGCCCTGCAGAAATGTGGGGCTTTTTTATTACACTATACATATGAAAATTTTTACTCACTCATTAAAAACAACACACATGAGAAAGAAAGGATCAAACAACTATTCCAGAAAGGAATTAAGAACAATCAAGACAATGATGATGGATAACAAAAAGACTGTAAAGCCTATGTCCATGGTTAAGTTATCAAAGTTTGTAGCTGGTGCATTGAACAGACCATCTAATGGTGTCTACATTAAAATGTTAGATATGTCACCAAAAAAGACTAAGCGTCAAGCAGTTGTAACAAATACAGTGTCTACAAAGATGCCTATTAAAAGGTCTGTTACATTTAGAAAGCCAAGTAAGATAGAGATATCTGAAACAGGTATGACATTCTTCTTTTAACCACTAATACTATCACACATGTCTTACAGCCTAATCTTTAGTGCAAAACCACATTGCACACATACAATTACAGTGTACGAACCAGACCAACAAGATTCTTCTTATAGAAGAAGTATTAAAGCGTGCTCAAGACTAATAGATGCTATATTTGCTGCCAAAGCACATTATACACCATCTAGACGTTTACATGTCAAGGGACGCAGATATATGTACATAAGTTCTGATGAGTACAAACTTATTAGATTTAAAAACTATTAGAATGGTATATTTTATTATCTTTGTATTGTTGATATGGATATGGATTATTACTGAATTTATAAATGCTCCATATCAATCTAATACAAATAAAAATGATTCTACAACTCAATCCAATGATTCCAATCCTGAGGCTGAGTGATAAAATGGAAGGTTATGCTTTCTTGGTTATAGACTATAGCCAAGAGCATAATCTTCTATTTACCTGTGCAATGGATGATGGTGAAATATGGACACTCACAAACAAGGAGATTAGATTCTGCAAGAACATTTCTTTAGAAAGATATAATATAAATCTATGATAGTACTATTCTACATTCAAATTGTCCTAGCAGTAATCTGCTGGGCTTACATGGTAACTTACGTATATGAACGTTTAAAAGACAAATATGGCAAAGGCAACAAACAAAAAGACTAATGATTTAAAGGCATTCTTATTTATATCAGTGGATAAAGGTAAGGTGAGTACAATTTATGATACTTACAACGATCCTGTATCATTAGCTGCAGCATTTACTACAGCAATGCAAACAGATACAGAGTTGTTTGACATCCTAAGTGTTGCATTCATTACATTTCTTGAGGATAAAGAGAAACATAGTTCTAAAAAGAGCAATAAGTTGCCTAAAACAGTGAAAAAAGAGGCAAAAAGGAAATAAATTTCCAATAACATGCATTAAATTACACATTATGAAGTGGGAAATAGTTAACAATGAACCTAAACTAGGTGAAATAAGATTTAAGACTAAGTTTGCATGGTTACCAACAAGAGTTATTAGCAAACTAACAGACACTGATCATATGATATGGTTTGAGTTATACATTGAAGAACAAGAGTATAAATGTACATCAGATGGTTGGGAATACTATTGGAAAACTGTAGGTAGAACAATACATGTATAATGGAAAGATACATAGCAGCAGAAGATATAATAGCTAACATCAAAGCATATAGACACTCTCTAAACTATGATGACCAGTTTGATTTTGACATGGAAACAAAGAGAATAAAACTGAGTGATAAACGTAGAGAGACGCTTAAGAGCACAATACGTGCTTCAGAGTATAGAATGAATAGATATGGTGTACACAAAGATAAAAAATAAACTATGAACATACTCATCTATGATATTGAGACAATGCAGGAGTTATTCCTCATTGGCATATATAATCCTGAGAGCAACACTTATACAGAGTTTGAAGTGAGTAAGGATAAGAACCAACTAGATGGGTATATGAGGTTTATTGAACAACACCCTGAATACTATTGGGTTGGTTATAACAACTTACGCTTTGACTCTCAAGTGATTGAGTGGATCTTGCGTAACTATGAAGATTGGCATGAGCTCACAGCTCTTGAGACAGCTGCTAAGATAGCACAAAAGGCTGCTGATATCATACATGATGCTAACTATGATGTATTCCCTGAGTATAGAGAAGAATGGCTTACACTTAAACAAATAGATGTATTCAGAGTGAACCACTATGATAACAAGAATAGAATGGTTAGCTTGAAGAGACTAGAGTTTGAGATGGATCTTGAGAACATTGAGGAGATGCCTATTCATCATACAAAGACTAACATGACAGATGAAGAGATTCAAATGACTAAAGACTATTGTAAGAATGATGTTATGGCTACCTATGAGTTCTACAAGGTAACAACAGGTAACACTGAGCATCCATTGTACAAGGGTAACAACCAGATAGAGCTAAGACAAGATATTGAAGAAGAGTTTGGTATACCATGCTTAAACTATTCTGACTCTAAGATTGGTGATGAGATGATTAAGAAGTTCTATTGTCAAGAGAAGAATATACAATACTCTGATCTACCAAGAAAAGGATTGTTTAGAACTGAAGTGAAGGTTAAGCATTGTATTGCTGATTACATTACATTCCAAACACCAAAGCTACAAGAGTTTCTAAAGACCATAAGCAAAGAGAAGCTAACTATTAAAGATGAATTTAAAGAATCAGTAGAGTTTTATGACAACATATACACTTTTGCAAAGGGTGGCTTACATACAGAAAACAAGCCTAAGATATTTGAAGCTGATGCTGATCATATTATTGTGGATTGGGATGTATCCAGTTACTACCCTGCTATCATTATTAATAATGGTAAATATCCCCATCATTTGGGCCCTGAGTTCCTTAGAGGATACAAAACCATGTTTGATAAAAGGTTGGAGCTCAAACCACTTGCTAAAAAGGATAAAAAGATTAAGGGTATTGTTGGGGCACTTAAACTCGCAGTTAATTCAGTTTATGGTAAGTCTTCTGACATGCAGTCTTGGATCTATGACAGACAGCTCACAATGTTCACAACCATTACAGGAGAACTAAGTCTTCTGATGCTCATCGAAGCATATGAACTAGCTGATATACATATTATATCTGCAAATACAGATGGTGTAACAATCAAGTTACACAATGACAAAGTTGAGAAGATGTATGAGATTAACAAGTGGTGGATGGATCTAACCAGTTATGAGTTAGAACGTACAGACTATGCTAAGATTATATTCTCAACAGTAAATGACTATCTAGCAATCAAAACAGATGGAGAAATCAAAAAGAAAGGCGACTTTCTTACAGACTTTGAGCTACATAAGAATAAGAGTGCTCGTATTGTGCCTATTGCACTGGAGCAGTTTTTTGTTAATGATGTGCCTGTGGCTGATACCATTCGCAATCACACAAACATATATGACTATTGTCTCAGGCAGAAAGCTAGTAAAGACTTTCACTATGAAGGTCATAGCAAAGAGACAAAGACAGTCTACAATAAGCTGATTAGATATTATGTATCTAATACAGGAGAGAAGCTACTGAAGGTGAAGAATGAGAATTCAGATAGCACAGCTGTTGATGTATCACAAGTGGAAGCAGGTGAATGGGTAATGACAGTATGTAATTATCTAAAACCAAACCATCCATTAGATAATATCAATCATGCATATTATATAGAGCGTGCTGAACGCATAATACATAAGATACAACTAGAAGGTAAGAAACGCAAAGTTATTGTTAACCCTAATCAAATGAGTTTGTTCTAATGGCAAAGATAAATAGAGAGAACATAGCTGATCATCTAGTCGATTACCAGTTAGGTATAATTGGTAAGTCTACACAAGAAGCATATATGACTAAAGAGTGGTATAGCAAATGGACCATGACACAAGAACAACACGATGAGTTCAAAGCTTACGCTATACCATTAATGAAGAAGGTATTTAAAATAAACAAATCAAGAGCTGAGGCAAACTTTCAATGGTTTGATTTACAGTTTGGATTACGCATAAAAGATTAATTTATGACTAATCAAAAATACATAATAAGCTCTGTGAAAACAGGCTCTACCAGATCTTTGTCTAGACGAGGAACAAATTGGTGGATATACACAACAACACCTAGAAAGAAGAAACACAGTGGTCCATTCTATTCTAGATGGGAAGCACAACAACAATTAGATCAAATATTAAACAGATAATTATGGGAGCAACTTGGTTTGAAATAAGCAAACGTGGTACTTCATTAAGTAACGCATATAAATCTGCATGTGATGAAGCAGAAGAAGAATATGGTCATCAAGATGGCTATAATGGTACAATCAGTACTACGACTGATGCTACAGATGAAACAGAACTATATAACAAAAGTAAGTTTACTAGTATAGATGCTTATATAAATAGTAGAAGTCTTAACATGAACAAAAGAAATTGTTCTGCTATTTGTGTTGAGAAGCCTGTAGCTAATAACAATAAAACTAAGTCTCAAGTTACTAACTTGGTAACAAAAGGGACAAAGAAATGGGTTTTAAAATATACAGTGGGATTACAAGCAGATGATTCACCACTTGGTTCATATGACACTAAAGGTGAAGCTGTTGAGAAAGCTAGAAAGTACACAGAAATGACAGGCGAAACCACTGAAGTGTATATGGAAAAACTACTTGAAAAAGTAACACCTATTGTAGCTCGTATAACATATAAAAAGTCTACAACAGAGAAACCAGGTAAATGGATATTCTTTGGTTACGCAGCAGAATAATATTATTATGGCACATAGACCAATGACAACTAGAGAGTTGTATAAAGGAGGAGCAAGATTACCAACAAAAAACATACTTAACACAACATTAGTCACTCAACTTGAGGTGATAGAAGATGGTGTAGTTAAGTATTATAATTGGAATAATAATGCTAAAGTGATAGCGTTGATAGACGATACACATAAGACACTACGTATATACATTAATCATAAAAACAAATAACATGCCAGATATAAGTATGTGCCATGGTGGTAGTTGTTCACTAAGACTGAACTGCTACAGATATACAGCTGAAGCTGAATCATTAGGTCAATCCTATTTTACAGAACCTCCATATAAAATGAACATGATGTTAGATGACAACGATCTAAACTTAGGTGTTGTAACAACAGCATGTGCTTATTTTTGGAACAATACAAGATATAAAAAAGATGTTAAAACAACTTAGTTTTGATTGGGAGCACGAAGCTCAAAAAGATTTAGTATATTTGCATGAGACACAACAGATACTTGAAGAGGAGATTAAAAGAGTAACAAAACTACCTGCTCAGATAGTGGTAATTGATAAAGACAAAATACTAAACAGAGAACATGAACATCAAAGTAACCCCTTACCATTTTGAGCAGTTGCTTAAAGATGGATATACATTAGACATGATATTTCTTCTCAAGCTGATAGATGAAGAATTTGACATCAAGACATTAGCTGAAGGAGGAGCAAAGACAGACATGCTATGTCAAACCTTACGTAGAAAAGGATTAGTGTCTGAACAATTTAAGATTACAGTTCTTGGTAGGAATCTATTAGAATTCATGAACACACGTGCTAAGACTAGCAAGATTGTAAAGAAAACACAAACCTTTGCTGAGTTTGAGAGATGGTGGGCTGCATATCCAGGAACAGATATCTTTACACATAAAGGTAAAAGCTTCTCAGGTGGTAGAACATTGCGTGTAAGTAAAGATGAATGTCAACTAAAACTAGATGCTATCCTTGCTGAAGGAGAACATACTATTGATCAGCTCATAGCAGCATTAGAATATGAAGTGGCACAGAAGAAAGAGAATTCTTTCAAGACAGGTACAAATAGACTAACATACATGCAAGGCAGTATAACCTATTTGAATCAACGCTCATTTCAAAACTATATAGAGCTTATCAATCAGGGTGTGGTAATTAAAGAGGCTGACGAACCAATTAAAGGAATGGATATATGAGTTTTGAAGATTTAAAACGAGAAGTTCAAGCAGGTCTAGATGGTAGAAACAATGGTATACCTATGGGCTTTGATAGATTGAACAGATACATTGGCATCAGAAAAGGTATGTACACACTTGTAGGTGGTCTCACTGGATCAGGTAAAACTAGCTTCATTGATGATGCTTACGTTTTAAATCCATTTGATTGGTACATTGATAACAAACCTCCAGGGCTGAAGTTACGTGTCATATATCGCTCCATGGAGCGTAGTAGAACGTACAAGTATGCTAAATGGGTCAGTAGAAAGATATTTCTAGACCAAGGAGTAATTATCCCTGTACCAAAGCTATTAGGTTGGACAGAGAAGATGACTAGTGATGAGCACGATCTGTTCTTGATGTATGAAGATTACTTAGAGAACATGAAAGATGTTATTACAATCATTGATGGACCAGAGAACCCAATAGGTATAGCTAAACAACTAAGAGACCACGCACTAGAGAATGGTGTAATGGAAGATGTAGATCAGTATAACAAAAGATACATTCCTAATAATGAGAATGAACTAACTATTGTTGTTATTGATCATATAGGTTTATTGAAACCAACAAAAGACTATCCTACTAAGAAGCAACTGATAGATAAAATGTCAGATGACCTTAGATATGCTAGAGATATGTATGGTTATAGTCCTGTAGTTGTCAGTCAGTTCAACAGAGACATTTCTAGTCCAATGAGACTAAAGAATGGTGATGTAGAACCACAGTTGGAAGACTTTGCTGACAGCTCACAGACACAGAACGATGCTGATGTCGTCCTAGCATTATTTGATCCTATGAGATACAAAGTGCAAGACCCATCAGGATATGACCTGAACAAACTTAGAGATGAGTTTGGTGCAAAGTACTTCAGATCATTGAGACTTATTAAGAACTCATATGGTGAGGACGATGTAAGGATTGGTCTAGGTTTCCTAGGTCAGATTGGTATGTTCAAAGAGTTACCAAAGATTAAGTATATGAATGAAAACGTATACAATGAGATTATTAATAAAACATTCTTTTTAAACAAATAACATGAGATTAAACTTCAAAATGTATAATACATTACCCACCAAGAAGAGCCATTGGTGGCAGGTGGTGTTGTTCCCTACAGTCAGTTTGATGAACAACATACAAAAACATGACCCATACGTAGCTGTGAATGCTGAGTATTTGTTCTGGTCAATTACAACAATCATAAGCTATGGCAAAAAAGGTCAACACCCTTACGTTACGAGATAAGAGGCAGCAACAGTTTGCTAAGGTATTTTTAGATCATGAAGAGTCTGGTATTCTTAATTTATGTCCTAGGTTTGGTAAGATATATACAACTATCAATATATTGGAGCAATTGCCCAAGGATATTAGTATATTGATTGCCTACCCTGATCTAAAGATTAAATCAGCATGGGAACAAGACTTCTTAACTAGAAAGTATAAGAATAGCAATATAACTTACACTACTCACTTATCTATTAAAAAGCACACAGAATGCTTTTATGACCTAGTTGTGCTTGATGAGATACATTTACTCTCTGAGGCACAAATAGAGGCTGTAAAGGAGCTATGTTGCAAAAGAGTGCTAGGTCTTACAGGAACCTTAGCATCAAATACAGAAGAAACATTAGGACTAGAGTTAAAGCTACCAGTTTTAGCTACTTATTCCATAGAACAAGCAATTAAAGAAGGTGTTATCACAGACTATGAAATTAGAGTTATCTCTGTACCTTTAGATAACAAGGTGGACAACAACTATAAGGGCAAATGGAAAACTGAAAAGAAACAGTTTGATGCTTATGGTTGGGTCATAGATCAGATGGAGAAACAGAGAAAGAGTACAATGTTCTTACGCTTAGCTAGAATGAGAATTGTTCAAAGCAGTCTTGCAAAACTTAACAAGACTAAAGAACTTCTAGCAAAGCATAAAGACGAGCGTATTCTAGTATTCTGTGGTGTCACAAAGATTGCAGATGCATTAGGCATTCCTGTATATCATAGCAAAGCAGGTGACAAAGAAGTATTTGAAGACTTTGCATCTGGTAAAGGTAACCACTTAGCTGTCGTAAAGATAGGTAATACAGGAGTTACATATAAGCCTCTTAATAGAGTGATAATCAATTACTTTGATAGCAACGCTGAGAATCTTGCACAAAAGATTAATAGATGTATGGCTATGGAGTATAATACACCTGATAAGAAGGCACACATCTACATCATCTGTTCTACAGAAGAAGTAGAAAAAAAATGGCTTAGAAAAGCATTAGAATTTTTTGACAGTAAAAAAATAGCATATTTATGAAATTAGAATTATTACAAGAAAACAATCCAGGAAATGGTACAATGTACGCAGTGAAAGCAGATGATTACACAATCAGATGGTTTGCTCACTTAGAGTCTGCAGAAAAGTTTTATAATGAAATTATAACTGATCCAAATGTGTTAAAAAAACAAGTAATTATTTTGAAATCTCAAGAGATTGATTTACCTTTGGAGGAAACAAATCAGTAAAAAACATGGCAAGCAAATTAATTGGAATTGTTGGTGCTACAGGCACTGGCAAATCAACATCAGTGAAACATTTAGATCCCAAAGAGACTTACATCATCAATGTTGCTAAGAAAGAATTACCTTTCAAAGGAGCAGAGAAGTTGTACAATTCAGAGAGTAAAAACTACAAAGAAGTTGATGATGCAAATGAAATTACACGTTTACTACGTACAATTTCAGAGAAAGCACCACACATCAAAAACATCATTATTGAAGACTCTAATTACATTATGGGATTCAATATGTTGGCAAGAGCTACAGAAGTAGGATTCACTAAATTTACCATTATGGCTAAAGATATGGTGGAACTATTTAGAGAAGCTAGAAGATTACGTGATAATTTAAAAGTGTTCTATTTTACACATCCTGAGACTATTGAAGATGGTGGTGAGATTATAGGATATAAAATCAAAACAGCAGGTAAGTTAATTGATAACCAAATTGTGTTAGAAGGTTTACTTACAGTGTGTTTATACACACACGTGGAAGAGAGCAAAGATGGCTCAGCCACATATAATTTTGTAACTAATAGATTTAAGAAGTATCCAGCAAAGAGTCCTGATGGAATGTTTGCAGATATCAAGATACCTAACAACTTACAACAAGTAGTCAATTCAATTGACGAATATTACAATTAATAAACATTAAAATCAGAAAAAATGAGTAACATTGGAGGAGAAAAAAGAGAAAACCCAGTATTTGAATCAGAAGGATTTGCCAAAAAGGTAGGTCTATTCGAAGCAAAAGTAATTGCAGTGAATCCAACAATAGAGGAGTATGCTGATGTCTTAGGTAGAGAGTTAAAAGAAGACAGCAAAGCTACTAACTATTTAGGTACAAGTAAAGATGGCAATGCTAGATTACGTATTGACTTTTGGTTAGAAGAAGTTAAATCAAGAGACAAGTACAAATTAACTTTCTTTATTGAGAACAAAGAGAAAGAAAACAAAGATGGCACAAAGAAACAATATATCAACAATGTAGGACGTTGTACATGGGCAGACAGTCCAAACAACTTACCAACATGGTTCAAAGAAAGAGAGAATCGTGTAGCATTTGTTGGTGAAGAAGACTTATATAATTTCTTACGCTCTTGGTTAAGTAACATTGACTTTAGCAGTAAGAAATCTACATTACAATTAGAATTCAACAAGTTGATTAAGGGTAATGTTAAAGAACTTAATGAGCAAATCAATGGTGAGTGGGCTAACAACATTGTAGCCTTAGCTACCATCTCTACACAAGAGAAAGAAGATGGTGTAAAAGAGTTCCAGAATGTATATAACAAAGCATTCTTACCTCCATATAGCATCAAAGCTTTCAGATTGGTAGATTACAACAGAGCTGACTCAGTTAGTGCTTTACGTCAGAAGTCTTCTAAAGACTTAAAACCTCATGAGCGTTTTGTATTAAACGTAATAGGTGAGTATGGCTGTAAAGACTATTATACATTTAAAGAGTTGAAAGAATATAGTTCTGACGACAATCTAGTAGCATCTGACAAAGTTATGGAAGATGATGACAGTGATTTTTAGTGTGTCCCCTCTAAAATAGAATTGGCCTCACACTTGTGGGGCCTTTTCATTAACCCTATATTATGATTAGTGGAGAAAGAAAAGTAAAGATATCAATAGATGCTATTCTAAGCAGGATATCAGAGTATGATATATTTAGATATTATATGCCTCATCAAGACTGGAGGATTAATAGGGTGACCTATTCTCCATTCAGACATGAGAACAATCCATCCTTTATGATTGGTAACAAGTTAGGCTATCTGTCATTTATAGACTATGCTGATACTAGTAAACGTGGTGATTGTTTTAACTTTGTTCAGACATTACATAACCTTCCTAGTACAAGTGACACTTTGAAGATGATAGATAGAGACTTTGGTCTTGGTCTGTCTACAGGTGTGATGACAGGCGAGTATAAGAAGATTATATCTGAGTACAAACAACCTGAAATAGAGAAGAGATACTCTCTCATCCAAGTTAAGGTTAGAAAGTTTACACAAGATGAATTGGACTATTGGGCCCAGTATCACCAGGACATACAAGACCTTAGAGATAACAATGTCTATTCTATCAAAGAACTCTATCTTAACAAACAAAGGTTCCCATTAGGAGAGAATGAACTCAGGTTTGGTTATCTCTATGAGGGACAGTATTGGAAGATATACAGACCATTTGCTGATAAGAAACACAAATGGATGCCTAACAATGTACCTATCACAGCAATGGATGGTAAAGAGAACATAAAGAACTGCAGCGTAGCATTCATCAACAAGAGTAAAAAAGACTTTATGGTGATGAAGAAGTTATTCCCCTGCAGCTGTGCTGTCCAGAATGAAGGTCTTGGATGTTTCTCACATGAGAATGTAGAATATCTAAAGGCTAACTCTGACAGACAAATCCTTAGCTTTGATGCTGATGATGTTGGTGTACAGAATTCAAAGCAGATAACAGATATGTTTGACTTTGAATATACTAACGTCCCACGTCAGTATTTAGCAGAAGGTATTAAAGATTGGGCAGATCTTGCAAAAGCTCATGGATTAAAAGTAATTGAAGATTATTTAAAAAGTAAACAAATTTTATGACAATAGAAGATTTAAAACAAGCTATTCAAGATCACGTAGAGTGGTTTGAAACCACTGAAGGTGATGATTTGGAATGCATAGGTATAGAAAACTTAGAAGGTATACTATCTGAATATTTAAAAACTGAAATTAAATTATCATTAAATGGAGACGTTTAACACAACAAAAGCCCTGATAATGGGCACACCAGTTCCAGTACAAACACGTACATATAAGCCAGTTAGCCACTCATCATTGATTGACTTAACATTAAACAGTATTGAGAAAGCAGGATTTAAGTTAGACAAAGAAACTTACTCTTCTGCAGTGGATGGTCAGATTGCTAATGGTAGATTCTCTATCAGCAATGTTGCAGACAGTGAGATGCAATTACAGATTGGTTGGCAGAATAGCTACAACAAGCAGCTTACATTGAAGTTTGCTATTGGTACACGTATATTAGTATGTTCTAATGGTTGTGTGTCAGGTGACTTTGGTGCATTCAAAAGAAAGCATGTAGGTGAGATTCAATCATTTACACCAGGTGCTATTATTGACTACATTGCACAAGCAGGAGAAGCATTTACACTTATGCAACAGCAAAGAGAGTCTATGAAGCAAATAGAAATCACTAAGCGTACCAAAGCTGAGTTAGTTGGTAGAATGATGCTAGAAGAGCAGTTCATTACATCTACACAGTTAAACATCATTAGTAGAGAGTTGAAAGCCCCTACACATGATTACAATGCTAAGGATAGTTTATGGGAGTTGTACAACTATACAACATTTGCTATGAAAGAATCTCATCCAGCTCAGTGGATGGAAAGTCATATCAAAGCACATGCGTTCTTTAATGACTATTCACATTACGTATCAGGACCATGGGAAGCTCAAGAAGCAACATTTAATCAATTATCAATATTTTAACATGAATTGGGAGAAATTTAAAGATCAGTTTCATCCTTCTTGGCATAGGTTTATGCAACCTTTTATTGAAAGTGAAGCATGCGATAAGATTTATAAATATCTCAAATCTGAAAGTCAGAGGGGCAAAAAGATTGCTCCTCTCTCTCAGAATGTTTATAGATGTTTCTATGAAACACCCTATGATGAGCTGAAAGTGATTATGATAGGCATGTGTCCTTATCACTCTATGAAGAATGGAGAATATGTGGCAGATGGTCTTCTAATGGGTTGCTCTACGACAGGCATATTACAGCCTTCTCTGCAAAAGTTTTACGATGGTGTAGAGAAAGAGTTTTATGCTGGTCTGTGTGTAACATGCGACAGATCACCAGACATATCATTCCTAGCTAAGCAGGGTGTGTTGATGTATAACGCAGCTTTGACTACAGAAATTAATAAAGCAGGCTCTCACATTGATTTATGGGAACCTTTTACTAAGTATCTTTTAGAAGAAGTGTTGGCAACAACAGGAGCACCTGTAATCTTCCTAGGTAAGGACGCAGCTAAATATCAAAAGTATATTGCTCCATTCACATGGAACTTTACACTAAGTCATCCAGCCAGTGCTTCTTATAAGCAGACTGATTGGGACACAGAAGGAGTATTTACAAAGGTAAATACAATATTAAAAGAAAACAATAACACATCAATAGATTGGTTATTAGATACACCATTTTAAAAACACAATTATGTATACAGTTAAACATGGAGGAGACATCCACAAAGGAGATTTAATAGCAGTAAGTAATAGTAATGACTTCACTGTTGGTATTTATTTTGGTAGAGGTTCAGGTGGTACAGTTCAATATTATAGATATAGTACTCCTGGATATTGTAAACAACGTCATGAAGAAAGAGTAAAGAAACTTGGCGAAGCAGCAGGACAGTTTACAATTAAACATCTTTGGAAAGACTTTTTAAATACACCAAGAGATACTAGAGTTCTTAAATTAAACAGAGATAACATTACAGATCAAAAGACAATAGAAACAATACTAGAAGCAAAAGAAATACTAAAAGAATTCAACATAGAAGTAAACTACTAGACACATGATACTCGAAAAACAAACAGAATCACACATCCTTCAAGAAGGAACTACACAGGAAACTGTGAAAATGTCACTAGACTTAGATTCTGCACAAGTATTGATGCAGATGTTAAGTAAGAATCTATATTCAGATTCAATAGGCTCTACTATCAGAGAATGTGCATCTAATGCACTAGATAGTCACAGAAGAGCTGGAAGTGACAAGCCTATTATTGTTTCATTCAAAAGAAACAGTCAGGCAGATACATATGAATTTGCTGTTGAAGACTTTGGTATTGGTTTAGATGATAGTGATGTAATTAACATTATCAGTAAGTATGGTAAGTCAACCAAGCGAGACAGTAACACAGAATTAGGCATGATGGGTCTTGGTTTCAAGGCTCCATTAGCATATAGCTCTAGCTTCTACTTTGTAGCTAGAAAAGATTTTATGGAACGTAAGTATATGATGTACGAAGGAGAAGATGCAAACAGTATTGACCTTTTGTATGAGAAGCCTACAGCAGAACCAAATGGTGTAAAGGTGATTGTTCCAGTGAACTATTCTGATAGATATAGTTTTACTAGTAAAATCAAAGAGCAATTAGCTTATTTTGAGAATGTTTATTTTGAGGTGGACAGCTCATGGGGAAGAGTGGATAATGATTTCATAATTCACAGAGCAGAACACTTCCAATACTCTAGCTTAGCTCAAAACAATGACATGCATCTTTGCTTGGACAATGTTAGTTATCCTATTGATTGGGATAAACTTGGTATAAGCAGAATAGGTATCAAAATGGCTTTGAGATTCAGTCTTAGTGATGGATTGTTTCCTACACCAAACAGAGAAGCTCTTAGATATACACAAGAAGCCAAAGAGACTATTCTTAAGAAGATAGCTATGGTAGCTGATGTATTTATGGAAAAGTTTAATGAAGCAATCACTACACAAAGTGATATCAAAGCTATTATGCAATTCTATAGCAAAAACAATAAGCATATCAAGTCTTGGTACAAGGGTACAGACGATGATGTTTGTATAGATGATCTTGTAAGACATTCTTCTATACCTGTAGCACAGCCTAAACTAGACAACATAAAGTTGTTGAACTTAGAAAGACTTGCTGTAAAAGCTAAGGAATATATTCTTGCTGAATACAAGTTTAAATATAGATTTAGTGGTAAGTTTCAGAACATGAAAAGCTATTATCATGAGTATCTAAGAATATCAGACTTTACAAGTTATAACTTTGGTGGTGTATACATTTATGAGAATGAACTTTCTAAAGGTAAACAAGACTATCTAAGAACTATTCTACCAGATAACAAACAAATATATTTTGTTAAGAAATCACCATTTAAACTTAAAAGTAAGGGTGGTTCTGTTGATTATGCTAAGTATTATGACTCTGTATTGAACTTATCAATGTATCCTAAAGCTCAATGGAGACAGCTTATTCAAGAGTTCCAATATGTAGTGGGACTGTATGCTAAAGACTTTATAGATGTAGATGCTATTGAGGTGCCACAATCATTCAAGGATGCTCAGAAAGCTAAGAGACTGAAGATAACAGTTGCATCAGTGCAAGGTCCTAAGAAGATAAGAATGAAGGGTGAATTCTCTGGTAAGATAGGTACAAAGATGGAAGTGCATCTATCTGATCAATATTGTAAGTTTGTTCCTACCACGTTTAAAATGGAAATGATCCATCAAAGATCTACATTAAACGTTTATGCTAAAGAAGCTGATAAGAAGAAAATGGACAATGCTTGGTCTTGTTTTAATAAACATGCAGTGTTTGTATTAGTTGCCCAAGCAACATTTGACAACTTACAGAAAGCAGATTTACATAATTGGATAACACTAGATAAATTTATGGAAGGTAAAAACAGACCATTTAAGACAATAGCTACAGAGTTTCTAATCAGTGATTTAATTGCAACTTACAAAGATACATTTAAAAGAATCAATGTAGTTAGAGAGATATCTAATGATTTAGGAGATAAATTACAAACATTGTGGGATTATCATAATAGTCAGTATAGAAGCTATTGTGATGATGCAACTAAGGCTGCAGTTATAGAACATGCTAAAGCAAACAATTTGTTTGACCAACCTACATATTTAGTGTATAAACAGGTTAATGAAGTGTTTATTAAGTTACCATTCTTAAATGCAATATTAGAAACAATGGGTTATCGTGAGTCTAAAAAGGATAGTCCAATGATGACAGCTATAGCTGATCTATTTAAGTATCACAAGCATAAAGTTAATTTAGAGCATTATAAAATCAAATTAACAGAAGATGCTCCTTTAGAGGAGACATTGACACAAGACACAATTGAAGAATTACAAACAATTTAAAAAAGCAAAAACATGTTAAGCTTAAAATGGTTTAAGAGTGCTATTGAACGCACAATTGAAAAGGTAGTAGAAAACAAAATGGAACAAGCTTTTAATGAATTGGATAATGAGGAGGGGCAAGTAGCCCCTTCTTATTCTCCTTCAGGAAAGCCCTATCTAAACATTAAAATGGTTAATGATACATTGACTATTGTAATGAATGATGGTAACATCATTACTAAATCTCCAGCAACAGCAGATGATTTCAATGCTGCTAGAGACTGTAAAACAGAAACTTGTCTATTTAACCTTGTGAGCACACAAGAGATTAAGGACCAAAGAAGAAAGATTGAGGCTGAGTATGAAAAGGTAAAGGCTGTTCAAAAAGGTGCTGAGTATTTGGCTACCCTTGATCAGTTTGAAATGAAAAGTGGTAGTCTTTATTTAAAAGGCATCAACAGAAGCTTGCCTCCATTACTAGTAGAAGAGTTCTTAGAAGTGGTAGGTAAACACAATGGTACAGATAATGACGAATTTCTTGCTTTGCAAAGATTCTTCATGTGGTGTTGTTTAAACCCAAGAGCTGAAGTGGCTGATAAGCTATTTAACTTCTTAAAGAAGAATGCTTTTGGTATTACTAAACAGGGCTTCTTTGTAGCTTTGAGAAACGTAGTGACATTACATGGTTCTACAGAATTAGTACACTTTGTATCTAATGCATATAATAAAGTGAAGGCTGTGTGGAAGAAGAAACCAGAGGACTATTTTGTATTCTTACAAAATGGTGAATATAAAATGGTTCACAAAGATGCTATTTCTAGAGAAGAAACTGAAACATGTACATATTGTAATGGTTCAGGAACCAGTCCTGAGTATGATGAAGAATATGATGATAGTGGTGAGTGTTATGAGTGTGATGGTACTGGTGAAATCACCCATTATTATGATAATGATCATGGTGAGAAGATTGGTAACCTGACTGAGCTTTATCTTGATTTGCCTAATAGAGCAGAAAATAGATTTACAGATGCTCATACAAGAACATTTGACATCAGAATTGGTAGACCAGTAGACATGCCTATGGAACAATGTAGATGGAATACTGACGACTGTGGTGCTGAAGGTCTTCACTTCACTAGTGATGAGATTCATTATGTGGGTTGTGGTGATACTTCTGTACTTGTACTTATTAACCCTATGAAGGTTGTAGGTATTGGTGAGTCTAAGGGTAGATGCTATGAGTATTTGCCAATTATGACTGTGCCACGTGAGGAAGCAACAGAAATCTTACATGACCTAGATTTTGACACTCTTGAGTTGGATGAGTCTTATGCTGTGCGTGAGTTGAATAACTTGGCTGAGAAAGCTAAGGAAGGATTCACTGCAGAAGCTAAGAAATATGACTTCAACTTACCTGCTTTGTCTGCTGTAGAAGTATATACAATTGTTAAGAGTCTTGATGAAATAAAGCAAGAAATATCTAAAAGAATTGTAGAAATTGATTAAATTTGTAGTCCAGGGGTATATAGCTCCTGGACTTAATTTAACATTATGAAAAAGAACGCAACAAAAAGAACTTCTAAGATACCTAGAAAAGTGGCTGTTAAACCAAGATGTCATGGAACTATGACAGAATCAGCATTCTGGAGTTTTATACGCAGTGCTCTCAGACAAAAGTCTAGATTTTGGAAACCTATTACAGAATGTAAGCTAGCAGCACGCAGACTGTACAAAGGTGTAAACAAGAGACAAAAGTATGAGTATCAATGCAATGTATGTAAAAACTGGTTCATAGAGAAGAAGATCAATGTTGATCACATTAATCCTGCAGGAAGCTTAAACTCTTCACAAGACTTACCAAGTTTTATAGAAAGGTTGTTTTGTGAGGTGGATAATCTACAGGTGTTGTGTGAGAAATGCCATGACAAAAAAACAAAAGCAGATAAAAATGAAAAGACAAATCTTAAAGCTTCATGACAAGAAGTACGCAGATCTACTTGATGACAGAGTCAAAGAATGTATTCTAAAGAATGAGAACTATGAAATTGAGTACAAAGGCAAGATCATGGTACTTACTCCAGAGGATCTCAAGACAAAGTGCCTAAGCAGGCAGTATATTGAGAAGCCAAAGTATGGAGAAAAGCCATATCACTTATTATCTTATTTATGGGAACCTACTAAAACAACAGAGAAATGAGAGATATAGAAGTATTAAAAATAGTCTATTCTTATGTAAGTCATCAAATTGATCCACAGAAAAGCATTCCTCTTGACTATTTAGCAGGTTTAAACATTAGTGACATAGATGCTATATCAGAAGACATGTTTGAAGAAACTGTTTATACTAAAGAAGATGTAAAATTCATGTTAAAGGAATTAAGTAAAGTTATAATTAAACTAGAAAAAAATGAGAAAGGAACTGACTAACGTATTTGTAAGTGGAAAACCTTCATTTACAGAAGTGTGGTATGAAGGCTACATAGAAGATGGAGATATCAAACACCAGTTTTGGTTAATTGATCCTCAAGGTGAAGACCAGTATGGTAATGAGTATGAAATGGAAGTAAGGTGGTTCTTTAAGAGCGTCCCTGCTAAGATTAGAGCAGCTCATGACCAAATTTTACAACAGTATAAATACAAGAAGAATGATACAGGGAGAAACGAAAACAGAAGCTCAATATAGAGCAATTTATCTAGACAGCAGTTCTAGTTTAAAGGACTTTTCCATGGATAGGAAAAAGTACCATAAGAAATACATACTTAATCAAGTGGTTGAGGACGAAGAAAGTAAAGCAGCCACTACAGGTAGACTTGTAGAAACATTGTTAATGGAGCCCCATTTATTTGATGAGAAGTTCCATATATCTACATGTATGTCTACACCAACAGCTATGATGTTGGACTTTGTAGAAGCTTTGTATAAGTATACAGTGGACGCTACAACTGAAGATGGTATGGTAACTAGAAGCTTTGAAGACATGTGTAAGGATGCTTATGCAGATGCAGGCTTCAAGATTACATTAGATGCTGTTCTTAAGAAGTTTATAGGATCTGAAGCTGAGATATATTACAAAGAGATTAGAGAGGTTAGATCTAAGAAGCTTACAGTGGTGACTACCAAAGAAATAGAAAACGCTGAGAAAGTTGTTCTAGAATTAAGAACTAATCCTGTCACAGCAGAGATTGTAAACTTGGTTAATGACACTCAATATTCTGTATTCAACCAATTACAAGTTGAAGGCTATGAAGTGTTTGGTCACATGTTTAAGTCTATGATGGACAAGGTGATTTTAGATCACAAAGCAAAGACAGTGCAAGTGTATGACCTTAAGTGTACTTGGTCTGTAGAGAACTTCTATAGTGAGTATTATCTATATAGAAGAGCCTACATCCAAGGATTTTTATATCATAAAGCTGCAGAGACTTGGGCTAGTGAAATGGGCTATGGAGATTATACAATCTTATATCCTAGATTCATTGTATGTGACAGCACTAATTATTCTAATCCTTTGGTATATGTAATGAGTGTAAACAGCATGGACAATGCTCTTAATGGTTTTGAACATAATGGAAGACAATACCCAGGTGTTGCACAACTTATTGAAGACCTTAAATGGACTTTAGATAATGATGTGTGGAACATTTCAAGAGAGAATCATATTAATAATGGTATTGTAAATCTAAACTAAATGGAGAGAAAACACACAATCACTAGCATATTCATTGTCCCAACTCTCAGCATTGGCAGAGAAAAGTTGATAGATAATGGATTTGTAAATGGATATATAAAAGATGGTATGAGAGATGCACAGTATGAAAATGCTGTGTATCTTCTCTTTAAACCAAGTAACCTAGAGAAGTTTAGGGTTTTTCTAGATAAGGAGTATGAAAGAACAAAGTCTATTATAGATGACTATGACTATGAAGAAGGTTATGTAGTGGTTGTTTATGAAATCAATTCTAAACTGAAAAATGACATAGAATTGATAAAACAGGGCAAATATTCTAAAACTTCTCCTGCTTTTCAGGGAATATTCCCTAAAGTTGTACAGATTAAGAAGAATGGGATGCGTAGAGATGAGATATCTTTGCAATACAGAGTCTTTAATAAGACAGAAGATCTTGTACAATTTTGGGAAGATAAACTAGGAATAGAACTTCCAGAAGACCTAGAAGTTTGGCATGGTTTCTTTGATGAATTTGAAACGTTAGACCTTGATAAAATTAAAGAGTATGTATAACAGTGAAATACTAGACCATCTAATCAGTAAATATGGTATAGATGATGTAATTAAATTTTGTGACATGGAGCGTGAAAAGAATGATCTCCTAGCACAATCAGTAGATGAAGACAAGCAGCACCATCCAGAACCTAATGAATGGAGATTCGAGAGAGACTGGTGGGCTGAAAGTGGTAAACAATTAAAACAAAGAATATGACAGGAGCAGAACTATTAGAGACCTATCCTAAGGCAGCATTTGCTATTAAGGAGTTTTACTATGGAAAGATGATTGAGTCTTTAAGTGAAGACTCTGACATTCCACAAGACTTTAAAGAGATGGTTAAATCACAACAGTTTGATAGTGAATACGTTGCTACATTTATTGACACTAATCCTAGATTTTTATTTGATATCTTTGATGCAAACCAGATTTATATTCAAATAAGTGTAGATATTGAGAATAACTGTTTTAGATGGTCTTTTGATGGTGGTCATGTAGAAAGTAATGACTATGCATCTAGAAAAGAAGCTGAAGCTTCAGTTGTAGAAGAAGCATTTAAAATCTTAAATGACAAGTTATGAGTGATCAAATAGTATTAGAAGTGATTGAGAAGTATGCTCAACGTAGTGAAATAGGGATTAATAAGTATGGCACTACACTTGAACAGAACAATCATGATAACTATCTCAAGCATCTACAAGAAGAATTGATGGATGCCACGCTTTATTTACAGAAATTAATGAGCTTGGATAAGGAAATAACTAAATTAGTTAAAGATTATTCTAACGATGCTGAACTTGGTTACAAAATAAGAAATTTAGTTAGATAGAATTTTGTAATTCTCTTGGTTTATAAGAAGGGTTGCTGTAAATTTGCAACCCTTCATTTTTTAACTAAAAAACACAAATTAACATGGATTTAGGATTAGATGCCTTGAGCAAGATTACAATTTTTAGCAAGTACGCAAAGTACATCCCTGAGCTAAAAAGAAGAGAAACATGGGACGAGATAGTAGATAGATATGAGAACATGATGATCAAGAAATATCCTAATCTAGAACAAGAAATTAAAGACAGTGCTACGTTTATCAGAAAGAAGAAAGTCTTACCTTCTATGAGAGCTCTTCAGTTTGCAGGTGCTGCAGCTGAGGTGAACAACTCAAGAATCTACAACTGTTGTTTCCTACCAATTGATAGTATTTATAGTTTCAGTGAGACTATGTTCCTATTGTTAGGAGGTACAGGTGTAGGTTATTCTGTACAGAAGCACCACGTAGACCAACTACCTACAATTGTTAAGAATGAGAAATTTAAGCACAGAAACTGGCTTATTGAAGATTCTATCATGGGCTGGGCTGATGCTGTAAAGGTTTTGATGAAGTTTTATTTTGAAGGTGGTCAAAAACCTAATTTTGACTTTAGAGCTATTCGTGAGAAAGGAGCTAGATTAGTAACTGCAGGTGGTAAAGCCCCTGGTCCTGAACCATTAAAAATCTGTTTAGCACACATTGATGCTATTATGGAGCGTAAAGAACATGGATCAAAGCTTACACCACTAGAGTGTCACGATATCTTATGTCATATTGCTAACTCTGTGTTAGCTGGTGGCATCAGAAGATCAGCAATGATTGCATTATTTAGCCATGACGATGAAGAAATGATTACCTGTAAGTATGGTAATTGGTGGGAATTGAACGAGCAAAGAGGTAGAGCTAATAACTCTGCAGTTCTTAAAAGAGGCGAAACATCACAAACAGAGTTTGTAGGTTTATGGAAGCGTATTGAAGCATCAGGAAGTGGTGAACCAGGTATCTATTGGTCTAATGACCTAGATTGGGGAACTAACCCTTGTTGTGAGATTGGATTACGTCCATATCAGTTCTGTAACCTATGTGAGGTGAATGTATCTGACATCACATGTCAGGAAGATCTTAACGATAGAGTGACAGCAGCTGCATTCTTTGGTACATTACAGGCAGGCTTTACTGATTTCCACTACCTACGTGACGTATGGAAGATGACAACCTTTAGAGACGCTCTATTAGGCATTGGTATGACTGGCATTGCTTCTGGTGAAGTATTGAAATACAATTTAGAAGTGGCAGCAGCTGTGGCTAAGAAGACAAACCAATTAATCACTGAGATTATTGGTACAAATGAGGCAGCTCGTATTACATGTATCAAGCCTTCAGGAACAACATCATTAGTATTAGGTACAGCAAGTGGTATCCATGCTTGGCATGCTCCATACTACCTACGTACAATGAGATTTAATAAGAATGAAGACCTTGCACAATACTTGATGATCAATCATCCAGAGTTGTGTGAAGATGATGTATTACGTCCTACAGACACACTGTGTGTACGTATCCCTGTTAAAGCTCCAGAAGACTCTATTCTACGTACAGAGACAGCAATCGATACGCTAGAGCGTGTTAAGAGATTCTCTACAGAATGGGTTAAATCAGGACATGTTAATGGTGCTAATACACATAACGTCTCAGCAACAATATCTGTTAAAGAAGGAGAATGGGAAACTGTAGGAGATTGGATGTGGACTGAACAAGAACACTATAATGGTCTTTCTGTACTACCAGCCTTTGACCATACATACAAACAAGCTCCATTTGAAGATATAACAGAAGAAGAATATAATGCACGCATTAATGCATTAAGTTCTCTTGACCTAACTAAGGTGATGGAACTAGATGACACTGTAGACTTTGGTCAGGTTAGTGCTTGCAGTGGGTCCCAATGCGAGATCAATCTTTAAAATAAATTTGGTAGTTTCAGACAAATACCATATATTTGTGGAATAAAATGTCTGAAATGAAGAATGATCTTGGTCAAAAGTTTGGAAAACTAACTGCTATTGAGTTAGAAAAAGATAAGAATGGGTATAACACAAGATACTTATGTAAGTGTGACTGTGGTAATACCCATTCTGTATCTAAATCTCATTTAAGAAGTGGTAGAATTACTCACTGTGGATGTGTAAGACACGAAGGTGCTAAACATCAACAGTGGACAGGGATTGGAGAAATATCAGGAGATTTTTGGTGGTCTCATGTAGTCAGAAGTGCAAATGGAGACATTTTTAAAAATGGTAGAAGAAAACCTAAAGAACTTACATTAACCATTCAGCAAGCATGGGACTTATTTCTTCAGCAAGATAGAAAATGTGCTCTTTCTGGAATATTATTAACATTTCCAAAGAGATCAAAAGATAAATCTTATACAGCATCTCTAGATAGAATAGACTCTTCTAAAGGATATGTTCTTGGTAATGTTCAATGGGTACATAAAGATATAAATATTATGAAGAATAGATTTGATAATCAATACTTTATAGAGATATGTAAATTGGTAACTAAAAATAAATAACCTATGTTTCAAACAAGTTTTATCCCACAAGGTTGGGAATGTCCAAAATGTAAAAGAGTTTATTCTCCTACAACAAGTATGTGCAGTCATTGTCCTCAACATACACAAGGACTAGCAACCACAGGAACTAGTACGAGTACCACTTATTCACATCAATTTGAATCAGATAAAAAATCTTCAAGTAAAACTAAATGTAAGATATGTGGTTTAGAAAAATGGCAACACCCACTTGTTTCATATACATAATCATATAAGTGCAGGTGGTGCATGTGAAATTCAATAATATGGAAAAGAAAGAGTTCATAAAAGATGTACACTATTATTTGGAGGAGGGCAGAGTAGTTTTTACTGCCCTCCAACATTTAGAGCGTGGCTATTGCTGTGGCAACAATTGTAGACATTGTCCATACGAGCCAAAAGCTATTAAAGGTAACCAAATGATAGCAGAAGATAAAAAAAGATAAAATAGTTTGCATTTATATGCGTGTATATACGTATGTTTGCATCTCTGTTTTTCGTTAATTGTGTCAGCCCCTGGTATTTCTATACTGGGGGCTATTTTTTTAATGAAAAAAAGATGGAAATATGCAGAAAAAGTTTTAAATTTGTATCACAAAATTAACAATTATGGCGAAAGCAGTAAAACAACCAACAGACAGTGGTGTCTCTAAACTCCAAGACGCTTTGGATAAATTAAACAAAGCATATGGTACAGGTACAGTTCTTGCACTTGATTCCAAAACAGATGGTCATTATGATGTAATCAGTACAGGTTCAATTGGATTTGATTGGATCACACTAGGTACTGGTGGATTTGTAAAAGGTAAGTTGTATGAACTTATGGGATGGGAAGGCTCAGGTAAGTCTACCATCTGTGGTCACGCAGTTGCTGAATGTCAGAAGGCAGGAGGTAAAGTAGTTTACATTGATGGCGAACATGCTGTTGATAAAAACTATTTTGAAGCAATTGGTGTTAATACATCAGAGATGTTAATTGCTCAGCCATCATGTGGTGAAGAAGGATTTAATGTTGCATTAGAAATGATTAGAACTGGTGAGGTAGACCTTTTGATTATTGACTCAGACTCATCATTGATTCCTAAGAAGGTTTTGGATGGTGAAGTGGGTGATAGCTCAATTGGTTTGAAAGCTAGACTGAACAGCAGTGTATATTCAAAACTAAAGTCTGCTATGTCTATCAGTAACACATGTGTTATTGTCATCTCTCAATACAGAGAGAAGATTGGTGTAATGTTTGGTAATCCTACAACAACACAAGGTGGTCATGCATTGAAGTTTGCATCTGATGCTCGTATAGAAGTTTCTAAGACAGCTGCAAAAGATGGTGATGTAACTTATGGTAATATCACTAAAGTGAAATGTGCTAAGAACAGAATGAGTCCTCCATTTAGAATGACTAGTTTTGAGATTGTCTATGGTGTAGGTATTGATAAGGTGAAAGAAATCATGGACTTGTTGAATGAGTATGAGCTTGGTAGAAAGTATGGTCAGACAATGACATTCAATGAAATCAAGTACAACCTTGAAGAATTCAAACGCATGTTGTTAGACAATGAAGAATTCTATACTGAAATCAAACAAAGTATCATTAACAAGATTAAACAAATTGAACCTAAAATTGAATTAGCAGATGTTGAAAATTAAACTACAAAAAGTTACAGAAGATGCTCGCATGCCCATCAAGGGTAGCGAGCACGCTGCTGCATATGATGTATATGCACATAGTATTACCAGAACTGGAGATGGTAAAGTGAAGGTAGGTCTTGGATTCAAGACTGAAATCCCTAAAGGTTACAAAGGTGTAATTGTTCCACGCAGTAACTTAACCAAGTTTCGTTGGGTATTAAACAACTCATTTGGTGTAATTGATTCTGATTACAGAGGTGAGTGGATGGCCATCTTTACACTAATTGATAACTCTGATACAGACAGTGATGAGTTTCCTTATGGTGTAGGAGATAGAGTGGCTCAAATTTACTTTGAAGAAGTATTACCTATATCTTTTGATGTGGTTCCTGAATTGGAATCATCTGAGAGAGGTGAGGGAGGCTTTGGATCAACTGGTCTGAAGTAATGGCTACGTGTAAAACCTGTGGTAAGAAATGTGATAAGGAGTATTGTTTCATGCACAAACCTAGAAAACCATTAACTTCTAGTAGAGGATTTAAAACTCCTATTAAGAAGTATGAAGAAGAGATGCATAATATTGTTATAATGCAAACATTCTTCTTACAAATCTGGAAGAAAAGACCTCATAAATCAGAAGTTAGTGGAACTTCTCTAGGATCTGAAGCATTGTCAACATACTTTCATCATATTTTACCAAAAGAAAAATATCCAGAAGCTTCTTTGGATCAAGAAAATATCATACTTTTGACGTGGGAAGAACATGACCAGGTAGAAATGGACCCTACTAGATATGAAGAAGTAAACAAAAGACGTGAACAATTAAAACAGAAGTACAATGTATAAGTTACCAGTAGCTATATTTGCTGTAATAGTAGGAATTGTAACCTTGTATTCAGCTTGTACAGATAAGCCAGGTTTTTTCTCACAGTCTAAGATAGTCTTTATAACAGGCTCTACCTTTGATATGGATATTATTGTTATAGTTACACAAGATACAGCTTATGCTGCACAATATGTACGTGACAATTTAGACTCCACTGTGACTGGTAAAGACTTTGATGCAAGAGCTGTTACATTTGGTCCTCAGGAAGGCAAACCTATTATTATATGGTTGTCTGATGCAGAAGACAAAGGTGTAGTGGCTCATGAGTTTTTTCATGCTACATTATACAAAATGTATTGGGCAGGTATGCAACTTAATTCAGAGACAGAAGAAGCATTTGCATATGAAATACAATATTTAACAAATCAATTTTATAACCAAGTAAACAAAATACAATGAGTTTATTCTTTTACACAAGAAAAACAGAAGATGGTAAAATCTTCACAGACAGCTTTAACCTAAATAAGGTTATTAGATCAGTACAAATGGATGATAACAAAGTGTTAGTCTTATTAGACGATGCACACGATCGTTCAGAAGATGTACCAGATATTGATCCTAAAACAGGAAAACAAAGAGGAGTTAAAAGACAACGTAATACATATTCAACTGAAATTAGTTTAGTTGATGAAGACGTAACAAGATTTCACAATTTAAATAATTAATCATGCCAAAGTTATTAGGAAACAGAATCTACTTAGAAATGCCTAAGGAAGATGAAGAAAGTAAATTAATTGTAGACGAGAACACTAAAGAAGCATTACAAAGAGAATTGCTTAATAAGATGTCTAAGTTAAAGGTGGTACAAGTGGGCACTGTTGTTACAGAAATCAAGATAGGGGATTGGGTGTTGGTAGATCCAGCAGCTTTAAACAAAGCTACACTAGTTCCCATCTCTGATGATGGTGAAGAACGTGTAATATTGGTATCTCCATTTGATGTAATTCAAATTTGGTAATATGGACTCACTTCCATTTATATCATGTAAATGCATAACTTATGGGAGGGTAGCTACGCTTGAGGAGAGTATTTATTCTTTCCTCAAGCAGGACTATCCTAAGGATAGATGCGAACTTATCATAGTAAATGACTATCCCTTACAAACTCTTATATTTGAACATCCTCAAATCAAGATAGTTAATCTATCTAAAACATTTGATACTATAGGAGAAAAGGAAAACTATGCTACAGAACTGTGTCAAGGAGACATTATATGTCAATGGGACGATGATGATGTAGCCCTACCAAACCACTTACAGAATGTAGCTAAGTATATGACAGAAGAAGTTAATATTCTTCATTGGGAGACAGGAGTGTTATGTCACATCACAGGTATTGAAAATGTTGGTTGGATAGGTAACTCTGGTATTGTATTTAGAAAAGCAGCTTGGAAAGCAATAGGAGGACATCCTCTTGAAAATGCTGGATATGATATGACTTTCATAGAAAGACTACACAGTTATGGAGGTAGACTATTTGCCAAACCACCTAAAGAAGAAGCTAGCTGGTTCTATATGTGGGGAGGAAGAGGATATCACATGAGTGGACAAGGTCATGATAAACCTGGAAAACTCAATGCTATTCAAAGACATAGTAATCACATTGAAATGGAAAGAACTATGGGAAGAATTCCTACAGGAGATGTTCATCTTATTCCTTATTGGGAAAAAGATTATAAAGACATGTTACAAAAGAAAATAGATGAAAATAAATAAACTAATTATTGACTCCACAGATTCTAATACAGATTTGTGTAAACTTGCTGTTAAGTATCCTACAGATAAATGTCCCTATCATAATAGCTCCACTTTACATAGACATGCTTACACGTCTGTGTATAACTTAATATTCTCACACATACGTTATAAAGAACTTGTAATTGGTGAGGTGGGAATATTAGACAATAACTCAATGTTATGTTGGAGAGAATACTTTCCTAATGCTTTATTGTTTGGCTATGAATATCACCAAAACAAATTAGACAAAGCAGTAAATGATAAGGTTGATAGAGCATCTTATATCCATGTAGATATTACTAGTGAGCATTCTTTAAACAATGCATTTTCTGAGACCAACTTCTTTGACATAATCATTGAGGATTCAACGCATGTGTTTGAAGATCAAATCAGATTTTTAAACATAGCTTACAAGTGTGTTAAACCAGGAGGAACAGTTGTTATTGAAGACATATTCATCAACGAAGATGAAAACAGATATATGGAAGCCATAGATCACATCAAAGAATACTTTTCATCAGCTACATTTGTTTTAGCTAATCATGATTTAAAGTTTTCTCCAGGTTGGGACAATGATAAACTATTAATATTACATAGAAACGACAAACCATGTTCTTAAATATTATCACTCCTTGTAGTAGACCTCATCTTTTACATAGCATTGCAGAGAGCATTAACATACCTAAAGAAAACTATAGATGGATTGTTGTATTTGATTCAGACACTATTCCTGATGGCATTCCTGAATGCGAAGCTTATTGTATAAAAAACTCAGGCAGTGTGTGTGGTAATTCTCAAAGAAATCTAGCAATTGATTTAGTAACAGAAGGTTATCTCTACTTCAATGATGATGACACTATCATGCATCCAGAACTGTGGAACAACATCAAAGATTTAACTAATGACTTTATTCATTTTGATCAAGAAGAAAAAGATGGAAGCATTAGATTAAAACAAAGTAGTGTTAGATTAAGTTACATAGATAGTCACAACTTCATTGTACATACAACAGTGGTAGGCAATGAAAGATTTGTTATAAACAGAAGAGATGCAGATGGTGTATTTGCTGAAAACTGTTACAACAAATCTAAAACTTCAAACTATATTCCCAAAGTGTTAAGCACTTACAACGCACTTAGATAATAAAAAAGCCCCTTAATTGGGGCTTTTCTTTTATTTTGATAGTCTCTTTTGTTTCATAGGCCAATTCTTACTTCTCAATCTAAGCTTTGTATCAGCTTCTTTCATATAATTACCATCAACTGGTTTTGGAGGAGCCACCTTAGGTGCAGGTCTTGGTTTACCTGATCCTTTAGCTTTACCTGCAGTCATTGGCTTTACTGACTTTGCTTGTTTAACGCTTACTTTAGCTGATTTCATTAGCAACCATTTTTACACTTACCACCACCTTTCATCATTTTACCATAACTTGCTTTCTTAGGAGCTTTACCAGCTTTCTTCATAGCAATTGCAATAGCAGCTTGTTTAGCTAATGATTTACCAGACTTAGCCATTTTCTTAGCACCTGCAATTCTATCTGCTTGTGTAGGATTAGGGTTTTTGTCAATACCAGCTTTCACTGATAACATACCAAATGCTCCACCCTTTTCAGCCTTAGGAGCTTTCTTCTTAGCCATAGCAGCTTTACCAAATACACCAGACTTATCTAGTTCTTTAGCTTGCTTATCTCCAATCTTATCAATTGCAGACTTTTTATATACTTTACCAGTCATTTCACCTGGAACCATTTTACCAGTTTGAGCTTTCTTCATTTTCATTTTATAAAGATTTTAATTTTTAACATTTCCATTTACGTAAAGACTTATTGATTCTACTATTAGGATCATTAGCAGTCTTAGAACTTGTAAGTTTCTTTTTCATACCACTCATCCTAGCACAGAATGATTTCTTTCTAGGACCCCCTTCAGGTTGTGGAGCTTTAAGACCTGGCTTACCTGGGTTAGCTCTGTTATAAGAGGCTCTACCTTTTGCATTGAGACCACCTGAAGGATTCTTGCCTTCTTTACGTTGCCAAGCTGGTGAGCTTCCACCATTCTTTAATGATGTACCATCTTTTTTAATTAGATGACCATTAGGAACAGGAGTAATAGAACCCTTAATAGGACTTAGAGTGTCCCCATTTTTAAGGACTCTCTTACCTACATAAGCTTCAGCTTTCTGTGGGTTGTAAACTTTTGTCTTAGGTATTCTAGCCATGTTATTTAGCTTTACGCTTTGCAGCTATCTTCTTGAATGTCTTAGCTAATGCTTTAGCTTTACCAGTACAACCAGGTTTAGTGATAGGAGTGCATTTACCTTCTGTACCTCTAGCCTTAATAGACTTAGATACTTTCTGCATCCACTTGCCGTCTTTTTTAGCTGTTGCCATGTTATTTCTTTTTAGACTTAAGTTTAGGAGCCATTTCACCACTACGTTTTTCTATGATTTCAGATTCACGCTTTAATGCTGCTTTTCTGAAACTTGCTGGATTCACTTCTTTTGTAGCTGCTTGCTTCTTATTAAGACCAAATTGCATTTCAGAACGTCCATTCTTTGCCATCTTAGTAGCACCAAGTTCTTTATCTTTAGTTAACTTAGCTTTGCCTTTAGCACCTGCTAAGGTAGCTTCTTGAACTTTAGTCCAAGCACCCTGAGGGTCAATAGGGCCTACACGCTTATCAGAAGCTTTCATTCCTGAAAGACTACCCATTCTGTCTTTTTTTACAGTTGCCATTATTTTTTAGTTTTAGCTTTTATTTTCTTCTCTTGTTTTAACATAGCAGCTGTAGGTTTCTTTCCAGATCCTTTAGCAGCTCTAATATTGTCCCAAAGACCACGCTGTGAAACAGAGCCATCTTTACGTTTAATCATTTCCTTTGCCATTATAAACTAGATTTATTTTCAGGAACCTCTACTACTATACCAGCTTCAACTGCAGCAGCTAATGTATCTTCAAGAACATCTCCTGCTTGTTTAGCCAATAGAATAGTTTGTGCTTCCTTTGTATTAATAACTGCACGCATTGCGTTTAATAACATTCCAAAATTACCACCATCTAATACAAACTTAGCATTCATATCCCATGTATACTTTTTGTTTGGATCAAACTTAGGAACTTGTTGTTCTTGTAAATCAATAATCTCTGCCATATAATTATATTTTTGGTTTAGTCACAAAGATATGCATTTATTGCGTATCTTCCAAATTTATTTCAAATGTTATAGTTGCTGAACTTTTAATGCTTTTAGACAGATTCAGTCTAATCTTGAACATGTTGTGAAACTTTAAGATTTCTTCTAGCAACATCTCATTGTACATAGGCAATGAAGGTGCCAATCTAAAGTGATACGAATTAGGATTCTTAGTAATCTCTAACGTAGATAGTTCATCAACTGAGGATATAATTCCCTCAAGGTGTGCAAAATAAACTATTTCATTATCTTGCATCACCTGAGGAAAAAATTTCTTGTTAATTTGCATTAAGACAAGGTTAATAAGTATTTAGTTTTTGCTGCTTCTCCTGATAGGGCATCAGCTAAATTAGCTATATCATGATAGCTGTTTGATTCAGCATATCTCTTTAAGTTACTAGAGAAGTCCATAAGTGCTGTGACAACTGAATTAGAGTCTGCCCCACTTAATGCTTCTATTTTATATACACCAGGACGCTTACCTGTATAACCCATAAGCTTTTCTATTACACCATCTTTAAAATCATGTACATAATCATACAATCCTCCTAGAGCTTGGTGCTCAGCATAACTTTTTGTTTGCCAATGTAATAAATGTAATTGCTCATGAAAATATGTAAGCTTCCCAGCTATTGTTTCCAAGTTTAATTCTCCTGATTTCATCATCTCATCAGGGAATAGTGATTTTGCCATTATTATTGGTTTTTATTAGTCTTGAAAGATGTTAAATGATAACACTCCATCAGGACATAGATTGTTTTTCACTGATAAAGGAACACTTAATTGTACAGTGGTTGCATTTACAGCTGAATATGTTCCAAACGCTCTAGTTTCTTCATTACTATTAAGAAGATCAATTAGTTCAGTCATATTTGCTGCACCTGCTTGTGTAAAGACTGTAGATGCATCTTCTCCATCGCATTCTATTGAAATAGAAACAAACGTTAAAGGAAATGCTGCTGGAATAGTATCTGTTATCAATGTAGGAGCAGGATTACAACACTCATTTGCATCTATCTCTTGCCAGTTACCTACTTGTGGTTTGAATCTTTGTAAGATCAAACTGCCTGAAATGACACGTCCTGTACCATCGTAACGTACATATGCTTTTAATCTATTATTGCTATTTGCCATGTTTATTTAAGTTTAAGTAGGTTGAGTAGTAGTTGTAGTAGTAGTAGGAGTAGCAGTCGTAGTAGTAGTTGTTGTACTTGTACTTGTGCTTGTACTACTTGTAGTAGTTGTAGTAGTTGGATTGCAGCATTCATAAGCTGGAATCTCTACCCACTTACCCACTTTTGGTTTCTTTCTTCTTAAGATTAGGCTGCTTGGAACGATTCTTCCAGTACCATCAAAGCGTACATAAGCTTTGAGAGGGCGATTGTCAATTGAGGCCATAATTAATAATTTATATTATATTTTGTTTTTAATTCCATTAATTGTGTAAGGTAGTAATGATTAGCATGCTTTTTAGATGTTTCATCATTTAAAACCTTATCTAAATGTGTATCTAGAAAAGGATCTTTACCAGTGTGGTATGCTCCCTTGTAGAAAGCAGGATATCCCATACTAGTCTGTCCTGTAATTCCTGCGTTATGTAATATAGTTGTTCTCTCTAGTTTCTCTATAGGATCTGAAGACCAACAGAATTCCATTTCAGGAATATTCTTTGTCTCTTGTTCTCTAAGCCAAACGTTCCATAACACAGCCCACATATCTGCACACCAGCTTTGAAACCCTTTATTCTCATCTTTAAAGAACTCCTTGTTTATGTTCTGAAGGTAGACACGTATTAATATACAGTCATTCATCACCTTCTTCCAGAAGTTAGCATCTATGTTCTTTAAGAAATATTGAGCTCCTCCTGAATGATCATTGTTAGCTTCAGCTATCTCTCTTGTTATACCCACTAAGCTTGTAAGCTCAGCTAAGACATCTCTAGTTTGGTACTCTTCCACCTTATCGAATAAGACATCTCTTAATTTACTATCAAAATATGAAGCATTGATGTAGCTGTTTGTGTCAGATAGATAGTTTATATCATCATCTTTAAACTTGTCAACATCAAATTTATCTGTAAAGATTACGTCACAGTCACAGTAAAACACTGCTTTGGTAACCATATCAGGATTGTCCTGGAAATATCTCATTAAGCAATAAGGACGTAGAATAGGAATATAAACTCCTAAATACTGACTTACGTCTCCTGAATCCTTGTAGAAAGCAAACTTTGCTTCAGGATACAGTTCCATGATCTTCTCCCACTTTCCATTGTATTCTCTAAAACTAGGTGTATACACTAAAACAATTGCCTTGTCTGAGTGTCCAAGCTTCTTCAAGCTTTCCAACCATAGATGTACCTGCCATGTGTAGTAGACATCATCTGGCTGTGCACAGATAAATTTAAGATCCTTCATATATGTAGTTTGTTGGTTTCTCTTTATTAAGGAGCAGGTGTAGTGGTCGTAGTAGTTGTTGGTGCCACTGTAGTTGTGGTTGTTGTTGTAGACGCTGGAGGATGAGCTGTAACTTGTGTCAAATATTCCAATTGCTTGGATATCTGCCAAAGTAAATTATCTGTTGTACTCCAACCTATTTGTCTTGATGGTATTGCCATGATATTATCCTATTTGTGTTACTGTTAAAATTGTTGATGGTATATCTGGATGAACAGGAGCAACTCCTACAGGTTCGTATGCAAGTGTTACAGCATTATCCACGTTACTATCTATGTGCCAAGCCAGTTGAAATGTATTTCCTGCACCAGCATCTACTAAGAAGTTCCAAGCAGCTACAATATATACAGAGTTACCTGGGAATGATATATAACTAGCAGAAGATGGCACATCTACACCATTTTTTCTTAACCATATTGTTGCTCTTGTAGCACTGTTACCAGTTGTACTTACCATTTGAGCACTAAATTGTATATTATATTTTCCAGCATTTGCTACAGTGATTAATGTAGGATTACTAGAACCATCGTTTGTTATACTTACACCATTACTCAAATCTGTATTACCAAACTTCATAAACAATACAGTAGCACGTGGTCCAGTTTGATCAGTTACATCATAAAACGAACCATAATAAAGACTAGATGCTCCACTAACACCAGATGTACCAGAAAACCCTGTTGTACCTGATGTTCCTGCTGCTCCACTTGTGCCTGATGTTCCAAAGGTAGCTCCACTAGTACCACTAGAGCCTGTAGCTCCTGATGTACCTGATGAACCAGATCCAGAAGAACCACAACCTATTACACAACCTATCCCTTCTATCTGTTTAGAGATTTCCCACAACAAGTTGTCAGTTGTGCCCCAGCCTATTTGTCTACTTGGTATAGCCATAATTTAACAAAGATATGTTACTTTTTAATATTAACAATGACTGTCAATAATTTACAATAACAATTTTAATTATAAGTGTTTTAACTTTTTTAGTTATAAATTTACCTTGCTTCCCACCACTGCAAAGAACAACATTGGTATGCTAGGATTTGTGCTAACACTAGTCTTTAGTCCTGTGTTAAACTTGAATCTTTTTGTAATTGAGTAGTCCATATTGAAGCCTGTAAGGAACATCATATCTTCACTTATTTCAAAGGTGTTGTCCTTTATTCCATATGTTACAGGGCTCCCAGAGATATATAGGTCAGGAGATATGGTCAGTCTTTTGTTTATAGTGAAAGGTTTTGTGTAAAACACTAACAATGAATGAGTTGTAGTGAACTGTTGTTCTGACTTCTGAATACTCACTGTAGCGTTTATGCCTGTCACTCCCCACTTTCCTAGTGGATATATTTGTGCATAGGTGAGGAAACCAAATGTGTTTCCAAATGCATGCACCAATGTAGCACCACTATTATCTATTCTATATAGTTTACCTTCATCGAAGTTCATTTTGGTATAGCGTCCACTAAGAGCAAACTGTTGAAGATTGCTCCATACCATTCCTGTGAGTCCCCAGCTTACATCTCCAGCCATGGATGTCTGTGATATACCTGATGTAACTATGAGCTGTACTGAGTTATCTAATGTTTGTCCTGCTGTAAGATCAGAGTTAAATAGTATAGGGTTCATTTTAGCTTGACCTTTTGCTCCCCCTTTACCACCTGACTTACCCCCTCCCCCCTTGCTTTCAGATTTGCTTTCTGATTTAGATTCTCCTGAAGAACTTTCAGAAGAGCTAGACTCAGAACTTCCTCCTCCACCTCCACCACCACTGTCTCCTCCTGAGCTTGTAACAGATCCACTAGCACTTGATGCTGCAGCACCTGCAGCTGAGCTAGCAGCAGAAGAGGCAGCTGAACTTACAGCCCCACTAACAGCACCACTTACAGCTGATGAGACAGCAGTTGCTGTAACAATTGTAGCAGTTTGTGCTGCTTGAGCCACTGAGCACGCAGAAAACTTTTTATATTCTTCGAAAGCTTGACTGATCCAGGCTTGAAGAGCCCCACTATATACATCACTAGCTGTAAAACTTTTAGATTTATTATAAATAACAATAGTGGTAGAACCAGTAATAGGTATACTAAAGACACTTGTAACTTTTGTACAAGGATCTGTCCAAGTTTGTATAATGGTTTGAGAATACCCATATAATGGTAGTATAACTACTGTTATTAGAATAAATATAAACTGTTTCATTACTTTGTGAAGATACCTTTCTTCACCATTCTATCCAAGATTCTAGCACAAGCAATATCTAGAGCCTTCTTTGTAGCAATAGATATAGTTGATTGATTAAATTTTACAGGATCTAGACTTGCGTCTGACAATCCTGAAGTTTCTTTAGTTGTTTTAGCATCTCCTAATCCAGAGCCAGAGAACACAACACCTGTCTCAGCATCTGTAAACCTCACCTGAAGACCAATGCGTGTCACCATAAGCTGGCTTGTTGCTAGCTTTGAGCTCACTGTTTCATCTTCAGAGATAGAATAGTCATAGCATTCAATAGTAACAAAGTATTTAGCTAAGTTTATCTTACCACGTCCATCTAGTTTGTTCTCAGATATTCCAGCAGCTGATGCTTGGAACTGCTTTACCATTCTGTTCTTAATCTCAGTCTTATCTTCAGTGAACTTAAATCTATTTAGGTTCTCTAAGTATTCCATAGATATATTAGCCACCCCTAATCCTACACGCTTCTCTTTAAGCTCAGGATACATTTCATACATTTCATCTGATATACCACACTTCAGGATTTGGATAGGAATTTGAGGTCCTTCGTAATCCAGGAAGTCAGAAATGTCAATAGACTTCTCAAAGCTAGCTTTATACTGCTCTGTAGAAGTCTTTGCCAATTGACTATTTACTGCTCCAGAGAACAGTAAACAGCCTATAAGAATTAAATATTTCATTATTCTTTGATTTTACCACAGTGAATACACTCATAGTCTCCATCATGATCTACATCTGCAAACACATGATCACATTGTCTGTGAGCTTTGATTTCATGTTCAAGCTTAAGTTTCTCCATCTCTTGCTCATGTTCTTGCTCATCAATCTCAAGAGCTTGTCTGTGCTCTTGTTCATCACGAGCGATCTCATGCTTTTGTTTATTCTCTGTAACAGCTAAGTCTCTAGCTGCAGCAGCACCTTGGACAAATGCATCAGGGATAGTTGGAGCTACAGGTTTATTGCTCTCTTTCATGTCATTGGTGTGAGACAGTGTAGTACCATCTTCCTCATCCATCTTCTGTACAAGCATCTTATCTTTGTCAGTATCACTAAACCAGTAGTCTATAATCTTACCATAGCTACCAATGAAGGCACCTAACATCAATAGTAATAACTCCTTCCATTCTGCAGCAGCAGAAATGTTATTGTTAAGAGCCATGAATATACCAGCTATAATTAATATAAATGATCCTAATACTAAGGCAGTGATATACCACCTACGTAACATCATTGATCCTAAAAGTTCTTTAAAACCTGAAGGCTGTTGAGGCTTGTCCATATGTTTGCAATTGTTTCTTGGTTATTTTTTACTAGCTCAGCTTTCTTTACACCAGATCTCCTAGATCTTTGAGCTTTTGGTTTGTTTTTCTTCTGTGCCATGGCTTACCATTTTGGAGCTTCTTCTTTAAACTCATCTCCTTCTTTCTTCTTTACAGGAGCAGGTTTAGCTGCAGCTTCTTTTTCTTTAATGATGACAGTCTTACCACCACCTGCAGCTTGTTGTTGAGTTTGTGAGTTAGTAATGTTAATTACTGGAGCTGCTTGTTGTACAGGAGCAGCTTCATCACCACCTCCTGTTAATTTATTAGTTACAAAGCCACCTACACCTAGTGTAACTGTGCTTACTAACGTTATGATAATTCCTTTAAAGGATTTACCAGTTGATTCTTCTTGTTCTTCTGCCATGTTAATTATTTTTTAATAGTTATTTGACGTTTGTATTCTTTACCAAAGATATCAATAAGTGTAACTGTGTAGTCTCCAGAATTAACATCTGAGTAGTCTAACTTCTTGATTACCATATTGTTATCAGCTGTAAATCCTGTAGCATATTTAACATCTCCCTTTAGATCAATTAACTGAATAGCATATTTAGCCCCTTCAGTTACACTTAATGTAAGTGTTATTGGTCCCTTTGTTATCACTGGTTCCACTCTCTCAATAGCTGTGGAGGTAGCTATCTTACCCAAGCTAATCTCAGGTGTTGGTTGCACTTTTGTACAACTTGATATTATAAAAACGATACAGCAGATTATTATATTTCTCATATTAAAAGTTGTTATATCCTGTTAATTTAATTTGTGTTGTGTTCAAGTTGATTCCTAATTGGTTACCAGACATATCTGAAGCATCCATGTTAGAAGTTACTTTGATATATGAGTTGATGTTTAATCCATTTTGTAATGTAGAAAACAAAACTTTGAATGGTATACCTTTTGTGTAAGGAGTTTTTAATTCTTTATCTACAGCTCCAAATTTAATTCTGCCTGGTCCACGTGAAGCAAACACTAACCACACTGGTACATCTGTTGTAACAGATTCAAACTTCACTTTGGTTGGGTCATATACAAACTCAAACTGTAGTCCTGATAAGTTAGCACCTTTGCCATCTACAGCAACTGGTACAGTGAATTCATTACTAGTAACAGTGATGTTATTCAAATTCACATCTATAGATGTAATAGGGTTAGGTGTATTCACAGCTGATGATTTTACACTAAATGATTGTATTGTTCCATCAGGTTTAACTACCTGTGAGCTATGTGATCTATTAATGTCTCCAGGAATTAAGTACTTAAGGTTTAAATCTTGAGCCACTGTAGATGTCTTAAATCTAGTTCCATATAAGTTAGCTTCCTTCCAATATGCTGGTGTTAATGTGTCGTATTCACTATCCAATAACATAGGAATATTATACAATGTTTGACCAGGTGTAGCTTTTACCACTGTATCAACTCCAATCACTTGTGCAAATAAAGCTGTAACATCATTACCATCAAATGCTTTGTTCATTATAATGTCAGAAGCAATCCAGCTAGCTCCTGTCTTTATGTTTACATTATTAAACGTACCATCTAAGTTCTGTTTAATAAACTCATTTTGAGCTGCTGTATAATCAGAGATGGTCACAGCTTTATTTAAGTAAGAAGGTATACTATCTGTAGGTATTGTAGCAAACACATTATATACAGTGTTAGGAGTTAGTTCAGATCCCAAGAAGAATGTACCATTGTTTGCTGGTACCATTTGTGCTTTGACAATACCTGTAGCTGAATCTACAAACATTATTTTAGGAACTATACCATTTATATCTACGTATCCATTTACTAATGCATTAGAACTAGGTATAGGTGTTATCCAAGAATTGCGAGGCTTAGGCATAAATACTGTAGACAAATTGTTATACTGATTAGTATAAGCTTGTGCAGCATTAAAGTATACAGAGTCATAAGCAAATCCTGCACTTACATTAACCACTTTAAATCTTAAATATGCAAGATCACCATCTACAAGATTAGCAGTAGAAGCAGTGTTAATCCATATACGATTAATAGCTTTGTTAGAGGACTGGTTATAATTGTATTGAGCATAGTTGAAATTTGTGAGACCATTTGTAGTTGTGTTGTTTGGATTCTTTACAAACGTATATCCAGGATAGTACTGGTTTTGGAACGTAGCTGTAGCTCCTTGAGGAAGAGCGGAACCTTGATTACCTGCTTTTGGAAACACAATGTCTATAAAACTAATAGCAGTGTATTGGTGTTCAAAGTCTAAGTAGAAAGATCTTGCTGAAGAACCATTATTCTTATAAGCAAGAGCTAACTGCACTGTATCTCCTTTTGCAATCACCCCACCACGTATATCAACGTTTTGTTCTGTAGGTGTGAGCCTTAGTTCTGTTATTTGTCCGTAAGAAAATGTTACAATTATTTGAAAAATTGTAACAAAAAATAATAGTTTATTCATTATAGTAGTTTGTTAATCAATGAGTTACATGCTTTCTTTAAAGCTGTGGATAGATTCTGTTGGTTAAATTTACCTCCCTCATCTATCAATAAGGTGGACATACTTGTCTCATCTGCAGACTCTTCTATGAGAGCCTTCTTAATCACCTTACCATTTTCATCAATGATAGTTCCATATAATCTGATAACTACTGACTCTTTGTTCTTATGCATCACAGAAAAACTAGACTGTGTTTTCAATACGTCTAAGTAGACAATATCAATATCTAATCTTTTGTTTGAGTTGTGATCAATGTCATAGTTTTTATCCTGTAGGATTTCTTCTACAATGTTCTTTACACCAAACTCTAGTTTGCGATTGCCTGCAACAGCACCAATCTTCACCTTATTGGTAACATTACCAATAGCTATAGATGGTGTTTGCCACCACAGTGATAATATTAATAATAGATGTATCATTGTTATCTGCCCTGTCTGTTGTAAGGTTTAGTTGCTTTGTCCTTAGGACCTTTAAACTTTTGTGCTTTACCACCTTTGCGTTTTCCAAATGTGATCTTTTTAGCACTTGCTGCTCCTTTTGCTTTTGCCATGTTGGTTTATGTTAATAGTGAAAAATACTCTTTGAAATGCTTGATACGATCAGCAAGACCAATTGTACCACCATTTACTCTCTTAGTAATCATTGTCACAGCAGCATCTGTAGCTCCTGTATCTGCAATCTTATTCAATCCATTCTTACTCCAGAACCAAGCAGCTGATGCTAATGCAAACTCTGTAGCTACAAGATCAGGAGTCTCTTCAATTGGTTTGCCTATAGACTTACCAAACGCTGTATAGTTATCACGTCCAGTTAATTGAATGTATCCTCTACCTCTAAACTTAAAGCCATCACCACTAGCTTCATTACCATTACCCATTCTACCACCATACACTCTATTAGCAATCTTCTGTGGTTTCTTAGCATAGTCTAAAGCAATAGCTTCACTAGGGAAGTATTTCTTGAATATACCCTGCAGACCTTTGGCTGAGTAGTTTAGGTTTTCATTAGTGATTCTAAATCCACCAGACTCGTGACCACATTGTGCTAGGAAATGAGACAAGCGTAGGGGTGTATTCACTCCAAACTTATCTTGTATCCCAGGTATTTGTTCAATCACTTTATCTGGTACGTGACCTTTTAATTTATTTAGATCCATCTTTTTTCTTTTTGGTAGGTTTTTTCTTAGGTTTACTTTTAGGTTTAACTTCTTGAGGTTCTACCTTATATAAAGCTTCTTCTATTTGTTTGTCTATTTTCTCAACAGATTTAACATGTTCTTCACGTTTAGCAAACAATGACTTAATAAATAATAAAATGTTCATGTTATTTGATTTTCCAATAAGAACTTATGCCATAGTTTAATTGACTACCTATGGTTGAGCCCACGTTGAATCCAACGATTTTATCTTTCTTAGACTTGTAAAGAATGCCAAGATGAGCACCTGTTACACCTAAGGTTTGGTTACCTTGTACACCACCACCAAAGAACAATGCTGCTTTAGGAGGAGCATAGTTTGTAATAGTGTTAGTGATAGTTATTGTAGGAATCTTATAGTTAGATCTTACAGAACGTCCTTTGATATTGTTCTGGTTTACAGTGTCTGTAATAGCTACATAACCAAGAGTGTCCAGTCTAATTGTATCTTTAAACTCTACAAGAGCCATATACTTACTTAACAAATCCTTATACTGAGCTAAAAGCTTAGGGTAGTTTGTGTCAGCAATATACTCTGGAGGAGTGGCAACAGTATCATGTAACACTTTGCCTTTCAATGTTTTATAAATAGTTGTGTCATGTACAGACCAACTTGTATCATGTACAGTCACTGTATCAGACTTTTGATGTCTAGGACTGCAACCATTCTTAGAGAAGGCTACATAAAGCACTAAGACAACTATTATACCAGTTAATAATTTATTCATTACCTTTTGTTTTATTTATCCACTTGTCTACAGATGCTATACCAAAACAAGCTATTGTTAATATCTTGAATGAGTCAAATATAAACTCATTAACTAACAGTGGTTTGTTCATAGCCCCTGTAACAATATCTGCTACAGCAAATATGATCATCATAACAAAAGCTGCAAATCCAATTACAGCCTTCTCATTGATGGAATTATTGTCATCAAATAGATCAGAAAAGAATTTCTTCATTTTGTTTGTTTTTAATTATTGTTCTAGTATTAGGTAGGATGGCAAATGTTTCAAACATTAACTCTTTATCATGCTCATTAAAAGGCATAGAAGCTGTTCTCTTATATACAAGTCTTTCTAGATTATCTATACGTGTCTTGTCTACATTAGATTGAGCCATTAAGGCTTTGACATCTGACTTTACCTCAGCTAAGTCATCTTTGATGTCTTTTAACATCATACCAGCAAATATCCCAATGATTGTAACCACACCAGGGAATAGCCAGTTTTTAATTTCTGCAATAACAGAACTCTGTTGTTTTGTCGTCATTATAATAAGTTGTAGAAATAAAAATACACCCAGGACATGGATGTACAATATGGTCAGGACGACCTATTTAGGTTAATATCTAGTTCACTGCAAAACTAAGTAAAAAAGTTGAAACTACCAAATCTTTTTTTAGTAGGGCTGGTAGGATTTCTCCTCTACAAAGTCAGAGCCATACTTAATATTAATTTCTTTTTTAATATGTGCTCTTCTATCATTTAATCTGTAGACAGATCTAGCTAAGTTAACAAACTCTTCTCCAAAACTACTAGATCTTTCAAAGTCTCTTAGAAGGTCTTCCACCTTCCAAAGATTTTGGTTCACTTCAAGCAGTCTGTCTGTCAAAGGATCATGTAAGATTTCAGGATGTACAGCATCATTCAAATAATTTCTCTCTTTGAAAACATTAACTAGTTTGTCTTTGTCTGTAATGTTCAAAGCTTTGATGGAAAGTATAGTCCATTTGTCTACTACTTCTCCTACAGAAACTTCAATTTTCATATCAAAATGTTTTGTTATTTTCAACAAAAATAGTAACTTTGTTTGAAATAACCAAGAAATGAAACCAGTTTGTTTGAATCTGGAAGAATGTAATGGATTAGGTGACCTGATCTGTGCCACCCCCACTATCAAAAAGCTATTTGAAAGCTATCAAAGAAAGATAACTGTACTGTCTCAGATGCCTGAGCTATTTAAGATGAATCCATATGTAGAGAAGAGCTATAAGAGCAGCTCTGTAGATATGACGTACATACAATGTAATTACATTGTACATAATTCATTCTACTTAGTAGGTAAAAAGGACGAGCGTGGTATAGAGATGAAGCACAACATGATGGATATCAGACAGTTCCATGCTATACATCTAGGATTTATGCTTACTCAAGATGAACTAGAGTGTCACTACAGACCTATAGAACAACAAGTTAATCATATAGAAGGTAAGTATGCTGTGATACATCCTGTTAATAGCTGGCCTAATAGAACCTGGTCTCAAGATAACTGGCTTAATTTAGTTGATGAACTAATCAAATGGGGATATAAAGTGGTAGCTGTGGGTAAGGATAGCTCTGAGACAGGGTTCTTTAATGTAGACAAACCTGTACATGAGATGAATGATAAGGTGATTAACCTGATGAATCAAACATCTATCTCTGAGACTTGGCACTTGATTAACAATGCTGCAGTTGTTATCACTATGGATAGTGGCATCCTACACTTAGCAGGTACAACCAACACTAATATTGTTGAACTAGGCTCTCCTATCAATCCAGAGTTTCGTAGACCATATAGAAAAGAAGGCAAACATATATACGTAAGAGGAGGATGTGGATTACATTGTTCATCCAATATGAAATATGCTCTTGAGTATTGGGACACTATAGACTCTGTGCAACCATTGATAGGATGTTTAGAGAAGAAAGAAACATTTGAATGTCATCCATCTGTAGCTCAGGTTATTCATTCAATTAATACCAACTTATGAAAAAATTATTAATCATTACTCCTCATCTATCAACAGGAGGAGCTCCACAGGTGACAGTTAATAAGATTGAACTACTTAAGGATAGCTTTGATATCATGGTGGTTGAATGGGAGTGTATAGCCTGGGCATTTGTTGTACAAAGAAATAGAATCATTAACCTTGTAGGAGATAAGTTTAAGTCTTTAGGAGAGAACAAGAAGACTGAACTGTTGGAAATTATACAGGAGTTCCAACCAGATGTAATATCTATGGAAGAGTTTCCAGAAATGTTTATGCCTGATGATGTCACAGCACAAATCTACCACAAAGATACACCATGGAAGATAGTAGAAACTACACATGATAGTTCCTTCAGACCTGAGTGGAAGAGATGGGCACCTGATAGATTTATATTTGTTAGTCCTTATAACGCATTCAAATACGTCAACTTAGATATACCAATGGATATAATTGAATATCCTGTAAATAAGAAAGGACGTAATAAAGTGGAGATGCAAAACAAGTTAGGACTAGATCCTAGTTACAAACATATTGTCACTGTAGGACTGTTCACTCCTAGGAAGAATCAAGCTTATGCTTTTGAAATGGCTAAAGAGCTAGAGAAATATAAGGTGAAGTTTCACTTCTTAGGTAACCAAGCTGGTAACTTTGAGTCTTATTGGAAGCCATTAATGCAGAATAAACCAGACAACTGTGTCATCTGGGGAGAGCGTGATGATGTATCTGAATTCCTACAGGCTTGTGATGTGTTCTTCTTTCCATCTAAGGGAGACAGAGGTAACAAGGAACTTAATCCAATAGCCATCAAAGAAGCTATGGAATATGACATAGTTAAGTTAATGTATAACCTAGATGTGTATTGTAACAAATACAATGGTCAGAAGGACATGATGTATTTAACAGGTGACATAACTATTGATACAGTTAATCTTATGATAAGACTAGACCTAGATAGACTAGACGAGGAGTTAATCATCATAGGTACCTATCCTAATCTAAAGGAGCGTGTTAACTTAACTAAGAAAACCATAGAGTCTATGAAGTCTCTAGGTAGAAAGATTATGTTAGTCTCACACTACCCTGTAGACGATGAGATTCAACGTATGGTAGATTATTACATCTATGATGCACACAACCCACTCACTCATCACAGCTATTACACAAAGTTTTATAATGATACCTCCCATTACTATGCTGAGATAAACATCAATGGGCTTAAGGATACCAATCAGTCTCTTACAGTGTTAACTAATATGTACAATGGATTTAAAGCTGCTAAACAGTTAGGATACAAACGTGTGTTCTATAATACATATGATGTTATTGTAGATCTTAGAGACTTACAGATGATAGAAACAGCATTTGCTTCTGGTAAGAATGCATACTTAGCTACCCTTCCTACACCTATGGGTAAAGGAATTCAGACTAATGGAATGATGTTTGATATAGACTACTTCCTTAATACATTTGATGACACAGCTGACGCAAAAGAATACAATAGAATCTGTGAGCAAATAGGAGCTCAGAACTTCTTAGAGGACTATCTATCAAAAAGAATCAATGATGATAATGTAGAAATAGTTACCAATGAGCAAGAAACATTACTAATCCATAGTGGCTTAGGCACATCTTCTAACAGTGAGTATTATTCTATTGTTCCAATTGTTGGAAAACCAAACAATTATATGTTCTATTTCTTTACATATAATGTAGACCACAGAACTATATATGTTACTATAGGAGATGTAGACAAAAGAATCCAAGTGGCTAAGACTAGAGAATGGATGTATCCTTTTAAGTTTAATGGAGATCCAATTGATATACAACTAGACTTCTACGATGGAGATCATTGCTACAAAATAGAGAAGTATAACCTAAACAAGAACAATCTAGATAAGTATCAAAGCACAGGTAGGTTTGAATTCAAACAGAAAGATAGACCAAGAATAAAATTAGTTCACATACAAACTACATTAAACGATGAAAGAGAACAAGCCAGTAGAGCATCCCTTGAACAAGTCAAAGACCATGGTTGGGAATACAGGTTACACCTTAACAAGCCCTATAAATCACTACCACCATCATACAACTGCATTAGACCAGATTGTGTTTCAATGGAACTCTTCAATGAACAGCAAGTTCAACAGTATGGTACTGCACTTACCCCAGCACATTATGGATGCTATCAAGCATTCAGAGATGCCATCCTAAGTGAATTTCATGATTGTGATTTCTTAATAGTGTGCGAAGGAGATTGTATTATTGAGACAGACATACACAATTTCATACGAAAAGTTGAGGAATGTGCACACTTATTGGGACCAAACAACATAGAGTTTATGTCATTTGGTGATAAGGATACATTAGAACATGGCTGGCCTCAGAGCCCTGAGGTAAGAAAAATCAATGATGTAATGTATGAAACCAACCACATTATTGGTTTACAATGCATCATGTTCCCAGCTCACATAGCTCCATGGTTAAAAGAAACATTACGTAAAGAACCTTGGGATGCTGCAGATATGTATTTCAACATTATATTTAACAACCAAAAGATGGGTATTGTATATGAAAGACTCACCACACAAGCAGATGGGTTTTCATTAATAGACAACATGGAAAAATCATTCATAAAGAAATGAAAAGAATAGTTATTATAAGTTGTTACCCTTCTGGACAGAGAGAAGTAGAAATTCTTAATAGATGTATAGAAGGATTTAGACATACAGGATGGGACATTATGATTGTTAGTCATCTACCAATTGATGAATCTACTGCTAAGAAAGTGGAATACACCATCTATGATAGTAACAATACATTCCTTCCTCCTACATACACCCCTAATTGGTGGTTTCAAACAAATGAACATGCCATAAATATATTTAATGCAGGTCATACTCTTCCTATATGTAGAAACATGAGATGTGGCATTGGCTTAGCAAAGGCTATGGGATATGATGAGTTTATATTTACAGAGTGTGATGTTCTTCTATCTGAGTTTGATGCAACTAAACTAGTAGGACTAATGGATGATATGAGTGGCTTAGATAAGAAGATGTTATTCTTTAGACCTGAAGAGTATAGAGACTGTGAAGGATCTTATGTATATGAGACATTGCTATTTGGTGGTAACACTACCTTCTTCCTAGATGTGTTTCAACCTCCACTAGATGTAAATGAATGGTTACGCATACCTATGGGCTATACACTAGAGCTATCCTTCTACGAACAGTTTAGCAAACACGAAGACCAGTTTCTATTAGTACACGATCATAGCTCTAACATATTCACAGACAGTGATGTCAATGTGCTTAGATATGGGTTGTTTAACTGTGAGCTATTATATAATGATGTTGTTCCAGAAGAGCCTGTTCTATTTATAATGAACGCATTGATATTAGAGGAATGGAAACATGTTGATGTTTATAAGAACAATGAACTAACACAAACACAAATCTTAGGCAAAGGACACTATTGGTTCAATAGTTACAAATTAGATGGAGAAGAAATACGTGTAGAAGTATATGACATTGATAAAAAATACTTATTTTTGTCTAAGAAATTTACATTAACCAAAGAGAACCTACCTCTGTTCAAAGAAAAAGGAATAATTAAATCAAAATAAAATGGCACATCAAGCAGAACAAGCATTTTGCAGACTTGTAAAACAAGTTTTTCCTGAGTATTTTAAGAATGTAAATGTCTGTGATATAGGTTCACTAGACTTAAATGGTAACAACCACTATCTATTTGAAGACTATTCTTACATTGGTGTAGATATTGGTAAGGGTAAGAATGTAAATGTTGTAAGTAAAGGACATGAATACAGACCTATAGATGGTAAGAAATATGACACTGTTATAAGCACAGAAGTGTTTGAACATGATATGTATTGGAAAGAAACTATAATGAATGTTATAGAAAACCTATTAAGACCAGGAGGATTGTTTCTATTTACATGTGCTACAACAGGAAGACCAACTCATGGAACTAGTATATTTGATCCACAAGATAGTCCATTTACAATACAGGATGATGAGTGGGCTGGATATTACATGAACGTTACAGAACTAGATGTAAGAGAAGCAATAAACTTAGATAAGTATTTTTCTGCACATCACTTCTATGTAGATGACAACAGCTGTGATTTATATTTCTGGGGACTATTAAAAAAATAATATGCAAACAATAGATGTAATCATACTTACAAATACTAAGACTGAAAAGAGTCTTAGAATGACTTTAAGAACTATATACACCTTACGTGATAGTGAGGTGGGGTATAAGTTCAATGTGCATTTAGTGGAGTCAGGAAACGATCATACAAAGGACTATCTTGAAACAAAGATGGTAGCCAATTACATTAAGCCCAATGAACCATTTAACTATAACAAGTTCATCAATATAGCTATGAACTATGTAACATCAGAGTGGGTTATTATATCCAACAATGATGTAGGTTATGAGAAGAATTGGTTAACTGAGATGATGGTTGTTAGTAAAGAAAGACCAGACATACATTCTTTCTCTCCAAAAGATCCTGCATTATACATCAAGTACTTTGATTGGCATTTTATAGATAGTCCATCTAAATATTTTGAAAGTTATGTTGTACATGAAGCACTGATGGGTTGGTGTTTGGTTGTTAAGAAGGAAGCACTAGATAAAATAGGTCCTTTTGATGAGCAGTTTGATATGTATTACCAAGACAATGACTATGCAAGAATGTTAATTAAACATGGTATCAAGCATGCGTTGGTGAGAGATTCTATTGTCTGCCATTTGAGAACAGTAAATATAACCAAGCTCACTCCTGAAAGCATTAAGAAAATGGAAGAAGACAAAATTAAATTTGAAAGAAAATGGGAATAGTACAAGTAGCCACAGGATTAATTACCATCCCACCAAATGGTTGGGGTGCTGTAGAAAGACTTATATGGGCATATAAACAAGGACTAGAACAGTTAGGTGAAACTGTAGATATACAATACATCAATCATGTAGAGAACAAACCTGATCAGATTGTGCATACACATCTAGCAAACCTAGCGATTGACTGCAGAGATAGAAACATTCCTTATATATACTCATTACATGACCACCATACAGAATGGTATGGTAAGGATAGCTGGGTGTATAACCAGAATGTAGAAGCTATGAAAGGAAGTATTATATCCTTTACGCATGCAGAATACTTGATTGATTACTTTGATACAGTGGATAAGCTATTCTATCTGCCACATGGTGCTGATATTGAATTCTTTACACCAGACCATAGTCCAAAATCACATGCATTATTAATGATAGCTAATAATGGACTTGGTGGTGATTCAGGGTTTGATAGAAAAGGATTTAGATATGGTATAGAAGCAGCTAAGGAGTTGAATCTTCCTATTACTATAGCTGGTCATCCTGATAATAATAAGTTCTTTGAGATACACTCTGATTTATTAGACTATCCAAAGTTAACTTTAAAGTTAACAAATCCTACAGATGAAGAGATGAGAGAACTCTATCACACCCATACTATATTCTTACATCCCTCCATGCTAGAAGCAGGACACCCTAATCTAACATTGATGGAAGCCACAGCATGTGCAGTTCCTATTGTAGGAACGTATAAAGGAAGTAGACACATGGATGGTATGTGGGTGATACCTAGTATTAGTACAGAACAAATGATTATAGGTATAAAAGAAACTATCAAAACCTACGAGCACAGAAGAAATGAGATGTTGAAAGCACGTGATAGTAGAAGCTGGTTAGAAGTGTGCAAGATATTAAAGAAGTACTACGACAATGTTCGTAAGATAAATAAAGAGTATACATCAGATATAACAAAACAATTATACATAGAAGCATATGTTTAAATATAACTTGAATCTAGTTAATGAATTATTCTTTGAACTTACACACACTCCTGAGAACAAAGAGTATAAGATAGTATTTTTAGATAAGAAGAAAGAACTATACAGCACCACTCTTAAGAAAGGAATGTGGGCTAAGTATCCTCAAAGATATCTTACTAATTACTTTGTGGAGATATGGGATGGGGAGATGTTGAAAGAAAGAATTAGCTTCATAGATCAGATGAAAGGTAAGCGTGTGTTTATATCTTTTGAATCTAGTTCATTAGGAGATAGCATTGCTTGGATACCATACTGTCTAGAGTTCAAGAACATATACCAATGTGATGTCATAGTATCTACATTCAAGAATGAACTGTTTGAATCTGTATATCCAGAACTTAAGTTTGTAGGTAGAGGTGTAACAGTAGATAATATCATAGCAATGCTTGAACTAGGATGGTTTTGGGATAAGCTAAAAGAACCTACACACCCTGCCACTATACCATTACAACAAGCAGCATCTAATATATTAAACCTAAAGCACAGAGAGATACAACCTAGGATAGCTTTCACTCCTAAAGAAAGACCTATACTAAATAAATACATCTGTATCTCTACTAGATCTACAGCTCAGTGTAAGCATTGGTATTATTGGAAAGAGTTAATTAGAGAGTTACAAGAGATGGGATATGCTGTATTTGAGATGTCACAAGAAGCTGATGACTTGGGTGCTGATAAACTAGAAGATAAATCACTAGATAATGTAATGAACTATCTACACCATGCAGATCATTACATTGGTTTGTCAAGTGGTATAAGCTGGCTCAATTGGGGAATAGAAAAGAAAGGAACAATGATTTCTAACTTCACAGAAGAAGGTCATGAGTTTCAAAGCAATTGTATACGTATAACTAATAAGAATGTATGTAATGGCTGTTGGAACAATCCTCTGTTTAAATTCAATAAGGGTGATTGGAACTGGTGTCCTGAAAATGAAAATAGCCCTAGACAGTTTGAATGTCATAAGGCTATTTCAATGGAAGATGTTTTACTTAGTTTTAAATCTCTTCTGTAGGAACTTCTATTGCTCCTTGAGACTTAGCTAGTTCTAATGCTACAGCTTCAATAAACTTCAATATATCATTGCCATACATTGTAGGCAATTTCTCATTAGCATAGTTCATTAATAGTTGAACCTTTTCTGCAGTCAAAGAAGGAACTGGTAGTTGTTTTGTTTCTTGATTCATAATATATGATTTTTAACAAAGGTAAGTTAACTAAATTAATTACCAAAATTTACTTTATTCAATAATTGTAGTTGTTGTTGTGGTGGTTTCTACAGGAGTCTCTGTTGTTGTTGTTGTAGTTGTAGGTTCTATAGGAGCTTCAGTGGTTGTAGTGGTGGTAGTAATTGGAACAGGAGGTACATAATCACCTGTGATTGTTAGGTTAAGTTGTTCAGCTACCCAATCCCAAGCATAAGCATCCACTTCCCATTGAGTGTAGGCTTCACCTGTCATATAAAGGTTGCCTTGAGCCACTTGAATACCAAGATTACCATCTTCTTGTTCTGTCAATAAGACATAGTAAAATGTAGCACTTGTTCCTAAAGTTACATTTATGGCATAAGCATTTAATATCTTAGCCTCTAAAATTTGTCCATTGTCCCATATTGAGACAGGTTGAATTGTTTTCATTTTTATTTGTTTTTATTTTTATTTTTATTAGCATGTTCCGTCAAACATTTGAATAGAAACTGTACCTCCACCAGTTACAACTTGCCCAGCAAATGTTCTACTTGTTCCAGTTGCACTTACGCAAGTAAGATTAGAAGAAGTGTCTATAACCTCCACAGAGTCATTGCTTATATTTGTATAAGATACAACTATTGTTCTTGATGCCCCAGTTTGCGTTGTTGTTCCAGATGCACCATTACCAGCTGTTATTGGGAATGTAACACCACTTACTTGCACACCATTAATGGTTATATCTGTAATTGATGTACCAGCAGTATTATTAGTAATATCAACAAAAGCAGGACCTGCCGCAGTTGTAGTGGTGGTTGTTGTTGGAGTGTTTAATAATGCTTTTCTATATATTTGGCTCCAAGCACGAGCTGTTGTAGCACTGACTATAAAACTAGATCCTCCATTTATACTATAGTTAAACTGCCCTATATTGTTTAACATCATGGCAATATAATTGTTTGTAATACCTGTAGTGACAGCTGTACCACCAGCTATAGCAACATTATTAGTATACCCATCACTTTGTGCAAAAGAAGTACCTGAATTAATTGATGATATGACTAAAGGTGAAAATGATGAAGGAGAGTAGAATGATGTAGTTGTAAACTCATTTGTAGCCCCCACCATAACTTGTCCATTATCTGATATAGTTGCAGAGGTAAACCCTACACGTCTTGTGCTAGCAAAATAACTAACTGTGTTTGAATACCTTTCAGTAAAGCTAGAACCAAAATTGTTTGTAACAAATGCTTTTACTCCTTGTGTTCCACCAAGACCTGGTTCAAGATAGTCAGTTGTTAAAAACTGATTTTGACCTGTTCCATCTAAGGCAATATCAAAAAATCTTGAAAACTCGCTACCACCACTTCTTGTCCAAGTAGATCCATAGTTAGTTGAGTAAATTCTAAATGACCAAGGTCTTGGAGTATTAATCCCTCCTGGATCCACTTCATAAGAATAAACAGCAGTCATATATTGACCATTTCCAGATACAGATATTTTAAATGGATAATTGTTATACATATTAACATTCATAGAATCTGTATATATAGTACCAAATGAAACACCATAATCTGATGATGCTACAAGTAAAGCCTGTTTGAGACCTCCTGCACTCAAAGTGTTTGTTAGACCTGCTATACCTATATATTGTCCATTATTAGACATAGCTACACCTGTTGGATAAAGGGTGCCACCAAAAACTCCACTTATTAATTTTGCTGTGAATGTAGCTCCTCCATCACTAGATAGATAAACTGTAAGACTTAATGAATTAGTAACAACAGCAATGTATGTTCCTGTACTATCTCCTGCTATTGCTGTCCAAGTATAAGATGATGTCAAACCTGATAAAGCTGTAAAAGTGTTCCCCCCATCTGTAGATTTATAAGCAGCTGTTCCTGCCACCCCATACATTACATATGGAGAGGTACTAGTAATTCCTGATAAATCTTCTCTAGTTACTAATTGATTTGATGCTTTGGCAGCATATGTAGGAAGTGATGTATTTATATTTACATAAGTGTTAGCTTCAGTTTTTGTGATTTGCTTAAGACTGCTTGGTATAGTTGTCTTAGCTGTAAAAAAACCTTGAGTAACACCACTTTGTAAGTTATTAAAACTAATGGTCTGATTTTGTTGTAAATCACTATATGCCATATTATTTTAATTTAGCTTCTAATTCTTCAATACGTTTTTCCAAACTAGCAACCTTTGCCACTAACACTTGTGCGTAAGACAAAGATAAGAAACCATCTTCACTTTCTATCACTGCACTTGGTAATATTTCTTGTAAGTCCTGTGCGTAGTATCCTAATTCCTCTTTACCATCTTTTATGTATAGCTTAGGCTTTATAGCCTCTATTCCACTAATTATAGGCTTATCACTTATTTCTTTCTTTAAACGCTTATCTGAAAATTCAAAGAATGATGTAGCTGTGACTGAAGAACTAAATGTAGCAGCACCTGTTGTTGCAATTTTTAATCCTGTTGGGTCGCTTCCACCTGCAGGTCTTAACCATATACCATTTCCTGATGTAGATTCTAATAATGAAAATGATGAAACTACTTCCCCAACAAACATAGAATTACCTGCTAAAATTCTTGAAGTAAACCTTCCTGTACCATTAACATCTAACTTGTATCCACTATCTGTTGTAGTACCTATTAATACGTTACCACCATTTTGATTTAATGCTAATGGTTTATAACCTATTAATTGCTCTACTGCTTGTATTGTTCCATATCCCAATGAGTGATAACCAAATATTAATTGAGCATTTGTATTACTTGCTCTTTGTATAACAAGTTGCTCATTACCTGCATCTGCTGAAATTGTTAATCTATTTCTAAATATACCTGTACCATTAACATCTAATTTATATCCTGCGTCAGTTGTAGTTCCTATTAATACATTACCACCGCTTGTGATTCTCATTCGTTCGCTTCCTGCATTCTCAAATATTGTTGCAGCAGATTCAGAGTTATTGATATAAAGATTTGTACTATCATCTATACCAATAAACGTACCATCGCTTGTACCTTCTCCTGTGTTTGAATTAACTAAGTGTAATTGCGCTCTGTTTGCAGTACCTGCACCATAGATTTGTAAAACTCTATTATTTGATGCTTGACCTGTTGCATTTGCAGTTCCTATTCCTAAATTGCCACCACTTGTTATCCTAGCCCATTCTGTATATGTTAAACCATTTGTACCTAATCTTCCAAATGTTAAAAATCCACCTCCTGCTCCATGTGCAAATAAATCTGTACTATTACCTGCTGCTAAGTCTTGACCTAGTCCAGCAAATACATTTGTTCCATTATCATACACTAAAAATTTAGCTCCAATTCCTGTTCCAAGTGAAAGTTTTGAATATCCTAAAGGGTTAGTAATTCCAATACCAATTCCTGTACCACTTTCATACATTATGCTATTCCCAATAGAACTTGCACTACTCCATTTAGGAATATAGTTGGTAGTACCACTACCTGTTACACCACTTCCACCACCTCCTCCAATAGTTACACCATTAATTTGGAATACACCATTAATGTTTACGTTACCATTAACTTGTAAAGCTCCTCCACCTGTAATACCTGCAGTATTAATTAATACTTGGCTAGCTTGATTAATAGTCATTACAGTAGTTAAAATACTACTTTGTAATGTCTTAAAATATAAAACTCCACCAGTTCCTGCAAATTTACTTCCTTGTATTTGTGCTTTTGTTTGACCAATATCAGCCTTAAAGTTTAAAAAAGTATCACCTGCACTATTATCACCAGAGATGCTTAATGTAGCATTTGTTGTAGGTCCACCTACTATTACTTCACCACCGCTTGTGATTCTCATTCGTTCGGTACCATTTGTAATAACACCTAAATCGTGATTAGTAAAAGTACCAATCAATCCTAAAGACGAATAAGTAATACCAGTTCTTATTGTTCCATTACCAGCTGCAACTGCACCGCCTATTACATCAAGTTTCTCACTTGGACTACTCGTTCCGATTCCAACATTACCACCATTAGTTAATACCATTTTAGCAGCACCTCCACCTGTTTGCCAATTATGACTTAAAGCATCATAGTTAAGATTAGTATAAGCTGAACCTGTATAAGCCTGTATGTCTACTGCAGATGCTTGAGTTAATCTTAATGTGCTTCCTACAAATACGCTACTAGATAACGTAGCAGCACCTGTAACTCCTAATGTACCACCAAATGTTCCATTTCCACTTGCAGCAAAATCACCATTGCTACCACCTGTAGCTGATATATTAACTCCTGGTGTACAAACGTGAGTTAATGTAGAACCTGTTTGAGCTGACCCTCCAAATGTAACTGTTTCATTGTTTAAAGGATACACCTCAACATTCATTGTACAGACATTAGGAGAATTGCTAGTTGCTTCAACTGAAAAGTTTTCATCATTATTACTTATAACTCTTAAAGTTAATAATGTGTAAATACCTGCTTGAGAGGTGATTAAAATATCTTGGGAATGATTTACTAAGATGTCAGCTGTTACGTTGATAACTACACTTCCAGTGGTGCCTTGCAATGTCATTCTAACAGCAGATGCTAAAGCATTACCTGTTACATTACAAACCACTGTATATCCTGCATTACTTACATTAGCTGTAGAAACATATCTCTTAACAGCTCTTTCAAGTGAGCTTGAATTAAAGTAATAATCTGTAGCACTTACAGTGCTTGAGAATGTAGCAGATCTATCAGTAGCAATAGATAACGCAGTTGTAAATGTATTAGAAGTGGCTATATCAGCCCCACCTGAAACTCTTATAGTAAAAGGGACTGATGCAAATCCTAAAAAAGGATTCTGTCCTCCTATTTTTACAAACCCTAATCTTGGAACTGCTTGTGCATCTGTTCCAATATAAGTGGATTCTCCATTTACACTAATGGTACCAGTAGGTGAAAAGATTATATTATTAGTCCAAGCTCCTCCATTTAAATGCCAAAAAGCTAAATCATAAGTAGCATCTTGTTGTAAAATCCAACCTCTATTATTTGTACTATCTAATATTGTAAATCTTGAACTACCTCCTACTGTATTTGAACTACCTGCTCCATTTGCTATTATTTCAGCAGTAGCTCCTGTAGTTCTAATGTTACCAGTAAATGTAGCAGTTGTACCATTTAAAGCTCCTGTCAACGTACCACCTGCTAAAGGTAAGTAAGTAGAAGATGCACTACTTGTAGTTAAATATGTATTTGAATCTATACTTCCATCTGCTTTTAAAAACTGAGTTGATGTACCACCGCTTTTTATTAAACTATTTGCTGTTACAGAAGATGAGAATGTAGCTGTACCAGTTACTTGGAACCTTGCACCATTACTTGTTTGAGTTCCTATTATTACGTAACCATCAGATGTGATACGCATACGTTCAACAACACTTGTAGCAGATGCACCATATCCTGTTCCAAATGAAACACCTGCATCGTTACTGCCATTAAATTGAAGATAACCTAGCCATGTAGAATCTACCTTTTGTTGTATTCTGAAACCTGCACTTGTCCAAGAAGTACCATTAACAACACGAGTGTTTGTTAATTCTAACAAATCAACACTACCTGTATTAACTTGCAATTTTTGAACTAATGATTGGTTTCCTAATGTTGTCCCAAGGGTAGGCCCTACAATATTTAATTTGGATGATGCGTCAGCATTTCCTCCAATACCTATATTCTTATTTGCATCCCAAGCATAAGGAAACTCTATTTCACTACCAAGACCCTGATCTCCCCATCTTGATGTTAGTAAACGAATAGATGATATTCTTACTGATGAAGCATTAGTAGTAGTTATAGTTAGTCTAACAAAGTTGTCCCCACCAAAGGTAGTGATATAAAACCAAGCAGGGATGGCATTATAAGTATTTGATGACGTATGTCTAACTGTCCAAGTAACATTGTCCGCAGAAGATTCAAATACAATTGTCTTTGCTGGTGATACCACTGTATATGTAAATCCAATACATAACCAACTTGCACTGTTAAAAGAAACTCCTGTCCAAATCCATCTTGCAGAAAGTATAGTTGTACCATTAATAATCTCAATATTTTGGTTTTGTTTTTGTGCAAATAAATTATTATTTAATGTTGCAGAATTATAAGTAATACCATCAGCTGATGTTTGATATTGAGGTGAGTATAATCCAAATGAAAATACATCATGCCATAGATATGGAGAAATAGGAGATTGTGCAACCTGTGATGTATCAGATGGTATCACTGTATTTGTTAATGATCCATTTTGTTTAAAGCTCTGTAGGCCAAATGCAAAAATACCTCCAGTAGATGATACGTTTACTAAATTAGTTCCATCAAATGTTAAGTTAGCTTCAGCGTTTGCTGTATTAGTAGTTCCTAATGATGTAAGAATTCTATTATCAACAGGATTTGTAATTGTACTAAATCCAGTACCAGACGTACCAGAAGAACCATTGGCACCTGATGTGCCAGATGTTCCTGTAGTACCACTAGTTCCCTTTGTACCACTTGTACCACTAGATCCTGCTATACCATTGGCTCCTGAGGTTCCACTTGATCCTGCTATACCAGACGTTCCAGAAGTAGAATAACTGATTGGTACACCACTATCAGTCAAAAGATTATTAGTAATTAAAGCTATGCCCATTGTTCAAAGTTAGTTTATTTCTATTATATAAATGTAAATTCTCTCCATGATGTACTTGTTTTAACCCATAATCCTTCAACTCCATCAGTTTGATATACTATTAATCCTGTTGCTGGTGACGATATTGCCAATCTTTGAGCAGCTGTCATCACAGGAGGTAAGAAACCTTGAGTGGTAGAAGAAACTTGTAAAGCAGCAGTTGCAACTGAAGTGGTTGTTCCTATGTTAGTTGTACCTGCAACACAAAGACCATTAGTAGGAGCTACAGTTGATGTTGAATAACCTATTGCAACGTTTCCATTTACTTGTAAACGACTGCCTATTAAGTTGTAAGCTAATGCAATACCAACATTACCTGATGAAGATATTACTAATTTATCTGCATTTGTGCTTGTAAAAAATGATAAATAGTCATTTGTATTATCATAAATTATTCTACCTTTAAAATCTGTTCCACTAACTGAAAAATCTATTACACTACCACCTGTTGCACTACCATTCATTTGTAAATATGCATAGTTTGCATCACTATGCATATGTAATCCCAATCCTATTGTTGAACTTGAACCTCCTGTTACATATAGCTGAGAAGGGAAACTTGTACTACCAATAGAAGTGTATCCATTTATATAACTATTAGAACCCAAAGTTATCAATGCCCCTGTATCTGTAATATTACTATTACCTATTGTAGTTGCACTTGTAAACTTAGCCACTGTGTTTGTAGTACCAGAAACTGCCACTGATGTTCCAGACGATCCACTAGTTCCAGATGTTCCAGATGAACCAGAGGTTCCGCTTGTTCCTGATGTACCACTAGTACCTTTAGTACCACTGGTTCCACTCGAACCAGATGTAGCAGAAGTTCCACTAGATCCACTTGTAGCAGACGTACCTGATGATCCATTAGTACCAGATGTACCACTAGAGCCAGAAGTTCCACTAGTTCCTGTTGTACCACTTGACCCTGATGTAGCAGACGTGCCAGAACTTCCAGATGTTCCACTTGTACCAGACGACCCACTAGTACCACTAGTTGCAGAAGAACCTGAAGATCCACTGGTTCCTGAACTTGCTGAGGTGCCAGAGCTGCCATTTGTTCCTGCAATCCCTGAGCTACCTGAAGTTCCAGCTGTACCATTACCTCCAGAAGCACCATCAAGATTTACTGTCCATGATGTAAATGTACCAGATCCCACTGTTCTAGTTGGGGCTCCAAATTGAAGAGCTCCTGTAGATGGGTTGTATGATACCACCTCACACTCTTGAAAGTTTGTAATGCTATTAACTATTATTATAGATTGAGCCACTGAATATGCCAACCCTGTTCCTACAGTGATTGTCCCAGCATTGCCTAAAGTGAAGGATGTAGTAGATGTTGTTTGATATCTATCTCCAGATAATCCTGCAGTTCCAGATGTTCCAGACGTACCAGTAGAACCACTTGTACCAGATGTTGCTGAAGTTCCAGACGTACCCTTAGTACCACTTGTACCACTTGATCCAGAGCTTGCTGATGTACCAGACGAACCACTAGTCCCTGAAGTACCTGAACTACCAGACGAACCACTAGTTGCAGATGTGCCTGAGCTACCACTAGTACCAGATGTTCCAGATGAGCCACTACTACCAGAAGAAGCTGAAGTACCTGATGAGCCTGATGTAGCACTAGTGCCAGATGAACCTGAGGTTCCACTTGTTCCGCTAGTTCCCTTTGTACCACTAGTTCCACTTGAACCACTCGTACCTGCTGTGGCATTTATACCTGAAGTACCAGCAGTAGCATTTAAACCAGATGTTCCAGAGGTACCTTGTAAACCAGAAGTACCTGAAGTAGCTGAAGTTCCAGATGTACCAGAAGAGCCAGAAGTACCAGAAGTTCCAGACGTACCTCCTCCTACAATAAGAGAAGCCTCAAAATAACTTCCTGTACCTGAAGTATTAATATTTTGTGAAGTTGTATTTCCTGTAAAAGCAGTAACTTCTAAATAATCTGTACTTCCATTTAAGTAAATAATTTCATTTATTTGTTGAGCATACCCAGCACCACTTAATATTTGAGTTTGATTTATGCCAATTTGAGTAGAACCATTTTTTCTAAATTGTATATTAGTTTGATTGTTTGTAACAGCACCAGCATCCCACCAAATTTGAGCATTAACATTGTAATATCCAGCAATAGTTGGCTGAAATTTATTTGGTGTGAACCAACTATTAGGATCAACATCATCAACAAATGCTACAACTTGGTCAGATCCATTTGTTATAGTTTGTGGTGCATTTTTTATAGCTCTAAAAAGATAATTAGATGCTACTAATCCTGTAGGAGAAATACCACTAGACCCACTAGTTCCAGCTGTACCACTGCTTCCAGAAGTACCAGACGTACCAGTAGATCCTGATGTACCTGATGTTGCTGATGTACCACTAGATCCAGATGTGCCACTAGATCCAGATGTACCACTGGTTCCACTTGTAGCAGAAGACCCTGAAGTTCCACTAGTGCCTGATGTACCCTTAGTTCCAGATGTTCCACTTGAACCTGAAGTTGCAGATGTTCCGCTACTACCACTTGATCCACTAGTACCACTTGTTCCAGAAGAACCACTAGTTGCACTCGTACCACTTGATCCAGATGTTCCACTAGATCCAGAAGTACCACTAGTTGCTGAAGTTCCAGAAGAACCATTTGTTCCACTAGTACCAGATGAACCATTAGTTCCACTTGTGCCACTAGTTCCTTTTGTTCCACTAGTTCCACTAGACCCAGCAGTGCCACTTGAACCAGAGGTTCCAGTAGAACCACTTGTTCCACTTGTTCCACTTGATCCATTGGTACCACTTGTTCCACTAGAACCTGATGTGCCAGATGAACCAGAGCTTCCACTTGATGCAGAAGTTCCTGAAGATCCTGATGTGCCAGAAGTTGCAGATGAACCACTTGATCCAGATGTACCTGCTGTGCCACTTGAACCACTTGTTGCACTGGTTCCACTTGATCCACTTGTACCACTAGACCCATTGGTTCCAGAAGAACCAGATGTACCACTAGTTCCAGAACTACCACTTGTTGCAGATGTTCCAGACGTACCAGATGTACCCTTTGTTCCACTAGTTCCACTTGATCCAGATGAACCACTTGAAGCTGATGTACCAGAAGATCCAGATGTTCCAGATGTTCCAGAAGTTCCATTCGCTCCAGATGTACCAGAGGTACCAGAAGGAGGAGTAAATGTAGTTTGTGCGTATGAATAATTACTTACACCCTCTGTGTAGAAAGTTATTGTATTAGCAGAGCCACCATTATGTTGTGCATAGATTTGACAATATAGTCTGTCTGTTGCGTTCAATGCAGTTTGACCTAAGAAAAGATCAGTGAAAAACTCTTTGATGACACCAGTGGTCATACCCTCTGTGTCTAAGTTTGTAGTACCTAGAAGAGTAGATGCTCCTCCTGTTGTATATTTATATAGCTCTATATCAACTGCTACATTTACATTTGCGTTGATAGAAAAGTGAGTGACCCAAGCCCAGTTTCCTGAAGGTAGATTTGTAGCATTTGGTATACCTGAATCTGTAGCATAAGTTGCTATTAGTGTACGAACATTTTGTGTAACACTTAGTACCACAGTTTGTTCAGCAGTACCTGTACCAATAGGTGACCACTCTTTATATGTAGGTGTGCCAAAAGCACTATTTGTATTTACAGATTGATTTAAGTAGTATATAAGACCTCCAGCCACACCACTTACACCAGAACTTCCTGCTGTACCAGATGTACCTGAACTGCCTGATGTTCCACTGCTTGCAGACGTACCAGATGTACCTGCTGTTCCACTTGATCCATTAGTACCACTAGTTCCAGTAGTTCCAGATGTTGCAGAAGTTCCGCTCGATCCATTGGTTCCACTAGTTCCACTAGTTCCAGATGTACCTTTTGTACCACTAGTTCCAGAGCTTCCACTAGACGCAGAAGTACCAGAAGAACCAGAAGTAGCACTTGTACCAGAACTTCCATTAGTACCTGCTGTTCCACTCGAACCAGATGTTCCACTTGTTCCACTAGAACCACTTGAACCAGAAGTTCCTGAACTACCAGATGTTCCAGAGGTTCCACTAGATCCTGACGAGCCACTTGACGCAGATGTACCTGAAGTAGCAGAACTACCAGAAGTCCCTGAGGACCCATTAGTTCCACTTGAGCCATTGGTTCCAGATGAACCTGAAGAGCCTGAAGAACCACTGGTTGCAGATGTACCAGATGTTGCACTTGTACCAGAAGAACCAGAAGATCCACTTGTGCCTGAAGAAGCAGAAGTACCAGAAGACCCACTAGTTGCAGAGGTTCCACTAGAACCTGCTGTTGCACTTGTACCTGATGAACCAGATGTTGCAGATGTGCCAGATGAGCCACTTGTTCCTGAGCTACCAGAAGTTCCACTTGTAGCAGATGTACCTGCAGTGGCAGATGTACCAGAACTACCAGCAGTGCCAGACGAACCACTCGTACCACTAGAACCATTGGTACCAGATGTACCATTTGATCCAGCTGTACCACTAGTTGCACTAGTTCCATTACTTCCATTTGTGCCACTTGTTCCAGAAGAACCACTGGTGCCACTTGACCCAGAAGTACCTGCTGTAGCACTAGTTCCTGCTGTACCACTAGATCCAGATGTAGCAGATGTACCAGACGTAGCAGATGAACCAGAAGTTCCTGCTGTTCCAGAACTACCATTAGTGCCACTAGTTCCACTAGTGCTACTAGTTCCAGAAGTAGCAGAGGTTCCATTAGACCCACTAGTACCAGAAGTACCAGACGACCCACTTGTTGCAGAAGTACCACTAGACCCATTTGTTCCAGATGTGCCTGACGATCCACTTGTCGCACTGGTTCCACTAGAACCAGAGGTACCAGATGTTCCTGTTGTGCCAGAACTACCACTAGTAGCACTTGTTCCACTTGAGCCAGATGTACCAGAAGTACCAGAAGACCCTGAGCTTCCACTTGTACCAGAGCTACCTGATGTACCACTAGAACCATTGGTGCCAGCTGTACCAGCACTTCCTGACGTACCTGAGCTACCATCTCCACCTGATGCACCATCTAGATTGACAGTCCAAGTGGAATATGTGCCAGAGCCTACAGTTCTGCTAGGAGCACCAAACTGAAGGGCTCCTGTATTAGTATTATAAGAAATTACCTCACATTCTTGGAAATTTACACTATCATACACTATGATAATAGACTGTGCCAATGTATAGGCTAGTCCTGTACCAACTGTGATTGTTCCAGCGTTTCCTAATGTAAAAGATGTATTTGATGTTGTTGCGTATCTATCACCACTTAAACCAGCAGTTCCAGAAGATCCAGAAGAACCAGATGTTCCTGAAGAAGCTGACGTACCTGAAGAAGCAGATGTACCACTGGTAGCACTAGTCCCACTAGAACCAGATGATGCAGATGTTCCACTCGATCCACTAGTAGCTGAAGTTCCACTAGAACCAGACGTTCCAGAAGTTGCAGATGTACCACTGCTGCCACTTGTTCCAGCAGTACCACTACTACCACTTGTACCAGAAGTTGCACTCGTTCCAGAACTTCCAGAAGTAGCTGAAGTTCCACTTGATCCACTAGTTGCACTTGTGCCACTAGAACCACTTGTTCCAGCAGTTCCACTAGAACCAGAAGTTCCACTTGAAGCTGATGTTCCACTAGTAGCTGATGTGCCACTTGAACCACTAGTTGCTGATGTACCACTAGATCCGCTAGTACCACTTGATGCTGATGTACCAGATGTACCTGTTGTACCAGACGTACCTGTAGTTCCACTAGACCCACTTGTTCCTGAAGAAGCACTAGTGCCACTAGTTCCACTAGAACCATCTGTTCCAGACGTACCTGATGTTCCTGTTGTTCCAGATGAGCCTGACGTTCCTGCAGTACCAGACGTACCATTTCCACCACTAGCTCCATCTAAGTTAACTGTCCATGAGCTATATGTGCCTCCACCAACAGTTCTTGTTGGTGCAGCAAACACTAACACACCTGTATTAGTATCATAACTTATAATTTCACATTCTTGGAAATTATTTAAGTCATATACTACAATGATAGATTGTGCTACACTATATGCTAATCCTGGAGCCACTGTTAGTGTCCCAGCATTACCTAATGTAAATGTATCTGTAGATGTTGTTCTATATCTATCTCCAGAGATACCTGCAGTACCTGAGGAGCCTGATGTTCCTGCTGTTCCATAATAGCTACCTAAACTACCATCACCTCTTATATATTGAGCAGTTGTACCATTTGCTGTGACGTTGATATTTCCACTTGATGTAACTGGTGCTCCCACTGTAAAAGCAGAAGGCATAGTTAGCCCAACACTAGTTACAGTGCCTACTGACCAACCTCTGTTAGCAGATAAATTATATGTAACACCATTAATTGTAAGTGTTCTAGTGCTAGGAACAGGTACATATCCTAACACAGATTCAATATCAAGATTTGTAATAGGAGCAGCTGATGTAACTAATCCTTTTCCATTTACACCAAACTTTAAGAAAGTATTACTTCCATAAATATTACTATTAACTGGTGCCAAAGTAAGAGTTACAGGAGATCCTGTCGTACCAATTCCAGTTACATCTCCTACAAAAGATAAAGATGCAGAAGGAACAGCTATAGTTACAGGAGTTACATTTGTAACACGTCCTTTACTATCTACAGTTACTCTAGGAACTTGTGTAGAAGAACCATATGTACCAGGAGCAGTATTAACTGTTGCTAATGTTAGCACAGCAGATCCAGGACCTGTTGCTGTACCATCTCCTGTTAAAGCAGAAATATAATTTCCAGCAGGTTGGTATGGTGTATTATCTAAGCTACCATCTCCCTTAACAAAGTCTGAAGAGGTTCCACCAATTGTAATATGTTTACCAGCATATAAATCTCCTGTATATGTTAAATCAAAACCTGCAGCTGTAATAATTGTGTCACGTACCATAGTGCCACCAAGTCCCACAGGCAAGCCTGGTCCAGATTGAAAAACACCATTATTAAATAGATATCCTATTGCAGCTTCCTGAAACTTAGCATCTATTTTTTGTAGAGCAGTTTGTAAACTATCATTAGTATTGATGCCAGTGTATACTAAATTAGCACCTTCGTAAAATACGCAAGTAGAATTCAGTATGACTGGACATGGTTCAGTGGAGCAAATTGGATCCATATATTAATAATAATAATGTATAAGTAATTGATATACAAATAGGTGTATACTATGGGAAAGTGTACACCTATATACGCAAAAATAGCGAATTTAATTTAGTTTCAATGAGTTAGGAAAATTATTCCTACATAATATAGCAATAACTATGCTATTTATTTACCAAATGGTTTAGCCTCAGATTGTGCTTTCATACCAAGATCTTTAGCTATATCTGGATAGAACATTAACAGAACAGCATCTACTTGTGAAGCTATAGGGAATCCTTTTAATAAGTATTTAACCACTTGAGTTTTCTCTGCCTTCTCTTCATCTCCTACACCAAGAGCATACATCTCTGTACCAAAGTTTACAAATAGCTTCTTAAAGTTTTCTAAGTAACTTATTGCTGGGAAGATACCTGAGGTGGTTAGGCCTAAGAAGGATGTTGGATTGTAGAAATAAGCAACCTCATCTCTAATCTTATCCATCACTCTAAGCATATACTTATATCTGTTCTTTGTAGCTCTATCATCATCATCTCCTGGTTCCACTGCTTTGGCACCTATGATTAATGTGGACAATGCAAGATAGAACATGAAGTCTGTCATTTGGTTACGTATGTTATTACTTACCAATTCTACAAACTCCCCTTCTGTCATTCTTAGTTCTTTACCTGTATCTTTCTCATAGTCAGATCTTTTTGATTCATAAAGTCTTTTTATTTGATCGACAAACTTTTGGTCATCTCCTTTTATAGAACTGATTAAGCTATCAACAGAACCCATAAAGTCTTGTGTTAGAAGTCTGAACATGTTTCTAGTTCTACCCCACTCATAAGCTTCTGTAGCTGAGTTGTATTTTAAGTTACCAAACCTTACGTCTACAAGTCTTGGTATCCAGTTCTTGAACACCATGAATGACTTACCATATATATTTAAGTTAATCTTTCTAAGGTCATCCTCAGATAGGTTACCTAACGCATCTTTAGTAATAGCCTGTACCTTTCTTCTAAGCTCAATCACACTATCAGACTTTCTGTCTAAGCCTTCCACTACAAGTTCATTACCTTCTACCTTAGCTAGTTTCAAAAAGCCTTTCTCATCAATTAGTCTCTTTACCTCTGACTCAAACTTCTCTTTTAATTGACTTCTTTCTTCAGCTGTGCCTGTAAACATATTAGCAAACTCTGGTTGTTTCTTAAGATATTCTCTTACGTTAAATACCTTACCATCTTCTACAATAGAGTTTTCTAAGTAGCTAAAGAAGTTAATAGACTGCACATATTGATCTCCAGTTCTCATCAAGATCATTAAGAAGTCTTGTATTCCTTCTTGGCTAAACTTACTAACAGACAACTCTTTAGCAAGGATGTTGTTATAGTTTTCTGTCAAAGGTTGGAAGTATTGTAATGCTCCTATGTATTTCTTAGAATCTACACCATTCATTTTACCTGCTAGCATAAACTCATTACGTACAAAGTCTGCCTTTGTAAAGAATTTACCAGCATTGATATAACTCTGGAAGCTACCACCTAAGAAGTTTGATAGGGCTGATATAGGATTCAATCCTAGCGTCTTCATTTGGAAGACATTATTTAACTGTGTGATTGTCTTGTTTAAAGATATCTGAGCATCATCATAGTCTTCTGTAAATACCTTTCTACCTAATACTTTGTTTGCTCTCTTACCAAAGTTTGCTATACCTCCTAATAACTGATCAAAGTTTTCACTTTCTACATACTTCTGACCATACACAATAGCTGCCATCATATCTCTTATAAGCTTAGTGTTGTCAGAGTTGTCTGATGTAGTCTCAACTGTACCATCAGGTCTGTACTTAGTTTTACCAAAGTAGGAGGTTTTGATGGCTTCTTTGTTTGACTCAACCTTAATAATCACATTTAACTGGTGCTCAATGTTACTTAAATACTCATAACGAATGGCCATGTTATTTAACAGAGTCATATTTCTGAACAAGTCTTCACTTGCTTCTTCTACAGTTTCTCTAGTAAAGTATTTAGGAATAGAATACACTGGCTCTTTAGTAATAGGATCTATCTCACCATAACCTACGTCTCCTTCTGTGATAGTTATGTTTCTTAACAAAGACTCACCAAGCTTATACTCACCCCCCATTACAATCTTTTCTGTAAGACTCTTTCTTACAAATGGTAAAAACACTCTAGCATCTCTACTATTAATATATTTGATTCCTACTAGATATTCATTTCTATCTTTAATATAATCAAAGAACTCTTTAGCAGGTTTGTTCTCTGGTTTGTTAAGTTCTTTCCATGCTTCAGACTCCCATCTCTCCGCCTTGGGAAACTTACTAACAAACTCATACAATAACCAACCAGGAGAATCAGTTGTTGATGTATTGTATAAAGCATTAACATCAGCAACCTCTCTCTTCTTCTCTTTGTTTATACTTTCTTCATCACCAAATCTAGGTTTATCTTCTATTCTCTTAAATTCTTTTTCCTTTTGTTCTTTTAAGAATTCATTATACTTTGATACATCAATGTTATCTCTAACCCATTGTGTATCTTTCTCAGCAATCTTACTCTTCAAAGTTTCGTAGAACTCAGAACTAAACTCATTTATTAATTCATTCTTGTTCTTCTTCTTGATGATATCAAAGTAGTTTTTGTTTGTAAGTCCTTTAGACTTAGCCCACTTATCATACTTCTCTTTAATAGCTAAAAGTTTGTTTCCTTGTTCTGACGTTTCAATAGACGCAAGACCAAAGGCTCTGTTAGCCATCTTATATAAAATCTCAGCAGACTTAAGCTGTATTACAGATGTAGAGTTAAATAACTTACTAAATCCTTTAATAACCTTCTCAGGTTTTAATAAGTCCATAACGTTTACATCTTTTGCAATAACATTCTCAGCAAAGTCTTTTCTTACTTCTTCAAGATCTGCTTCTAACTCATTTGCACTTTCTGCAGTGTCTCTAATGTCTTGCCACAATGCTTGATCTTTCTCAGACAAGTCTTTCTTGAACAAAGACTTTAAGTCTGTTGCCAAAGATGTATAAACCATCAGAGAGGTTTCATAAGATAGGATTCTATCAGATAGGTCATTCTTTTGTTTATCTGTAAATGCTCCTGGATCTTTACCTTTCCACTCATTATTATATGTATCTATAACTCTTTGAACGTCAGCATTTAATAACTTAGCCTGTCTAATAAGGGGCTCAACATTCTCTCTCATTTGTAATTGTCTAATAGACTCATACAATGAGTTTAATAATTCAGCTTTACTTCTTTTCTCTTCAGGACTAGCTTTCTTAGAAGATATAGTGTCATATATCTTATTAAGCTTTTCAATCAACGTATCTAGTTTCTTATTACTAGTCTTTTCAGTTTCTAAACCTACAGGTAGTAAGTATGCTAGTTCTTCTTTGTTTAAGTTTACATCTCCTATCTGAACACCTGTCAACTGTGGTAGCACTCCTTCTTTAGGAATAGCTCCAGAATAAATTGCTCTGATAGGAATCATTCTTGTCTGTTCAAAGTCTTCTGGCTTAACACCATACCCCTTTTCTATAATAGACTTGTATTGTTTCATTTGTTGTCTCCAAGCACTCACCTTATACCAAGGAACATCTTTATATCTTTGAACATTAAGGTCCATAAACTTCCAGTCTAAGATGCTCACCTTTCCTTCAGGAGTAACAGCAATAAAGTCTATAGTACCAGCTACATCACGTGATGCATTATATACAGTCATCTCAGCAAGAAACTTTGTATTAGCAGGGAATGTTTCCAAACGAGCTGCCATGTTTCTTTTAAGAATATTATACATATCCTTGTTCTTAGGATTCAACTGAGATACATATCCATTATCATCAGGTCTTTCATTCTCAGGTCTTAATGTACCATCTTCATTTAAGAAGTAGTTCTTAAGCATGTGCTCAATATCAGCATGTCCTGCTGTACCTTTTTCTTTCTTAAGATCATCTACAGCTTGGTCATACTCAGACTTAGTCAAGTCTTTGTTAGCAAATCTTGTGCTATACCAATCCTTAACAAAGTCAGTAACTCTTCTCTTGATTCTATTACCATTGATTAAATAACCAGTGTCATCTTTTGTAATCTGATCACTAGTAAATCTTAACTTATCAATTATAGCCTGTTGAGAATTAATGTTTTGTTGGAAATACACACCCTCAGTGTTTCTAATATCATCAACATTTCCAATTTCTTCACCACCCAACACCATCATAGCTGCTTGGTCAAAGCCAGACTTAACAAATAATCCTTTAATAAATTCAACTATTTGGTTCCACCAACCTTCCACACTAGCCAATAGTTCTGGCTTCTCTGTAGAACCTTCATTCTTTTTAATGATAGTCTCAGCTAATATTTTACCAATAGCTTCCACCTTTAACTTTCTGATGTTAGGTTTGCCATCAGCAGTTTGATATTGTTTATACTTACCATATGTAGCTAGGACATCAGAGTACATTTTGTAGCTGTTGATTTCTCCTAGTAACTTATTAAATAACTGAGGATTCTTTTGCTCTAGTATTTCTACAACAAAGTGCATAGCTTCTTCTGTAAGAGCTACATCTTCTTTACCTTGAGTTACCTTTACAAGCTTTTGCATGATATCAGCAACACCATTCACGTCTTGCTTAACACCATCTACCTCTATGGCTTGTAGTGTTTTAATATCTACACCTATTCTATTTAAAAGATCTTTAACAAGACTTACAGTTTGAGGAGCTGCTTTAGAAGCAGGTATCTCTTCTGTTTGTAATAAAATGCTATCTCCATCAGAGTTGACACCAAACGTAGTGTCATTCTCAAGATCTAATCTATTAGCCTCAGGTATCTCAAGATCTAATTCAGCCAAAGCTTGGTCAAGCTCAGCTGCATCTTTTGCATTCAAAGCATCCAACTGCTTCACTGTAGGAGCAATAATAACTCCCACCTTATCTGAATATGCTTTGGGATAGAATACTTTCCCTAGGGCAATTTCAGAATTGATTGCTTTGTTAAGAGTGTCTGCCACAGAACGTGATACTCCATAGTAGTTCTCAGGATTAACTTTCTCTCTAGGAGATGTCCTAACTTCTATAAAGTCCTTACCATCAAAGTTCAAGTAAGGCTTGTTCTGTACATATTTCTCAACTGCAGTTTTTATACCTGTTTGACAACTCATTAGAATTTACATTTAAAGTCTTTAGTACTTAGATCTGTTTCTGTTTCAGGTTGCGAATTTAATTCATTTTCAACAATACCTGTAAAGTATTTTATGATTTCTGAATTAGGAATTTCATTGTTCACCTTACCTGTATTATTATCTAGCTCAGAAGGTTTGTTGAATTTATAATATTCAGAAGTGAATTGTCCATCTCCATATAAGTTTACCATCTTGAATACAAACTTTCCTTTATATGTTCTCAACGCTTCACCACTTACAAACTTAACTTTCTGATAACCAAACATTTGTCCAATCATAGGATCACCTTTGGCTTTTAGTTCTGCATATCCTGCTCTTGTAATAGTCTTGCCAGTCATGAAGTCAATCATCTCACCATACTTAGTAGTGATGATGCGTGGAATAGTTACCATATCATAGCCAGCAGCTTTAGACTTTTCTCCTACAGTGATTACAAGTTTATCATTCTCACCAATTCCAATCTCTGGGATTTCTACAAATCCTGTAAACTTGTATTGAGAAATTATTTCATTCTTAAACTCACCAATCTCTGTTACAGACTCTTCGTCAATATAAGGAGCAATAGCAGGAGTGATATCTGGGTTTTTCCAATTGTTTCTTTGGAACCAATTGTTGTTAGCAAACTCTTGAACGTTTGTATCTACTACAGCTGTGTTTACAATATTCTTCACTTCTGCAGAATAGTCTTCAATAGGAATGATGTTCTTAATAGATACAGCAGATTGATATGTACCTTGTATGATAGCTACTTTGATAAGATCTTTGAATAGTTGGTTAGTGTCTAGATTGTCTCTCAACTCTCTCATCATACCAATATACATGTTCTCATCATAAGCTTCTTTGATATTAGCCTTAAGCTTAATAGTCTTAGGACTGTTTGGTCTTTCTGCAGACACTACAACTAAGTCTTGTAGTATTTGTACATTAGGATATTTTTGTTTATCTTCTTCTAACTTCACTGCTACAGACTCTGGACCAAAAGATAACTCACTGATATTCAATGGGGTCTTTCTACCTGTTTGAATAATATAATCAAGCAAGCTTGCTGTAGCTTTCTCAGCCACTCTATTAAATGTATCTTTAGCCATGTAAAACTTCTCAGCATATTGTTGAATAGTATTCTCAAGTACTCCTCTGAATTCAGATTGGTTAAACTTAAGGATAGCACCCAACGCTGTATTAGATTGATCTAACACAGTTTTTTCTGTACCTAAGAAAGAACTGTCTAATACTTTCTCTGGAGAACTAATGGCACCTTTAGTTTGTGCACGATCAGTCATCATTTCTTTTCTATAGAAGTCATCAGCATTTCTAAACGTAGTAGTATCATAATTGATAGCCTGTGTGAAGTTAAAGTTCTCATCAGCTAGAGTAACATAAGATAAGAACTCATTCAGTATCTTGTGTTGTTCAGCATTCTGAGCTTCAGTCATTGCATTCTTAGCATAAGAAGATATATTATCTTCAAAGTTGCCTTCAGCAATTGTAGCTGCTTGGATAGCTTTTGGATTTGCAGGGAAGTTTATCTTAGCTTGTTTAATGTAATCAGGATTGCTTATTGCATATCTAGGAGCACCATTAGCATCTAAGTTCTTAATGTGTTCTCTTATGATAGGCTGATTCATGAACATAGCCACTGTCTTCATAGGAACACCTGCACGCTCTAACAACATGAATGTACCCACAACTCTATTGCTGTAGATAATCTTCATGATGTATGGGTCTTTAGCAATATCTACGAAAGCATTCGCATACATTGATAACTTATCAGAGATGTATTTACCAGCCTGGTCTAACATACCAGAAAGTGATATATGCTCAAAGCCACCATCAGTAAACTTATTATGTTGTAAAGCCATTTCTGTTTGTGGATTCTCTACAAACACATCTGTCTTTTGTGCAAGGGAATTACCTGTAATATTTACAGCAGCAATACCAATCCATCTCTTACCAGTCAAGAACGCATGTCTTTGATTAGTCATGTAGTTTCTATCTAGCAATCTATTCTTGATATCACCTTCATCTTCTCCTCTCAATGTATCTAAATCACCAGCAATCTCTTTAAGAGTTGTATCTGTATTAGGAGAAGTCAATCTATTAAAGTTCTCTGGTAAAGTTAACAACGCTTCAATAGATCTAAAGTATTCATTCTCAAGAGATTGTTTGTAAAGTTTATCTGCTAATGTACCATAGTCATCAACTCTGCTTCCAGAGATTTCACTATTGATATCTAACATTGCTTTGATGTCTTCTTCAAGAATAAACTTCTTGATAGCCTCTTTAGCTTGATCTCCATATCCAAAGAATGGTACAGACTTAATCTCTCCAGAAGGAGTTACATATACATTCTTTAAGTATAGATTTAATTTATCTATGTCAAAGTCAGATCCAGCCTTTGTAGTGATCTCAGAAGGAACCACAATTGTCTTACCCATAAATTCAGGTAGGAAACCTTTGATTCTAAATACCTCCATAGAGTTTAAGCCCTGTGTTGGAATACGAAATCCTATACCTTTTAATATCTCTGATCCTTCTAATAACTTAATTAGTTCTTCATCAGTCTTACCTTTAGGTAATTGTTTCTTGAACCATGCAGGAAGATATACTTCCATGTATGGATCTTCTTTAGTGTAGAACTTAAGAGCAGACTTCTTTAATCCTTCTCCTCTAGACTCACCAGCTTTCTCCCACATTGTTACAGGAACCTGTACAGCAGGGAAACCATTCACCTTAGGAGATACAATAGACTTGTCTACAATTGAATACAAGATGTTCTTGATTTGAATGTAGTTTGTAGATGCTTCGAATGGCATATAAAACTCTCCAGTTTCAGGATCAATAGATATACTATCAATACCATTCTCAGACATTTCTCTCTTAAGCATCTCTTGTCTCAATGTATCAGCTACAACAGTTTTGTCTTTAACAACAAAGTTGTCACCTAGGTCTTCAATACCAAGCTTTCTTAATAACTCTTGATATCCATTTAAGATCATTTCTTTTAATACCTCAGTATTATGTTCTGCTTTCTTTTTAATATCTTCACTAAGAGCCTTACCATCACTGTATAAGTCAACAGTGGCTAATTTAGTAGGTTGAGAACCAAGAGTTTGTTTGCTATCTTTGTCATAGCTATTCTCTACTTGGATACCATAAGCATCCCAGCCAACATTGATTGTATTGTTAAATACTTCTTCATTAAAGCTACCATCTTCATTGTATAATTTGTGTAACTTCTCAGCTCCTACCTTTCTACCAGAAACTACAATAGCATAGTCATACCCTTCCTTAAACATTTTCTCATAGAATTTGCCAAGGTTAGTTCCTTTTATAGCTTTGTAATACAAAGGCATTTGTGAAAACTTATCTAACACCAAGTCAGTATAAACTTTACCATATTTATTACCAGATACAATAGGCTTTAATACATCTGTAACATATATAGGTTCAGGTTGTTCTACTAACGCTTCATCATGTTTACGTAATGCTTCACTTCTGTAAGTGTAGCCAGGAACATTCTGTCTTGTGTAAGCCATTTGCCATTGATGCCAATCTTCAGCCTCATCAGACCATTGACCATTCTTTAACTTCACCTCTTTGTATGCAGCGTCCATAATCCAAGAAGCAGCATCTGCTTCATTTGATTTAGGATAGAAACTATCTGTTACATTTACGTCAGCAGCTGTGAACGTCTTAGCAAAGTTCTTATGATCATGATATCCATAATCATTAGGAGTTAACTCAACACCAGCTACAGTATTATATTGTTTATTGAACAAGTTGTTAAACTCATCAGAGTTTACAGTGATTCTTCTTGGAGATAAGAAAGACTTAATACGCTTAGTCTCATCTAATTGATTGCCCTTAATCTCAAACTGATATGGATCACCAAACAAGATCTTGTGGAACTCCACGTTGTTAATCATGTAGTTAGCATTAGCAAACTTGATAACATTATTAACATCTTGATCTGTCAAAGCCAACTTATTTAAGCCAGCCTTTTCAGTGAATCTATTCTCTAGTTCAGGCATTAAGAAATTACCTACTTCTTTACTAGCAATAACCTTTTGTGTCTCCACTAAGTTTTGTCTAGTCTTGACAACAGTGTTATCTAATGACTTTAATATGGCTGTGTCTAAATCTTCACGATTTGTATTAATAAAATTATTAATATCTTCTTCTGATGCTCTATTGTCAATAAGCTTTTGTACCTTATTCAACAATGTAGCAGGAAGCATATCCTTTAAGAATCTAAGTTCTGTAGCTTTATCTCCTACGTTTCTAAGCTTAGTTCTGTTAGTGCTGTCTTGAGCTAACTTAATCTCATCCTTTAAGTATCCTAGGAATGTGTCAGTGAATAGCGTATCTATGTTACCAGCAGCTACATCTGTATAGGCAATTGTGTTACCTAAGTCCATCATCCATTCTCTAGAACTATCTGCAGGGATTAATACATAATATCTACCATCTAGGTTTTGATTCATTTCTGTAATGTACCTATCACCTATGCTTAGAGAAGATGTTGTTTGTCCTGCGTTATCTACAACATCCTTAACCCCCTGTATGTATTGTAACTTGATCTCAGCAATTCTATTACCTTCTTCATCAAAGAACTTACCACCTAGCTTTAACACTTGGCTGTTTGTAGAGAATACATCATTTAACTGAGGCATGTTCTGCTTCAATTCTTCCAATGTGTCAGAAGAGTTAAATACGTATTCTAATAAAGAAGGATAGTTTGCATCTGTGTCAGATTGTATTCTATTACCATCTACACCAAAGTATGTGCTGTCTTCTGCAGGAGAAGCAGCCACTGTATATAACTTAGCTAACTCATTTAACTGTGTACGAATACCAAGCTTTCTACCACCAAAGCTCATCAACTCATCTGTCTTACTAAGACCTAACTTAATACCACTTACAGCATCAGAGAAAGCTTTCTTATTCTTAACCTTATTGTATACAGCCATTGGGAACTCGATACCCAACTCTCCTAAGAACTCTATCTTATCTTGAGGAGTCTTAATGTTGTAATCCTCTTTCTTAACTGTATAAATCTTTCTCTTCTCATCATAGCTAATGATAGAACCAGGCTGTTCAGCCTTAGTCTTCATATTCTCTATCCACTCAGATCTTGTTGCAGCAATAGCAGAAGCTTGATTAGCAGGAGCAGTGTATATGTTATTACCATCCATGAACATAGCTAACGCATCAGGTCTTTGTTTTGTAAACACCTGATAGAAGTTAGTAAACAATCTAATGTCATGAGGTTTATAAGAATTAAAGTCAATCTTACCAGTGGTTAGATTACCACCTAAACGCTCAAACAATCTAACGTAGTCACTGTTCTGTTTAGCTAACTCATGTAGCTTAGACACAAACTCAGGGATACTTCTTGTGTTAGAAAGTCTATTCATCAAAGTTGTGAACGCTTGATTAAAAGGCAATAACTTAAGTCCACCAATACTAGATGTATCAGCTTCAGGACGTTTAAGTACTGCACTTGCTTCTTGGTTCAAACCTTTTGTCTTAATCAAAGTACCAATCAATAACTTAACAGCGTATGGAGAAGACTTCTTAAAATTAACAGTGAATGCTTCAGCTGCATAGTCTTTTCTATTAGCACCATCATCATTAACTGTAACTCTACTATCTTCATCAAACTCAATTCTGTATGTCTTCAAGAACTCTTTAGTTCTTTCAACTAACTTAACGTATTGATTCTCAGTGATTTGTGTTGCAGGGTTATCACCTATAACATTGTTCTGTATGTATTTCTCCTTGATTCTATTAAATAAATCAGAAGCTGTAATATCTTCTACATTAAACAAAGAGCTGTTGTTGGCAAATATCTCACCAAACACTCTAGCTGTAATGTCTTGTACAAACTCATTAGTTTGTTTAGCATTTATACCTTCAATTTTTCTATACTCAGCAGCTTCATTCTTAACAGTTTCAGGAAGTGTTCTATCTGCAAACTCACCTGTATCTATAGCTTTGAATAACTCTTCTTTCAATGTAGGTTTATTTACAAATGATTTGAAGAAATCCATAATAGCTTTGAAGAAGTTCTTAATCTTTTCTGTAAGGTTTCTAGCAGGTAACTTACCAAGTCTGAACTCAGCAAAGTCATCAGCTATTCTTTCCTTAGCTTGTTGATCTGTAGCGTTTGCATAATCTATTCTTCTACCAGACTCTCTATCTAAGAAAGAACCTGTTTGAGCTTTGAACTCATCAAGTATAGCTTGTTGTTCTCCTTGAGATAAGAAACCTTTCCAGATACCTTCAAATATCTCATGGTATTCTGTACCTCTCTGAGCTCCTTTAAAGAACTTAGCTACACCATTCTCAAATGCTCCCCATGCCTTCTCTGTACTATTGATGTTAATAACATTCTCTAACACTTCATAAGGAATAGTTTTAGCATTCTTAGCGTGCCATTCTTTAAACAATGCAAGCTCAGTGTCACTTATTCTATCTACATCTGTTCTACCAATTCTTCTATATTCAGCATCACCAATGTTGATGTTCTTAGGTTGGTCAGGAGTAATGACTTCTTCTTCAACAACAGGAGCTGCAGCTTTTCTTTCACTTAATAACTTAGCTGTAATAACCTCAGCAGCAAACTTAGCAGCAGTTTGAATAGGTTGATCTAACTCATCAAACTTACCTAAGTCTTTCAACTGTTGTGTAGCAACAGCCATTAGTTGTGGATTGTCAACAATCTTTTGGATGTTTGGATTCTCACCAACTAACTCTACAGTAAAGTCACCTTTACTGTCTGTAGTAACTGTATATGTAACATCACCTACATTAGACTTATATGTCTCCACTCCAGGTTCTGCAGGTTTAGCTACAGATTGTTTTGGAAGTTCTAAGCCATTTAGAATAATATACTTTTGTTTATGTGTATAAGGAACAGCCTCTGTAGGTTTAGCCACAGTGGTTGTCAAAGGAGCTATACGTCCAGATCCATCAGGGTTCTTACTTGCTAACAAATAAGACTGATAGTTCTTCCAGCTTCTTTGTGCTAACTTACCAGCAGCATCCACATAGAATTCTACAAATGGTTCACCTAGTCCTAAGTTAACTGTGAAGCTATTTACATTATGAAACACTCCTTGTAAATCACTTATAATAGGAATCTCTTGTTTCTCTATATTAGCAAAGTCATATGTATTAGTTCCAATGTGTAATACAGATCCTTCTATATAAATACGATTGCTACTTCCTTCACCCACACCTTTTGCTACAGCATCTGCGTTGGTATAGAATGTAACTCCCTGTAAAAATCTCTTATATATCTCATTAAACTTAACTGGCTTCTTAGCAGCAATTTGTTGCTTAGCTTCATTAGACATCGCTTTGAGTACATTATAAACTGCACTTGCTTGGTCTTTAGTTAAGTTAGAATTGTTTAAATATTCTAATGTATCTTGGTCTTGGAATACAGGTCTGCCATTAGGAAAGTTATAAGTTATACCATCTATATGGTCAACACCTCCTTTAGTCACAACAGTCAAAACTTGTTGTGTAGCAATTTGATTCTCAGGAACAAGAATACCACCTACAGACTTTTTAACATCATCTGTAATAGCAATACCTTTAGATGGAGTGAAGTTAAATATTGGATACTCTTCTTCAGCAGCTTCTCTTAAGTCTTTACGATATACTTCGTATGCAGCTAATTCTAATGCAGCTTGTTCTTCTTGACCAGCTCTATTTCTAGGTTCACCTTTACTATTGTCTAATTTAGCAGCAGGCATACTTGTAAATACCACCTTATTTAATTCTACTTGCTCACCCACTTTACCAATAGGATTGCCATCCTTATCTACAAATTGTCTTTCTCCTTTCTTATCTTCTACAAATACAAGACCAATAAAACCATAAACAGGATCATTTAATAAGTCTGTATCAAAGTTACCTTCTCTAAAAGATAGTTCACCAAGACCAGCTAATCCTAATGCAGCTTCTTGTTTCTGAGTGACAACAATAGCTTTGATGTTCTTATTATTCTTAAAGGTCTTTACCTTGTTTATAAACTCATTATAACGTGTAACGTTAGGAGCTAATACTTTTTCCCAGTCAATAGAAGCAGACGTAGAAGATGTAAACAATATACCTGCATCTTTCTTAGGAGTTTCTTTAGGACTAGGACTATTCATTAAGTCTTCATCATTGTTGCCTGTTGGGACAACTCCAGATGTAGCAGCAATATCAGTTTGTGCAGATTTAATCTTATCTGCTACAGCATTCATCTTCTCTCTATTAGCTTGAAGATCAGCTTGTTCTTTTAAATATGTTTCTGAAAGTGCATTGAACTCAGTCTCAACAGCATCAATTAATTGTGCATTGTTTAAAGAGTTAATAGATGTTAACTTATCTTCTCCTTCAGGAAGTGTAACACCTGCAAACTCAGGAGTAGATAATACATTATCAATAGCAGCATCCATTATGTCTTTCAACTCTGGAGACTCTACACCCTCATCTGCTAAATCTAATGTTTCAAAATCTTCAGGAGTTAAGAAACTTACATTACCTCTAGGTAACTGCACTTCAAACTCACCACCTAATGTTTGAGATAACACCTTAACCTTAGGTGCTAGCGTAAGTGTATTCTCTTCTTTTCTAACAGGTTGTTTTAAGAAGTACTCTTTACCAACCTCTAGTTTTCTTTCTTTCTTTATAGGAAACAATTCAATCTGTCCTTCTGGAGTAACTGGTTGTTCTTCTCCTTCCACCACTGTAACAGGCACTTCTTCTGTAGCACCAAACTCTACGTCAGGCTTGAATTGGAATTCTGTAGGATTAGCCTTGATAGCATCATACTCATCAATAAACATTTTCCTACGTAAGCCTAGCTCAATGATATCAGACAATGCTGTCTTCAAATCATCCTTAGTCTCAGAAGTTACGTCCATCTCATTAATCTGTGCTAATGATTGTTCAACAGCTTCTTTATTAGGTTTGTTTTCTTTAATGATACTTTGTAAAATATCTTGTGTATTAACACCTGCTGTGAACAATAGACTGTTTACTTCAGGGATACGCAAGTCATAACTACCTACCTTAGCTAAAGAATACACCATCTTATCTAAGATCTCTGATGTATAGCCAGGTTGATTACTATATTTTCTACCTAATGAATCATAAAGATCATTAATGTTCTTAGTAATTCTTCCAACATTTTTAATTCTATCTAAGAAATCTTCTCTACTTTCACCAGCATTTACAATACCATTTGCTACCAACTGTTGAAAGCCTTCTTCTGTAGATGATTGTTGAGAGTAATATGAAAGTTCTTCTCCAATAGAATCCACTTTACCATACTTAACTCTTGGCATAATGTAAGATAGAGTGAAGTCATTTTCAAAGTCTTTCTCAGAAACCTTATCATTATTTACAATAGCTTGTTGTCTAGCCTTTTGAGAACCAATACCAATACCTATGTATCTAGCATAGTCTCCAAGTACAGTTTCAATATTGCTTTGATTCAAAGCACCTAGAGCAATGTCTGTATTAGCTCTTCTTAATCCTCCTGTACCTAATATACCTTGTTGTTGAATTGTATTTCTAACTTGTTGGATACCACCAGACAAGCCACCAATTAATATACTCTCTAATCCTTCTTTAGTAGATATAGCATCTTCTACACCTTTACCAAGTACATTCCCCATAGTGCCACTTAGAGCAGTCAAGAAGTCTTGTGTACCTTGTCTGTTTCTAAAGGCTCTGTTGAAATAATCATTTGTACCTACTTGGATAGCAAACTGTGCACCTTCTTCAAATGCTTCTGATGGAGCAAAGAATAGTTTTGAAACATCCTTTGATCTTTGTAGCAACTTTCCAAACTTAGTAGCTGGCATCACTTCTGTGAATGCAGCACCTTGTCCTTTCTTCTCGATCTGATTAAGTAACATCTTATCAGCTCTATTAGAAGAACCTAATATCTTTGGAAGTTGAATATAGTTTGTGCCAGTTAATAATAAAGTATTCATTCCCCAAGTGAAGTTACCAACACTACTTACATACTCATCAATCTCTTCTAGGTCAGCACCTGTAGGATTTTTACCATACTTTTTTACATATTGTTCTATTGCTCCTTTTCTAAACTCATTTGCATTTTGCAAAGCCTCTAATGAAGCTTCACCAAATGTACCCATTGTAGAAGCAACAATTCTTTCAGGATCACTTAGTACTTTAGCTAAAGGAGTCTTTAAATATTTCTGAGCTATAGAATTAACTGCACCATCAAATGCAGCAAATTGATTCACTTTAGGAACAGCTTGCATTGCATTCTCTGCAGCAGTCACAGCCTCTAAACCATAACCACCTCTAACTAATGCATTTGTTGTACCTAATGTTTTTAATAATTTAGCCCAAGCTACACCACCACCAATAGCACCCACTGTATACCCTAAGTTCTTCATCAACTTATCTGAGAAGAAGTTAGCAGTCCAGATGTTATCAGGAGACCACCAGTCAGCATCTTTTTCTTTTGCTGTATAATAGTTAGGAGCAATATCTTCTAATCCTTGGATAAATGTTTCATCCATCTTTCTAGTCAAATCATTATTATACAGACTAGAAAACTTTCCATCTTTTATAGCAGAACCAACACCATAAACAAGACCAGCTGTACCAGAAACAAGAGAAGCAGTTGCAGTACCAAAAAACTTAATAGCACCATTCTTCCATTTATCTGCACTAGATTGTTGCTGACCATACATCTCTTCTAAGTCTTCACCAGGTCTAACAGCAGCATATCTATCACCAGAATATAGATTGGACGTAGGAATAGCCTCTATACCTGCTGGTTTAACAGTACTTAATCCTTGTGTATACAAGTCAGTTATAGAAGGAGTAGGTCCTTTAGATTGTCTAATATCTGTATTTACTACAGGTGTATTTGGAAAACCTTCAATTGTACCCCCTAAGTTTACTATTTTATCTGGCATTATCTTTCAGTTAAAAGTGCTTCAATCCACTGTGCGTTTACGTTATTTGTTAAGTTCTGAAGAACAGCTTGCAAGTTTGGACTACCTGGCATAGTCATTATGTTTGACCTTCTACCATCGCTTCCAAATATATTTGCATAATATAAACCATTTTTATATGTAATGTTAGCAGCTGCATCATAGCCACTTCCTCTCAAGTTTATAAAGTTAGGAGTTTTAAGATAGCTATCTCCTTGTATGTAAGTTTGCTTTTCTTTAGGATCTCCCTTAGAAGTTTGGTCACCATTTGCTTGGATATAAGTTCTAAGATTAGTTACTTGCTTTGGTTCATATAATGTTGCAGGATTGATACCAAGTCTATTAGACTCATCATCAGCTACAATCATACCTCCTAATCTCTTATTTTCTTCTCCACCATATGCTACAATCTCTACCATAGGTTTACTTCCAGGTCCTGTAATAACTTGTGCTTCATAAGTAACATCTTTACCACCAACATTAGAAGCAAATGCTTTGAAGTCAGGAGAAAGATTCTTCCCTGCTGTGTTATAATTAGCAGCATATCTTGTTAACTTATCTACAATTACTTTATCATCACCAGTATCTCCAGTCAATAAACCAGCTTTTAAGTTTGGCTGAATATTATAATATTGTTTTACAACATCTGCTTTTGTTTTTAAAGCTCCTGCATAATCATCTCCCAACTTATCATATATCTTATTAACTTGAGATAAATCAACAAGATTCATTGCACCCATATTTGGAACAGGTCCTCCTGCTTTTGCTAAACCTACTAATGCTTTAACTCCTCTAACTGCACCTGTTATAAGTCCTCCTTTACCTTTACCTTGTTGTTCTAATAGTATAGGTAATAATTCTGCCTTACCTCTCATATCTAATCTAGCTTCAGCTTTCTTAGCTTCTTCTCTTGCAGTTTTATCATTTAAGAATCCAACAGAAGACGCATTACCTTTTAGGTAAATCGCCATATCATAAAAGTCTTCTGCATTAAGTTGAACAGGCTTACCTTTAATAAAACCTGCAACAGGTTTAACTCCTTCAATTACTTTTGTCTTATCAATATCCTTTCCTAATATATTTCCTGTAACCTCGTTAACTTTAGTTTTAACAGTGTTTAATACATCATAATTTCTTCTTGATTCACCATATAGATAATAAGCATCTTGAAGATCTGGGTTTCTTTTCTTTTGCTCAGCAGTCATATTATTATAAGCCACTGTAGCTTTATCTCCCCATCTAGCTCTAAAGTTTTCTGGAGTTTCTTTATTTTGAGCTGCTGTATTATCAAGCAAGTTTTTAATAGCTTGATCTTTACCAATTCCTTGTTTCATCATAGAATCAAGTTTAGCTTGGTTTCCAGGTACTTTAGATATAGCTGCATTCCAAATAAAGTTATCAGAAGCATTAGTAAAGTTATCTGCAGCATTAGTTAACTCTGATTCAAACCTAGCAATAAGATCAATGTTACCTGGCATATCAGCTTGTTCAAAACCTGCACCAGCACCAAAGTCATCAGGTATACCATCACCATTAGTATCAACACCTTTGCCTTTGGTTCCTTTCATTTGAGAAAGAAGGATTTGTAATTGTCTATCTTTTTCTTTCTCTGATAATCCTATGTTAAACTTCTTAACATCCCATGCCATTCCTTGAGCCCATCTAGATTGTTCATTAGCTTCTTGTTGTAACTTGAAGTTAGCTTCCCAACCTGGGTTGTTCATCAAAGTCTCTTTAGTTTTCATCTCACCAAACATTGTGGTGAATCTACTCTTAACATCATCCTTATATAAAAGAGATCTGATAGAATCTGGATTTTCTTGAGCTACAGTCATTATATCATCATACTGACTTTTAATGTTATTCTTTCTTAACTCAAGTTGATCTATTTGAGCTTGGACATCCTTGCCTGTGCCTTTTTGTAAAGCAAGTTCATTTATTTGCTCATCATACTTAGCAATAAGACCTTCTTTTTGTAAGTTGACTTTTTGAGTCAGCATCTCTGGAGAATACCCTCTGTATTCATATTGACCTGAAATATCTAATTGTTGACCCACTCTAGAATCAGAAAAGATTTGTTCTATAGTTTGTTTTACCTTCTCTGGGAATCTACCTTCCTGTTCCATTCTTTTCATTACTGGAGAATAGATAGGTCTACCTGCTTTATCAACTTTGATGTTACCTTGAGTATCTGTTTCATACACTTGATCAATTGTAAAACCATCAGGCTTTACAGAATCAAATGTTTCTTTAGCAAACTTCTGTACATCAAAGTAAGGAATATAACTTGCTGAAAACTTTTGACCAGCTTTGTCAGAAGACAACCAACTGTTAGCTCTTTTGTTAAAGAACTCAATATTAGCTGGACTAGACTTTCCTTCTTCTACATCTTTCTGTAATCTAGCTAACTCTTTTCTATAATTGGCTGTAGAGTATACAGCATTCTGAACTGTAGGATCTTTAATAATCTGAGTAGCCATACCACCTACAGAGTTAACTAGTTGTTGATTAGAGAAGTCTCCTGCTGCGACAGTCTTTAACTTACTACCCAAGTCATTTAGCTTGGACTGTAAGTACTTTTTGTCAGCATCATTGACAACATCCATACCAGCAATGTTATCTACATACCCTTGGATTTTTTGCACACCTTGGTCATACTGTTGTTGCTTTTGAGTGCCAACAGTAACCATTGCTTCTATCAAAGGAGCCTTTGATACGTAGGGGTTAAATGTTTGTATTTGATCTGTAAACGATGCCATGGTATTATAATTAGCAAATTTAATTTAAAATATTAGAATTACCAAGAGGTATAACATTTTTTGGTAAATCACTATAACTTAATTAGTTATAGATTTTTTAGAGCTTGAACAATTGCACCATTTCTTCTCTGTCTTGTAGTGCGAGTTTTCTCTTTACTTCCTGTAATAGCACCAGTTTTATCTCTACTAACAATCTTTTCATAAAGTTCTTTTATTTGATTTGCTTGTGCACCTGTTAGATTATCTGCACTTATGCCCTCAGGAAGGTTAAATTGGGCAGGAGCATTTACATTAAACGCTCTACCACTTGGAGAGAATCTGTAGTTGTACATGTTCTCATAAACGTTAAGTGTTTGATTCTCAAGCTTATTCTGAGCAGTCTTAGCAGAAATAGATTTAAGAGCTTCAAGGGTCTGAGCTTTAGTATTAGACTTAGCCTGAGCTTGTCTAACGTATTGTTGATCAAGGATTTGTAAGTTTTTAAGCTGAGCATCATTTAACAAAGCTCTATTCTTATCATATGTCTGCATCTTATTTGCAGCATTAATTCTTGTTTGTTCTCCTAACACTTTGTTCTTAGCTTCTAGGCTTTGAGACATAATCATTGCTTGGGCTGCTGGATTTGAACCTGCTGCTCTGATGGCTGCTCTAGATTGAGCATCAATAGCATTAAGCTGATCATTCAAAGAGATATCCATAGGAGTATCTAGCATTGGCTGGAATGTTTGAGCCTGCACAGGTTCTAACTGATTGGTAGCCATAGCATAGTATTCAGGATATAACTCTTCAGGATCAAGACCTATATTAGTTCTAGGTCTTAACAATGGAGTTAAGTTAGATAGAGCCATTTGACCTAATCCTTTCCAATCAAAACCTGCCTTTTCAGAATCTTCTGACACAGTAGATAAGTTAGCTGTAGTACTTAGTTTATCACTAGTTGGCTTAGGTGCAACATATCCTGGTTGGTATGGAACTTTTGTATTAGATCCTGGTAACTTAGGTATTGCTTGTTGAATAGACTCCATAACATTATATTTTAAACCTCCCATTCCCTCAGGAAGATTACTAACTCCTGGAGTGAATCCAGAAGGAAGATTATAGTCTGTAATATATTGATTTCTAACAACAGAAGAAGTGTTAGTTGGATTAGATTTATTACTCTTTGCAGACTTAGAATTAGATACTTTTGAAGACCCTTGTGCAGAAGGTTGTGCAGAAACTTGTGATCCTGTATCACCAAATGTTTCAGGAATTGGAGTAAATCCTAATGTTGAGGTATCTGATGAAGCAGCTGAAGCAGCTACTGGTGCTGGTTGATTATATGGAGTACCATACATCATTGCTGAATTAAAATCAGGATTAAATGATGCATAGTTTCTAGCACCAGACATCAATTGATTTGTTAAGTCTTCATTATAAGGTTTATCTACCATATAAGATCTATCATCTGCATTCATTAATGTATTATTAAGTTCTTCATTAAAGAACCTAGGTTTAGGCTTAGCTCCTAGCATTCTTGCAAACAATGGAAGTTGACCACGTTCAGTTACATAATGCTTAGCTCCCTCATATAGTGTACCACCTGGTCCTTGAGCTTTTGCTCTTTGTGCAGGAGTAAGAGGACCTCCTGTTAAACCTATTCCATCCTGTGCCATCATACGAGGATCTTTTTCTTTTACTAACTTACCTTGAGCCAATTCATCACTCTTTACACCTAGTTCACTAGCTGTATCAAGAATAGCATTTTGAACAGCCCCTAGATTTTGTTTTAAAATAGCTGCGTTTCTTAATTTCATATTTGCTCCCATAAGTTGAGCTTGACTTGTATTCATTTTCAATTGATCAAAACCACTACTTCCTGTAGTCATGTCTGCTCTTTCTGTAGCTTGATCTATTAATTTGTTTTGTTTTTTCTCCACATTGCTTATTTCTTCAGCAACATGTTTAAACTTCTTACCTTTTGCATCTGGGATACCAAACTCATCAGCAGCCATCTTTGATAGTTTCATATTACCAAAGACAACCATATTACTTTCATTTCCACCATCTCTTAACTTAACTGCTGGTTCACCACCTTCAACCTCTACACCATTCTCACCAAAGTTAATAGGGATACCACCATTGTCATGAGACCTTCCTTTAAACATTACAGTTTCACCACCATCTGGTAGGAAAGGATTATATGATATGGTTTCTGCCTTACCACCTTCAATTACTTCTAAGTCACCACCCATAGCAAATTTTCCACTATGCTCCATAGTCAAAGGTTTTAATTCAGGTCTGCCAGTAAACATTGCTGCTGCACTAGGAGGTGTATAATACTCATCTTTTAAATGACCACCACTTCTTAGCATGTCTGCATCATGAGGAGGTTTTAATAAGTCTTTAACATTATACTCACCAAACTTAGCAATTGTTTGTGGTTGCCATGTATGACTAACCCACTTATATTCATCACCTACATCTACCTTACCACCTTGCTCCATATATGCACCAAACTGATTTTGTTGAGCTTGTGCAAAAGCAGCCTGCTGTGTATTCATCTCAGCTTTGCTTTTTTCTCTTTGTAACTCTCTAGCTTGTTTAGCACCACCTAATAAGTTACCACCCACTGTACCAATAAGTCCACCCACCAGACCACCCAATGGTCCACCTATAAGAGTACCAGCTGCTGTACCTACAGCACTGCCAATCTGTGCTTGACCTGAGTCTTGAAAATATTCTCCAAACTCTGCTTCAGGAAGATTACCACCTTGTTTATATTGTTTTAACTTCTGAGACTCTATTGGTTCATATCCAGCATCTGTATAGATGTCACCAGGATTGTATATGTTCTGAATCTCTGTAGGATTGCCACCAATCATTCTACCATTCTTAGATAAAAAGTTTGTACCTGATCCATAAGGATTACCTAACTGTCCAGGTTGTATAATCATATCTTCTGGTCTTACATATTTACGTTTAGCTTTCTCTGTAGTTTGTTGAGCTTGTAAACCTAACTCTGATAACTCTCTAGCTTGATATGCTTTATTTATTGCTTTTCTTTGCGAACCAATTGCTTCGATACCTGCTATGATTCCTGGCACTGCTCCTAGAGCTGCCATACCTGCACCTGCTGCATCAAACCCTCCACTACCTTCTACATTACCAAATCCTTCAGGAGGAGCAACTGTACCATATCCAGCAGCCATTGTATCAATTCGACTTACAGACTGTCCACTCATAGGCATATTAAACATTCCTGTATTAGGATTAACTGCACCACCATATTGAGCAATAGGAGGATTGCCAAAGTCTGTAAGTTGGTGTAACTGTTTGTTCACCATAGACTTACCCATAGCAGCTTTCTTTAACTCTTTACCATGAGCTTTCATAAATGCTTCTTCTGTAGGATACTTCTTGTAGAATTCCTTCTCAGATTTTACTTTAGCAATCTTTAATATTTGGTCTTTCATATTGAACTATTGTATAATTTATTTATATTTGTTTAACCAGCCACCATCTTGAGCCAGTGGATATTCTGTAACCATACTACCATCAAACTTATAATCCTTACCAGGATACATCATCTTCCTATCACCTGTATCAGATATGCCAAGTACAGGATAGTCAACTCCCTTCATTGTTATTTCATTAGAACCTATCTGTGTTATCTCACCTGGATGAGCCCACTGACCAAGATCATCTTTAATGGCAGAACCATTCTTAGATATAGTCTTAGGTTTAAAGTCTAATCCTTCTTGGTAGAACTTCATCTCTTGACCATTCTGAGCACTTGCTTTTGTCTTCTTAGTATACTTACCATTAGCAGGAGCTGAGCCAGCTACACGTGCGTATGTGAATCCTACAGCACCTGGCATAGATCCCCCCATCTCCATAGTGCCTCCCCATGCTCCATTATAGTTAAATCCTTTGTTAGTTGTTCCTTCACCTACCCAACCTGGTCCAGCTGTGGAATATCCAGCATTGGCATTCTCTTTCTTGCCATAGTTATCCTTAGTCTTTTTCTTTAAGACCAATCCTCCTTGTTCATATTTGTCTAACCAGTTAGCCATTATTTGTAAGAGATTTGAGCAGGTGCAATAATGAATTGAGAAACTATATGTGCTTCAGAGCTATTGTCAAGAATGTGTCTCACCTTAAGATCCTTAGCTCTTAATGGTTCTTTCTTGAATGATCTTTTTCCATAATCCATATTCACTTGATTTACAACCTTATCTATTGATAAAGTTTCACAACTTGTTGAAAACAAAGGTAATGCTTTATTCTTAACTAACCCCCAGAATGTATTGTATTGATAGAAGTTATCTGACTTAGTATAAGTAATAGTCTTGCTAAACTCATTATATATAGGATAGGTTAAGTACTGACTTAGGTTATTGATTGGCTTTGGTACAAGTTCTAATATACCTGTGGACTGTTGTCCATTGTATAGAACAGCTTTGTTAAACCATTGATTATCAACCTGTACCTGAGCATTGTCATTAAACACACCATCTGGAATAGGTAAGTAATTAAACACCTTACTATAGTCTTTTACATTCTGAAGTATCTCATCATATGTTTGGTAAGCAAATGGATATTCAATTATGTATGGTTCTATATTACCATAATACTTGTTATAGTTAACTACATCTGTTAGATGTCTCCACATAGATCCTGTGTTACATACAGTGTATTGTAAAGCAGCTAGTTGTTCTTTAGTAGCTGTACCAATTGTAACATTGATACTAGTAGAACATTTACCTTGAGATTGTATAACTATTGTAGTAACAGCATCAGCAACACTAACAGTGTAACCATCAATAAGGTTTTGCTTAGTAATGTCAGTGCCCAAAACTGTCCCTAAGTTATCAGAGATATCAAAGGGTCCTGTTCTGCCACCTGAGCAAGTTAATCTTATTATTACTGTCTTAGCCATCTATTGTTGTTTAGGGTTGTTCTTCAACTGTTCCTTCTAATACACAAGGGTATCCTGTTACCACTGCTGTACCAGTTAGGTTACAATACGTAATTATTGTGGTTGTTGTAGTTGTGGTTGGAGAAGGTATTTCTGTAACTGCTATTGCTGTGACATCACATCCTTCATTTAAGCCAGAATAGAAGAAGTTATTTTCTCCTATATAGAAGTTAGGTAGGTACGTATGGAAACTCACCCAGCTCTTTGTATTCAAGTTAAATGATGCAGTCCATGATTTATTACAGAAGTATTCAAGGTCTGTCACCTCAACATATTTCTTAACTTCAATATCACCAGCTATAGGTTGGTTAACATAAAACTCTTTAGCCACCTCATCATAGAACACATCCTTAGTTGGCTGAGGAATGTAGTCTAACTTAGTAATAATGATTCTTTCAAACTTACTATCAAATACACCATGAAGACCAATGTTTTTGAAATGGTTATCTGTATCTACTGTTGGGAAGTATCTCAAGATTTCAAATGCCAAATGGTCTGTAAAGAACCTATTAAGACCAGAACCAAACCCTGAAATTTCCTGTGCTTGCGTACCTTGAATTAAAAAGACTTGACCTCTCTTAGCATCAATAGTTACTTGTCCTTGAGGTATCTTAAGTAACATCTTATTTTGACAACCAACAAATCCAAGATCTGTCTCAGCAAAATCAATTGGAGGTGCATTGTTACTACTAAATAAAGAAGGATTACCTAAATATGCAGCCTGAGGATTACTTGTTTCAATAGTTAATAAGTTACCATACAATAATGTTTTATTCTCAAATCTAGCTAATGTAGCTCTATTTTGTATACCATCTAATGATATTAACTTACCATAGTTTTGAGGGAAATCAAAGAAACTCACTGGGCGATATATCAACCAACTGTTTATTCTGTTATCAGAATAGCTTTGTTGTGCATCAGAATATATTGCTCTGAATGGAAAGTCTCTATAACACAATTGCTTTACCCAGTCTGCTGGTAAATGAGAGAAGAAGTTTTCTGTATTCTGCTTAGAGAAGGTTGTATTGTAATAATATGTATTATCAAAAGCAATAGGAACTCTACTTTCTTGGAACCAACTATCAGGGATGCCTGAGCTCACGTGTGGGTAGAAGTCACCCTCTAAGTTATTGAATGCCTGACGTAAGTCTACATTAATAGAACTTTCTACATAATAGTAAGGAATACCATAAGCAAACAAATACATCTTACCATCATACACATAATTCAAAGAACCAGCTGTAACTGTTCCAATAGGAGGTGTAGTGGAACTTGTTGTAGTGCTTGTAGATGTTTCTACAGCACTGTCATTAGGACAGTCAAGATAGTTTGCTTTGGTGGATATAATATTCTTCATTAACGTGCTCCCCACATAATAATCAGATAGTATAGATCTAGCTGAATACCAGTATTGTGGATAGGCTATGTTACCAATCTCATCATAGTATATATCAGAATCATCAGGAGCATTTACTCTATTATCTATAAAGAATGGAAGCTTTGTCTTAAATCCAAATCTACCAATATATGTATCTCCTCCAAATATAGTCTCAATAGTAGATGGTGAAACAAGTCTTGTTTGGAATCCTGTATCAATAGTTTGATACGAATATATCTGTCCCCATTGAGCATTATTAATAACCTTTATAGAACCATAATAAGATACTACCTTAATATCTCTTTGAGCCTCAGGGCTAGCACAGTTACCTGCTTCTGAAATTGTAAACCTTGAATTATCACTAATCTGACTTACACCTGCTATAACAAGAGATGACGTTTGATTAGGATATGGCAAAGGAGCTACTGTAAAAGGTACACCATCTCTACTATCAATAGTTTTGATATAAACTGAAGATTCTCTATTCCAGTTGTTAAGATCATAGTTATCTCCTACTGATTGTACACCAGGGAATACATATTGAGATTTGTCAAGTTGTCTTTGTTTGATTCCTTGATTATTAGGAATATCTGCACTATAGTCATAGCTAGATCTAGAGTTGAAAGAATAAGCAAAGTTTTTTCTACTGATACCATTTACATAAATTTGTAAGTAAGTCTGGTATGCTGTAAAGAAAGCTATAGCACTAAATCCTCCAAGGTCTGCTATTCTCTTACTAGAGTTTAATGCATCAACTTGTGTTTGTTCAGTGAGAAGTTTATATTTAGAATGCTTCTCCACCTCAACAAAGTGAGCTTTACCACCACCAAACAATACACTTTCTAACTTAAGAACATTGCCTAATGTAGGCTGTCCAAAAGAGGTTTCTGGAGAATTGAAAACTTGTCTATAAGCAGAATCAGGATTGTTAAATCCATTTAACTTATTTGGATAGCACTCAATATTTTGATTAGTGTTAGTAACAACAACAGTAGCTTTAGGGTTTCCACTAGTACGTACTGGAACCGTTGTTGAGTTTACTGTTACAGGATTACCAAAACTAACTGTAATATTTGTAAGAGCGTCTGTAATTGGATCTGTATATTGAAAAACAGTAGATCCAAGTATAGAACTAGTTACAGTTAATACATATGCTGTGTTTGTAATATTAGTAAATGTAGCACTTCCTGTTATGACTGTAGGAAGTGTAATAGAACATATCTCACTAGTTCCAACAGCAAATGCTTGACTATCTATTTCTCCTGTAAAACAGTTTGTATATTGTAATGTACCAGCAGTAGTGGCTACTATTTGATATGTATCACATTGAGAATTGTAAGCATTGTTTCTCTCAAGTAAGAATGGATCTTCATTTAAGTCATTATAAGGATAGTTAGGATAGTAATAGTAAGTAGCATTAGGATCACTAGGATTTTCTCTAGTGTACTTACCTACGTTTCTAAGAATACCTTTGGCAATGATAGACTTGTTAGTACTTCTATTACCTCTTACTATTTTAAATCCAACAATAGATGCCTTCTCTGCATCTGTTAAACTAGAGCTTTGAATAGCAAACGCTACTTGTTGTACATCTATTTTTACACCTATTGGATAGATTGCATTAGCAGTTTGCATAACTGGTTCTATCTGACCTCCAACATATACAACGCTTGGACTCTCAAAGTAAGGACTTACAAGAACATCAGGAAACTTATGATGTCTAATAGGTTGATCAGCAAGATCTCCCCATACGTCCACATTACATGGATATTTCTCTGAAGACTCCCAATATGCAAATTCTCCAGACTGGTAAGGATACGCATCTCCTATTCTAGGAGTGTCTTCTGTAGGAGCAGGATATGTTGTAGATACACTTGCAGTGTTATATATTTTCCAATATGGTTGAGGAGCTCCATCTCCAATGTAATCAGCATTATCTGTTGTTACATCTGACTCAGAAAACTCATTAAAGTTCTTTGCTCTACCAGGAATATGGAAACCATCTGTTTGTTTACCATTGGCTAATAAAAATACTATTTCAAACGCATATACCTCATCTCTCAAATATCCTCTCAAGTTAGCTGTATAAAAACCATCAGCATAGGTATTACCAGCTGGTAGTTTATATGTCTCCCATTGAAGTTGTATTTGATTAGCAATGCTTTGATAGTTGATTCTATCAATAGAAGTTAAGTTGTCCCAAACTATGACATCTTGTACGTTTGTTACATCTTGAGCAATATCATAATAAGGAAACTTTTCAAGAACGTCTGCAAGACTCAAAGGAATCTGAGTTGTATTCTGTCCTGTATAAGTGATTGATGTAGATTTTTCTTGAATGTTATATGTTCCCACTAATTCTACAGTGGTACCATTATTAATGGTCTTTATAACAGCTAAGTTAAAGTATTGGAAGTATCCTGTAACATCTAAGTTAGTAATATTTAATACAATAGATTCACCTACAGAATATTGAAAATCAGGAGTGGTCACTTCTGTATTTGCAATAGATGTAGGATTAGTTACAGAATAGTAAGATGTATAAGCATCTCCTGAAGCATTACCATATTGAATAGCAAACTGATAAGTACCTGCTTTTAAATCTCCTCCTACAACAATATCAGAAACTTCTATATTAGGAATTTGAAAGTTAGGTTGTACATTTAACTTATTACAATCTAATGTTGCTTGGATTTGGGGATCACAAGTCTGATCATTTAGGTAGTTGGTAATGTAAGGAACCTGTTCAATGTTGATAAATCTTCTTGGATTTAACCCATCAGTCCAATATACTTCTGTAGTACAGTTAGTTATCTTATGTACAGCTTTGTGTATTGGATAGTTTATGTCAAAGTTTAAGCATGGAGAATTAGCACAAACTGTTAGTTCTGTATCAGGAATAGGAGTACAAAGTGTGTGGTATACACAGTCATTGTTATCCATATATCCTATCTCACTTCCTCCTGTTTCAGGATTTGCTAAGAAGAATATATGTTTGTTTTTCTCTTGAATGAAATGTGTTCCAATAAGTTGGTATCCTTCAGGGAACTCTAGACAAGCTTCATTACTTGGCTCATTCTGATAACTTACAGAATTGGAGTCAAAGTTTTCTAATGCTGCGTTTAGAGCATAGGAAAGCTTACCCTTCTGTACTTGATTTACAGAAGAGTCCATATCTAATCCAACTCTGCCAAGATTGTATTCTTGTCTTATGTTGGAAGGTCCTTGATTATCTATTCCATCCACTGCCATATCTTGAGCTTCTATTTGGTAATTCATATTGTGCAAAGCGTTGTAAGTCATTTCTTACTCTTCTTTGCTTAGTCCATGCGTCTTGCTTCTTTATTTCAATGTTAGCCATGATGAACGCTTCATCATGTAGCTGTTTGTAGTATACTAACTTCTGCTGTATTTGATTGAAAGTTTCATCATTGATTTGATTAGACAATGTTTCAAACACCTTGTATTTAATAAAGGCTTCTACAAACTCTCTAATACGATAGTTATCAGGAATTAACTGATTACCTACAGCATCGTAGTCTGTAGCATAGAATATCATATGAACAACACCAGAACTAAAGTTAGTGACAAACTTATTATCTCTAATATCAAAGCTATCATAACCAGCACTTCCTGGAGTGAACTCACGTACAGGAGGTACACTTGAATAGAATTGCCAAGCATCTGTATAACTTACATCACATCTGTTTTGACAAGAAATATTACCTGGTTTTAATAGATATTCTTTTCTTATCCCTCTAGCAATCTGTTGATTAGTTTTGTATACAGTTTGTATAATCTCAGGCATACAGCTACCATCACATCCTACATTACCACAACATGGACTAGGAATAGTACAGTCTGTTACAATAGGACTCACTTGAATAGTTGTTTGTGTAGCAGCTTGAGAATAGAATGAGTTAGCTGTTTGATATGGATAGTTAGATGGTATCTCTGTACACATCCAAGCTTCTCTAACAGCAAAGAAGTTGTCAGGAAGTCTAGCTTCATAACCAGAAATATCTAATGTTTGTTCAGCAATAACATAACTTGATCTGCCCAACTTTTGTAGACATTTGTCTAAGTAAGTAGGGAACATCAAATCATCCACTGCTCCTGTGTCAAAATAAGATTTTAACTCTTCTTTAACAGTTGAATAAACTGGTTCAGGTGAGACAAAATTGTACTTGTAGTAGTATGCCATGTTCTTTTATTTTTTCCACTCACAATAAATGTGTTGGTATTTATCATCTGTTTTTATGTAATGTGACAGCAATCTAGAAGTAGTACGAGAAGGTTTGAAATACCAAAGATTTATATTACGAATCCTAGTGGACTCTTTAAACCACATCCAACCAAAGAAGAACCCCTCTGTATGGAAGTTGAAGTTGTAAATGATTTTTCCCTTTTGTTTTGTCTTCTGCCAATCAACTGGTAGATTGACCATCTCCTTTCCATCAACTGTCTTTGTTTTCTTTCTCTTCTTTTTATTGATAGAGAACTCACCAAAGCCAAAAGGAAGCCTTGCTTTCTCTCCTGTTTCTAGAATGTAGTTTTTAAAATTGTCATTATATAAATATATAATGTTTCGCCACTCATCAAATGTAATTTTAATAGTGGGATGTTTCTTACAAAAGTTACTGTAGTTTTCTTTACTAGAGCTTCTCCAGTCTATCTTAGTACGCATTAGCTTGTTGGTTTTGCATTGGGAGCTTGTCCATCAATGCCATCAAATGTTTGGTCTGTTTTAATGCTAAAGTATGTCGATAATAGTTTTTGAGAAGTAAGTTGTAACACTTGTGTTATTAAGTAACCAGGACATCCATATTCCTTGTCTAATGGATTTATACAATAATCTTCATCACTAACTTGAGGTATATTCCCACAAGCACAACCATCAGGATATAAAATGCTATTTGGAACATCTTCTTCAAAGAAGGCAGATATTCTAACTGATTGTAAATTAGGATTGTTGATATATAAGTACCCACCATTTGCTATCCAATAGTATTGTTCAGCTTTGATAATAGGTAGTTTTAATAGATTTAAGTATCTATTGATTGTAATCTCTTTGAATCTTTTACCATTACCTCCCATAGCGTTTATAGAATAAACACCTTGGATTAAGTATTGATAGTTTCCCTCACTGATGCGAGGAAGTTTATATCTGCTTCTTGCAACTTGACATGGTTCCACATATTCACAACAATCAGAGATGGGCACCTCTATCATTTCCAAACAAGGAAGTGTTTGGAATACAGTGTCAGTAGCCCAAAGCTTTCTGAGATTGGTCTCACGTTTGATTAGTAAAAGTGTGTTGTTCTTGATTTCAGACGCAACTACTCTATCAGTAATTAGATTATCTGTAGTGAGCAATTTATGTACTGAACGTACATCTGAAACCATTTGTCTTAATGTTGCCATTATAAATACTGTTTGAATATATTTGTCATTCCATCACAGTCATCTATTAAAAATCCTGTTACTTCTGCCTTGGACATTGTGTGACCCATCTTGTCGTCCCAAAGACTTTTAGCATTTGAAAATGCTGGAATTTGATAAAACTTTATACCATTAAAATCATGACTCACCTCATGGTGTTTGTCTCCTGTGAAGATGTAGAACTTGCTATGACTAGACCAATGTTCTCTAAACTCTATTGGAAATAAGGCTGCAAGCTTAGCTGGTTTGATAGCATCTCCATGGTTAAACATTAATGCTGAATCACCATAGCTTACGTACTTTCTATACTTAGGAGAACAATCAAATGTTAATCTGTCTACGTTCCTGAAGTAGGTTTGTAACCAATTAACCATATGCCACCCTACAAACTCATCATGATTACCTGCTACATAGACTACATTAACAGTCTGAGCATATTGTAATAACATTGTAATCATTAACACCTCATGTCCACAGATGTATTCAAAAGATGTATGATATGTATGTGTATTCTGTTGAGGAGTTCCTTTTGTAGTGGCATTAGTATACTCACTGTTAAACTCATCAGATCCTATTATATAAGTTATGTTCTCTAAGTTGTTGGATAACTGAGCTTGATTAGCTATCAGTTCCACCTTGTACATAATGTTAGCTAGTCTGTCTGCTACATTATTGTTACCATCTATGTCCCATTTGTTTAAGTGAGAGTCTTGTTTGTTAATAAGTAACATACCATTTGGTTTGTTAAAATCAACCTTAGGGCTCATAACTTCTTGAGAAACAGGCTTATATGAAGCTAAAAAGTCTACAAACACATCTTGAAAAACTTGCTCTGTAGACTTCTTCCCTAACCATGCTTTGACTTGCCAATGAGGATTGTTTCCATTTCCCCAGAAGTTTTGGACATATTTGGTTATCTCCCACTTCTCTGTATCTATCTTACACTTCTCAATGAGTTCATCAAGACTTTTAACTTCTTCACTAAAATTAGCTACAACCTCTCCTGTACCCTTAGCCAAATCTTCTGTAAACTTAATCACTGCATTTTCTAACTCAGCAACGTAGTTTCCTATCTCAGCAGCTTCTTCACTTTGTTCTTGATTTCTTAATTCTTTTAATAGCTCATCCACCTCAAACTCTGTAATTCCAAGCTTATCAGCATAGAACTTTTTACTTTTTTTCCAGTGTAGAATCTCTTCTAGCTGTTGTAGCAAGGATTGATTTTCAGGCATATGTAGTTTAGTTTAGTTAAAATTACTGTAAAGGTAAGAACTATTTCTGACATTTTCAAAATTTTACTAACTAATTTAATTATATAGAATAACTTTTTTAGTTAGAGTTTAAACAAAAACCCCCAGGGTAGAAACCCTAGGGGAGACCTTCTGTAAACCAACAAACAGAGGTTTTTAACTATTTATGAACTACAGCTAGCATTTAAACTAAATGAACCAGAGCTAGTGAAACAGTTCACTGTGTCTGTTCTTAAGCGATAGCTACCTGCAGATAATGTGTTAAGAGCCAAATCAGATGTCCAACTACCTGGAGCAGAACCTACCTGAGTATAGTTGAATGTGTACAACACTGTATCATTAGCAGCATTCATAATGTACGCTGTATAAGTTCTTGTACCACTTCCAGAGTAGTAATATCCACCAGGAGTGATTAGAGCTGTATTTCCTGCAGTCACTGTGAACAGAGCTGATTCTCCACCTGCACATGATGCCACCGCACTTGTATCACCAGTTAAACATGCTGGAACTGGTGTAGTTGATGTACTTGTTGTAGAAGTAGAAGAAGTACTAGTAGTAGTAGTGGTAGTTGCACCACTTAAAAGCATATCTAGATAATTTGTACAAGTGCCTGTAGATTGTGCTCTGATAACAGATGCTGCATCTGGTACACCTGTAAGGCTATATCCTGCCAATAATGCAGCTCTAGATACTCCTGTTGCTAATGGTGTAGTATATCCATCTACATTTGAAAAAAGGTTAAAGGGACCTACATCTGTCCCTGCTAAAGTTAATGTTACTAATACTGTCATAATTTTTTTTTATTTTATGGACACTCACTCAATAGGTTACAAAGCATACTTTTTAACTGTACGTTATTTCCAATAGCAGTTAAAATTGCTTGTGCTAATGCTGTTGGGTCTAGTTCACTATCTATTTTTTCAATAGCAACTGTTAAACAATCATGTGTTTGAATGCCTGAATAAGGTAAGTTAGGTCCACTATAATATACGCAATTTGAATTAATCTCAGAACAGCAATCATTTGATTGATATCCTCCACAGTTCATTCCTGGTAAACAAGCCATTTATTGTTGGTTTAATATGTTAAGGAATATACATAATGTAATATGCACCTATCACAGGTTGGATATTTGCATGTGCTGCTCCGCTACCTGTAGATTCTACTGTAACAGATGTACTTGTAGAAGCCACTGTAATACCTGTTGTACTAGTTACAGCTTGGATATCTTTAGGAGATGTATTACCAACAGCAATTGTTCCACTACCACCAGTTACACCACTCTGTCCAATAGCATGTGTATGACCTGGGTCATTTAATGTAACAGTTGTATTTGCTACAGCATTGTGGGCATGTGCAGGTAGTTGTGGTGTAGTTAAAGTTATAGTGTTTGCTCCTGATGTGGTGTACAAAGAATAGTTTGGGTTGCCAGCATTAGCTGGATTTACCGCAGCATCTAAAGAAGCACCTGGTACATTGTTAATAGCACCAACTGCTACACGTCCTCTTTTATCTGGAGTGCCATTTAATCCATTACACAAATACACTTTGAAGAAACCATTTGCTGGGATGCCAATACCTGATCCATCAAAATTTGATATTGACCCATAGTATTCATAGGCTACATAAGGAACCATTTTTAAATACTGTTGATTAGAGTTACCACTACCTTGACCAGCTATATAAGCTGCTATCAAAGCATCCAAGTCTGCTAACTTAACATAGTTTGTATCTACATCAAGCTCAAGAGCAACTAGGTCAGCCACTGTTGTACAAAGCTTATTTATAATAGCTTGGACAATAGCATGTGTATCTGAGCTAGATGTTACTCCTGTTAAACAACCAATTGTATAGTCAGCATTTAATGTAGTTATATCAGCAGCAACTGCAGTTATTTGAGTTTGTAAATTACAAACTACTTTAACTAATGTTTGGAACAATTGTTCAGAAGTCCACTGATTTGTACCTACAGGAGTAGGTAAATAACCATTTACAATTGCACAACGTATACCTGAGGCAATAGTAATTTTGTCACCTGTTCCACTTAATAAAGGAACTAGTTTATCAATTATATTTTCTATAACTAATTGAAGATTATCTCCAGATGTTATATCTAAAGGCACACTATCAAGACCTGTATAGGTAACACATTGATCAGATACAACTTGTACGCATCCATTATAACAAGGTTCAGGAGGGCAATTTGAACAAGACATTTTTAATTTATTTATGAATTAACACTTTAACTCTACTAGCTATTTGGGACACAGTGAATCTTATGGCATAATCTGGATTACAATATTTATAGGTTAATATCCTTTTGTAATTCAAAAGATCACCAATCACAGGACCAGGTAGATAGTTAGTCATAGAGAAGATGATATTGTTGTATTCTTGTTTAGCTAGATCTGTAAGTTTACAATCAATATCAGTAAGTAAAGCAGGAATGCTAGCACATTCTATACAGTTAGTTAATCTTGGCTGTAACATATTTAATCAGATTTGTAGCTTGTTTTGCAGCATAATTACATGCTGAACATAAGCCATTAATTAATTGACATCCACAGCCCACTTTGGTTCCACAATTTCTACAGTTTGCCATCTTAATAAAAATTTATAATATAGTTATTTCCTGTGCAACCACAGTTATTTCTAATAAAGTTATTTAACATGCGATCTGCTTGCATGTATAATTTGTTTGCTGTATCTACAGCACAGTTATTTGCAGCAGCTATTGATCCTGAAATCATGTAGTAAATACTATTTAAGTTTACCTTTGCTTGTGTTCTAATAGCTGAATCACACTCCATTAAGTCAAGTTTCATAAATGCATTATCAAACTTCTCTTGTATCAACTCAGTACGCATAATGTTCTTTTCTACATTATACGTTATAGCAGGAGAAACTGTATATTTCAAATAGTAAATACCATCTGGTAAAGGAATCAAAGGTTCACCAACAGCAGACAGTCCTAAAGATGTAGAATTGAATATATTAAACTCATTAGGAGTGAAAGGTAAAGAAACCACCCCAAAGTTAGGAACAGTGATTTCTATTGTAGGGGCAGTTACAACAGGAGGATTTGTATCATATGTTGATGCATCAGCAACACCCAAAGTTAAAGTGTTGTAAGTTGGTATTACTAGTATATCTAAGACCATGTTATTTAAAATAATAATGCCAGAGGATTTGAGAATTAATCCTCTCACCCTCTGGCATAGGTTAATATGATGCTACCTTTTTCTTAAGGGATCAAAGTAGTTGTTGTTGAAGTACTAGGCCATACAGTAGTTGTAGTGCTAGTAGTAGTGATACAAGCAGTGTCACCAGCTACAGCTCCTAAAGCAGCAACTAATATAGCTTCGATAGCTGTTGTTTGATTCTCAGGAACAGCGATGATTACCATGCTATCTTCCATGATATAGTCACCCCATTGGTAAGCACTCTTATCATACTCATTGAATTTGATATAGTACAAATCATAGATTTGACCATCAGTTACCCAAGACTCAAAGTTCTCGTTGTAACCATTCATTCTGTATAAATGCTTTAAGTAACCAGCTTGGTAGCTATAGAAGTTCTTCTCTAATTGTTGAACTTCAGCAGAAGTACCAACAGCATAGTTAGATCTTTGACGAATGATTGGCTCAGCAACTCTATTACAAGGATCATCAACAATGAAGTCAGCAGTTGTAGCTGGACCAGCAAAGATGAAAGTTCTAAAGTAGAATCTGTCATACTCAAAAGGGAATGCAGCAACATCACAAGGCTGACCATATTTAGTTAATGGCTTACCAGTAATACGTAAGAATGCACTTTGATTGTTACCAAGTCTTTGGAATTGATAGAAATCACTCAAATAGATATTGTCTGGGTTGTCACCAGGAGCTCTAGATTCTAACTTAAGAATCAAAGCATCAATCAATGCAGGCACATCTACATCTGTACAAGGATCACCACCACATTCTAAACATGGAGCGTTTACTGTTACAGAACGAGTGAAACCATTGAAGTACAATGTGTTCAAGTAGCTAGAGAAACCACGTAAAGTTAAGGTGATAATTTCACCTGGTTTTACTGTGAAATCAACTACGTCAGTTACTTGATTCACTGGAGTAGGACAGCCTAAAGACTTGTACCACTCAGTTACATTTGAAGTACATCCAGATCCACTAGGACATCCTTTGATCTTGTCAGATCTTTTAGAGCCTTGTAAATACGTGTTTGTTCTACCTTGAGCAACATAGAAATAAGGGGCAGCAGCAACGTTAGCAGCTGTGGCAACAGTGTAGTCATTTAGGAAAATACCTACTTGACCAGCTGTTAAATTCTGTGTAGATCCAGAGCTAGGTAATGTGTTTCCTACTGGTACTACAAAGAGGGTGGTTAGTGAAAAATCCGCCATTTTGTTTTATATTTAAATTGTAAAAAATTATTCGTTTGTTTGTATCCTATAGATTGAACTTTGAACAGCACTTTGGTTTTCTGTATACATTGCCAAGTTTTGTACTGTAAGATCTAATAACTCATCTTCTAGATATAGTTCAAGTTCACAGTCTTCATCAAAAGAAGGTTGTCCATCTAACATGATATATCCTGTCTTGTTAATGTACACTGGATATCTCATATATGATATGTAAATATCTTTTGGTGTAAACGTTCCATCTGTAAATACAGATATCTCGTCAGAGGATAAGAAGTTAAATGTTTCTTGATATTCAAAAGAAGGCTTGTAGTTGTCATTAGTTAATATGAACTGAATGTCACCATGCTTAGCCAAGTCTCTATTTATCCATATCTTTCTATCTGTACATCTCCCTTTGTCTGCTAATATATAACTATCAAGATAGAACATATATTTTGGGACCAAAGTATTTAGATTTGCAAAGTATTGATTTAACTCATCATTCTTTAACACTAATGGCAAAGGTTGATGGTTATAGGTGATAACTAAACTTTGAAGGTCTTCATAGCGTTTTTTAAACGCATCCAACCCATAACCAGAGTTTGTACTAGTACCATCAACCTTTTGCTTTATTAGCTTTATCTGAGCTTCGTTAAGTGCTAGAATCTTATCTTCTAGGTTAATTTGTTGATGCTCATTTGTTGATAGTTTATTTAGTTTCTGATCAATCTTGTATAATAAACTATCTACTGGGATCATAATGAGGCTATTTTTTTTCCTTTCAATTTGCCTTCCAAAGTCAATAACTGATCTTGGTTGTCTTCATCTGCAAGGAATTTAACTAAATCATCTTCGTCAACTGCTATTTCAAATTCACCTTCGAAAACTCTACCATTAGGTCTCACTCTATAAACTGAATGAGCAACAGCTTGTTTTACTAGGTCTTTAATATGTAGCAAGTTTTCCTTCATATCTGCAAATCTGTTGAACACCTCAATTGGGTTCAAACCTTGATATTTGCCATTCTTGAATTCTGTTTGTTTTAGGAGGTTATCCACCTGATTGTAAACTGCTTCTTCTTTAGAATCATCAGATACTGGAAGACCAAGTAAACGAGCTACTTTCTTCTTCTTCTCAGGAGTCATAGAATCAAACTTAATAATAGCTTTATTAATAAGTTGCTTCTTTTTAAACATCACCTTGTTTTCAATCTCATCATCTGCAACATAATATTGAATGTCTGCAGGATATTCACCACGCTCCCAAGCTTGATAGCTAGAAGCAATTGTTGGATGAACTCTTAACCATGAGAATGCTAGCTCTTGCAATGGCATTGACAAATCATAAAAATTGTCGCCATCCATAAGCTTAACAGGTTGTACGTGTAATGAATCATCAGTAGACGTTGATAAGCCATAGTTCCAGAAAGTAGAACGAGGACTTAAGTCAACATTTAATGCTGCTTCAAGTTTATCTCTTAATTCTGTTACTCTTTCAACCTCCATCTCTCTTTCAAGAGGATCAGAGATTCTTCTGATGTAAGCAGCCTTTGGATCTAAGCCTGTTCTGTACTGACCATCCAATTCTTTATAAGGATATTTGAAAACTCCTGTACCAGGAATTCTTGTATACCCTCTTGATGCAAGTCCACCTTGCATTGTTTGTAATTGAGAATTGTTGTAATCTTTTTTAATAGTAGAGATTTTTCCTATCTTGCCCATATGTAGTTGTTTTTATTTGGTTTATTTGCAGATGGTCCCCATCGAAGGGAACACTGTACAGAATTTACTTGTACCTGTCCATCTGTGTTAGAAGACTCCCCCACTGGGATGTGGGGGGAAAGTCTTCTGATTTTTTTATGCGAAACACCAAGGGTGTCAGTCTAAGAATACTATCCTTAGAGGGGCATTATTAGAATTGAGGAATCTCTTCAATCAATACTGTTCTAGATAAATCTTCAATGAATACATCACAACGATCTTTCATCCAGATTTCATATCCTGGGAATTTGTTCGCAGAACTCATACCTTGAGACTTAGCAAAGCCTAAGTGGTGACGAGTACCATCGATATAACCCCAAGTCATAGAAGGTGCACCCTTCATACGTACTTCACGAATGTTATTGATCATAGAACCATCAGACATTGGAGATACATCAAACACCATAAATACTGGAGTTGACTTCTTGTTTTGTCCAAATTCTAAATTTGTTTGAGGTAAGTCTAATTCTTTCAAGTGAATTAATTCAACACGACCAGTCTCACGAGTTACCATTGCATCGAATGCAAAGTTGTAAGTGATGTGTTGTCCTTCTCCTTGCATGTATCTGTTACCAGAATCAGCCATGAAAGTTAAACCAGAGTTCAAAGCGTCATTCTTCAAAGCTTGTTGGAACACGTCAAAACCAGCTTCGTTAGTGTACATTTTAACTCTTCTATCTTTAACATCAACACGTCTGTAGAATAAGTCACCAAACACTGAACGAATCAAGTTTGCAGTGAACTCACCACGATTGTATTGAACTAAGTTACCATTGTTACGCATTCTGTGGTAAACACCAGCAGATGTACGCTTTAATTCTTGCTTAGAACCATTAGTCTTCACAGTTCCAGGACGAGCCCAGATCATACGCTTAACTTTTAATTCTAACATAGACTTACGCATCCAGAACTCAATAAATGGTTCCCACTTAACATCGTTACGAGTTAAAGGTAATTGGTTACGTCTTTGAGGAGCATATACTAAGATATCTAAAGGTTTGCCAGAAGCATCTCTCATCATCTTGTCATCAGCCCACTCTGTAATTTTGTGCTCATAACCATATGCAGAACCTAAAGATTCAAACATTGTGATTTGCTCACCTAAACGAGGAAGACCTAATAAGTCTTGATCAAACTCACCAATTGCAGCATCAACTAATTCTAGTTCGATACCAACTTGTAAGAATGTACCACTTACGAAATCAACTGTAGGATTGTCACTCACCAAAGTGAAAGTGTACAAGAAGCCCATATTCCAAGGAACAGGATCTTTTACTACATAGAAACGAGGACCATACTGACGAGTACCTACAGAAATGATAGCGTTCTTAGAGAACTCATTAGTGTCGATAATCAATTGGAACTCTTGACCATCAATACCAGGCTTGGATAACTCCAAAGTGCTAGTAGGAACGTCAATGATTTTTGGGAACTTGTAAGGAACTTGTACTTGCCATTTCCAAGCATCACTGTTATTATCGATATAGTAAGGAGTAGACTTGTTAATCATGTCTAAGAAGTCATTACTATAAAGAGAACTCTGAGTGTACAAACTGATAATCTTCTTATCATAGTCTGCAGGCTCTGTAGAGTGAAAGCTCTCTAAGTGGTTTGAGTCAGTCAACTTACCTACTGCACGCTTATCCATAGAAGCGACACGAGCATAAGTAAATCCAGTTAAACCTGGAATTGTTTGAATTGCCATTGTTATACTTTTTTAATTTTTGTTATATAAATTGTTTATTGAAACCAAGAAGTGGATCTAGCTGACTGTTTAGATTTCACTGAACTCTTCTGGGCTTGTCTGGCAACCTCACCAAATAACTCATTTGATTTTTTGGTGATACCTGTCTTTTGAATAGTAGATAATGTAGGGTCTTTTTCTAAGATCTTCATTATCAATGCAAGCTTTACTTTTGTTGCATGATTCTCAGGACGTTTCAGCTCCAGTATAGTACGATCAAAATCTGTAAGAGTTTCTCCAGATGCTGTCTTGTACTTGTCTGTTACTAGGAAATCTTGTAGTTCACCAGCTAATTTAGGGTTAATTGGTATGCCATCAAATTCTTTAGCTTTAATCTTATCCTGTAAAACTTGGTTTACATTTTGTAAGTATTGTTGCTTGATGGCTTGTTGCTCTTGCAATTGAGCTTGTTTATCTTGCTCTAATTGTTGAAGCTTTGTAGCTTCTTTCTTTATTAAGACTTTATGATGTTTAGCAGCAACAGTTTCTAAATCACCATAGTTTTTAAGTCTTTCAACCTCTGTTGTAACATCTTCAGGATCAAACCCTTGATCTGTTAATGCTTGTTTGATAACAGCAACTTGATTACTCTCATCGCTTAAATCCATCTCAGAGAAAGACTTGATTTGATTAAATGCACCAAAGTAGTCTTTTGGACTAACTCCTTTTACAAATATGGCATCAAACGCTTCTTGATAATCTTCTCCAAACTGACCAATGAAGTTGTTTACTATTTCAATAGCTCCCTTCTTCTTCTCTGCTTGGAACTTCTCCAAGAAAGCTTCAGGGCTATCAATAACTGTTTCTTCTTCATCTTCGTCTTGTGAAAAGACACCTAGTTTTAAAAGATCTTTTGATAAAGCTTCGAACTGGTTAGGAACTCCTTCTTCACCATCTTCGTCATCTTCATCACTATCTTCTTGATTATCAGCACCTTTTGCAACTGGTTTCTTATCTGTTGCAGGAGCTTCATCATCTTCTTCAGCATCTTCATCTTCTCCATATAAGAAACTTTGAATGTCCTTTTCAGGAGCTTCGTCTTTCTTATCATCTTCTGGAGCAGGAGTAGATGCAGCTGTTTGTTTAGAAGTAGTTTTCTTTGTTGGAGCAGGAGCAGGTTCATCTTTAATGTCCTGAATGTCATCAGGATTAGATGTAGCACTTTCAGGAGATAACAAGTCATTTAATAACTCTTGATTTCCCATTCCCATATCCATAGTATCTTGAATACTAAAGTTGCCCATTTGGGGCATATCTAGATTTTCAGCCATATGTAGTTGAGTTTTAATTGGTTTTGTATGTAAAAGTAAATTAACTTAAGTTACTAGCAAAGAGAGGAGCCTTTATATTGATCATTATTCAGTATAATATAGCATTAATATTTTTTACTCTAATCTAATTTGTTAAGAAAATTGTCATTTATAAGTCTATAACTTCTGATTGGGGCAAGGTCTGTTAGCGTAACTTGTTGAACATCAACCCCCCACTTCCTAGCTTCCACCCTAACTTTCTTAGTTAATGTGTTATCTAATTCAGAATCTGTACATTCCTCCATAGTCATTGACATAATAACGTTTTTTATTATGCTTTGAGACATGTCTGACAATGCATCTTGTGCATCAAACACTTCAAGTAGAAATATCTTTACGTCTGATATCTTGTATTTTACAACTCCCTTGACAACAATGTTTTGTTTATCTAGGGTATACAAAGACTGAGCGTCTAAGCTAAGTGTTGTAACTACTACATGCTGATCTATCACTTCGTCAAAGAAAGGAACTTTAAAATGTATGCCTGGAAGCAACACTTGATTAAACTTTCCAAATCTTAGAAGTACAGCCTGTTCATAGTCTCTGATGATGATGAATGGTAGAATATGATTCCACCATTCAATCAATACATCAATTAGTTTATCAAACATATTTATTTGGTTTTCTTAGCTCTACCTTTAGCGTTCTCTTTAGCTACAGCAAGATCATTAGCTTGATTCTCTCTAGCTATCTTTAACTTCTCTCTTTCTATCTCTAGCTTCTGAGAAGCAAGTTGGTTCTTGCTTTGTACATCCATCATCTTAGCTTGGTAATCTCTTTCAGCCTTTGACTGAGCCAAAGCCAGTTTGTCAATTTCTAGCACATCAGGAGTACCACTGGTATCAAGATCTGATAAAGGACCACTCTTAGATTCAGCTGCAATAAGAGCAATTTCTTTCTTATTGATTCTATCAAGCTCAGCTTGGTAGTTTTCATTAGCTAGTTTTTCTTCTGCTTGTATTTGAGCCGCTTCAATCTGAGCCTGAGCAATTTGTTGTGTTTGTTCAATTTCTTGTTGCTTTTGTTGTAACTGAGCGTTCTGCATAGACTCTTGTCTATCCTTCAATTTCTTAAACACCTGCTTCATTTGTCTCATTGAGTTGGTGCTATATAGTTCAATTACATCATGTAAAGATCCACCATTTTGTATAACAGCTTGAGACAATCCTCTAATTTCATTAAACATTTGTCTATCTTCAGGTCTGTTAGTTAAGAATACCTTTAAGTCTCTAAAACGTAAGTCTGTACCATTTACAGATACAAATGCAGATTCTCCCTCAGACGTAATATAAGATATAGTAGACTGTGGTTTCTTACTCTCAACGTATAAAGCTGCATCAATAATTGATTGATATAGCTGACCTAGTACATATTCATGTGCTACAAACAAAGGTTCTGTCTGAGCATAAGATTGTGTAATAGCTGCGTTAGTACCTGTTGCTGATTCACTAGCTTGTACAGATCCTAGTCTTTGTCTTGACATACCTATCAATTCCCAACACTCATTCTTAAGTTGTTGTGCTAGAGTATATCTTGCTTGGATCTCCTGCGTACGTGTAAGGTCTAAGCTGGTGTATTGGTTAAATGAGCTTGGGCTCTTTAAGTTTTCAGGGCTGTCATCTACAAATACCACACCTCTGTTACGAGCTTCCATTTCCCAAATATCAAGAGCATCTTGAGCATCTCCATCCTTAGGAATAGGAATGTGTCTGATAGACATTAATTGCACCTTACCCACTTCCTTCTCAAGTAGCTTATATAACTGGTTCATACACACATTATATAAAACTTGGAAAGGCTTCATCATATCTACAAGGCTCTTAGCCTCTGTATTCTTCACCTCAAATACTTGACCAATGATTGGACAGTAAGGTAATAAGTTATAAGGTTTGATATGGTAGATGTCTGGACCAATCTTAATACCTTGGTACCATTGGTTAATCCATCCCCACTCTAATGAAATTTCTGTAGGAATTGTTTTAGATTTATAGTCTTCATCTACTAACATAGATTGTTCATTACCCATCTCATCTGTATATATCAACTTTCCTATCTTCTTTTTAGAAATCCAATAAGATCTTACTACTACATACTTATAACCAAAAGAGCTAACGTTTGATGTTAGTCCTAAGAAATCCTGAAGACCATCATTGTTCTCTTTCATCTCAGACTCAATGATCATTCTAGTCTGTAGGACTAATGGATCATATGTATCATATTGAACAGAGTCATTACCAGGAATAGCATTAGGATTACCTAAGTTAGATTCACGTACGTTGATAAGACCATAGTCTTGTAATGAACTACGTAAGTGGTCAATCTCATCTTTAGTTAAGTCTGGAATAGACTCAATGATTTCAGACAACTCCATAACCTGTACAGTACCAGCAGCATATGCTCCTTGACTTCTACCAGTTGTATCTGATATATACTTTCTATCTGGAGTGGTTAAGAACCAAGTGTTCTTAGGATTAGCTACTTCTACATTAAATCCTGTCTTTGAGTTGTCCTCATAGATGTGGAAGAATTCTCTAGAAGAAATCAAAAGATCTCTAAAAGCATCTTCAGACTTTTCTTTTAATACAAACTCAGCTTTCTCAGCAGTTAATATATGGTTTGCCCATTTCTCTGCTATAGATGTATAACTATCAAGTTCATCTTTTACTTGTTCTAATGTTTTCTCCTGTAACTCCTCGTCTGAAATCTCTACACCATCAAATGCTGCTTTCTCTAATATCTTTCTTTGTGCTTGAGAAACAACATAGTCTTGTAATAGTTGAGTTTTAAATTCAAGCTCTTCAGCTTTACTATCATCATCAAATGCCTTTACACGAAATGCATCAGGTCTTTTAGAGATCTCTCCTACTAACTCATTAATAGGAGTGGTCATTATAGAATAATGTTTTACATAGGCAGGAAGAGCTAGATCTGCTGTGAGCACATCTGTGAAACTTCTTACTTCTGGTTCTTGGTAGAAATCTTCTCTTCTTAAAATACCTTTTACAAGGTCATAGTTTTTAACAAATGTATCTCTGTTCTTTACATACTCAGCATAGGCTTTGTTAGCAAAGTAATCCATTGTATTTTTAATCCAACTCTCATCCATCTTTTCTTTCTCAGTCTTGAACTGATCAGGGAAAATGTTAAGATAGGCATACCTGATTGTTGCGTCTTTCGTGTATCTTATAATTGCCATTATGAAAACAATTTATTTCGTTTATATTTATTTCTTGATTGTCCAAACATGTTATTCCTAGCTTCAGTGAAAAGTAAATTACCTCTTTTCTTATTGAACATAGAAGCCACTCTCTCATCTGATGTGCCACCTATCTTACCCATTATTGGGTCCATCTTCATTGCTTGAGCGATGGCTAACTCTGCAGCAATGATTCTATCAAAGTTACCTTGATCATTGTATTGAATAATCTCTTCAAGCAATACAGGATCAAATATCTTACTTACACCCAAGACTTCTCTAATCACCTCACCTGCATCATTCTTCTCTACAAAAATAGGAGCTTCCATATACTTCTTAAGACATGTGTGAAGATAGTCAATTATCTTCTGACTTGAACGATGAATTCCATAATCTCTTTTTACAGTGGTATTAGGAACAATCTCTTTAAGCCAGTCAGGTTGTCTCTCTAGATAGTGAGCATCCCCTTTAGCCTTCATATATTCGATAAATGATATATCATCATTCTCACACAGTGTTCTAGCGTTATAATACTTAATAAGAAATCTAGCCTGTTCTTCCCAAGTTTCTTTCTTATCAGGTCTTGCACAATACGAAGCTACGAACATATCTTGATACTTCTCACCACTAATTTCATGCATCCTTTTATATATGTATACAGATCCAAGTGAACTTGAATATGCAGACTTACCTTGTCTATATGGATCGACCCCTGCTACGTACAATCCATAAGGTGGATTATCTACAGGGAATTCGTATATAACAATAGGTGCTTCTTTCAGGTCTGAGTTCTTTAGAGGGAAGTTAGAGATGGGTAATTTATCTGTAAACTCATGAGCTATCTTCTCTCCATCATGAAATAAAACAACAGGAGTTCCTGTTCTTTCTTGATTTAATAATCTAGTCTTCTGTCTCTTAGCACTGTCAATATCAAATATATTTGTGTCCTCATTCAAGAAGATATCATCTACTTCCTGAGGATAGTACATTTTTTCTTTTAAATAGGCTATTCTATCTCCAGCTTTCTTAAGTCTTTCTAAGTTGTCATTAGTAATCTGAGTTGCCTTCTCTTCATTACTTACAAGCATTTTTACATTATGTAAGTCTGAGGTGGATGGTTCGTTCAAATATGATCCTAGTGTAGAATCCTCCTTTGCCTCCATTCTATACTTATGAGAAATGAAAAGACCATGTACACGCTTGTCATCTTTACTATTATTATATGTAAGGAAATTAAAGTTGTCTACGTCAAACATCAAGGATTTAGCATCCATGAATTTCTTCATGTCCCCACCAGTCCCAGTAAGTATGGGGCTACATCCCCAACCATAGGGTGTAGTGAAACCTGGAATAGCAGCCTGTAAGCCTCTAAGGAAATTCCCTTTACCAATCTCATCTATAATTAATTTACGTGGTTTTGTACCTGCAATTGCCTCTTCATTATTACCTTCATCAAGGTTACGTATTAGAATGGAAGAGAATGGGATACGTTCACCAGACTTGGTCTTTATACCTAGAGTCACTTGGTTCTTCCAGTTGTCCTCAATTCTCTGCCATCTCCAATACTCAGGAATGAAATTCAATCCTTTGTCAATCTTATCAGTGATCAGTTTAATATCTGGGGCATTTAAACCTGCAATAATATTCTGACTGTTCTCATCAAAGGTGGCACCCCATGCAATATAGGATGCTTCTAAAACTGACTTGGCAAAACGTCTAATACCTAGAATGACTAAGCCTCTCTTTTCTTGTTGGGCCCTGTCAATTTCGTTTGTCACAAGCCACTCATTATCTCTTAAAAAAGGATTGGCATATTTCTGTGCAATCCTTCCTCTTTCATCTATTACGTCAACTTCTGTATGCCATATGTTCAAGTGCCAATACAAAAATGGGTTAATGTAAACACCTCCCATCATAGCTCCATTTAAACATAGCTCTCTGTGAAAGTCAAAGAATGGCTTACACTCCTGAGAGTCTTTATCAGGAATACGCTTCTGATTTATAAACCAGTCTTTATAATCTATATTTTGTAGTTCTATCATTTTCTATTTGCTAAGAACTCAGCAGCTGCTCCTGATAGCTCGCCTTTTCCTCTCACTTCCACCTTAGCTTCTTCCATGTTTCTTAACTTATCTACCACTTCTACTAGAGCAAGGTAGTTTTTCATTGTCTCTTGTACAAACTTACCTTGAGCTTCAATAGATGCTATGACCATAGGTAACATGCCTCCTTTAGCTGTAGGTTTCCACTCAATCCTATCTTTCAATTCATGTAGTGGATTAGCATCAACGTATTGTTTCCATGAAACAAGTTGTGTCTCAGCCCATTCAAGCTCTGTATTTATATATGTAGTTTTCTTAATAGTCGCCATCTTCTTCTTCTTCTTTTAGAATGTTATCAAGATCCATGCCCTCTTTAATTATCTTTTCTAACTCAGATTCCTCTGTATGAGGAACATCCATTTCTATTTCAGACTTATATTTGCTAAGAGCAAATGCTAGCTCTTTATCTGTTATACCCCAAATGTCACCATATCCATCAAGAGCTGTAGCTAAGTGTCTTCCCAAATTGTATGTAGGGAAGTCTTTATGTAGTTCTTGCAGTATAGATATCACTTCTGTATAGTGAGTCTTTTTACTCATTGTATTATATTAACTGGTTTATATCGTCATCTGTTAGTTTACCTGAACCAATCTCCAAGTCTAACTCATCTATCTCTCCAAAGTTCTTTTTGCCTTCTTCTGTCATGTAATCTTTTGTAAACACTATTGCCATACTATCAAAGTCAGTACCTGGTTTTCCAGATATGTCAATATAATCTATCCCCTGATTATAAAGGCTAACTAACGTCTCAATCAGAGCGTCCAGTGGAATCTTCTGAATCTTCACTTCCTTGTTTTCCATATACTGTTTGTATTAGTTGTTCTTCATCCTCTCTTGATTCCATCTCTGCCACCCACTTTTCTATAGGGCAAGCACAAGATAAACACCTAGTTTTTGCTGCTAGGGTGCAGCCACAATGTGTACAATGCTTATCAAACCTTCTAGGTTTCTTAGGTCTGTTTTCAGAACACCATTCACAGGCATCACAAATAGCCATACGTTGTTGGCTAATTTCTCTAATTTGCTCTTTCATATCGTCAGCTGGGAATAGGTTATTCTTCCAGCCCTCGTATATCTGAGAGAAGTTGATCTTCATAGGTAATTTTACTTTTTAGTAAATTGATCAGAGCTTCTGTTTTTTCTAGTGTCACCTGAGAGGAACGTTTCTTCTGTTCAGAGGTTTCAGCACTGGCTATGAACTCAAGCATTAGGTTTTTCTTCCTAGTCAAGTCTTCTAGACGTTTCTTAGCTTTCTTCTCGTTGAAATAAAACTTCCCAAACCCAGAGATTTCGATACTGTTATTTGTGTCCATCGCCTCGTTGGCAGATTGAAACTGGTGGTTTATCACTGTCTCAATCATCTTCTCAGAAATCATCATCTTCACAGCAAGGGTTCTGACTAGGTAGTCTTTGACAGACATACTTATAGGCTTATCCATGTGTTAGAGTTATTTGTAATACAAGATCTTTTTCGAAGTTGAGCAAGATGATGGGATTAACCTTCACCTTTGTCCCATCCTTTACAAATATCCCCATCTTCTTCAGCTTGGAAATAATGTTGTTTATAGCTGGGGACGTACTGTCGTATGTCTCACAAAACTCCTTACGTATGTTAGCGTAAGAGATGTTTCCCTTTATGGCAGCAAAGGCTATCAATTGTATCTCTCTCTTTGTAAGCTTCAATTCATTCACAGCTGACAAGATCCTATAATACTTCTCAGCCATAGGAATAACATCCTCCACTGAAGTTTTTAGTCGTTGTACAATTGGTTTTGCTTCCATAATTAGTTGATACAAAGGTATGTATATCTGGACGATCTACAAATAACTAAATTAGTTATTATAAAACTTAATGCTATATTATGCATCAAATTTCCTAAAGATCATTAAAAAGGTAAATAATAACAGTCCCACTCTTAACTCCTGCTCTAATCCCCCATCTGTCAACTCATAGTTTCTATTAGATATACCTAGTTCAAAGTTGTTGTAGTCTTTAGGTAGGAATTCTATACCTATCTCCCATTCATCAAAATGTACAAATCCCCATATACAAACAACAACACTTAAGAGACCAACAATACAACCAAGTAATAATACTACCATATGTCTAAGCTTTTATTAGTGAGGAGGTATTAGC